>Ga0209829_10000123_pt1 | contig 66558 bp, 90 predicted proteins | sample C_140205_EF_Meta_FD_187311 | JGI IMG/M metagenome (GOLD analysis project Ga0209829, IMG submission 187311) | Freshwater microbial communities from Lake Croche, Canada to study carbon cycling - C_140205_EF_MetaG (SPAdes) (version 2) | ecosystem: Environmental > Aquatic > Freshwater > Lake...
AGCAACTCATCTTTTGTATAGGCTTTAGTGCGTGGTTCGCCATCTTCTAACCATTGACCAGCTTTCCATTCTTCAAATGTTTTGTATATCATTTCTCTTGTGCCTTTCTTAATTTAAAGTCCTGTTTTCCAAGTCGTCTAACACACGTTGACCAATCTCAGCCGCCGTTTCAGTAAGTAGTATTGGAACTTCCATCTCATCAATGTTTAGTCCGCATACCTTTACTGTGTTTGTTTCGCTATTGGCTACTACGATTACAATAGATATGTTTGGGTCATCTGCCGAAGTATTTAAAATATCTCGCATTGTTTCTAAAGCGTCTGTTGTATTTATCATCTGTATTCTTTCAGGTCGTTTACGTCGTTTATTGCATCTAACAAATGCGTTACTGTATCAAGGTTGTTTTCATCTACTACTACTGCTACACCTTCAGCATCTTCTATCTTCCTAAGTTCAGCTTCTTGTAATGCCGTTGCCGTATTACCGCCAGCCTTACATTCTATCGCAATGAACTTGCCTTTATGACACACAATGATATCGGGTATACCCGAACGTCCATAGCCACCCATGACAGGATAAAAATAGTATGCGCCGTAAGCTTTAAGTATCTTCGTTACCGAGTCCTTGACTTTCTTCTCCGGTGTCTTCGCCATCAGCTTCCTCCTCGTCTGCTTGCTCTACTGTTAGATCGCTTACTGGCATCTCGATTGTTGATACTCGAAACCCACAGTTCTCGCACACTTGTCTGCGCCTTGTCCATGTGGGGCTTTGTGATGCTATGCGTGTTTGCGTAGTGATTAGTTTGGTTTCGCAGTCAGGGCAGTTTCTCATTTAGCACCGCCCGTCCATATCAAAATCATCTTCTTGTAGTGCGCTTGCTTTCTGTATCAAACGACTAAACCTTTCTAGCTTCACAATATCACGCATAACTTCGTGCCTACCAAGTCCAGCCGTTAAAGCCAACTTGACTACTTCTTCTCTACTTAACTCTTCCATATTATGCCTTTGACCAAATATACAAACCATAAATAAACAGACTGAATGATAATACCGCCAGTAAAGCCCCAATAATACTATCAGAAATGTAGCGCAGCAGCACATCAAAATCCGATTCGCATTTCCAAAACGGCGTGGCATAGTCAGCATCTTTAAATGCTTCTGATGCAGAACGATATGTCTTACCTACTTCCCTTGTTAAATCAAAGTTGTAGTTGTTTCTATCCCTGTCAATAGCGTCTTGTATGTTGGTTGACGTTGGGTTATACAAGCGGTCAGCTTTCTTACGTCTGAATTTAGTGACTACCATATCTTCTCTCTCCTTATCTCTATAACTTCTTTTACAACGTGGATACCTACAACAATCCAATACGCAGTCCACCACCAGTTATTAGCATCGGACTCGTATAGAAAATATCCTACGAATATGGATAACATTTCAAACATTTACTTCTCCTTAGTGTAGTCTGTGATACGCATGGGTGGGGTTTGCCAACATAGACTGTATTGCTTTATCTATGTCGTCAAACCACGCAATATGATAGCCTTTTCCATCATATACCTTAAAACTCATTTACTTCTTTCTTCTCTGACGGCTAACTCATCTTGCAGATACCAAATTGCTTTTCGTAAGTCCTCAATGGCATCACGCTTTAAGTCGCATCTCCAAATGTATTTGACTGCGTTACCCAAGTTGTATCCCATGTGCCGAGTGATTTCTATACACTCCACACCGCTAGGGTGTGAGGTGTAGTGCTTGGGGTGATTGACTTGGTCGGGTTTGATAATTAGTTTCTCAGCTTGTTGTGCGGTTATAGCTGGTAATACTGTATCGTCCTCAAAGTATTTCCATCCATAAAAAGGGATTGGCTCTTCTATCATTTCTTCTTCTCCTTAGTTGGTTTGGTTAGTGTTGCGTGTTCTGCTCTGTGTAGCTCCATAACTGTGTCGCTTAACTTCTGTAGCTTTTCTTCCATGACCCCAATCATTTCAGCTATACCCCATATAGCCCCACTTTCGGGGTCGGTTGTAATACGCTCCGCTACAATCTCAGCCACATCTTTGATACTACTTAAGCGGTATGAGATTACATCTATGTCGTTACTAATTTCCCAATAACTCATTTCACTTCTCCTTTAGGTTTAGATTGATACTTCTTTGCACTAATGTTTTTAAGACAGTTGGCGCACTTCCATCTTGTGCGCTTCCCTGTGGCTGTTGGCACTTCTTTACCGCCTTCCATGATTTGAAACGCATGGCATGAAGAACAATACTTTCTGCCTGTAATGTTCTGCGTAGCCTTGCGTATCTCCGCATGTGTTTTAGTTAGTTCGCCCACGTTTGCCGTCCCTTGCTGATGTTACATATAACAATTCATTTACAGGCAAAGCACCTAGTTTGATTAGGTCAGCTTCAATTCTCTTGCGTCCAGCTGGACCTACAAAAATGCCCTCATCATTGTAGCTTGGTATGTATAAGACTTGTCCTAGCTTATAGCATCTATACATATCTCTTGGGTGTGGTACATCTTTACTGCTCATTACTTTCTCCTAGTTGTTTAATTAAATTCTTTGCTTTGGTTTCATGCTTGTGCTCCAATGCGTCAAGCACCTGATCAAACAGAAATTCTTTTGACACTGGTTGCCCATGCCTACGCTTGGGCTTGTGCATGGTTTCAATAGCTACGTTGTTACGGATTGTTATTGGGTTGTTTAACATATGTCCTCCTCAACGTCGTAAATTTCCCAAAGAATATCTACTGGCTTGTCTTCTACTTCTACATCTTGCATTTTTTCCCTAGCTTCTTCCCATGTATCAGCTTCCACATGGATTAGGAAATATTCTTTCTTAATAACCCAGCCTTTCCATTTCTTCATACACCCTCCTAGAAACTAAGATTGGATAGGATTGCATCAACGTCTTTCTTAACTGCGTGGCGAGTATCTAAGTCCTTACGCAGATCGCTTAACTCCATGCCGTCAATAGCGTTGTGTAACTTGATGCGTGCGTCTTCTAAGTCTGCATCTCCTGTGATGTTTAAGTCCTTGGCTAGACTGCATAACTCGTTGGCAGTATCTAACAGGCTAGCGTGGAACATACGAGGTTGTGCTTTCTGTCCCGCATAGTCAACAGTCAGACGATCAGACATACGCTTGAGGTGATCTTTGAGTCGTGTCTTGATGTCGGACATAGCGTGCTCGATGCGCTCATCAGCTAGCTTTGCTAACTTGTTTTGTAACTCTGCTTGTGCATCATTACCTACATCTACTCGGAAGTCACCCGAGGTAGGCACAGGCATATAGTTAACTCGGAACTCGAAGCGGTGCTTGATGTCGTCAGGTGTTGGATACTCGTTGCGGTTGAACATATCACCGAGAGCCATAGCCTGTGCAGTAATCAAGGTAGGATAAGTAACTACGAAATCATCTACCAACGCATTGAACTCATCCTCGTAGTCTTGCATACGCTGATTGAACTCCATGAACTTAGATGTGGTCAGCAAGCGCAAACCTGAGTCAGACCAAGGCAACGTAACGTCATACATATAAGTGCGAATACTACCTACGCATTGGTTGATTGTTTCTAACTCAGGGCGACCAGCGAGTAAGTTCTTGTTAACTCGAGCCGCACCTTTACTGCCTGCACTCTTACCGATCAATACTTCCTCGGTTGTTGTCTTGTCTAGCTTGCGTGCAGTCCATTGGCGAACATTAACTTCTACCAACATAGCACAAGTATCAATATTAAAGCGTGTCATGTAATTCTCCTTTGTTATGAATAGATACGAACAGTTTTACCCTTGTTGGACACGAATGAATCGTTGTCCACTACACCAAACAGAATCGGACAGTCGGGTAATATGTAGTCTGATTCTATGTAGCCGTCTGACAGAATGATGGTAGCCTTGGGCTTGATCTTGTGCTTGGTCATATACTCCGATACACAAGTAAGTCGTGTGCCACCACCACCATTGGGCTGTAACAAGTCAGGTATGCGGTGATAGTCTTGCGGTTTGAATATCTGCTCACCTTCGATGTCGCACTCCCACCATAGCACACGCACTTGCTCAGGCTTGACGTTCTCACAGATGCGAGCAATCTCACCGAACACAGTCCCATACAAACCCATCATGGAACCTGACGTATCACAAGCTACTACTAACTCGCCTGTTGATTCGCTGAAGTGTGATGGCATGAGGATACCCTGTGGTAGTAAGCGCTTGTTAGGCGGTGCAAAGCGAGAGTAGTCATCACCCTCACATAGCGTAGTGATGAAGTCACGCATATGGTCACGCCAGTTGGTGTCACGCTTTTGTGTAAGTCTATCTAGCGCACTACCATTCTTGCCGTTGCCACGATCTTGCAAACGCTTCTGCAATATCTTGCCTTGATGTAACGCTTCGCTAATCTCCTGTGCAGTCTTCTCGCCTATCGCCTCGGCTAGCTTGCCCATGATGTGATTGTCTAACGGCTCACCACCCTCACCATTACCCGCCTCAGGGTCGCCACCCTTCTCCTCGCACTCTTTGATTAAGTCTTGCAACACCTCAACGAATGACCAACCGAAATACTTCTTATCGAGTAGAGGTGGGATTGTGGTTGTATGCTCGACAAAGCTATGCGTTGGGTCTGTTTCCTCGATCATGCCGTTGACTACATAATCCATAGCCATGTTACATAAGCGAGGATACTTCTTGGACAACGCAATGTGAGCAGAGCAATGATGTAACGCTTTGTGCATTGACTCATGCAACACCAAGAAACGTAACTGCTTGCGGTTCAACGGCTCGATAAAGCTAGGCGCATACCACACGTTGCGACCATCAGTCCCCGCAGTCACTACGTTCTCGTCATACACTACGTCACCCACATACACCACACCTGATAGTGTGGCGAACAATGGGCTATTACTGATGTCGACGTGCGCTGATACGATACGATCGTTAAGCGCCATCTTTTCCCATGTGCTAGACATACGTTCTCCTTATTTAGTTGTGAAGTAAATCTTGTTATCTTGAAGCATGGATTGGAACGGCTTGACAGTCACGAACGTGGACACACGACTAGACTGTGCAAGGTTGTGGCAGAACATAGACTGCATCTCCTTACGCATACGCAAGACATACTCGCACACACCCTCGGCTTCCTCTCTGCTATTGGTCTGCGTGATGCACTTGAGAACTGTAATGATTTGTGCAACAGGATTCTCAGGCACAGGGCATGACTTGGGTTCTTTGACTATGCGAGAGAACTGCGGTGTCTGCTCACCGAACTTGATGAAAGCCTTGAGAGCCTCGGCACTAGCCTCACCGATAGTGCCTGACAAAGACGCTAGCAAAGTCGGCTCGTCCATACCATCCTTGCTATACACGATGTCCGATGCGCCATGCAGAGAGCGTGGAGTTACATACGAAGTCTGTGCGATAGATGGATTGAAGATGTGCTGATTGTGTGCTTCCATCTTCTGACCATGATACTTACCGCCATCGTGGTAGTCGATGAAGCTATCAAACATCTGTGGGTGCTCATCAGTAAACGCAATAACCTCAGGAGATAAGCCACGATCAATAGCCCACTCTCGCCACTCGGGTTGTGTAGGCTTACGCATCTTGACAAACACTAAGCGGTTACGCAAGTGCGCTTGAATCGAATCGCCCAAACCCTCGATAGATAAGTTGGTTGCACAGAACACTACGCTACCCTCGGGCATGTGATAGTTGCCTACCCTACGCTCATACACGATTGGTGCAAGCACGTCCTTGATATACTGCCGAGCCTTGGCAATCTCATCTAAGAACACAAGTGCGGGTCGTGCGCCATTGATACCTTTCTGATTGTCCTTGTGAACACCGAAGCGCTCGTTAGGTAACTCACGAGATACACCCTTCTCACGATCAATGTCAGGCATCCACACCGAGCCGTCAGATAACTGCGTGCAATCAATCGGGTCAACGTGAACGTGGTTGGCAAAGAACGGGTCGTTAGCTAAGTGATAGAACAGACCAGTCTTACCGATACCATTCTCACCCTCAACAATGATGGTGCGCTTGTGACCTACTGCCTTGATGAGTTGTGATACTTGCTTGAATGAAAGCATTGTCATACGATATTTCCTTTCGAGTTGTGATACTACATATAGTGAGTTGATACTGTGCGCTACTATTAGTTGTAGCTTTCTTCTTAATGATACTGATTACCATATGCGCTAACATAGGGATATACCCTGCTACTACGGATAGTAGTTAGCTATACCACTTGCGTGGGATAGAGTCTTTGAACTGCCCCCAAGGTGTCTTGACTGTGCCTGTTTTCATACCGCTAATCTCAAGCACTCGGTTTACTAACGACTTCTTGAACTCGTCTGCTGTGATCTCGTTGCATATCTCACGCATCTTGAGGTTGTTAGCATCTATCTCCTCGGGTTTCTTACCCCATGTATGGAACAAACTACCTGACCAACGATCACCCTCAGGCACATAGTTATATATCCTATGGCTAGCAAGAACGTCCATCACACCCTGACCTAGATCAAGGAAGTATTGGACAAAGTGTGGGTTATCAACCTCTAACTCGCTATCTGTGGCAGAGTGAACCCAACGGCGATAGTCCTCAATGAACACAGGCTCTTTATGTTGCGTGCCAAATGGTGCGCCGTAGTCATCCTTGAAGGTAGCATGATCTTTGTATTCGTCTAGCCTGAACATGGCTAGCGTGAGGAGTGTGTCTAGCTTGGTCTTGAAGTCCTTGCGCTTTTGCTTATCCTCGTTTGATGATCTGTATGTGTAGATGTCGAGGTGCTTGGACTTATCTACGATCAGCTTACCGAAAGAATCAAACCACAAAGTTGCGCTTGGTTCGTTGTCTTGATAACCGCCTTGCACATACGGCACACATACTTGCTTGCCCTCGGTAGTTATTTGGTGGTAGTAGTTCAAGCCGTAGTCATACATAAAGATATTGGTAAGTTGACTACTGTAATACCGCATCTCTACCTTGCGTGTGCCATCAGGTAGCGGTGGAAAGAACTTAGCCACGTTGGTGTTGTAAAGCCTGTAATAGATAGCGCCCGTTGCATCTTCTTTGTGGATACCCTTGTGCCAATTGCTTACGCCGTTAAGGTAGCGTGGGTTATCTGAATACTTCTTCCACTTCTGACTACGCTTTGGTGCTTTGCTGTTTTCGTAATGCTGTAATGCTTCTTCGTATGTTCTCATACCATCTCTCCTTCTTCGTTGAACTTCCAATCGTTTGCTTCACATGCTTCTATTAAACTTGCTTCGCTTGTTAAGTATTCATACTCCTCCCTAAGTTGTTTGTATAGTTCATCTGCATAATCCTTTGCGCTTTCAAATGCGGCTTGCTCTATGTCGTTAGGATCTGTATATGAAAAGTCGGTTGATCTGATTAGGTTGTGTAAGTCTTTGTATTGCATACCTTCAAAGATGGACGGCTTTGTTAAGTAGTGGTTTGAGTTTTCTACATCTGAACAGTCTACATCTACCCAATCCCAACCTACGCAAGTCATGGTGTTGCTATGCGAGTAGTGATTGCTTCTTGTATGGATACTGAAATGCTTATCGCAAAAGTCTTCGGCAATCAAAGCGCACCACGCATCTCTAGCTATACTGTCCTCGGTATGCGTCTTGAGCCATGTCGCTACATCTACCTGACCTTCCCAACAAGCGCCATCACCTTGTGAGTAAAAGCCTGTGAAGTTCATCTTGTCAATGACAAACCCTAGCGCATAGCCTTCCTCTTTGAATCTCTCGTAGGTATCTTCATACCAGTCATCCCATATGCCATGCTCACACCACCACGCTTTTACTTTCTCCTTTGCGTTGTCGTCTAGTTGTTCGTATGTATAAGTCGTTTCTATGGTTTCCATACTCTCTCCTTTGTTGTGTGGGAATAAATCCCACACTTTTGTTTAGTTAAACGAGATGGTTGCGGTGCTTAGCTTCTCCCGTAGTATCTCCTCGACCTTCTCTTGCACCATGTCATCTAGGCGATCATCAACAATGCTTTCAATCTCGCTAGACACATCAACATGATCTTCCAAACAGAAGTCACCGAAGTGGTTCTCGACTGCCCGTTCGACCTCGTAACTAAAGTCGTGGTCATCAACCAATTCATCTAGCTTTTCATCAACCTTGTTTGCAAACCAATCGGCTTGCTCAAGCACAGTTTCCACAGCATCGACCAGACCTTCTGACACTGGTTGGGCTTGTGGTTTGTATTGCTCTACGCTTAGCTTGACGATTGCTTGAATGGTAGAGGTTAGCGTGATGAATAAGTTCTGCATTTCTAAGCTATTACCCTGTATTTCCTCAAGTGGTTTGTGGAATTGGGTCATGTCAATCGGGGTATACTGCGCCCCTGTTGCGCCTTGTATGGTTTCTAATACTGCGGTCTTGCCTATGCCAATGTAGCCGTCCATTGCGGTAGCTACTGCCTGTGCGTTTACTTCCTGTTGTAATGCTTGCTCCATAAACTCCTCCTTCGTTGCGGGTTGAATGTTGTCGAATATCTTGCGGTTCTCTAGCGCTTGCGTTAGCGCCTCAAACGCCTCATCTTCTTCTTTAGTTACTGCTAGGTCCTGCATTGTGAATGTTGTCATGCTAGTTCTCCTCTTGTTTTGCGTAGTCCAATACATCTTCTTTAAACATCTCAATGGGGTATTTGCCGTTGATTAGTTCAGTAAGTAGATCAAGGAAATCATCTACCCCTAAGTTATCGCTACCAATCCATTGTTCTATTTGCTCTTTAGTTATTTCTTTGCTCATTGCTCTACCCTCCATCCTTCTTCTTGCTTAACGTATTTGGCGATCTCTATCGCATTTAACGGGTCTTGTGCTACTACATTTAGCACATACTTGACTCCGTCTTCGCCTTCGGCATACACCTCGTGCATCACATACTCCTCGATGCTCTCCTTATCAATGCACCTACCCATAAAGTTACTTAACTTGCTCATGCTAATACTCCTTCTTCGTTGATTACTGCGGTTAATTTGTCATCATCTACACATACATCTATGGTTCTGCTGATACTTGTATAGTCCCATAGGTCGTCATACTCCCCGTCCTCTGTGATTTCTATGTCCTCTACTTCCTCACCAATGCGGGTGAACCGATACCCCGCACCATCATCACCATATAACTCGACCGCCTCTAGATAGAGATCGGTCATGGCTTTGACAAACCCATACGACTCATACCACTTGACATCATCAGCGTAATAGAACAGCTTATTCGTCTCCAACTTTTTTGTTTCCTTAAGTGCCTCGTTGATGTCCTCGTCTTTCTTGGCTACTTGTATGGATAAAAACATATCCCTCTGCGCCTCGTCTTTGAACGCTATGACTACGGCTACTTGTGATCTATATCCCATTTGTATGCTCCGTTTTCGCATTGTTGATCTCCATTAGTTTCTTAATGGTGTCGTCCGCTAAATCTAAATACGCATCAAGCTTATCTCTGCCGTATTCGCTACGCATGTGATTAAGCGCCTTGCTTGTCATGGGGTCTGACATAGCACGCTTACAACTCTCGAATGTGCCGTATTTAATATCAGCCACTAGCGATAGTGCGTTCTCGTAAAACTCCCCTATATCCATGCTCATTCTTCCCATCCTTCCTGTATGCGGTTGCAAAACTCATAGATCACTTCGCCTATGGCATCTTCTAGATCACGCATGAAGTCACGCCCATACTTACTTCCATAACTCACTAACGCACTACTCTGTTCTTCTGATCTAGCTTGATTGCCGTAGCCCTCGCAATCGTCTGTATATATGCGTGCTGTGATGCAATGCACTATGTCTTGCACATCTGTGCTTACTTCTAACTCTCTAGCCATTTGCTTTTCAAAATCGTCCATCATTCTTCTCCTTGTGCTGACTGCTCGCCTAATAAAAACCCAAACCCAAACATAGATACTCCGAAGCCTACTACATACAGTAGACCCGCCTCATGGTATAGATACGAGGCACATAGCGTTGCGGTTGCAACAATGATTGATAAAGCTAAACTGAAATACATCATGGTGTTTCTCCTTTGGTTGTTTTACTGCTTAGTTGTGTGGGATTTATTCCCACAGTTTTGACACTGGTTGGGGCGAGTAGCTTGCCCTATTTAAATAACTCACGGCGGTTGTTACTGTTCTTTGATGCGTAAGGTATGCTGTGATAGCGTTGCGTGTAGTCTGTGCGTAGTTGCGGTTGTATATAGTCAGACCAATGCTTTTTCTTTTTGTCATGGTTCGTGGGTGTTGCCTCTCGTTGTATCTTTAGTGAGGTTAGTATTCCTTTCGTTTGTTGTAGTAGGTCAAGGTAATCAGTAAAGAAACAGAATAGTTCGGGGTTGTGTTGTTCGTGGTATTTGAGGTTAGCCCTTACTGATTTGATTTCTTTTGTTAGGGGTTCGATTAACTTTGCCCATCTTCGTAGCCTGATCTTGTTCTCTACCCTCGCCGTATTCCTTAACTTCTTTTGCGACGCTACTCTTTCTTTGATGATGGTGATGATGTGCGGTGGTAGGTTTCGTTTGAGTAAGCGGTTATGCAGTTGGTTAGGTGCTAGGTCTATGTATCTTTTCATGGTTTTGTCCTACTTGTTTAAAAAGTGTCCACCAATTATACCTATTTAGCATACATAGTGGACGCCCGCTAAGCCTTTAAGTATATGGTGTTGAGCAAAAAGCGGTCAAATGTCCAGCGATTTCGGGGAGAGAATAAAACAAGCCCAAAGGATAAAGTTCAGAATGTCCACTTATATATAGCCTATATATATAATTAAATAAAAATAAATATATATATATACATTTGGGGGTGAAGTGGACAGGACATATATAGATAAAGGGTTTGCGGTCGTCCATTATGTTGGCGGAGTGGTATAGGGTTAGGCTTTTTGTTTTTTGCACCAAACAAGTGCCTAACCCCAACAACAAACTAAACACCCGCTTTGTCCCACTCCTTTCTATGTATCTCAGCAAGCCTTACATTGGTCATAGCGACCCATTCGCCATCACCTTGATACCCCTCCCTCAACTTCTTAACGGCATTGATAGCGGTCGTTAAATGGTCGTGGTGAGGCTTGCTCTTGCTAGGTCTTTTGATCTCCATAACAAAGCCGTTGTGCATACGGACTACGAGGAAGTTAGTTGGGTTTGCTTTCATTTGATTCTCCTTAGTGAGTTGTGTGGGATTCTTTCCCACAGTTAGGGTGATACTCGTTTAATGCCACTTCTACTTCGTCCTTGCTCATGTCCAACAAGCGAGCTATCATTTTTGGTGAGTAGCCGTTGTCATACATGGCACAGATTGATTCGACTAGGTTTTTCATTGCTGACATAAATAATCCCTTCTGTCAGCTAAAATCCAAAACAAACGCCTGACCCCCATGTATTTCTTGCGTTTGGGGTTGCGTTCCCTACTTACTTTGTAGCGTGGGTGTTTCAGAGTGTGGGCTTTCCACAAGTATTTGATTTCCATTACATTCTCCTTATGGGCGTGTGTTAATCATCTTGAACTGCGTGCTTAGCCTGTCCCATACTTCACCCGCTTCCTCTAGACCATACACATCAGTCTTGAGTATGAAAGCGGTTGATGGGTTTGAATCGGGTAATACATAAAAAATTGAATACATTTCATTCTCCTTAGTGAATTAGACAGAGAGTCGCACCGCAATGAAGCCTCGCACGCACGACTCTCCCAAACTTCTTTGTCAAACTGCATTACACAAACTGCATTACACAAACTGCTTAAGCAACTTGAGTTCGATAGCCAACTCGTCAAGTCGTTCCTGAATCTCCGACTTCTTAGCTGTCTTAACGAACTTAGTAACCTTAGCCTTGATGCGATCGACTGGCGTTACCTTGCTTGCCTTACGAACTGTGGGATTCTGTCCCACACTTTTCATCAACGGGAAACCCTTGCGTAAGATATCCCTAGCGTTTTGCTCCGCTTTACTGCCATGAGAATCAAACCCTAGCAAGCCTTTGTTAGCTCCTTGCTCCATTACCTTTGGCACTACTCCATACTTCACACCGATAAGAGTCGCAACCGAATTGCGTATCTCTATTTGCTCCGCAGGCTTTGCCTTGTTAAACAATGGTGTTAGCTCCTTGAGAGCCTGCTGGTATGAGGTAGTAGCCTCAATCAATAACTCAAACTTGTTTAGGAAGTTTGATACTGCTTTGCTAATTGCTTTCATAGTAATACTCCTTCATTAAGAAATAAAAAAGCCATAACAAGTATGGCAATGAGTGTCGAACAAACTATCTCGACACAATTAGTTTAGCAAATCGAGGCTTTTTGAAATCGAAAATCAAAAAGTCAGACCCCACTATCCACCCACCAAGCCGATATTGTTGAGCCATGCCTGCCTAGCCCGAATACTATTCCTCAGGCGCAAATCAAAAAATGTCAAATTTTTGTAAAAAAATCAAAGAGTTACGTGTCAAAAGTGCATGAAATTTCAATAAAAATATAGGGGGGTATGTCAAAAAATTTACAAAACATCCCTAGACAAATGTTGCATTGCAATATAAAATAAACCCAAAGGTTCCATAACGGAACCTAACTAACCTAAAGGAAAAACCATGTTTGATTTTGAAAAGCAATACAAAGAAGCGCTAGAGAAGTTTGAGACTTTAACCAGCCAGACTAAGCAGGCGTATGAGTTTTGGTACAACTGCGTAATGGATACTTGGAAAGATTTGTATAGCGGCAAGAAGTCTAAGTAAAATAATCCCCGGGCAGTTAAGCCGACGCAGAAGGATGTTATGTGTATATTTTTTCGGCTTTCCTATACACGTATACAGTAACATGTATATAAAACGACCAAATTCTTGCCCACCAAAAAGAAAACCCCCGGGCGTTTTAAGTCCGGGGGTTAAAGTACAACCTCACACCGACGCCACAACGAAAGGAGAAGTAAAAACGCCGGTAAGTGTAGTATAAGTAAAAATTTGGCAAAGCGCCAACAACGCGTATATAATCAACCCAATCGCAACCCCAGCGCAACCATAGGGAAACAAATACGTGCTACTAGACCATCTAGTTTCAGCAAAAGCAGCCGACTACGCTCCGGAAACCCTACCGGACGACACCCTATTCACGCCTTTAGATAAGGCAAACACCGTACAAACCCTAAATGCGCAGGTAAAAACAACTAGTTGGTTAGACCAGTTTGATGACGAAGACGAAGTTGTATTAGAAAAAGCACAACAAGAACGAGTTAGCGACACTTTCTCAAGCCTTGTAGCCCAAGATCCCAACGCCAAAGACAAACTACTAACGCTAGAGATGCCAGAAGAGGTAAAAAGCGTGGTTAGCATGGTCACGGCGTATCAATGGAAGTTTGTAGAGCAAGCAAATGAGCTGCGAAGCATGGCAGTTACAAAAATAGCCAAGGAAACTGACCATCCGGATGCCCGAATACGCCTTAAAGCATTGGAATTGCTAGGAAAAGTGACGGAAGTGGCACTATTTACAGACAGAGTTGAAGTTAAGAAGACCGAAATTAGCGATGAAGACTTAGATGCGCAGATTAAAAAGAAGCTAGAGAAGTATATGGGCGTAGTAGATGTTGTAGATGCGCAGCCGGTTGAAGAAGAAGACGAAGTCGGTGTGGAAAAAGTAATAAAACCAAAAGAAAATACATGAACCTCGACTTTCTAACCCCTCAAGAAGCTATGGCAGCACGTATGGCGCTCAAAGATATGAACCGAGCGGAGAAAGAGGCGTACCTAGGGCTGTTGGAGGAAAAAGAACAACGGGCGCACAAAAAGAAGGCGATGACAGACCCAATTGAGTTTGCCAAATACGTGTATCCAAATTTCAAAGTAGGCCCACACCACAAAAAACTAGCAAAAATTTTTCAAGATGTAGTAGAAGGCAAAAAAAAGCGTGTAATCATAAATATTGCACCAAGGATGGGCAAATCGGAGTTTAGTTCGTATCTGTTTCCGGCATACTTTCTTGGGCAGGACCCTAATAAAAAAATAATCATGGCTACGCATACCGCAGGCCTATCTGAAGACTTTGGTCGGAGAGTGAGAAATTTAATTGAATCAGATGAATACAAAGAGTTGTTCCCAAATTCAATCGTCGCAGACGATCAAAAAGCCGCTGGTAAGTGGTCGACTGGTGCTGGCGGGCAGTATTACGCTGTGGGTGTTGGGGGTGCCTTGGCAGGACGTGGTGCAGATTTATTTGTTATTGATGATCCTCATTCTGAGCAAGACATAAAGGCTAACAGCCGGGCTACGTTTGATAATGCGTGGTCTTGGTTCCAAACCGGCCCTTTGCAGCGTTTGATGCCGGGCGGGGCGATTGTGGTGATTATGACCCGTTGGTCGTTAATTGATTTGACTGGGCGGTTGGTAGATTTCACCATAAAAAACCCTGAAGCTGAGCCTTGGGAAGTGGTAGAGCTGCCGGCAATCCTCCCTAGCGGTAAATCATTGTGGCCTGAACAATGGCCTTTGGAGCAGCTAGAAGCTAAGAAACTGCAGATGGATCCTCGGTATTGGAACGCGCAATACATGCAGCAGCCGACATCAGACATGGCGGCATTGATCAAAAGAACGGACTGGAGAGTGTGGGAAGCGGACGAACCCCCTACCTGCGAGTACGTCATACAGTCTTGGGATACGGCGCACGAAGTTAAAACTACATCTGACTACAGCGCTTGCACAACTTGGGGTGTTTGGTACAACGAGGAGGACAACATGTCCCCCAACCTCATCCTACTTGACGCTTTTAAAGACCGCATGACATTCCCAGAACTCAAAGAAATAGCCCTTAAACATTACAACGAGTGGAAACCAGATGCGTGCATTATTGAGAAAAAAGCAGCAGGCGCCCCGTTAATTCAAGAACTTAGAAGAATGGGTATTCCCATCCAAGAATTTACCCCGAGTAGAGGGAATGATAAGATTGTGCGTTTAAATGCAATAGCGGACTTATTTACCTCAGGTAAAGTGTGGGCGCCAGACCGCCGCTGGGCTAGAGACGTGATTGAAGAACTTGCGTCTTTCCCTGCTGGCGAGCACGATGACTTTGTTGATACGACAACCCAAGCGCTATTGCGTTACAGGCAGGGTGGGTTTGTTAGTTTAGACAGCGACGAGAAAGACGATTTAACCCTCAAATACAGACGAAAGGCAGCGTACTACTAATGTTAAAACACTTTTATTCCTACACTCCAAAGGCTATTCCTAAAGAAATGTGTGAGTATTTAATTCAAACAACACCTTGGGATAAGCGTTTTGATGCCCAGTTATCTGAAGATAATACGGATTTGTTTGTAGACGACAATATTAGAAAAACAGATGTAGTCTTCCTAAACCCACTCTCAACCATTGGCTGCATACTACAGTCGTACATAACAACGGCAAATAAAATGGCGGATTGGAATTTTGACATTAGCAAAATTGAGGATGTTCAAGTGGGTTGCTACCAACCCGGCGGGCATTATGATTGGCATATTGACAGCTTTGTTCCCAATAATGACCGACAACAGCGTAAAATATCAGCAGTAGCTTTTTTAAGTGATCCTGACTCGTACGACGGCGGGGTCTTTGAATTAGAAGTTGCGCCGGGTATTCCTGAAAGAATTCCGCAGGGCAGTATTATTGTTTTTCCGTCAGTACTTAAACATAGAGTAACCGCTGTTGAAGATGGCGTACGGTTTTCAGCAGCTTGCTGGGCATCAGGTCCGGCGTTTAGATAAGGCATATTATGGGCATTGAAAAGTCACTATACCAAGTTCCACAAGGCATGGCAGCCACGATGGGTGCAGAACCAGACATCACCGTTGAAGTAGAAGATCCAGCGATGGTAATGGAAGTTGAGATGGAAGAAATGATTGGCACCGATACAGGTAGCGAAGAATTTAACGCCAACTTAGCAGAAGAGATTGATCCAAGCGAACTTGAAACGCTTGCCGCAGAATTAGAAGAAGATATTGGTAATGATGTTGAAGCCCGCAAAGACTGGGAAAAGATGTACAAAGACGGCATTACATTGTTAGGTTTGAAGTTTGAGGAAAGAACCGAACCTTGGGACGGAGCCTGTGGTGTCTATCACCCTATGATTACAGAAGCTGTAATTCGTTTCCAATCAGAAACAATTATGGAAACTTTCCCAGCAAAAGGACCTGTGCGTACACAGATCGTTGGTAAAGAAACACGAGATAAAAAAGAAGCTGCGCAGCGTGTAGAAACTGATATGAACTACCAGCTGACAGAAAAGATGCCTGAGTATCGCGCAGAGCATGAAAAAATGTTGTGGAACTTGCCGGGTGCAGGTTCTGCGTTTAAGAAGATTTATTATGACCCGGGTTTAGGTCGACAGACTTCTATCTTTATTCCAGCCGAAGATGTAATTATTCCTTACGGCACAAGCGAAATTGAGTCCTGCCATCGTGTAACACACAGAATGCGCAAGACCAAAAACGATCTTATTAAACTAATGCACGCTGGGTTTTACCGAGAGGTAGAGCTAGGCGAGCCAGAAAAGTTTAGAACTGAGATTCAGGAAAAGAAAGATAAAGAGACAGGCTTTAGCGCATCTTATGATGACCGCTTTGAACTGTATGAAGCACACGTTGACCTTGATATACCCGGATTTGAAGACAAAGACGATGACGGCAAGCCTACAGGAATTGCGCTACCGTACGTCGTTACGATGATAAGGGGTACAAATGAAATACTTGCTATTCGTAGAAATTGGAAAGAAGATGATGAGCTTTGTCAAAAGCGTCAGCACTTTGTTCACTATCAATACATTCCGGGATACGGCGCTTACGGTTTTGGTCTATTCCATCTTGTTGGTGGCTTTGCTAAGTCAGCCACTTCCATCTTGCGCCAGCTTGTCGATGCCGGCACTCTTTCCAATCTGCCGGGGGGTCTAAAGGCTAGAGGATTAAGAATCAAGGGCGATGACACACCAATTGCTCCCGGTGAGTTTAGAGATGTGGATGTAGGTTCAGGATCAATTAGAGACAACATCCTCCCGCTTCCATATAAAGAGCCTTCAATGGTTCTAGCTGGTTTGCTTGACAAGATTATTGATGAAGGACGTCGCTTTGCGGCAACTTCTGATATGAAAGTTAGCGATATGTCAGCTAACGCACCTGTTGGAACTACGCTGGCTATTCTGGAAAGAACGCTTAAAGTTATGTCTGCAGTGCAAGCTAGGGTACACTATGCACTACGGCAGGAATTAAAGCTCCTCGCAGAAATCATTCGGGATTACACCGAGGACGAATATAACTATGAGCCAGAAACCGGGAATCCACCAGCAAAGAAAGCGGACTACAACTATGTGGACGTCCTGCCTGTATCCGACCCAAATGCAGCCACCCTTTCTCAGAGAGTGGTACAGTACCAAGCGGTTATTCAACTGGCTCAATCAGCACCCCAGATTTACAACTTGCCTCAATTACACAGGCAGATGCTCGACGTACTTGGAATTAAGCACGCCGACAAACTGGTGCCTTTGGAGGAAGACCAGAAGCCAACCGACCCTGTAACAGAAAATATGAACGTGCTTAAGGGTAAACCCCTAAAAGCATTCTTGTACCAAGACCACGAAGCGCACATCAAAGTGCATCAGATGGCTGCGCAAGATCCGTTAATCCAACAGTTACTGGGGCAAAACCCGCAGGCGCAATCCATTCAAGCCGCACTCATGGCGCATATAGCCGAGCATTTAGGTTACGCATATCGTCAGAAGATGGAACAAGCTATGGGCGCTCCTCTACCAAACCCAGAACACCACATGCCAGAAGATATGGAAGTGCAGATTTCTCAGTTGGTCGCTCAAGCCGCACCGCAGGTTCTTGCCCAGTCACAAGCGCAAGTTGCACAGCAACAAGCCCAGCAAAATCAACAAGATCCGGTTATGCAAGCTCAGCTCATTGACCAGCAAGTTAAACAGGGTGAGTTGCAACGCAAGACTCAAAAAGACCACCAAGACGCCATCTTTAAACAGAAAGAACTGGCTCTTAAAGAACAACAGATTCGCCAAGAAGCTTTGGCTAAGACCGCTAACGTTATGCTTACAGCCGAGGACAAAAAATCTGGGGCTGATAGAGCAGCTAAAGATATGGAGCTGCGCGACAAACAGCACAAAGCTAACACAGCAATGGAAATGTATAAGCACCACACCCAACCACCTAAAGGAGGCAACACCGAGTGATCGACCTACTAACGGCTGATTTCATAGCCGCGATGCGTGATAAGTTACGCACAGATATGAATAACTACACTGACGATTTGGCAAATGGTCAGTGCCAAGACTTTGCAACATACAAAGAGCTTTGCGGGGTGATTCGAGGCCTAGCTTTCGCAGAGCGCCATTTACTTGACCTCGCAGACCATTTGAAAGAAGATAACGATGAGTGATACCATCGCATTACCGCCAGAAGGGTTAATCCTTCCGCCGGGCGTAATACCCACGAAGCAAAACGCACCAACAGAAGCAGAGTTGGCTACCATGGACGCTATCGAGAAAGCAACGCAGATCCCAAATCCATCAGGACATAAGATTCTTTGCGCTCTAGTTGACGTCGACGATTCGTTTGAAAGCGGCATTTTAAAAGCAGATGAGACTAAGAAGACAGAAGAATTGACTTCTCCGGTTTTGTTTGTAATTAAACTTGGCGTATCGGCGTACAAAGACACAGAACGTTTCCCTGACGGGCCTTGGTGTGCGGAGGGTGATTTTGTATTAACCCGCCCTTACACAGGAACCCGAATCAACATCCACGGAAAAGAATTCCGCATCATTAATGACGATCAGGTCGATGGTGTGGTAATGGATCCCCGTGGCATTTCACGCGTATAGGAGCTACCATGGCAGAACAATTTAAATTCCCCGATGAAGATGACAGCTTTAACAAAGCAGAGGCCGAAGAGCAGTTACATGTAACGGCTGAAGGCGATGAAGAAGCAGAACTTATAATTGAAGACGATACACCCGAGCGCGACCGTAGAGCGCAACCGCTAAACCGTGAAGTTGAAGATCCTTCGGAAGAAGAGATTGAAGGCTACACAAAAGGCGTTCAAGGGCGTATCAAAGAACTAACCCATGCCCGCCACGACGAGCGTAGAGCAAAAGACGCAGCTCAACGTGAACGTGACGAGGCTGTGCGTTTAGCGCAACAAGTTCTTGAAGAGAACAAGAAACTTAAGGAATACGTAAAATCTGGTGAGACAACATACCAAGAGATGATGGCTTCTAAAGCTGACTCAGAACTTGAAATGGCTCGCCGCAAATTGCGTGAAGCACAAGAGTCTTATGACACCGATGCTATAATTGCGGCTAATGAAGCTCTAACAGAAGCAATGTTAAATAGGCAACAGGCAAAGAATTTTAAGCCTACCCCTTTACAAACTTCTGAAAATGAGGTACAAATACAAACATCGGCACCAGAGGTTCCCCAACCCGACCAAAAAACACTGCGCTGGCAGGCAAAAAACCAGTGGTTCGGAAGTCCGGGATACGAAGATATGACAGCCTTCGCTCTAGGTCTGCACCAAAAGCTAGTCGCCACGGGCATTGACCCGCGTAGTGAAGAATATTTCGAGCGCATTGACGCACGCTTACATAACGTTTTCCCTGAAGTATTCAAGGATAACGAAACGACAAAACCTAGCGAACCTGCTAAAAAGCCTGCGACAGTAGTGGCATCGGCGTCCCGCACTACGGGTGCCAAAAAAACCGTCAAGTTAACAGCGAGTGCAGCTGCATTAGCCGATAAACTTGGTATCCCCCGTGAACTATACGCTCAGGAATTTTTAAAACAGGAGGCCCGCAATGGCAACTAGTCGTAAACCCCGTGATATTGAAACACGCGAAAAAAGTCAAACTCGTGCTGTCTACCAACCGGCTGCAACACTACCAACACCTACACCTCAACATGGGTTTAGTTTTAGATGGGTAGCAACTGCAGTATTAGGACAGGATGTTCCAACTAACGTGTCACAGAAGTTCCGTGACGGTTACGAACCCGTGAAAGCGGCAGATCATCCTGAGTTAATGTTGCAGGGCAATAGCAACGGTAACGTAGAAGTTGGTGGGTTAATGCTCTGCAAGATACCTACTGAGAAGTTAGAGGCACGACAAGAGTATTACGAGAAACAAGCAGAAGACCAAATGAATTCGGTTGATAACCATTTCATGCGGAATAACGATGCTCGGATGCCTTTGTTTTCGGAGAGAAAATCTACGTCAACTAGGGGACCCGGGTTTGGAAGCGGTACTAAATAATTAGGAGATTTTTATGGCTACAGTATCTAGCCCCTACGGGCTAAAGCCGATCAGTATGATCGGTGGTCAGTCATTTACTGGCGGTACAATCCGTGAGTATTTGATGACTACAAACAACTCAGCCGCCATTTATAATGGTGACTTGGTTCAACTCGGCGCAGCTGCTGCCGGTCAACCAACTGTTGTAACCTCTACTCCAACAACAAGCTCTGTCGGTATTGTAGGAGTTTGCGTTGGTGTACGCTATCAGTTGGCTGGTCAGCAATTAGGCTACCCATTGTTTGCTCAGTATTTACCAGCTAACGCTGTAACTGCTGGTTACACAAACATTTTCATTCGTGTAGTAGAAGATCCAGATCAACTGTACCAAGTACAGTCTTTGGGTTCTATTGGCTACGGTTCTATCGGTAAGACAATTGCTTTGGCAAACTTCTCCGCTGGTACATCTAGCTCAACTGGTAACACAACTTCTGGTAATTCAGTTGTTGCATTGTCAGCTACTGTTGCTAACACGAGCGCGTTGGCGTGCAAAATTGTTGACTTGGTTAACTCCAGCTCTACATTTGGCGGCAACTTCCCATCTAACCCCGGTGATGCGTATACCGACTGTATCGTTAAGTTAAACTTTGGCGTACATTCGTACTATCAATCCGCTGGAACAACTGCTTAATAAAGGAGCTATAAATGGCTATTTCACGTTCACAACTCCTTAAAGAGTTACTCCCCGGTCTAAACGCATTGTTTGGTTTAGAGTACAAGCGCTATGGCGAAGAGCATAAAGAGATTTATGAAACTGAAGCCTCTGAGCGTTCATTTGAAGAAGAGACAAAGTTGTCTGGTTTCTCGGCTGCTCCAGTCAAGAACGAAGGCGGCGCAATCTCTTATGACAATGCGCAAGAAGCTTTCACAGCTCGCTATACACACGAAACTATCGCTTTGGGCTTCTCAGTTACTGAAGAAGCTATTGAAGATAACTTGTATGACTCATTGTCTGCTCGTTACACCAAAGCACTAGCTCGTGCAATGTCTTATACCAAACAGGTTAAAGCAGCTTCTGTATTGAACAACGGTTTCACAAACAGCGCTAACTACTACGGTGGTGATGGCGTTCCTTTGTTCAGCACTGCTCACCCATTGGTATCTGGCGGCACAAACAGCAACACATTCTCAACCCAATCTGACTTGAATGAGACTTCTTTGGAAGCCGCTACAATTCAAATCGCTGCTTGGACTGACGAGCGTGGTCTGTTGATCGCTGCTAAGCCACGTAAATTGGTTATCCCACCAGCATTGATGTTCGTTGCTACACGTCTGTTAGAGACCACACTCCGTGTTGGTACAACTAACAATGACATTAACGCAATTAAGAACAACGGTACCGTTCCAGAAGGTTACACTGTTAACCACTTCTTGACCGATACAAATGCTTGGTTCTTGTTAACCGATGTACCTAACGGCTTGAAGCATTTCGAGCGCACTCCGCTACAAAATAGCATGGATGGTGACTTTGATACAGGTAACGTACGCTACAAATCACGCGAGCGTTATAGCTTTGGTTGGTCTGATCCATTGGGAGCCTTTGGCTCTTCTGGCTCGTTCTAATCGGACTTGTCCTACAAAAAACCCAGCTCACAAGGCTGGGTTTTTTTCATTGTGGTGATGGATTCTGTGGCAGTTAGCGCATAGAACTATGCACTTAGTTATTTCTTTGTACGCTTTTTTAAATTGACCGTTTGACACTAGTCGGTTTACGTTGTACTCTTTTTTGCTTGGGTCTTCGTGATGAAAATCCAAAGCCGCTATGTGGTCAAACCCGCATTTAGTACACTTAAGGGCGCCTTTAAACTTGTACCATTCTTCTTTTTGAACGGCTTTATTGCTTTTAGTTCGCTGGATTGTTTCTTCTTGGTTAGCCAAGTAATGCTTACGGCTGTACTCCTTGTGCTTTTGTTTTCTTACGTTCACGTCTTTGTATGGCATCAGGATCGACCTTATATTTCCAGTAGCAAGCGTTTTTAAAAGACCACGGTTGTCCGGGAGTATACATCTTAAAACCAGCATTGATCAAAGAATTAGCGCTAGCGGGGTTATTTGTTGTATCAGTAATGCACCAGTTCCAACCTAGTTTCTTTGCTTGAGCCAACCTAGCTTTTATTAAACGCAGTTGCAATCCGTGTCCTGTAAAGCCATCCATTACACCCGCTCTACATAAATAACCTGTATCTGTCCACTTGATCGAGCGGACCAAACCCGCAAAGCCTACAGGTTTTCCACATTCGGCATACGCAACCCACCAATGACCTCGATCCGGTTTGTATGGCGTATCGTCCGGAAGTATTTTCCTTTGTAGAAAAAGTAGTGTGGTTTGAACTGATGGGACTCTGATGTCCACTTTTTTTACTGTAAATTTCATTACCCATAATCCCCCAAAATATTTATCTGTTTTACCCATTTTACAGAAAAACCATGTATACTACGGCTAACTGGGTGATGCTCTTACCGGACTGCCCCAGCAGACGATGCAACGATTGGTAAGAGTGATCTTTTGCATAAGGACAATTTATAATGGCACGTTCCACTTTTGAAGGCCCGATTTTATCTGGCGACAACCGTTTTGGCCCACTACGTAACGTAGGCTACGCACAATTAGTACAAAACGTCGATTTAGACTTTGCTAATACTACAGCTGGTACCATCACATACAGCGGCGGTTCAGGCGTTTTTGTAGCATCTAATGGTATTCCTAACGTAGCTGGCACGGTTTACACCCCATCTGCAAGCACATTTCCTTCAGTAGTTCAGACTATTCCTGCTGATACAGCTACTAACATCTATCGTGGCGCTGTATTTTATGTACCTACTGGCTCTGACTTAGACAACATTTATGTTGATTGCTTGGTTCCAGCAGCTGTTTCAGGCGGTAGTGCAGCTCTTACTTCTGTTACTGCTTATATTTCTAACAACTACACAGCTGCTGCCGGTACCGCCGCTTATTTTAAAACTGGCGCTATTTCAACAGCTGGTCGTCAGGCTCTCTCAACATTTACAGCTACTCAGATGGCTAATCAGAGCGCAACTTCTACAGATATTTTACAAGCTAACGGCTATCCAAATATCTCCCAAGTTGTTGTAACTCTTGCTATTGTTGGTACTGCACTAGATACGTTGACAGCCTTGACAGGTAAATACAACTTTACTTTACAGTACACACAGCCTGACAACAACATTGGTACTACAACTGCTTACCCATACGGTAACTTTGACTAATTAATCCCGGGGGACTTCGGTCTCCTTTTTAAAATTTAGGAGATTAAATATGTCGATGCAATATGATGTAAAGTCATTTCATGTAATGGCTGGTACGCCAACTACGGTAAATACCTCTCGCACACGTTTAAAAGGTGCAGTGGTATCAAATACTAATGCTGGTGTAGCGGCAAACGTAACATTTTCAAACAATTCTACTGTTACTGGAACTTATAACGTCCCCGGCACAACCACTTGTACAATAACAACTTCAACTCCACATGGGTTGACTACTGGAAATCGTATTTGGGTGGATTTTACTTCTGGTACTTCTACAGATAATACTTACACTGTTACTGTTTCATCTACTACTGTTTTTACAATTACCGTTACTTCAGCTACAACTTCTGGCAACGTAACTATTTACCCACAGACTTTAATGGAAATAGATATTACATATAGTGTTCCAGTTTGCGTAATTGTTCCAGGCGAAGGTATTTTAGCAACGGACGGTATTTTTGTAGGTGTCCCAGTAAACATTGGCGCAACGGTATTTTATGGCTAAGAAAAAAGGCGTCTCTCTTGCGATTGGTCGTGGTGAAAAGCTGCCTGTATCTAAGGGCGCTGGGCTTACCGCCAAAGGTCGTGCTAAATATAATGCGGCTACTGGCTCACATTTAAAAGCCCCACAACCTGAAGGTGGTCCTCGTAAGAAGTCGTTTTGTGCTCGTATGTCTGGTATGCCCGGTCCTATGAAAGATGAGAACGGCAAACCTACTCGTAAGGCAGCTAGCTTGAAAAGGTGGAAATGCTAATGAAAGATGTAATTGAACACGTAAGCGAGCCTGCAAAACACGTTGTGGATGCGCTGTCTATATTAACAGTGCTAGGAACTCTCGTGGAAATACTACCGGCTATTGCCGCTTTGTTGTCTATTGTTTGGTCTTTGCTGCGTATCTATGAAAGCAAGACTGTTCAACGTTGGCTAGGGAAAAAAGATGAGTGATGATTTAGAATCCAAATATCCCGGCGCTAAAATAACTAAAGGTGGAGCACAACCTGCTCCTGAAGGATATAGCCCTAACAGAATAGGTGAAAACAAGGTTGAAATGGAAGTACCCCGCAATCGTTCTGACGCACGTACATTAGCGCCATATGAAATAAAAGCAGCTAAGTTTAGTAAAACTGGTGGAGGCGGTAGTAGTGGTACAGGCGGTGCAGGTGAAATTAAATCCCTACAAAATCCTAGAGCTATGAAAGCAGGCGGTAAAGTGTTTCGTCACCATGATGGCATAGCACAAAGAGGTAAAACCCGTGCCTAGTACGTCTAAAAAACAGCACAACTTCATGGCGGCAATTGCGCACAATCCTGCGTTTGCTAAAAAAGTTGGTGTTCCGCAGTCTGTTGGGCAAGAGTTTGATAAAGCCGATAAAGGCAAGAAATTTAAAAAAGGCGGCATGATGGATAAAGAAGATAAAAAACAAGACATTGCTATGATTAAGAAAGCGTTCAAAGAGCACGATGCTCAAGAACACAAAGGCGGTAAGGGCACTAAACTTACTCTTAAAAAAGGTGGCTCTGTAAAGGGGCATGGTTGTGAATTTAAAGGTAAAACCAAAGGAAAAATGCTATGAAAATGAAAGAAACTATGGGACCAACAAAATCAATGTCTAAAGATGTTGAGAAATTTCCTCAATTTGAAAGCCACGACGCTGCTATGAAAAAACACGGCGCTGGTCACACATCGCAGCACGACATGATTGCTGAGCATAAAGCTGGACACATGGCGCACCACGAAGCTGTTGCTAAGATGTGCGGTGGTGGTATGTACGGTAAAAAAGGTAAGTAATGAAAGCCAGTCGTGGCATGGGTGATATTAACCCTGCTAAACAACCTAAAGTTACTAAGAGCGCTGTGCTTTTAAATAGTGGTGGTAAGCCCGGACTTTATGCAAATATTCATAAAAAGCAAGCACGTATTGCGGCTGGCTCTGGTGAAAAGATGCGTCCTGTTGGGGCTAAAGGCGCGCCTACTAAAGCGGACTTTATTAAATCTGCTAAAACAGCGAGGAAATAATAAGTGAAAGACTTCATGCAAACTCAGATTGAAGCATCTGAGCGGTTGTATAACATGATGTTGGAAGACCACAAAGAACGTGTCAGAGACATGGCAATGTGGGCAGATACAAGCGTTGGTTTAATGCGTAAGTTAGATGAACGTGATGCAGAAATAAAGAAGTTGCGTGAAGAAATTGCAATTTTAAAAGCGAGTAAGTAATGGCATATACAACTGGAACTACGGCGTTCAATTTAGATTTAAACGATCTGATTGAAGAAGCATTTGAGCGCTGCGGCTCTGAGCTACGCTCGGGTTATGACTTTAGAACTGCTAGAAGAAGTTTAAATTTGCTGACAATTGAGTGGGCTAACAGAGGCATCAATCTATGGACTATCGAGCAAGGTGTTATTAACATGGTACAGGGTCAAGCATCATACCCAGTCCCTTCCGATACTATTGACCTCTTAGAGCACCAGATTCGTACCAACATCAACAGTCAAGCAAACCAGACTGATATTAACATCAGCCGAATCAGCGTTTCAACATACGCCACCATCCCAAATAAACTAGCGCAAGGCAGGCCAATTCAAGTTTGGTTCCAACGTTTAACCGGCGATACAAATGATGGGTTTTGCACACTGGCATCCGCCATCTCGAGCACAGCGACAACAATTAACTTAACTGGGTCAGGCGTTGCTAACTTAGCAAGCACCGGGTTTATTCAGTTAGATTCAGAAGTTATTTATTATCAGTATGCTCAAGTTGACACACCTACTACTTGTACCCTAAATAATTGCGTACGTGCGCAAAACAACGCAACAGCGGCGACTCATACAGCAACAACTAAAGTCTACGTACCACAGCTACCCAATGTGAATGTCTGGCCTACACCAGATCAGGGTTCGGCAACACAACCGTATTATCAGTTCGTTTATTGGCGGCTACGCCGCATTCAGGATGCAGGCAATGGCGTTAATATTCAAGATATTCCGTTCAGATTTATTCCTTGTATGGTTGCTGGTTTGGCTTATTATCTCTCTTTAAAGCTGCCGGGTATGGACCCAACTCGTGTTATGGGTTTAAAGCAAGACTATGAACAACAATTTGATTTAGCTGCGGCTGAAGATCGTGAAACCGCTCCAGTTCGCTGGGTACCTCGTAGGCAATATATCGGGGGTGCATAATGCCTAATAAGTTTAGTTCTGGCAAATTTGCAATTGCCCAGTGCGATAGGTGTGATTTTCGATTTAAGCTGGTGGATTTAAAAACAGAGATTATTAAGACCAAACCGTATAAGATTAAAGTTTGTAACACCTGTTGGGATCCTGACCATCCTCAGTTACAATTGGGCATGTATCCTGTGAATGACCCACAAGCAGTTCGGGAACCACGCAGAGACAACAGTTATTACCAGTCTGGCTTTGACGGTTTACAGATAAATACTGTGGCTAACAACAACACCGTGCAGTCTTTTGGTGTGCCAGCAGGCGGTAGCCGTGTTATACAGTGGAGTTGGAACCCGGTAGGGCAGCATTATGATTTTGGTGAAACGCCCAATTATTTAGTAACACAAGGGCAAGTTGGTAACGTAACAATTAACTAGGAGTAGAAAATGACATTCAAAAGCGGAGCAAACGGAATTGCAAAAAAGGGTAAAACTAAAGGTAAAAACTTTGGTGACTCAGGTCCAAACGTCGGCATTACTAAAGAAATTAAAGGTAAGGGCGGCAAGACTAATGAAAACATGAAGTCTATGGGTCGTAACATGGCTAAAATAGCAGCTCAAAGAGGTAAGTAATCATGGCGATTAACAACAAACCGGCGGAAACATATGCTCCGCCACATACAATGAGCGGGGCTAAAGTCGGTAATGAATTACCAGCTATGTCTACAGAATCGGGCGCGGAGTTTTTAAAGCAAGCCAACATCTCTGTAGGCACTACAAGCAAAGGCAACTACGCTCCGACTAAAACTTCTGGCATTCAAGTGCGTGGCGGTAAAGCGCAAACTAAAGGCAAGATGGCTCGTGGGCCAATGGCCTAGTAGGGTAAACCCGAATGAATTACGTAAATCTGTATCAGGCAATACAAGACTACTCTGAAAATACTGAAGCGTTATTTATTGCCAACATACCTACTTTTGTACAGCAGGCGGAAGAGCGTATTTACAATTCGGTTCAAATTCCAGCACTACGTAAAAACGTAACGGGCACGCTTACGTCTAGTAACAAATATTTGTCTTGCCCTAATGATTATTTGTCTACGTATTCAATGGCGGTTATTGATGCTGATGGCGTTTATAGTTACTTGTTAAATAAAGATGTTAACTTTATACGTGAAGCTTATCCCCAACCTACTGACACTGGTTTGCCTAAATACTACGCTTTGTTTGGTTCTCAATACAGTAATCCAAATGAGTTATCTTTTATTCTTGGGCCAACTCCCAGCGGTAACTATGGCGTAGAACTTCATTATTTTTACTACCCTGTTTCTATTGTGCAGGGCGCTATTGCATTAGGTTCTATTACTGCAGCCGGTTCTTTATACACTAACGGGATATACGCTAATGTACCTTTAACAGGTGGAAATGGTTCCGGTGCAACTGCAAATATTACTGTTTCTGGAGAAGCTGTTACTTCTGTAGCCATTGAAAATGGCGGTCAGTTTTATGCTGTTGGTGATGTTTTATCGTGTTCTAACTCTTATATTGGTGGATCCGGTTCCAGTTTTGCGTATACTGTTTCTAGTGTTAATAACGCTTCTGGTACAAGCTGGCTTGGCGATAACTACGACCCAGTACTGTTTTATGGCGCTATGCGGGAAGCAATGTTGTTTATGAAGGGCGAGCAGGACTTGGTTGGTTACTATGAAACCAAATATCAAGAAGCGCTTGGACAACTTAGACGTTTGGGTGATGGTTTGGAGCGTGGCGATGCGTATCGTGACGGGCAGCTTAAAATTGATGTTAGCGGTAAAGGTAGGGCATAATGGCTATTCAACAAGGTCAATGCACCATTTTCTACCAAAACGTGCTTAGCGGGTTGGAAAACTTTAATACCGGCACGTCTTATACCTACAAGATTGCCCTATACACAGGGCTAGCTAACCTTAATAATTCAACCCTAACGTACACTACACAGAATGAAATTACAGGTACTGGCTATACGGCTGGGGGCAAAACCCTAACTATTACTCAAATCCCCACATCAGACTTTACCAGCAGCACCTCCTATATTAGTTTTGCTGATGTGGTTTGGAACCCAGCTAGCTTTACGGCTAGGTGCGCATTAATTTATAATAGTACGACAAATGCGGCTGTAGCCGTTTTAGACTTTGGATCAGATAAAACGAATACGGCTGCTGGAACATTTACGGTTACTTTCCCAACGGCAACATCAACAAATGCCATTATTAGATTTACAAATTAAGGAGTATTTATGAGCAATGAACTATCAAACTTTGGTGACAGCGCAAGCGCATCAATAACTCGTGGCGCAGGCCATAATGAAACTTTGGGTATCCAAGGTTTTTACCACGTAGAGTGCCGCGATTCTGAAGGCAATCTCAAATGGGAAGATACTATTGAGAACGTAGTTACCGCTATTGGTAAACAGTCTTTATTTGACTTTTATTTTGGCGCTACTGGTACAGCTGGCGGTACGGCTTCCGGTGTTAACTATTTAGGTCTTGTTGGTTACACAGGTACGCTGGTAACTGCAGGTTCTTTTACAACTGGTGCTACTTATCAAATTGCCTCAGTTGGCACAACAAACTTTACGTTAATTGGCGCTTCTTCTAATACTGTTGGTGTTGTGTTTGTTGCTACTGGCGCAGGTTCAGGTACAGGTACAGCAAACTTAATTGGTACTTTTTTAGCTGCAGATACAATGGGTTCGCATACTGGTTGGATAGAAGTTGGCTTAGCTAACGCTCCTACATACACAGGCAGTCGTCAGTCAATTAACTGGACCGCTGCTACTTCATCAGGCACATCTCCAACTAACGTAACGTCTAAAACAGGCGCAGCCGTTACTTTTGCAATGACTTCTTCTGGTAGCGTTGGCGGTTGTTTTATTAACGGCGGCGCATCTGCTTCTGCTACTAAAGATACAGCTACTGGTGTTCTGTATTCTGCTGGCGCGTTTACTGGCGGTTCAAAAACTGTAGCAAACGGCGACTCTTTAGCTGTTACTTACACTACCACTGCCACTTCATAATGGTCATAGACTTCGTAATCACACAAAACAATTACACGTTTAGTGATGCCTTAATTCTGCCTGATGACCACACATTCACAGACGTAGAACTTGAAGCTATGAAACAAGCTCGTTTTGATAATTGGTACACAATTATTACTACTCCTGCAGAAAACCCAGAACCCGATCCACAGGTGTAAACCGTGGCTACTAGATACTGGGTACTCGGCTCAGGAACTTGGGATCTTACAACTACAACTAACTGGTCTGCCACATCAGGCGGTACTGGTGGTGCATCTGCGCCTACCTCAGCTGATGACGTTATTTTTGATGCTGGTTCTAACGTAGGAACAGGAGCATTTACCGTAACTATTGGAGCGGCAGGTGCGGTATGTAGAGACATAAGTTTTGGCGGTGCTGGTGGCGCACTTGACGGTGTAATGACATTAGCTGGTAGTGGCGCATGGTCTGTCTATGGAAGTATGACCTTAGTATCCGCAAATTTAACTTTTTCATACGGCGGTATTACAACTTTTGCGGCAACCACCACAGGTAAAACCATTACCACAGCAGCAAAATCATTTACTCTTGGCAACGGTATTATATTTAACGGTGTAGGCGGTGGTTGGACATTACAAGACGCTTGTACATTTTATAAAATAACTTTAACGGCTGGCGCATTAGATACAAATAACCAGACAGTTAGTTTATCAGCAGGTGTTAATGGCTTTATTACATCAGGATCAACAACAAGGTCATTAACATTAGGAACTTCTACTGTTTCTTTGAGTGGAATTATTGACGCTTGGAGCGTATCATCAACAACTGGTTTTACACTTAGCGCTGCGTCATCTACTCTTAATTTTACTGGTGGCTCCAACGATATAGTTGGTGGAGGTTTGACATACGGAACAATTACAGTAAACGCAAGCAGCGGCACTATTGCTGGCGCAAACACCATTACCACATTAAATTTAAACGCTACAACAGGTACAAGTCTTACCATTAGTGCAGCACAAAATATAACTACGCTTAACTCTACAACTCTTACAAGCGGCATAAATGTTATTACTTGTAGTGCAAATCAAACTATTGGCACTATTAATACTAATTCAAATGTATCTTTAAGAACTTTTTTTGTAAGTAACACATTAGGAACAGCAAGAACATTTACTATTACTACTAGACCCGTTTCTAATATAGATTTTAGAGATATAACAATTGCTGGTACTGTTCTAACGGGTACAAGTTTTGGTGATTGCGGTGGAAATAGTAACATTACGTTTGATGCAGCAAAAACGGTTTATTGGAATCTTGCAGGAACACAAAACTGGTCAGCAACAGGATGGGCAACTTCAAGTGGTGGTTCTCCAGCAGCAGCTAATTTTCCGTTAGCTCAAGATACTGTAACATTTGATAACACGGGATCTGTTACTGGAACAATTACAGTAAACGCAAGCTATAACATCGGCACCGTTAATATTACCAAAACTGGTTCTATGACGTTGTCCTTAGCTTCAAACAGGCCGCAGGTTTATGGAAGTTTTACCCTTGGGGCTTTAACAACGCTTACTGGCGGTAATGGACTTTTCTTATCTGGTAGAAGTACTACACAAACAATTACTACCAACACAAGAACTTTTGGAAGCGCTAGCATTACTGTACAAGCATTAAGTAGCACCATAACTTTTGCAGACACTTTTACCACCACTGGCGCATTAACCCATAACAACGGAACATTAAATTTAAACAATTTAACAATTACCGCAGCTGGTTTTACGTCTGCATCAAGTTCTACTAGGGCTATTACTTTTGGCACTACTGGAGCTATCACAGTTAATGGATCTGGTAGTTTTTTTATTACAGTTGTTGCAACAGGACTTACTACTACAGGCACCCCAACACTTAACATATCAAATAACTCAGGAACAGCCAGTTCATTTTATTTTACAGGTTTTACAGAGTCAACCGCATTTAATGTAAATGTTACAACAGGAACATACACCCTTACTGAAGGTAGCAGCAGTGTTTACAAAAATTTAAATTTTACTGGGTTTGCAGGTACTTTTACAGGTTATTCTTTTGGCGGTAACACCATATACGGAAATTTAACAACGTCCACAGGCATGAGTTATTCTGCTAGCACTTTTGCCATGACATTTGCTGCAACTAGCGGAACACAGACTATAACGTCCAATGCCAAAACAATGGACTTTCCCATTACATTTAATGGATCTGGTGGCACTTTTCAGTTAGTAGATGCACTAACAAGCGGTTCAGGTAGAACCATGACTTTAACTAGCGGTACGCTAGACCTTAACGATAAAACTCTTACAACGGGATTGTTTAGTTCTAGTAACTCAAACACTAGGTCTATTCTTTTTGGAACAACTGGAAATATTACTTGCTCTGGTACTGGTACTGTTTGGACAACTTCTACAATTACAAACTTTAGTTACACAGGCACATCTACAGTCAATTTAACTGATTCTAGTTCAACCCTTAGAAGCATAATTCAAGGTGCTGGAACTGCCGCACAAGCGGTTAGTTTTTATATAAAAGCTGGAACAGGACAAGTAAGTCTTACCACTACGAGCGGCGCATTTAAAGATATAGACTTTACTGGTTCAACTGCCATTCTTGGTGTTGGTAGCAGTATTAACTGTTTTGGAAACATTGTTTTAACAAACAACACAACAGCTAGTGGTTTTGGTCTAACCTTTGCTGGAACTAGCGGTACTCAAACCATGACTTCCAATGGTAAAACTTTTGATTGTGCTTTGACAATGAATGGTGTAGGCGGCACATTACAGCTTGTAGATGCCCTAACAATGGGTTCTACAAGAACATTAACCCTTACAAACGGCACATTTAACAGTAATGCTAAAAGCGTAACTGTAGGGGCATTTAACGCTAATAACAGCAATACAAAAACTTTTACTATAACTAACAGCACATTTACTGTATTAAGTGGCACTTCTACAAGTGGATTTTTATTAAATGGAGTAGGAACTACTTATAATGTTACTGGTTCTAATGTAGTATTTACTACTTCAACTGCGGCACAATATTGGGGTGGTGGTGGTTCAACTTTTCCTGCGGTAACAATGAGTGGTACAGGGCAATTAATTATTGGTGCAAATGGGTCTACTTTAACTATTACAACTCTTTCAAATACTGTTCAACCTTGCACAGTTTCAATATTTAGCACAAATACACAGCTTAATGTCACCAACTTTAACCTATCAGGAACAGCAGGAAACTTAGTTACTTTTAACAGTTCTGTAGCAGGAACAGCAAGAACAATCAGTAAAGCAAGCGGAACAGTAAGTTGTGATTATTTAAGCATTAGGGATAGCACTGCTACAGGTGGCGCTTCATGGTATGCAGGTACAAATTCAACTAACGTTAGCAATAACACGGGTTGGATATTTGCATCACCAGTAATCACCGTTGCCGTAACAGAAAATTTTTCAATTGCAGATAGTCCAAATGTAGTTGCAAGTTTTGTAGTCTCAATATCAGAAAGGTCAACTTTAGAAGATACACCCAGTGTAGTTGCCTCTTTTTTAAGCAATATAACAGAAAATTTTACAATAGAAGATAAACCCGTTTATGTAGCTGTTGCGGATATTACTGAAGGTACAATTTTAGCTGATACTTTAACGGGTTTAGCTACTTTTGCCACAGCTATTACCGAAGACGCTACTTTGGCAGATTCTTCTATTGTATTACGCACTGCTTTTGGAGACATATCAGAATTATTAATCCTAGCAGATACCCCAAACACAACCGCAGCTTTTTTAAGCAACGTTACAGAACCATTAACCCTAGCAGATACCCCTGTTGGTAACGCCGTATTTGCCGGAATTATTACCGAAAACACCACTTTAGCGGATACGCAGTCTGTAAATGCAGTTTTTGCTTCCGCCATCACCGAGGCGGCTACTTTAGCGGATGCTCAGTCCGTTGTTTTAGCCATAGTATCTGACATATCCGAAGCCATAACCCTAGCCGATTCCCAGACCGTAATAGCCAACTTTGCTAGTGTGGTATTTGAGAATGTTGGGGTTGCAGAGTCCGAGTCGGTAGTAGCCAGCTTTACGGCAGTTATTTCAGAAGGAGCTGTTTTAGAAGATGTTGAGTCTGTTTTAGCTTCTTTCGTATCTAGTCTTTCCGAGGCTTTAACGGCAGCAGATAGTAGTATAGCCGTACGCATTCAAAACTCCAGCATAACCGAAGACTTTCAACCGGCAGATACCCAAACCGCCCTAAGAATCCATAATGCCTTAATTTCAGAAAACCTAGTACCGGCAGACGCAATTACCGTTATAGCATCTTTTAGTAGCCAGATAACTGAAAATTTGGTATTATTAGACAGCCCAATACTACGTGGCTGGTTTAAAATTAATGATGACCAGACCGTTTCTTGGGGTGCGGTAAATAATACAAATTCAGCAGCTTGGGCGGCTGTTAACGATGGGCAAACGGTGTCTTGGAATAACGTAAACAATGCAAATTCAACCACTTGGACAAACATTGGGGACGATCAAAACCCTGTTTGGACTAGCGTAGACAACACGCAATAATAAGGATACACAATGGCTAGTACCTACTCACCGTCTTTAAAAATAGAGCTTATTGGTAATGGCGACCAATCTGGTACATGGGGAACTACGACTAATAACAACCTTGGAACCCTTGTAGAACAAGCAATTACCGGCGTTCAAAGCATTGTAATGAGTAATGCAAATTACACCCTAACTAACTATAACGGGGTGTCTGATGAAGCACGAAATGCGGTTTTGGTAGTAACTGGGACTAACTCAGCTATACGGCAAATTATCTGCCCCTTGGCAAACAAAGTATATGTTGTCACTAATAACACTACTGGCGGCTACGCTATTACTATTGGCGGGACTACAGGAACTACTGTGACTATTCCTAACGGGGTTACTGCTCAAGTTTATTGCGACGGCACAAATACATATTCTGCTCAAACCGGTTCGGCTGGTAACTTTACTGTAAACGGCACTTTAACAGCTACTGGGTTAACTGATACAGGCAATATGAGTGTTGGTGGTAATTTGGCGGTTACTGGCTCGTTTCAATCTTCTACTGGGTTAGGCTCGTATGCTGCAGGCTCGTTTACTGGCAGCATAGCTACAACAACGCTAACTATTACTGCGGTTGCTAGCGGGCAATTATTTGTTGGGCAAACTATTTCAGGTACGGGTGTTACTTCCGGCACTACCATAACTGCGTTTGGTACAGGTACAGGTGGGGTAGGAACGTACACCGTTAGCGTTTCTCAAGCAGTTGCTAGCACAACCATTACGGGCGCTGCAGCAACAACAGCTTTGACGCCTACTTCTGGTGATAACTCGGTAAAAATAGCAACAACGGCTTTTGTTACTGCGGCTTCTAGTGCATTTGCTGCTGGAACCGTACTTTTATTCTATCAAGCAGCTGCTCCTACTGGGTGGACACAAGTAACCACTCAAAACAATAAAGCATTAAGAGTTGTATCAGGTACTGGGGGCGGTACTGGCGGTACTGTTGCTTTTACTACAGCTTTTGCTAGTCAGGCAGTAGCTGGTACTGTGGGTACTTCAGGTGCCACTACACTTTCAACTGCGGAAATGCCAGCCCATACACACTCATATGCTTTGGCAAGTGGTAGTTTTACTGCTCCTATTGGTTTTGATACCTATTTTTATCTTAGCACGGTTTCAGCCACAACGGGCTCACAAGGTGGTGGTGGTTCACATACCCATACAGGTGGTACATTTACAGGTACGGCAATTAACCTAGCCGTTCAATATATTGATATTATTCTTGCGAGTAAAGACTAATGCAGATTGAATCAAAAGCAAACTGTCCTTTAGACGGATTTAAGCCTTGTAGACAATTAGAATGTGCTTGGTTTATGAAAGTTGTTGGTACTAACCCTAATACTGGAAAAGAAGTTGATGAATGGGGTTGTTCAATGGCATGGTTGCCAATGTTAATGATTGAGAATAGTCAACAACAAAGAAGTACAAGTGCGGCAGTTGAATCTTTCCGTAATGAAATGGTTAAAAATAATGAAGTTGGACAACGTGTTTTACTAGCCGCCGCCGGTGTTCCACAACAAACACAGAAAATGATTTTGGAGAATTAAATGAAACTTACTATTATTCCTAGTGATGGGGCTGTATACAAAGATGGCGTATCTTATTCTGGTTTAAACCTATCTAGCGTCCCAACTAACGTACACGCATTACAATGGTACGGCACTGAAGGAGAAGTTGAATTTAACGGTAGACCAAAACCTCAAAACGAACTAATTACTTCTCTTCCAACATGGGCAATTACTGCTATGACTAAATGGGACGAAGCTAAAGTTGCAGAAGGTAAAAATTAAGGATAAATCATGGGTCAATTTACAATTACTGGTGATACAAGCGGTACTTTAACTTTAGCTGCAGCGGCTGTTGCGGGTACGCCGACTATTACTTTTCCGACAGTTTCTGGCAATGCTTTAGCTTCTACAGCGGTGTCAGCATCTACTACAAACACGGTAACAAACAAAATTGCTGTCAACATTGGTGGCACGGTTTACTATTTGCTAGCTTCTACATCGGGAACCTAATATGGCTACAATTTTAAATGCTGGAACAACAGCGGCAACATCGTTAAATATAACGACAGATACTACTGGAGCAATGAAACTTCAGACTAGTGGTGTAGATGCTGTTTCAATTAGTTCTTCTCAGGTAGTTTCTTTAACCAATGCACTGGCGGTTACTTCTGGCGGTACAGGCGTAACTACTTCAACAGGTTCTGGCGCAAACGTTTTAGGTACTAGTCCAACAATAGCAACACCAACCATATCTGCGCCTACTATTTCTGGTGACGTAACCATGAGCGGTACGGGGTATTTACTTATTCCTTCTGGAACAACCGCACAAAGACCTGTTAGCCCTGCCGCTGGCGAAATTAGATATAACACAACAACGGTTGCGTTTGAAGGTTACTCAAATGGTGCATGGAGTAGTATAGGTGGCGGTGCAAGTGCTGGCGGGTCAATTTATGAAAACCTTAATAGCATAACTGCAAACTGGACAATTGTTGCTGGTAAAAACGGTATGTCAGTTGGTCCAATGACCATTGCCTCTGGTGTTTCAGTAACGGTAGCAACAGGACAAAGGTGGGTAATTCTATGAGTTCAGTAGTCATTTCAGGCGATACATCAGGGGCTATTACACTAGCCGCACCTAGCGTAGCTGGTACTAATACACTTACTTTACCTGCAAGTACAGGAACAGTAGCCTTAACATCACAAGTTTTAGGCGTTGGTCAAACTTGGACAGATGTTACTTCAAGCCGAGCATTAGGCACTACTTATACAAATTCTACTGGCAGGCCAATAACAATTGCTATTGCTCAAAATTCTACAAGTTCAGGTGGTTTTGGTGGGGCTATTGTTATTAATGGTGCAAGTTTGCCACAAAATTATTCTTATGCTTCTACTGCAGGATATCTTAATTGGTTAACATATATTGTTCCAGCTGGGGCAACATATAGTTGTTCTTCAAACGCTACATCTTTGAACTCTTGGTATGAATTGAGATAATTATGAAATTATATAAAGATAATAACAAAAATGTTTTTGCTTATGAATTAGATGGTTCACAAGATTATTTAATTGGCGATAAAACATCAATTACACAAGAAGAAGCTGATGCACTAATTGCTGAAAAACAAGCATCTATTCCTGCACCAACACCATTAACTCCAGCGGAAAAACTTGCATCAGTAGGTTTAACTGTTGATGAATTAAAAGCACTATTAGGAGTAGCATAATGGCCTCAATAATTTCCGCTGGAACAACTTCCGGCACAGCTTTAAACTTAAGTGGCGACACTTCTGGCAACCTTGCTTTTACAACTTCTGCAGGGACTTATACTCAAACAATGCCTAATGTAACTGGTAATGTGGTGTTAGATTCTGCTACACAAACGCTGACTAATAAAACCATTCAAGGCGGTGCTATTACTAGCATGACCGCACAAACCACTAATGGTGCGTCAACTTATACATTTACCGGCATTCCATCTTGGACTAAGCGTATTACTTTAATGTTTGTTAATGTGACAGCAGGAACATCTGCAAACTGGGCTGTACAAGTAGGTTCAGGAAGTTTACAAACATCAGGTTATGTTGCTACATATGGCTATGTAGCCGCAGGTAATATTGCTAGTGCAGATTCCCTTACTTCAGGTTTTCCAATGGGGTGCCCAAGTTCAGTTGTCGGCAATGGGGCTATTGTTTTAAGTTATGTAGGTTCTAATACTTGGGTTTGTCATGGAACAGTAGGAATGAAATCAAATGTAGCAATCACAGTTTCTGGTAGCGTTGTGGTAACTGGAACTTTAGACAGAATTGCCTTGTATAACTCTGGCACTACTTATACTGGTGGCTCAATTAACGTCTTGTATGAATAAGGAATAATTATGACTACAATCATTAACGGCTCAAGCCCATCAATTACGTTTAGTGATTCAACTACGCAAGCTACTACTGGATTAGTTGCTGGCGGTACTATTGCTACTGGAACAGTTACTACTTTAACAACAACAACTATTTCAGACGGTACTAATAGCACTTCTTCTACTAACTGTATTAAAGGTGCTGCAAAGGTTTGGTGTAATTTTAATGGCACTTTATCTACTCCAATAACTCCTAGAAGTTCTTACAATGTTACAGATGTAACAAAACACGGTACTGGTGATTACACCATTAATTTTACTAATGCTTTTGCAAATACAAACTACGCAACATTTATATCTCTTGGACCAACACAAGGAACTGTAGCTGATTGCGCAGTAATCACAAGCTATACAACCACTGGGGTTCGTATTAGTACATACTATCTTTCTGGCACTACTAAAGTAGCAGCAGACTACTCAACTATTTGTGTATCAATACTAAGTTAGGAATTAAATAATGTTTATTATTCACTGGATGTTTGATAAATTAGGTTATATGCCAAAAATTGATATGCAAGTCGGTAAAGTTAATATCAAGGCAGCGTGGCCTTTTCCGGAAGAAGTAGAAAAACCGGCTGTGAAAAAACCAGCTGCTAAGAAAACCACGGCACGTAAAACCACAAAGAAGGTGAAATAAAAGTGTGCCATGTCAGACCCGTTTGGTTTGTCCGAAGGAGTAAAGACTCTTAGCGGAAGCCTAGATGCAAGTCGGGAGGCTAGTAAAGGGCTGTCCAAAAGCATTGAAGGAATACAAAAAGACGGATTAGATGTAGCACAAAGACAAGCCCAAGAGCGATTACGGGCAAGACGAGAAGCAGAAATAAAAAAGGAAATGGCGCTGATTAAAGCGCTTGAAGCATGGAAACATAAAAAACAAATAAGTGATGAAGAAGCAAGATTGAAGATTGAGTTTGTAAAAAAGTACGGCGCTAAAGAATGGGACGCAGTATTAAAGATTAAGCTAGATATTGAAAACCTTCAACGTAAAGACAACGAAGAATATCAGCATGATATAAAAGAAGTAAGACGGGTTCAGATGTATTGTTTTGCAGTTGCAGCATTAATTGCTTGGTATTTTACTTGGGGAATAAAGGGGTAGTTATGTTTGGCGTAGACGATATTATTAATGTAGGAATGAAAATCCTAGACAAAGTTATTCCAGATCCAGCCGCAAAAGCTGAAGCACAAGCAAAACTATTAGAAATACAACAGCAAGGCCGATTAGCAGAGTTACAGGCAGACACAGCAGAAACTCAAGAGCTGACCAAGCGACAAGAAGCAGATATGTCGTCAGATAGTTGGCTATCGAAAAATATTCGTCCATTAACATTAATTGCTATTTTAGTCGGTTATTTTGTGTTTGCTATGATGTCGGCGTTTGACCTAAATACTAACAAAACTTACGTAGAACTGCTAGGTCAATGGGGTATGCTTATTATGTCATTTTATTTTGGCGGACGCACTCTTGAAAAAATTATGGATATGAAAGCTAAAAAAGAATGAGTCTGAGTAACGCACTACAAACATTAGGTATTGACCCAAAATGGGAAGCGCCTTTGCAGGCTGCCTTTGATAAATATGACATCAACACACCAAAGCGTCAAGCAGCGTTTATTGGTCAGTGCGCTCATGAATCTGGTAATTTTAAGACTCTTGAAGAAAACCTCCATTACAAAGCCGAGTCTTTAATGAAAGTTTGGCCTAGTCGATTTACAGATACACTGGTTGCCAATGCCTACGCCAATAACCCAGAAAAGATTGCTAACAAAGTTTATGGTGGGCGCATGGGTAACGGTACGGAAGAAACAGGCGATGGTTGGAAATATCACGGTAGAGGGTTAATTCAGTTGACTGGGCGTGAAAACTATGAGCGATGTGGAAGTGCAATTGGCGTTGACCTTATTGGGCAACCTAATCTTTTGGTTGAGCCTACTTATGCCGCTATGTCTGCGGGGTGGTTCTGGAACAAAAAAGGATTAAATGAGTTAGCCGACCAACAAGAACACGGGCAAATTACTAAACGAATTAATGGCGGAACCCTAGGTCTAGATGATAGAATTGCTAAAACAACCAAAGCAGCGCAAGCATTAGGGTAAACCATGCCATTACAGAAAATACAATTTCGCCCCGGTTTAAACCGTGAAGGTACTGATTACTCAAACGAGGGTGGTTGGTATGATGGGGATAAAATTCGTTTTCGTTCTGGTTTTCCTGAAAAACTCGGTGGTTGGATTCGGTTTGCTAGCACCACATTTTTAGGTGTTTGCCGTTCTTTATGGAACTGGGTTGACTTATCTGGCAACAACTACATGGGTGTTGGCACGAGTGTTAAATACTATATTGCCAAAGGCGGCGTTTATAACGACGTTACCCCACTGCTTGTAAACGGTAGCGGCAGCACAACCACTACTTTAGGGGCTAGCCCGTTATCTACACAAAGCGGCTCTTCAACAGTAACGGTGACAGACACGGTTAGCGGAATTTCTACGAACATTGGGGATTATGTAATTTTAACTAGCACTGCTACAGTTGGTGGGTTAACCATTTCTGGCGAATACACAGTTACTAAAGTTATTAGTAGCGTACAGTTTGAAATTACTGCTAGCGGTACCGCTTCTTCTACTACTACAGGCGGGGGCACAGTAACAATCCAGTATGAATACCCAATAGGTAATGACGTATACACTACAAGTAACGGCTGGGGCGCAGGCGCATGGTCGCCAACAAGCACCGTTGCATTAGGCACAAACCCCTTTACTGTTTCTGGGGGAAGTACTACAGTTACGGTAACTCAAAATGCTCATGGATATTTAACTACTGCTGGCGCTTTTACTGTTGGTCAACAATACAAAATTGTTTCTGTAGGGTCCACTAGCTTTACGTCTATTGGCGCTTCTGCTAATACGGTTGGGACAATATTTACTGCAACTGGAGCGGGTACTGGTTCTGGCACGGCTTCTATTGTTTGGGTGTCTTTTGCCGGTGCTATAGATGTGACAGCCGTACCAACTGTTTATGGTTTTTCTACAGGCACTTATGGATTGCGTACAGGCACTTATGGGCTTTCTGGACATAGTACTGTAACACCTGTACCAGCTACTCTTTTAAATAGCACTTTTGAAATTACTTATGTAGATGCCAATACTTACACAATTACTATCGCTGCTGCTGCCCCTTATGGCGGTGTTGGTGGTGGCTCTAATGTTGTTGTGTACCCTCAATACGGCATACGTCCTTGGGGTTCTGCTGCTACTGTAGGCATTGGCTCGCAATTACGCTTATGGTCTAACGACAACTACGGTCAAAACTTATTAATTGCCCCTCGTGGTGGCCCTATATATTATTGGCTAGCCTCTTCTGGAGTAACTACAAGGGCGCAACTTTTAGCTACCTTAGCGTCTTCAGCATATGTTCCAACGGCAACTTACCAAGTAGTTTCTTCGGCTATTCAGCGGTTTGTTATTGCTATGGGGGCTAATCCATATACTTCTGGAACCCCAAATACTACTTTTAATCCAATGCTGGTACGCTGGTCAGATCAAAATAATGAGTACCAATGGGTTCCGGATGTTACAAACCAGTCAGGCGAGTTTGCATTAACTAACGGTTCTTACATTATGGGCGCACGGGCTACACGCCAAGAGATTTTAGTATGGACTGATTCCGCTATTTATTCTATGCAGTATTTAGGCGCTCCGTATGTTTGGGGCTTTCAAGTATTAATGGATAACATTTCTATTATTTCACCTAACTGCATGGTTACTGTTAATAACGTAACCTACTGGATGGGTACAGAAAAGTTCTACCAATATTCTGGTAGGGTTGAGACATTGCCATGCTCGCTGCGTCAATACATTTTTGATGACATTAATCAGAACCAAGCATACCAAGTATTTGCCGGCGCTAACGAAGGGTACAACGAAGTCTGGTGGTATTATGTTAGCAACTCAAGCCAAAGTACTGCGGTTGATAAATACGTGATTTATAATTATTTAGACCGTGTTTGGTATTATGGTACGTTATCTCGTACGGCTTGGTTGCAAACTGGAATTCAACAGTACCCAGTAGCGGCATCTTACACCCCCAGCGCTACATTTACAGCATCTATTAGCGGAACAACGTTAACTGTTAGCAACGTAACTTCTGGCACTATTACTTTAGATACTACTATTGTTGGGTCTGGGGTTTCTGCGGGTACCCAAATTACAAATTACATAACGGGTACAGGCGGTACTGGCACATATGAACTAAACGTAAACCAAACGGTATCTTCTACTAGTATGTCTATTACTGGTGGTACTGGGCAGCTTTTATATCACGAGAATGGCGTAGATGATGTATCCGGTTTAACACCTAGAGCTATTAGTTCTTATGTTCAATCTTCTGATTTTGATATTGGGGATGGACATAATTTTGGATTTGTGTGGCGAATTCTTCCTGACGTTAACTTTAACGGTTCTACTGTTAACCAGCCGTCTGTAACAATGACTATAAGACCAAGACAAAACTCGGGTACTCCCTATGGCACTGCGGATAATCCTACAGTTCAAAGCCAAAATAATTATGCGACTAGAAGTGTGTACAATGTTCAAGAATTTGATGGGCAGGTATACACAAGATTAAGAGGTAGGCAAATGGCGTTTAGACTTGAGTCTAATACATTGGGTGTTGCTTGGCAGTTAGGTAGCCCACGTATGGACATTAGACCGGATGGTAGAAGATGACATATAACGCTAGAATTCGCCCTTCAAAAGCTCCTAACCTGCCTATTGCGCCGGTTGAATATGCACAGATGTATCAAGACCAGTTAAATAACGCGCTTCGTTTGTATTTTAATCAGATAGATAACCTTACCCAAGCCGTTACAACGCCTGCATCGGGTACTACAGCAGAAAGACCAACAAATACATTAGCAGCGCCGCTGGTTATTGGGCAGATTTATTACGATACAACCCTTGGAATTCCTATTTGGTGGAACGGTACTGTGTGGAAAAACGCTAGCGGCACGACGGTTTAGCATGGTAAAATTAGCAAAAAGTAAAGGATAGATTATGTCTGGTGGATTTGGTGGTGGTGGAGGAGGCGGAGGCCTTTTTAGTGATCCTCTAATGCTAGCTCTAGTAGCTGGTACGGCTATTGCCGCGCCTTACGCAGCCCCTTTATTGTTTGGTGAAGGCGCAGCTTTAGGCGGATTAGGTTTAGCTGGAGATGGCATGTTGGCTACCGGTTTAACGGGTGCTGGTATTGGCGCTTTAGGTGGCGCTGTAGCAGGTCGAGACCCTATTCAAACAGGTCTTATGGGCGGTTTAAGCGGCGCAGCTGCTGCTGGTCTGGGTGTTGGTGCTGGTGCTGGTGGTCCTCAACTTGTTGATGCTGTATCTGGACCGCTTAGTGGGGTTGGAGCTAGTGCTGGTGCTGGCGCATCTCTTATTCCCGGCATTTCAAATACCGCTCTTGGTATAGGTGCTGGTGGTTTGGGTTTAATGAGTTTAATGAACCAAGATAAAAAACAATACGGCGTGCCGTCAAACGACCAAGTTAATTGGAATGGCGGTTCTTTATCTAAATTCCGTTATAGCCCAGATAGGTATAATCCAGATACAGTAACACCGCCTAACCCACATTATCAACCGCAATATATAGACCGTAGAAACCCGCCTGATACAGTAACGCCTATGACTCCTTACCAGCCCGTTATGATGGCTGCTGGCGGTGGTTTAATGCAGTCTGGGGGTATGTATCCCGGTAGCCAAATTGATAAAACGCAATATGCGACATCCCCACAAACCCCAATGAGTATGCAAGCTACTATGGCTGGGTATGACCCAATGACTAACCCAATAACGGGCGAACTTACTACCCATATGGCTAGCGGTGGTCTAGCTGATTTAGGCGGTTATTCTGATGGTGGACGTATGCTTAAAGGTCCGGGTGACGGCATGAGCGATTCTATTCCAGCGACTATTGGTAGAAAACAACCTGCCCGGCTTGCAGATAATGAATTTGTTGTACCGGCTGATGTGGTAAGCCATTTAGGAAACGGTTCTAGTGACGCTGGTGCTAAGAAGTTGTACTCTATGATGAATAATGTACGTAAAGCTCGTACAGGCAAAAAGAAACAAGCGCCACAAATTAACGCATTTAAATACATGCCAGCATGAGTTTGGTAATTAGACATGTTCCAGTTCAATACGTTAATCAAGCTTGGCCTTTGGTTGAGAAATATATTAGCGAAGCGCAGCAGTATTGCGGAGATGATTACACGTTGGAACAAGTTAAAGTCTACGTGTCATCAGGGCAGTGGCTTTTGGTTGTAGCAGTAGATGATGAGGGTGCAATACACGGAGCAGCAACAGTAACATTTTCAAATTACCCAAATGATAGAGTCGCTTTTGTAACATTTATTGGCGGCAAGTTAATATCAAATAAAGATACGTTTGGGCAATTTAAAGATTTACTTAAGGCTAACGGAGCTACTAAAATACAGGGTGCAGCTAGAGAAGCAATTGCCCGTTTGTGGAGTCGTTATGGGTTTGAAGAGCGGTACAGAATTGTAGAGACTAAAATATGAGATACACACTAGATTCAATGTTGCCTGAACAGGCTTTTAAACCACGCATGGGCCGTGGTTTTGGCGCTGGTGGTATGACTCTTGAAGGCGGCGGTGGTGGTACTCCTCCCCCTCCTCCCCCTGCGGCACCTACTCAAACTACTGTACAGAATACAAACATCCCTGAATACTTGCGTCCTTATGCAGAAACAATGCTTGGCGCTACTCAGCAACAGTTGTTTAATACCCAGCAAAACGAAGACGGCACAACCCAGATTACTGGCGTTAAACCTTATGTACCATACAGCGAAAATCCGCAAGACTACATAGCTAAATTTAGCCCACTGCAAGAACAGGCAATGAATACTGCGGCTAATTTGCAGACCCCACAACAATACCAAGATGCGTCTCAGATGGCTGCTGCTAGCGGTATGGGTGCGTTACAAGCTGGTCGTAACTATGCTATGCAGGCTACAGACCCACGCATTAGTCAAGCGTACATGAACCCGTATTTACAGGCGTCATTAAACCCACAACTTGCAGAAATTCAAAGACAGTACGATATTACTGGCACGCAACAAATGGGTAACGCTACTAAATCTGGCGCTTTTGGTGGATCTCGTGAAGCTTTGATGGCTTCTGAAAATCAGCGTAATAAAAACATGGCTATGAACCAAGCAATTGGTCAAGGGTACAACAATGCGTTTCAACAAGCACAACAGGCGCAACAGTTTGGGGCTAATTTAGGTTTGCAAGGTTTAGGCCAAGGAGCTAGCGCCGCCAATCAACTAGCTGGTATTGGCGGTCAACAACTGGCTGCTCAACAAGGTATTGCGCAATCTCAAATGCAAGCCGGTACTGCTGAACAACAGCAACAACAAAACATGATTAACCAAGCAATCCAAAACTATGCTACAGCGCAACAATATCCGCAACAACAGCTGTCATTTATGAACGCAATGCTGCGTGGATTGCCAACTCAGTCTACAACAACACAAAACTATCAAGCCGCTCCAAGTACGCTAAATCAAATGACAGGTTTAGGTATTGCTGGTTTGGGTGCATACAAAGCGTTTAGTTAAGGACTAATTATGGGAATGAATCTAGAACAGATGTACAAACTGGCGCTGAATCCAAAGATTTACCCAGATGACAGATTGTTAAGAATTATGCAAGGGCAAGATAACTCTTTGCCTATGGCTGTTGCTATGTCCGCTAAACAAATGCGGGATAAACAAGCTACTGCACTCAAAGGAGCGCAAGCTAAAGCCAAAGGCGCTCAGCCTAGCGTAAGAGATAGAATGGTTGCTCAAGCGCAGCCACAAATGGCTGGTTTAGATCAGTTGCCTGCTCCTACAATGGAAGGCATGGGCGAACCTGCTATGGGCGCTGGCGGCGGTTTGGTGTCTTTTGCTACAGGCGGTTTTAACGTTTTTGATGAAGATGACGAAGACGCTGAAGATGATGATTTTGCTGAATTAGAAGCTATGTCTGCACGTTATGGCGACTTGGGTGGTTTAGGCGCTGGCATTATGGCTGTAGCGAACCCTAAAGCAGCTAAATATAGTTCAATAACTAAACCTGCTGCAGCCAGTATTATTTCTGCCTCTAAAACAATCTCCGGAGATAACAAAGGCATTTCAAATATTCTTTCAAGCGCTGCAGAAAAACATAGCCTACCTACAGATTTGTTGGCTCGTATAGCGCATTCTGAAAGCGGCGGTAAAACAGACGCTAAAAACCCACACAGTACTGCTAAAGGACTTTTTCAATTTACAGACAGAACTTGGAAAGGCATGGGCGGTAAAGAGGGCGAGCAGTTTGACCCTGTAAAAAATGCCGACTTAGGTGCGGCGTATTTGCGTCAAAACGCAGAAGGACTTAAAAAATCTCTTGGACGTGACCCAACATACGGCGAAGTATACGGTGCGCATCATTTTGGTTTGGCGGGAATTAAAAGTATGTTAAATAAAAAACATGATACGCCTATTGACCGTGTTGTATCTCGCCAAGTAATAGCAAGTAACCCATATTTAAAAGGTAAAACTGTTGGCGACACTTTATCGTTTCTTAATTCTAAAGCCGGTACGGGTGTTGTTTCTTTGGCGCACGGCGGCATTGTAGGTTTAACTGGCGGTGGAACACCCGCAACAGAAGCGCTATTAAATGCTGAATATGGGTACCCAAATCAAGCAGAAAGACTTTTAGAAGAAGAGTACGGGCCAAAAGATAAAAAAATTAAAAGTCCTAAAGCACCTAACAGAACAATGAGCAGAGAAGCTGCCGATTTTTTACAAAAACAAGCAGCTAAAAAAGCGCCTATTCCAGCCGCACCTTCTGCACCAACATCTACAATACCAAACGCCCCTAATATGCCGGGTGGCGTTAGAGGTTTTTTACAGAAACAGGCTGCTACTCTTGGTATACCCGGATTGATTTATGAAGGTGGAAAAAATTTAGGTGAAGGTACTATGAGTACTATGGCTGGCAACCCGTATTTTGAAAATTTTAGTGATCCAATGAACGGTGATTTTGCTGTAGGCAATCAAATACTTCGGCAAAACCCCGAAGCTTTAGCAAAAGCAAGAGAAGAAGTATCCGCAGTTAAACCAACAGCTAAAGCGCCTGCAACAAACGACACACAAACTAACGCCGTACCTGCAGACATTCAAAAAATACTAGGTACAAAAACTGAAGACTCTACCCCTACAGCTAACCCATTTGCGGCTTCTCAAACAACTCTTGATAAGTATTTAGCTGGTTTAGCGCAACAACGTAAAGAAGATAGAGGTATTGGTATGATATTGAGCGGTTTAACTACTGCCGGTTCAGCAGGACCATTAAGTTCCGCAATTTCAAAAGGCGCTCAAACAGGCTTAGGTTATTATGGCGATGCGCAAAAAGGATACAACACCGCTATGGCTCAAGGCTTAGGAGCGCAACTTGCACTAGACAAAAACCAAATATTAGATAAATACTATGGCTCTAAAGTAGGAGAAGGAAGCGACGCTAAATATTCTTTGCAGTTACAAAACATTCACAACACAATACAAAAAGAACTCGACAAACGAATGTTACCCGCAAATCAAATTGATGCGTATAGACAAAAACGTTTCCTTGAAATAATAAAAAGTAACCCAAAACTGGTACAATGGTTCAGTGACCAAGGCGGAGATTTAACTGCGCCTAGTTTACAAGTAGATACCGTCCCCGGAAATGTAATTGGGGCAATTAAACCAAAGTAATACCTGCAAACTGCTAGGAAAAATTTATGCCGTATTTACCATTACCCAATGGGTCTTATGTTGAAGTGCCAAAAGGTTTATCTGATGAAGAGGCGCTTAAGTTAGCAAAAGAACAATTCCCTGAGGGTTTTGAAGATTACGCTAAGCATAAAGAAAAAACTGGCTTTTTTCCAGCACTTACTTCCGGTTTTAAAACTGGCGCTGGCTCTTATGCACAGGGCATAGGCAATACAGCAAATCTTGAAGGCGTAAACAAATACGGCACAGAATTAAAAAAAGCCGGTGAAGAAGGTTTTCAAAGTACTACTGACCAAGATATAGAGATTGCCAAACGTCAAGGCATTACATCTTTACTTGGTACCGGACTTAGCAAATATATTACAGAACCTGTTGGCGGAATGCTTGGTAGTCTTGCCGGTCGTTACGGTGCTCCTATTGCTGCTAACACTGTTGGGCGTGTTGCCGGTCCTGTAGTAGGCGCTGCAGCTTTTGCTGCTACAAACTTCCCTGCATATTTAGGTGAATTTGTTCAAGCACAAAAAGAGAAAGGTCAAGAAGCTGACTTTGGTAAAGCATTAGTACCCGCATTAGTTTCTACCGTTGTTGATTCTTTAGGTAACGAAATTGTTGGCGGAGCTATGAAAGGCTTTGCTTTAAGAACGGCAACTCAAGAAGCTAAACTACTAGCACCTAAAGTATTAAGCGGTGAACTTGGGGCACAAGAAGCTGCCGCACAAATTTCTGGCAAACTATCTAACGTATTAAAAGGCACGGTTGAAGCGGCTGGTGCTGGTGCTGCGTCTGGTATAGCCAATGAAGCGGGTCGTTTATATTCTATTGGCAAAGATATATTTAGCCCTGAAGCTTATGAACAATATATTCAAGCCGCTAAAGATATGGGTATGGTTGCTCCGTTTTTTGGTTTGCTTCGTATGGGCGAGCCACGCAGAGCTAAAAAACTTATTGATGAAGCCGGTAAAAAAGTAGAGAGCGAAAAGCTGGCTACAGAAAAAGCTGCCGCTGAAGCAGAACAAAAAGCCTACCGTGAAAGCCCGGAAGGTATAGCGGAAATGGCGCAGCAACGCACCACGTTAGAACAACAAATTGCCGATCTTAAAGCTGTACTCAAAGATAAAACTTTACCTGATGAAGAGCGCCTTTTGGGTAAAGAACAAATAGGTGATCTGTATAAGCAGCTAAACGAACTTAAAAAACAAACTGGCGAAGTTGAAGAAAAACCTAGTACGCTTGAAGGCCGTTTAGAAGAACTACGGTTAAAGCGTGAGCAAGAAGCTATAGCCGCACAACAACAAGAACAGATAATTAAGCAAAAAGAAATTGATGACGCAGCCAAAGCTGAAGAATTAAAACAAGGCGCTGAAGTTATTAAACAGAATCCCGATTTAGCCCAAGCTGCTCATGCGGAACTATATAAACAAGTTGACGATCTTGAAACTCGTCTGCGTGACGCTGCCGAAAACGGGGACGTTGAAAAAGTAAAAAAAATTGGTGAAGAATACGACACAAAATTAGCCGCCTTACAAAGATTGCAAGCGCACGGTAAAGAAGCCGGTATTAGTTTTGAGCCGTTAGAAAAACAATTGGCTGCTGCTAAAAGACAGCTAGCAAACGTAACTAAAAAACTGGCTGATGACAAAGTATTAGAACCCGGTAAACGTGAAGAAATGGCTGCCGCAGTTGATGCTGCTAAAGCTAGAGTAACGGCTTTACAAGGGTACATTAATGATTTAAACCGCCGTGATGTGTTGCGTGGCGAAGAAAAAGCTGAACTCCCTAACCCTAAAGACTATCGTGATATTCCCGAAGAGGAGCGCATAGCTAGATTAGTTGGTATTAAAAGCGATAACATCAAATATCGTCAAATGCTTGATACAGACACTTTAACTAAAGTTGCAGATGATTTAGATAAAAATAAATTAAACAAAGAATCAGCAAACGCATTAGGTTTACCGGCTGGGCAAACTGCTTGGTATTTTGATAAGGGGCCAACCAAAAAAGTAGATACGCTACGTAACCACGTAGCAGAAGCACTTGCAACGATTGAAGAAGATGCAGCGTTTGCCAAAGCGCACAACTTGCAGATAGAACCGGATGCTCGTGTTGGTGTATTAACAAACTTGTATGAAAAATTAAACGCTATAAAGCCGGCAGAAGGAGAAAAAGCCCCGACTTCAGCGGTTAGTTTATTGCGTTCTGCTAGAGGAGAACAACCGTACCTACAATACGTTGCTAAAAAAGCGGCGGCTAAACGTTTAAAACTAGAGGAGCCTAAACTAAAAGAAGGCTACCGTCCAGAACATTTAGAACGTATTCGCAAAGAAATTGCGGATATTGAAAACACATTAAAAATTGATGAAGATCAAGCTAAAAAAGCTAAGAAAAAAAACAAAAAAGCCGGTAAGTTTGCAGTAGAGATTGTTCAATATAAACAACTTACTAAAGATGAAAAAGCGCGTATGCTGCGCCGCAAAGCACGTCTTGAACAAGATTTAGAAGATGCGCAAATGCAGGGTGAGTGGAAAGCTACAGAATCCTTAAAAATTCAAGCTGCGTTAGAAGATGTAAATTTAAAAATTGAAGACGCTAAAAACAACCCAAAAACAAAAATAACAAAGAACGGGGTAGCCAACCTACTTAACCTTAAAAAGCGTTTAGAACTTGATTTAGCTAAAGCGCAACAAGGTGAGTTTGGACAGTTAGCTGGGGCGCCTACGCCTAAAGGTACGGTAGCGGGTGAGCAGGCTGTGCCTGCTAAACGTCAAGAAACTGCCATTTCTGAAATTATTGACAATATTGATTCGTTGCGTAAAGGCGAGTTTTTTGGTGGTACCGCTGGTAAAGAAGGCCTTTTAGAAAGCAGATCTCGTGAAGTTATTTTGCGTTCTATTCGTAATGAAATTGACACGTACGCTGCTGGCGCTATTACGGAAATTAATGCTGGGCGCCGTAGTAACGACTTGCCCGACTTAACAAAGCAAGAAGAGAATACAGTACGTACCGTTGTTGAAGTGTATCTTGGAACTAAAGCTGAACGTGCTACAGGGTATCGTGCGACTCGTTTGCGTGCTCAAGAAAAAGGCGCCGCTAAGCTTACTCCTGAAGATACAGCCATAGCTGAAGCATTTGAAAAAGCCGGATTTGAAGGTGCAAGCGAATTAACTAAAAAGCAAAAACAAATTATGCAGGCTGTTGGTATTGATCCAACAGAATTTGATGGGCACTCATCAGCTGAAATACAAGCGCTGTACAACCGTGTTAACTTTGTACAAAAACAATACGACGCCGCTTCCGCTGGTTTAGAAAAAGCGCAAGTTTCGGGCGATATTGATGCGCAAAAACAATTTAAAGTTAGAAAAAACAAACTTAAAACTCGTCTTGACGAAGTTAAAGCTAAGTACGATACCGCTACAAAAGCGTTTGTTGAAGGCGCAGAAGAAGAAACAGGTGTAATTCGTACGGGTGTTAAAAAAGAAGAAGCTGATGAAATTTTAAACAGACTTAAAGCTCTTAAAGAAGCGTTTGGTTCTAAAGCGTATAAGTATAGAGAAGCGCCTGCTATTACCGCCACTAAGATGGGCGAGACTAAAGACATTAATGTAACACCAAAAGAAGCTGATACGGCAAAACTTTTAAAAGAAGGCGAGAAAAAAGCTGCTCGTGAAACAGGTCTTGGACTACCCGGTAAACGAGTTACTACTCAAGTATCTACCGGCACAATATATGAAACCGATTTAGTCAATGCCGATAAAACAGCTAAAAAACTTGGTAATTTGTTTAAAAAATCTAACGACCAACTAAAAAGCGAAAATGAGCGTGAAGCTGCCCGTAAAGTATATGAAGAGGCACTTGAAAAAGATGGTAAACGTTTAGAAGATTTAGGCTTTGGTGACGTAAAAGACGAAGACAGTTTAGCGGGTATGCTGCTTGCTCGTGCAAAACTTGACGACCCTAAGTCGGCAGAATACAAACGTTTAACCGACAGCATTAATAAAGAACAAAACTCGTTGCGTGAAGCCGCCGCCAGAATAACTAAAGCAGAACGTTTCAAAAAAGATATTGGCGAAAGCTCAATAGAAAAAGAAGAGAAAGCTAAAGCACTACAAGCGGAACAACTTGAAGAGTCTAAACGCACCGTTGAGCGTAGAAAAAATCGTGTTACTGAAAAACAACGTGCTGCAATTAAAGCAACTGTTGAAAAAGAACTTGCGGCTGCTAGAGCTAAATTAATTAAAAAAGTACCCGATAATGCTACGGCAGCGCAAAGAAAGTCTATCAACGCAGCCAATGACAAAATTCGTATTGAAAGACAAACTTTAGAAGCTCAGCTCGATATTATTAATGGCGGTGATTTTGAGGCGTTGCGCACTCGTGGCAAGATTAAAGAAGAAGCTTCTGACCGTTTGTATAAAAAATCTGCTTTTGAAAAAGAAGAAGATAAGAAACTTCGTGACGTAATAGAGAAAGATGAAAAAGGCATTGAATTAACTGATGCTGAAGAAAAAATTTATACTGACGCTTCGTCTAAAGGAATTAATGCCGAAGGATGGTTAAAAGGCGAAGCAGAAACCACAATAAGAGCTATTGATGAAATAAAGCAAAAATATTTAGACGAAGCAGCTACCAAAAAAGAGCTTATATATTACGTTGACACTCTTAGAAAGTGGCGCGGTATTGCTCGTAAAAAAGAACAGCGCGCTGACTTTTTATATTTAGACAAACAAGTAAAAGACGTATCAAAACGCCTTAAAACTTTACAAGAAGAAGCCGCTGCCCCAGCTTTAGAAAAACATGCTGCTCGTGAAGAAGCGGAATATGCCGCATCGCCAGCCGGTAAGAAAACTGCCAAACGTATTGGGTTTGTTAAAAAGCGTATTGCTGAAAAAGAAACAAAGAAAGCGTTTGCGTCAGCCGCTGAAATGTATGAAGCTGAAATGCTTAAAGCACGTAAGGCTGGTTTTCAATCTCCCGAAGAGATGGAGCGTTATATTCGCAACGCCAGCAAGTCAATGGACGTTGAAGAAAACACACGAGATATACGTAATCTATTTGATAGAGACCTTTCAGAGTTAGATTACGATAACTATGACGATTTTGGTAACGTGTTCCGTTTAGGCTCAAAAGAAAAAACTACGGCAAACCTTAAAGAAACACGACGTGTTGCTGACGAGTTTAAAGCTAAACTGCCTGAAGGAGTTAAGTTTGAATACGCTGATACTGCAGTAGAGTTGCCTGACTATGTTCGCCGTCAAATTTCTAAAGAAGAAGCGGACATAATGAAGGGTGCCGTACTTAAAGACGGTACTATTGTTATTGTTGGCGACACGCACAAGACTATGCTGGACTTTGAAAAAACGTTAGCACACGAAGCTGTTGGACACTACGGATTAGATCGTTTGCTTGGGCTAGAAGGTATGGTTAATTTAGCTAAGCGCATTGAAGCACAGCCCGGCGGGTTTGTTCGTATGTCTAGAGAACTTGGCGTACTTGATGATGTTATGCACGCTATTAGAGAAGCTAGAAAGAGCGACCCTAATCTAACGCCTGAACAAGAAATGATGGTGGGCGTGCGTGAAATGATTGCGCACTTTGAAGAACAGCGTTTAGATAGCAAAAACTTTTTACAAAAAGCTCAACGTTTTATTAAAGAGTTAATAGGTCAGTTTAAAGATTGGCTACGTAAAAACAATTTAATGGAGTTAAGTAAGGTTACTGACGCCGACTTATTGTTTGTGCTTAAGCGTTCTAAAGAAGCAATGGAAAGCAGAGGCGGTTTACGTTCCGGCGATATTGGCATGGAAACTGCTTTCCGTAAAGCTAAACCTACTGACAGCAACGATCCGTTGATGCAGCTTTCTAACACATTAGTTGCTAAACCAAAAACAGTTACCGAATCTTTTAAAGGCAACTTAGCGGCTTTTAATACGCAGTTTGTTGATCGCCTAGCGCCAATTAAAGAGATATGGCGCCGTATGGGTGAAAATGCGGCATCTTCACAAATGATTTACAAACTACTGTCTCATGGACAGCGGACTAACATTACTAGTGAAACTTTGGTAAACGGCGCTCGTGTGTTTTACACCGACCCAACTACAGGCGAAGTAACTATCCGTGCGTCGGGTGGACCCGGCATGAAACAAGTTTTAGATGAGTTGCTTAAGTCAACTAAAGGTAATCCTGAAGCGTTAAATCAAATGTTTACTGCATATGCTGCAGCTAAACGTGCTAAAAGCGTTGGGTTTGAAAAACTGGTACGTGACGGTGAAATTGACGGTAACAAAATTACCAAAGATATGCTGGCTGCCGCTGAAAGATCAGGCGATGCGGACCCTGCGTTTGTTAAAGCGTTTGAAACATATCAAAAATATAACCACGGCTTAATTGATTCCTTAGCTAGTTCTGGATACATATCTAAAGATAGTGCGGCTAAGTTTAAAGCTAAAAACTACATACCTTACTATCGTGCTCGTGGCGGTAACGTAGATTTAATCATTGGTAACGAGTCTCCAATTCGTATTGGTTCTTTAAAAGACCAACCATATCTACATGAACTAGTTGGTGACAACACAAAGATTCAAGACTTTTTCCGTACTTCTGTACAGAACACCAACATGATTACTGAAATGGCTTTGCGCAATGATGCAACAGCCAGCGTAGCTAACACGTTAAAGAATCTTGGAATTGCTGAAATTCATAAAGGTAGCGGGCCAGCAGGACCAAACGTAATACGGTTTAAAAACGATGGTAAGGACTACCACGCTGTAATTGATACATCTAAAAACGCCGAGTTTAGCGATATTAGCTCAGAGCTTTTAGTTAAAGGTTTAGAAGGCATACCTACTCAGCTTCCGGGTATTGTGCGTTTGCTTGGCATACCGGCTAACTGGCTACGTAAAGGCGTAACACGTAACCCATTCTATGCGTACAAACAGTTAGTGCGTGACCCAATATCCGCTTGGTTAACATCAGGCGCTGATTTTGTGCCTATTTTATCGTCGCTTAATGAGATTAATAAAGCCGTACGTGGTCAAAGCGATACAGCTAAAAAATTACAAGAAGCCGGTATTTTAGGTGGGGAAATTTACACAGGGCGTGCAGAAGATTTAAATCAAATTGTTACTCGCCTTAAGTCAGGCAAAGCTAATTTAAATGGCGCTATGGCTTTTATGGATAGAGTAGCTACTGAAGCAGATGCGTCCACTCGTTCTGTTATATACGAAAACTATCGCAAGCAAGGCTTGTCAGATATGGAAGCGCAGATTGCCACAATGGAGTCAATGAACTTCAATACTCGTGGTGCGTCGCCTTCTATGCACTGGGTTAACACAATGGTGCCGTTTTTTAATTCGGCGATTCAAGGCTACAACGTAATGTATAAAGCGTTTAGTGGCAATATGCCTTACGCTAAGCGTTTAGAGTTGCAAAACAAATTAATAAAACGTGGCTCAATGATAATGGGTATGTCTATTTTGTATGCTATAGCGCAACAAGATAACGAAGCGTATCAAAACGCTACGCCTGAACAGCGTTACATGAATTGGTTTATACCCGGCATGGGCAAAGATGGTAAAGAATCATTTAGATTGCCAATCCCGTTTGAAATAGGTTATATATTTAAAGCGTTACCTGAAGCTATTGTACGTATGGCTTATGCTGACGACAAAGCTAAAGAAGGCTTAGATGCAATTAAGACTGTATTGCAAGCAACTAATCCTATTGGAATACCCACCGCTATTAAAGCACCGCTTGAAATTGCTATGAACCGTTCAGTGTATTCAGGGGCGGAAGTAGAAAGCAAACGTTTGCAGGGGTTAAGACCAAACGAGCGTTATTACGATACGACTACAGAAGTGGCTAAGTTAATTGGCGGTAATCTTGGAGAGGTTGGTAACTTCTTTGGTATATCACCAGCTAAAATAGACTACTTAGCTAAAGGGTATTTTGGTGGGCTGTATACAACCGTTGCTACATTGGTAAATCCTTTAATCGCCGATATACGCGGTGATAAATCTACTGTAAAACCTGACGGCACAATGGCTGATTTGCCTGTGTTTGGTCAAATGTTCCAACCTAAAGATGCTGGCGGTCTTACTATGAAAGCGTACGATGTTTTAGAAAAAGCATCGCAGTATTCTGAAACATATAAGCATTTCCAAGAAACGGGCGCTGAAAAAGAAGCTGAAGAATACGGCAAAAAATACGAACAAGAAATTAATATTGGTATGGGCGCTGCTAGTATGAAAGCTGAGTTAGATCAGTTGTCAGGACAAATTCGCAAAGTAAAAGAACAGCGTTTACCTTCCGGTATGGATTCTAAACAGTTTGCAATTCAAAAACGTGAACAGTTAGATGAATTGATGCGAACTAGAGCAAAACTAGCAAAACAATTTAGTGCCCAGATCGCCGAAACAAAACGCCAATCTTCCCGTTAACAATGCCGAACTCGGCTTTGCCTTTGATGTGGTGATGTACGGCGGCTTTAAGTCCTTCCTCTCGGACTTCGGTTAGCTTTAAAGTAGGAACAAAGAACGCCCCTTTTGGGGGCGTTGTCTGCCAAGGATAATGCACTCTAAGTTTCCTGCTCATCCGATGCGTCTACTCTGCGACTTATTTTCATTACGTTGACACGCATACTAGGACCCTTGGTTTTAAACAATAGGTTCTTCTTTTCGTGATACGAAACCATATAAGCTGGTAACGCTTCCATTTGTTTCTTGAAATTTGAATAGCCAAAGCTCATTGATACGCAGTGCGACCGAAGTTGTTGCTCTTCAATGTAGTAATCAATCCAGCCGGGGGTCATATTATGATCTACCCTACCGGCAATCTGCGAGCGTGTAAGTGATTGGTCTACTGCCTCGCCGGTTCCAAGCATGGCTTCTGTTGTACCGTTAAAAATTTTAACAATAACAAACTTGCCATAGTTCTCTCGGGTGTAGGCATTGAGGATGTCTTCTGCTGTACGCTGTGAGCCAAAGATTATTACCCTAGCCCTGTCAACCATTCCACGCAAAACATCAACAACTGGCCTAACAGGTATATCAATAATATTGGCGTACTTAGAACTAAGAAGAATAGTAGTAGCAACAATACAAGCGTTGCCAGCAGACCAAAAGCGCTCGTCGTTGGTGGATTTAAACTCTTTCTTAAGCGAGTCGTAAGTTTTCTTATAGACATCTTTAACTGTCTCCCTGTTCTGCACTACCCAATGAATAAAGCGTTCGCCTGCTACGCCGTAATTTAGTTTTAATTTATCTAGCGTAGCGGATTCCACTACGTTCCATTCTAGTTTAACTGTTGGGCATTCTTCAAGAATACGAAGCATCTCTGCTTGTGAAGCGTGTTTTCTCATACCGCCAAGGTAATCATAGACGTGGGTATTAGAACTAAGCAAAGCTATTGACTTCCAGTCCAATACATTTAACCTCTCTTTATTCGCATTACTCTCCATACGCTCCTTGCCCTTACCCTGTGATTGGTCTAGCAAGAAGGTAGGCAACCACTCAAAGTCTTCACGACTCTTAGCCGTAATCTCGTCAGAGATCAAAGGCAAACTACCTAGCAAACCTTGACGTTGTTGCAAAGCAACCGCTGATGTAGCTTGCCCTACCCTGTATTTCTCAGGCTCGCCAAAGAAGCTTTCAGCAAGCGCTAGCGCTAGTGACTTGCCAGTACCCGATGTATCTGAACCGAGGTGGTATGTCATACCGCTAAAGCCTGTGAACTCCATAAGGATAGACGCTGGACCCGCTATACCGATAGTCAGGATGTTCCAAATCTCTCGTTTAATAAACAGATTCATAACCTCACGCCACTCCTCTATGGAGCCAGCCGACTTACAAGCCTTATTGATATTCTCAAGTCCGGGTGTTGGGACAAACATTTTTTTGCCGTTGGGCGAGTATATACAACTGCTATATACAAAGGTTCTATCTTCTTGCCAACCATATTTATTAGGAACCTTGATTGCCGCTTTGTTAGCGCTAGCTACTTCTACGCAGGCACGGATGTATTCAAACAAGTTCTTATCGTTGCCTGAACCAAAAGCTGCAATAATGTTTTGGCTAGCTAAAGCCTTTACAGTTTCGTCTTTACTTACTACAGCCCGTTGTGGAAGCAGAATATCTACTACGCCTTCAGGTCTAAACGCCATCATGTGAACGCTATGCTCCCCGTTGCGGTTAAGAATGTCCACAACAAATAAGTCATACGGCAATAGCAAAACTTGTTTGCGAGATTTACTGCCATCAGCATCTTCCATGATTTTGTCCATGTAGATACCGCCATGTTCGCCGTAGCTAAATCCTTTTGGTGGTACAGGGCGTGTAACTGCTACTGGCACAGCTTGTGTTTCTATCTCAGCTTCTTCTTTGGCTTGCTCAATCACCAATTCTTTCTCGGTGTTGTCAGTTTTTAATTCTCTCCCCCATACCAGAGGGTTAGTAATTTTACCTAGGTGCGGGCATGAGGTACAAATGCCGGGGTTTATTTCATCTAGTTTTAAGCAAGGACTTGGACCCTTGGTGCTGTTCCATTTAGCGTTGATGCGTTCTTCATCGTATGGGTGCATTGCACCTAGTTTTTGCGCCCACTCGTAGCCGTCATCGCATTTCTTAGCCCATGACACTATGTTGAAAAACAATGGCTCCATGCCATCTTTGCTTGCGTTGGCTTTGTAGTGCTCAAGTTGACCGCATTGTTTTGTTGCGTCTATGTTTTTGAAAAACGTTGAGTTGTTTTCTATTAGTTTGACACTGGTTGCTCCTGTTGCTTTAGGGCGCTTGCCGGGTATATTGAGGGAGGTCTGCTCGTAGCTAGTAGTTAGCAAGTCTTTGAGGATAGCGTTGATCTTGTCTAGTTCAAACACCCCGCCAGCCACTTTAATAACCACTTTACGAGGTTTCTCTTGCTTGTAGTTGTTGGTGTCAGGAACCCTTAAAACCCTCGCCGCATCGCCTGTAACGCCGAAGTCAATACGTAGCCCTTCCTGTTTGCAAAGACGCTTTAGGTTCTCTGCTACGGGCTTCCAAGTGGCTATATCAACCTCTTCTATCAGGGGCCAATAAACGTGCAGTCCACCCCCACTAGATAAGATGTATGGGGTTCCAAGGTCGGCTAACGAAGTTGTAGACAAAAAGGAGTCCAGCGCCGCCGCAGCTTCGTTCTTATTAGAATAATCCTTTCCTTCGCCACAATCAATATCTAAAAATAGCGACTTGATTTTGGATGCGTTCTCTGCTACACGCTTGCCTGATTCTTTAAATGATGCTAGTGCGTAAAACGCATTGAGTCCTTGGCTATTAAACTGCATAGCTTCTTTGTATAAGTCTTCAATTGATTCAACAAACTTGTGTTCTTTCTTGGCTGTACTTAATTCACAAGAGCAGTAATACCCCGATGACGGTAGCACAGTCGCTAAAAAATCTTGCGACTTCATATTTGCCCTTTATTTACGATTACATTTTCTCATTGCTTCTTCCGATGTTGCGCTAGATGCAAGAATAATTAATAGGTTTTCTACACTCTTACGATATGCTGGTGATACCTCGGACCCGCCAAACCAGTTATAAATTGATTGTCTTGTTGCGCCTGTGTATTCTGCAATTTTTATTACAGGGAAGTCCAACTTAATAGCCCAACGACCTAGTTGATTACCTAGCGTCTTTGGGGCGCTTGATGTTGTTTGTCTTATAGTTTCTGAATACGGCATATTTCTCTCGTTAGTTAGGGTGGGGTACTTGCGTGATGTGAAGGAGCCGTCATAAATTAACGGTTATACAGGCTATTTAAGGTCGCCGAGCCGACCCACGCTTTCCCCCAAAACTTTACTCGTCGTCTGTTTCCCACTCGCCAATAACTTCGGCTAGCTTGCCTGTTTTCTTGGCTGGTACTGCATTGGGTTTAACGGCGGGTTTGCGTTTCTCAGGCTCATCAACCTCATCAGAGGCTTCTACCTTAACTGGCTTCTTGCCTTCTAACGCTAATGGCGTATCTGACTTCTTAGATACGCTCATTGTGATAGCTTGCTTGGCTTCAGTAGACTGCCCCTTCTTTGCACAAACCTCGTACTCATCATCAGTCAACCAACGCTGTGGTTGGAAGAACAACTTGGGTACTGCGGCTTTAGTATCAAAACGTAAACGAGTTACCAAGGTTTCGGGGTTAATGCTCTGTGCCGCTAAGTAGCGTGCGTATGCCTGTAGTGGGCGCTTATCGCCATCTTCCTTACCAAAGATAGAAGTAGCGGCTAGGGTCAACTGCATAACATCGCCATCCATATCGTTAGCTAATACAACCGCTAAGCGTTGGCTGAAACGGCAAGCACGAGAATCACCTTGCCCTGAACCCTTGGCATTTTGTGGGCAGTTAACACATGAATCAGATTGAGGTTCATCAATGCTTGCGTCAGGCTTATCGCCATCAGCAGACCAACAATTAGGCGCAGAGGTAGCGCCTTCCTCGTAAGTGCCAGCATAGAATGTGCGGCTGATTTTTGGTGCGGCTTGCACAATGACTACGTCAAGGTGGCGGTCTTCAATAGACGCAACTTCTTTACCGCCAGCGACCAAGCGGAATACCCCGCCCTTTGTTGAAATACGTTTTGTTGATGACCCTACGCCACCGGCAAGGCTCTTAGCTAATGATGAAAGTTCTGCACTCTTAGCAAAGGCAGGCAGTTTTGAGGGATTAAATGTAGTGAGTTCACTCATTTGTTTTTTCCTTAAGTTGTTGGTTTAGTAACGGTTACGGTGTTTTCAGTTAAAGAAGATAACCCCGCCGGAACCTTTCCGGGATTTTCTTCCAAAAATAAAGCCATATTAGATTGAGAAATTCTTCTTTCTACCAAATCCAAAGCATCGTTGTCCATCATAAATGTTTTGAATGAATCCCAATCGTCTGTGTAGTACCTCTTTTTAGTAGACAGGGAGATGTTGCCGCCCTCTGTTTTAACAGACTTAAGTCCAAGTTCACGCATTTGATCTTTCATAGCGTTCTTGAGTTCGTCTTTCTGTTCTTCCAGTTTGTCTAACTGTTTTTGTATTTCTTGCGTTTTTAAATATATCTTTCGATACACTCTTGCTAAAGTTTCTAGCGGTACTACTTCGTTTTCTTCTGACATCTATTTTCTCCTTTCAATGTCTTTGTCAAATACTTTACATCTACAGCGGTGCAAATACAACCCGATATAGGGTTTTTACTTATCCGTTAATCTCTTCTTTATACAAGCTTAACAGAATGTCGTGTCCTCTTACCCGTTTTTCTAATTGGGCGAACATCTTTTTTTCTATCTCGCTACCTTGTAAGTGTATCACAGTTACTTTCGTAGAATCCTGTCCGATTCGGTCAGCACGAGCAATACATTGAAGGTAGGTTTCTACAGACATAACTGGTCCATAGAAAATTACTGTATCAGCCGCAGTAAGCGTTACACCATGAGATGCGGATTGCGGTTGAACTACTAAAATACGGGGGTCAGGAAGCGTTTGGAAGCGTTTAAAGATGTCTGTGCGTTTGGATACCCCTACATCCCCATGAATTACTTCAGAGGCTACATTGTGCTTTAAAAGGTGCGTATGAATGGTTTCTATACTGTGTCTAAACGGCGCAAAGACAATGACCTTGCGGTTAGTTTCTTCTAATACTTCCAGTAGTACTTGTAGACGTGGGGCGCAATCAAACTCCACAACTTCATGGTCGTCTGTGTATGCCGCACCAGCGCTGATTTGAAGAAGCTTGCTAACACCAGCCGCCGCATTAACTGCGGTAATTGTTTCTCCAGCCGCTTGCATAACCATTTTGTCTTTCAACTGCCTGTAGTATTTAACTTGCTGTGAAGTTAGCGGTATCTCTCGGGTTTCTGTAAGGACTGGTGGTAGGTCGGTACATTCTTCTTTGGTAAACCTAATGGCTGGTTGTAGCGCCTCAAATACTGCTTCAGCCGCACCCTTCTTTGGAACCCATTTGAACTGTGTAAGTTTCTGCATAGTCTTGTCACGCCATGCAGTAGCAAACTTAGGCACACCGCCGGGATTAACTAACCTAGCCAAACCGTACGCATCTACAGGCGATTGAGAAGCTGGCGTTCCTGTCATCATCCAAAGCATTGTGTCAGGCTTAAGTATTTTGTTAAGTGATTTCCAGCGTTTAGTGGATGTGTTTTTGTATGCGTTAGCTTCGTCAACAATCACTAGGTCAAACTTGCCGTTGGCAACTACCTCGTCAGCAATTAGATTTAATCCGTCATAGTTGACTACTACAAACTCGTAACTACCCTGAACCATTTCTATACGGCGAGTAGCTTGCGCATGATGAGCCACCACAATCGAACGATGAATAATACTCTTGCCAACACCATTCATCCAAGCGTCGTGCATGATAGATAGCGGACAGAGGATAAGGCAACGGCGCACAATCCCTAAATTCATTAAGTAGTCAGCCGCCCATAAAGCACTGAGGGTTTTCCCTGTGCCGGGGTCATTAAATACAAAGGCTCTGCGATTGAGCGTTAAGAACTCTGAGGTATCTTCTTGGTGTGCAAACGGCTTATACATTCCGGGCCATTTATACCTAGCGCGTATGGGAGAAGGGGCGCCTTTAACACCTAGATTGCGTAACACACGCACTTCGTCTAGTCCCCACTTAACTGCGACTTTATGTATGCTGCCATTCGATTCCACAATGGCGTGGTTAGGTATGACTGCGTATTTTTCAGGGTTGCGGGTATTAAACACCAGCGCTTTGTTTTGTACAATTTCCATTACACCATCCTGTAGGTTAAGCCCGAGTTACCATCAGGTGCGGTAACAAGTCTGTGAGATTCTAAAAGGTTAGCCATAACTAAACGCATAAACGTATTAGCCCAAAACGGGTCTTCTTTAATTTCTTCAACAGTAACCCAGTTGTTGCCCCATCTAGCCAACCACATAGCTTCAAGCGTATCAGTAGGTGTATCAAAAGCTGGTGATGCTTCATTAAAAACTTCACCAAAATCTCTGAATAAACTGCTTAGTAGTTCCATGTTTTCCTTTCGTTGTTGTCAGTATTATTTTTTGTTGTCTGACATATTTGCTTTGGGAGATCGTAGTCTTAGGTTGCCCTTTGTTGACTTGCCCCCCGCTTTCAAAGGCTTGATGTGGTCAATGTGTTTGCCCTTGCGGTCAACGCCTTCTTTATCGTATTTGCGTCTTGCACGTTGGCGCTCGATTTGGTCATCGGTTTCGCCTGTTTTCTTTTGCAGTTTGTATGCGTGTTTAAAGTCACGTTTGCCATTTACTTGAGTCATACTAGTCCTAGTGCTTGGGGTTAAATTCACAAGTTTTGACCTGACACCAACCGCATAGGGGTGTGCTTGTAGGATTCCAAACACCATTTGCATGGCTGGCTTCCAGTCTAGCTACCCTTTCCCTATACAACTGCCAGTGAAAGTCTTTCTCGTCTAACATCATTTTAGACTTAACCATACTATTTTTCACTACAAAAAGCAAAGATGAGTTTACTTGCCGTATATGAGGGAAATGGGCAAACACCATCAGGGACATCAGAATTAGCTGATCTCTGTCGGGGTATCTATCGTTGCCTGTTTTGTAATCAACTACCCAAGCCTTTAGCCCATCGTCATCTATGATAACCAAATCAGCAATTCCTCTAGCCCAAACATCCTCAGCATCGAACGCACAGGGGGAAAGATCAACCCGAACACCCATCTCTAACTCAGGTAGTTTCCTACCCTTGATCTTCATAAGTTGTTCTAGAATCGGTTTCATGTAGGCGTATTCTTCGGGAACTTCCTTGCCCTCTTTAACATACAACTCAGCCGCTTCATGCACTTGCTTGCCGTAGCGTGTGTGAACTGTGTCTTGAAAGGGGTAGTTCTTTAATACCTTAACTTCGTAGAACCGCCTAGCACAACCCTCGTAATCTTTTAACCCACTGTGTGACCACTTTATCACTTAGCATCTCCGTATCGTTTAGCGCTACTTACTTCTGCATCTAAGGGAATACCTTGCATATAGTGTGGCTCCATGACCATCTGCGCCAAGACCCAGTTTTCAGCTTCAGTAGCTTCTTCCTCAGGGACTAGCGCAACAACTTCATCATGTACTGTCAGCACGCATGGGTATCTTTCTTGGATACGCAACATACCATCAGTCATAACACAACGAGCCACAGCCTGAACGATGTTTTCTACTAGCTTACCGCCATATAGTTTCTTCTCGTCAGGACCATACATCCATTGCGGTCTGCCTTGTGCGTCAGGTTTACTCTTAATACTTGGGTAACGCAAAGCCAAACCGCTAGGTAGTATTATACGCTCCTTTTCAAATATTAGACACTTGTGTTCGTAAGGTTTGCCCTCTGAAATACTGTGGGGTATTAACGAATTACATAACTCCCAAAAGCTAACTACGGGTTGAGCCGCATACCTATATTTGTTGATGATTTCTTTAGCCGCTAAGCAGTGAATTAATAATTCTCCTTCCGAGCAGGTATGTGGTATGTTGTGCATCATTTCCACGTTGCGCTCCCAACCTAAGAAGTCTTCAATGCTTTGTTCAGTTACACCAAGTTGTTTAGCAAATGGTTTGTCGTATAGCGTGGGCGATGCGCCAAGGAACCCAGTAAGAAGTTGTGCAGAAAAGCTAGCCCAACCCATGCCATATCCACAACCTAGAAGTGCCGACTTCGCCGACTGCCTAAGCGTGGGGTGACTTTCTTTAGATAGGTTCGAGATGTTGAACATCTGTGCGCCAAACGACGCATAAGCATCCTTCCCCGATGCAAAGATATCAAGAAGGGCTTCGTAGTCGGCGAGGTAGGCAAGAACCCTTGGCTCAATTTGCGATAGATCGCAGACGACGAGCGTGTATCCTTGTGGAGCCTTAATAGCTTTGCGTAAGAACGATCCCCGCTTGAGGTTTTGAAGATTAAGCCCCGAACCCTTGGACGCTGACCAACGACCGGTATGTGCGCCGTAGTAGTTGAGTGGGACAGGAAGCGCACCTCGTTCTGAAATATCTGCAAATCTTTGCGCCCTTGTGCGCTCAAGCGTCGATTTAACTTTAAGCCTTGCCTCGCAAATAAGCGCAACATCTTCGTTACTGCCATTAAGCAATGCTTGGAAGAGCGCATCACTCTTAGCGAACGCATAAGTTTCCTCGCCAGTTGTCTTGCTGATTTTGACTGGTGGCTTAACTCCAAGTTCCGTAAGTACTGTAGCAAATTTAGGGTTACTAGCAAGCGCCGTTTCATCAATGTTAATTTTCGCAAGCAACGCTTCCCTCTTTGTTCTCTCATCTTCGATTGCTTCATCTAGCATCTCCTTATCTAACTCAAGTCTAGGAAACACAAACATCTTGAGAGTCATGTCTATCAAACGTAACTCATCTTTGGGGTATCCCTTGACCAATCTTTTAAATATACTTTCGCACAACTCTACATCGTGCATACAGTAAGCGGCTAACTCAACTTCCATCTCGTAGGTTATCTCTGACAAGCCGTTGGTGCTATGAACTGCCTGACCTTTGGGCGGTAGCTTAAAGTCTTCTGCTAACTTGGCTAGGCTGTTACCTACTTCTACACCACGAAGCGCTCGTGCCATAGAGAGGGAGTCTAGTATGAATTTAGGTCGCACACCATACACCCATGCAAGGATGGCTATATCAAACTGAGCGTTGTGCGCTAGCACGTTGGTGTTCTCCCAGTCTATGCTACTAACCCACGCTGGAATGTCATCGTGCGTAACCCATTGTGCTTCGCCTTCTCCATACCACTTGTAGCCGATACCAAATGCTTTGAACATCGGGCTTCGTATGTATTCTTCCGTTGTCATTTTGCTCAACGTGTAATCCTTACTATCCCACCGAGTTTCAAAATCTATTACCAATGTTTTCATTTAATATCCAATAGGTCTTGAGGTTTGATGCCACGCTTTTCTAGCACTTCTTTAATCTTCTGCATAGCGTTGCGTTCTATGTGCTGTATCTTTGATCTACTTACACCAAATACTTTAGCAATTTCAGCGTGCGTCATTGGTGCGGTTTGTTTTCCTACGTTCATTTTTTGCCTTTCGTTTAGCTTCTTTCTCACATTGTTCTATGTATTGTTTAAGAATTGCTATCACACCTTCTTGAACTAGAAAGCCTAGCCCTTCTTCGTCAAACCTAAGTAAACAATCTGCGGAACCATCAGGGTTTTCAGTTGTTTTTATTATCTTAATTTCCATTTTTTTGTGCCTTTCTTAGTTGTTTGTTAAATTCATCGACTTCTTTCCACCAAGCGTCTGTGTATTTTGCTGGTTTTACTTCCTCATCTGTTAATTGATTTGTTTCTTTTCCCGCATCAAACCCATATTGCCAACCCATTTCAATCAATAGCAACTCATCTTTTGTATAGGCTTTAGTGCGTGGTTCGCCATCTTCTAACCATTGACCAGCT
>Ga0209829_10000124_pt1 | contig 66460 bp, 44 predicted proteins | sample C_140205_EF_Meta_FD_187311 | JGI IMG/M metagenome (GOLD analysis project Ga0209829, IMG submission 187311) | Freshwater microbial communities from Lake Croche, Canada to study carbon cycling - C_140205_EF_MetaG (SPAdes) (version 2) | ecosystem: Environmental > Aquatic > Freshwater > Lake...
CTCTACGCCACCTTCGCCTACACCGGTGTCGACCGTTTCGACATCACGCTGCCCGACGGCACGCCCCTCCCCGTCGTCCGCATGCGCAAACTTCCCTCCTCCTAATCGCCACCGGCACGTTCACTCCTTTGCTCGCGTCCGCGTGACTCCGCCGATCGCTCCGCTAAGCCTATCCACCTAATGCGCCCTATACGCAGACCCACGTAGCGACAGTCGTCTCCCCACGTGCTATGCTCCCTTCGCCACTTACCCCTTTCTATCTATGAAAAACGTCTTCGCCTTCCTCCTCGCCGGCGCGCTCTCCGCCGCCTCGCTCTCCGCGCAAGCCCTTTCATGGACCAAGCGCGATGCCAAGGTTAACTCGGAAATCACGATGAACGCCGCCACCTTTGGCGCCGGCAAGTTCGTCGCCGTCGGCTACCGCGGCACCTTCGTCAACAACGTCAACGGCATCGAAAACCAAATCACCACCAGCACCGACGGCGCCACGTGGACCGCCGGCGCCGTCGTCCCCACCAACGGCGCGATCCGCTCCCTCGCCTTCGGTAGCGGCCTCTTCGCGGCTCCCGTCGAGGACGACAAGAGCACCAACCTCATCCTCACCAGTCCCGACGCCACCACTTGGACCGCCCGCGCCACCGGCACCGGCAACCTCTCCAGCGTGGCCTACGGCAATGCTCTCGTCGGCACCTCCTTTGCCCCCATGTGGATCGCCGTCGGGTCCGCCAACGGCGGCAACAACGTCGTCCGCAGCACCGACGGCGTCACGTGGACTCGCGTCAACACCGGCCGCACCGTGGATCTTTTCCAAGTCGTCAACGGCAAGAACGTCTTCCTCGCCATCAGCCGCAACGGCACCCTCCTCTACTCCAGCAACGGCACCACCTGGACGCTCGTCACCGTGCCCGGTGCTCCCGCTAGTGCGAGTTATCTCGGCCTCACGTTCGACGGCTCCCAGTTCCTCCTCCTCGTCAACGACGCCGCCCGCAACCCCCAGATCTTCGTCAGCGGCGACGGTGCCGCTTGGGCCGCCTCCGGCTCGAAGCTCACCAGCGCCTCCCTCTTCGACGGCTCCATCGCCGGCAACGGCTCGCTCGCGGCCATCATCGGCCCCAGCTCCGTCAGCGGTAACGTCGTCTTCACCGCTCCCGTCACCTCCGGGTTTTTCGCCACCGTCGGCGCCTGGTCCTCCGCCCAAGTCGTCAAAGCCAGCGGAGACGGCTTCGTTTTCATCACTAATGTGAACAACCTCTGGATTGCAGGCGGCTACAGCGCCGACCTCTACACCGCCGCCAGCACCGGCGGCTCGACCGGCGGCGGTGGCGGCGCCACGCCTCCCGTGATCACCACCCCACCCACCGCGCAGACCACCTCCGTCGGTGGCGCCGCCACCTTCACCGCAACCGCCAGCGGCACCGGCCACACCTACCAGTGGCTCTTCAACGGCGCCCCGATCACCGGCGCCACCACCGCCACCTATGTCATCACGACCGTCACCGCCGCCAACGCCGGCACCTATGCCGTCCGGGTGACCAACGCCGGCCTCTCGACCGACTCCGCCGCCGCCACCCTCACCGTCACCCCCGCCGGTCCCGCCCCCACCGGCTCCGTCCTCTCCAATCTGTCCATCCGCTCCACCGCCGGCACCGGCGCACAGGTCCTCACCGTCGGCATCACGCTCGGCGGCACCGGCACCACCGGCACCAAAAATATCTTGATCCGCGGCGTCGGCCCCGGCCTCGCCGACTTCGGCGTCCCCAACACCCTCGGCGACCCACGTCTCGACATCTTCCCCATCGGCTCCACCACCGCCCTCGCCTCCAACGACAACTGGACCGCCACCACCGCGCCCGCCGCGATTCAGGACGCCGCCGGTGCCTTCGCCCTCAAAGCTGGCTCCAAAGACGCCGCCTTCATCGGCACCAACGTCACCGCCGGCGGCTACTCCGTCCAGATCACCGGTGTCGGTGGCTCCACCGGCGTCGCCCTCGCGGAACTCTACGACCTCACCCCCCCCGCTACCTTCTCCGCCACCACCCCTCGACTCATCAATCTCTCTGCCCGCACCCAAGTCGGCGTTGGCAGCGACATCCTCATCGCCGGCTTCAATCTCATCGGCAACGCCCCCCGGCGGCTCCTCATCCGCGGCGTCGGCCCGGGCCTCGCGGCCTTCGGCCTCACCGGACTCCTCGCCGACCCCAAGCTCGAGATCATTCCCAACGGAACGAACACGCCCCTCGTTTCCAACGATAACTGGGACGCCACCGCGACGCCCGCCGCGACCCAGGCCTCCGTCGGCGCCTTCCCGCTTCCCGCTGGCTCGAAAGACGCCGTCCTCATCGTGACCCTCGCTCCCGGCAGCTATTCCGCGCAAGTCACCGGCATCGGCGGCACCACCGGGATTGCCCTCGTCGAAATCTACGAACTCCCGTAAGCCGCGAACTCACTCGCGCTCCGCGGCGGGCGGGCACGTCCCGGTGCCCGCAGTTCCCTCGCCGCCGGCCTCACCGCCGGCGGTTTTTTGCGCCCCGCCCACGCTTCACCCTCGCCGTTGACGCCCAGCCCGCGCGTCCTTTTCGTCCTCAGCATGTTCACCATTATCGGAGGCGACGGCAAAGAATACGGTCCCTCCCCCGCCAACCAAATCCGCGAATGGCTGGCCGCCGGTCGCGCCAATCTCGACACGAAGGCCAAGGCCGTCGGCTCCGAGGAATGGCGCCGCCTTGGCGACTACGTGGAGTTTGGCGCGCGTGAAGCCCCTCCGCTGTCCACGCCGGCGCCAGCCGCCACGGCTGATTTTGACGCCGCCTTTACGCCCCGGACCGCAGTCGCCACCGAACCAGGGGCTTTGGCCAGTCGGGGCGACCGTTTTCTTGCCCAGCTCCTCGACAACGTCATCGGCCTCGCCTGCATTTTGCCCGGTGCACTCATGATCGCCTTCGCCGCCGTCCGCGCCGGCTTCAATTACAAACTCGGCGGCGGGATCGAAGGCCTTGCCACCGTCGCCGGGATCGGTGCCGGCCTCTCGGTCCTTAGTTTCGCCGCACTCACCCTCTTCGCCGTGCAATTGTGGATGCTCGTCACTCGCGGTCAGACCATCGGCAAACGCGTCCTCGGCGTCCGCATCGTTACCATCGATGACGGAGCCAATCCGGGCTTCATCAAAATTTTCCTCCTTCGTCTGATTCTGCCGGCGCTCCTCAGTGCCGTCCCGTATCTCGGGATGTTTTTCACCCTCACCGACTATTTTTTCATCTTCCGCGAAGACCGCCGCTGCATCCACGACCTCCTCGCTGGCACCAAGGTGGTCAAAGTCTGAAAAGGTGGGCCGGGGCTCCAACCCGCCCTCCGCGCCCCACGCCTCACTTCGCCGCCGTCTTCTTCGCCAACATCGCATCGACCGAAATCTTCCCCGGCCCAAACGCGAAGACCATCACGCTCGCCAGCAGAAAAAGAAACGGCGCCGCTTCGGTAAATTTGTCCGTGTCGGAAAAAATTTTCCCGAGCGCCTCTTTGTCCGCCGTCGCATAGGCCACGACCATCGTGAGCATCAGCGGCACACTCACGAACCGCGACCCGAGCCCGAGCACCAGCAGCAACCCGCCCACACATTCGGTCGATCCAGCCATGATCGCATTGAGCTTCGGCAACGGCAGATTCAGCTCGGTGAAAAACGCCGTCGTTTTATCCAGATTCAAAAGCTTGCCTTTCCCGGTCAGGAAAAATGACCAGCCCCAGTAAAGGCGAATCACGAGGAGAAAAACCGGTTGCAGCCAGGAGCCCAGGGGTGCGAGCAGGCCGTCGAGTTTAGCGTAAGCAGAAGGAAGGTTCATGGGCGTGAGAGCCACGAACCCGGAATTTATTTCCGCCGACAAAACCAACCGAGCTCCATCCACGTCGCAAACCACTCGCGCACCTGCTCCGCCTTCACGCGCGAACCCGCTGCCGCCACCGCTTGCACGAGCGTGCTTCCCTCGGTGAGCGCGGTCAGCATCCGAAAAGCCGGCGCCTCCACCCGTTTGTAATAGAGCGTGTGATTGTAACGATGCACGACGAGATAGGTCCGCGCCCTGCGTGGCCGCGGCACCTTTTTCTTCGACGCCGCACTCCGCGCCCGGTCGATCGCGTTGCTCGCCTCGCTCCGCAGCGCCTCGCGCTTTTTCACGGCAAGCACGTAGTCGTCCACCGGCCACTCCGCAGCCACCAGCGAAAGATACGGCTGCAAACCCAACCGCAATTTCGTCGGCGGCGTCTTCGCCAACTCCGACGGCGTGATCACCGGTCGCGCCTCACTGTCGAACGCCACCGTCTGCGCCCACTCGAAACGCGCGATCGCGTGCGCCAAGGCCGTGTGGGGCCGCGTCCACTTCGGCTCTTCGCGGATGAACTGCGCCAACCGCGACGCAAGATTTCGCAACGTGAACGACCGCGACGGATACTTGGCGAGATACGCCCGCACCAACGCGGAAAACTGCTCCTCTCCCAGCAGCGCCCGCAGTCCCGGCGAATCGTCGTAGACGCAGTCGATCAGCCGAAACCAATAGGCCCGGCTGTAAATTTGCAGCCGCTCAAACGACGTCAGCCGATCGTTGGGCTTGATATACTCCGCCGCGACTTCCGCCATCGGCCGCCCGTCGTGCCAGCGCGGCTGGAGCTCATCGTCTGCCGTGAGCGGCCGCACCAGCGCGTGCGTCATCCACCGCTGCAACGCTCGCAAATCCGCCTCGTTCGCGAGCCGCTGCGGCGCGCGGCGCGGCGGAGCTTTAAGGCCGACATTTCCACGGCGTGCCTTCAGAGTGATTGTCATCGCGAGGCGCGCGGAGCGCGCCGTGGCGATCCAGCGGGATTGATTCGTTGCGCGGCCCCTCCCGCCCGCGCTCCGGCGATAAATTCGTTCGCCTTCAGCGCTTCGGCGTGAACTTCGTCGAACGACGGAATCTTATCATCCCACTCGAGCAAGGTCGCCGTCACGCCGGCGCCGCGGATCGCGTGCGCGTAGAGTTTCCACACCGGGTCGAGCACCGGGTGATCGTGCGTGTCCAAAATATATTTCTCAAACTTCGTGTGCCCCGCCACATGGATTTGGGCGACTCGATCCAGCGGCACCCCGTTAAGGTAATCGTCAGCGTTGAACGAGTGGTTCTGCGCCGACACGTAAATATTGTTCACATCGAGCAAAATTCCGCAGTCGGCACGCTCGACCACCTCGGATAGAAACTCCCACTCCGTCATCTCACTCACGTGGAACTCGGCGTAGCTGCTCACATTTTCCACGCAGATCGGCACTTCGAGATAGTCCCGCACCATTTTAATTTTTTCCGCCGTGCGGCGCGCCGCCGAAAACGTGTAGGGCATCGGCAGCAGGTCGTGCGTATACGTGCCATCGACACTGCCCCAGCAAAGATGGTCGCTGAGCCACGGCGTGTTGGTGCGTTTCACCAGCGCCTTCAGTTTCTTCAGATGCGTGCGGTCGGGTTTGTCGGCCGAACCAAAATACATCGAGACGCCATGTTGCACGACCCGGTATTGCTCGAGGATCTGATCGAGCACGTGGAGCGGTCGTCCGCCATCGACCATGAAGTTCTCCGAAATAATTTCGAACCAGTCGCAGGTCGGCTTTTTTTCAAGGATGTGCTGGTAGTGCGGCACGCGCAGCCCGAGGCCGATGCCATAGTCGGTAAAGCCGTTGAAACGATTGGCGGGCATGGGCAAAAAAAACGCGGCCGCCTACCGGCCGGCCGCGTGCAGGATGATCGAAATCAGGCTTTCTTTTCAGCCTTCTTGTCGTCCTTGGCCATCGTGGAGCAGCCGCCGTGGCCCTTGCACGTGTTCTTGCCTTTGCAGCCATTGTCACCGGCTTTGCAACCGCCTTCGCCCTTGCAGGCATTCTTACCCTTGCAGTCATGCTTGCCCTTGTCGGCTTTGGCTTTTTCCGCAGTTCCAGCCTTGTCGTCGGCGGCGAACGCCTTCGAAGCGAGGGATCCGGCATATAGTCCGGCGATGGCGGCGGACGTGATCAGGAGACGAGTTGTTTTATTCATGGAGTAGCTGATTTTGGATTGGTTGCTCGCCCGGCTTCGGCAACGGGCCGTCACTCGGGGAACGGCCATGAGAGCAGGCTGCGCGTGCGATATTCCCGGGAGCATAGATTTTTTTCACTGGGGCGGTTTACACCACCCGATCGACCATCGGCTCACCCCGCTCGAACGCCGCGAGATTGGCCAGAAAATGCTTCGCGATCGCCTCGTCCTGATCGCTGCGGCCACCCGCCGTGTGGGGCGTTACCCAACAATTCGGGGCTGTCCACAGCGGATCATTCACCGGCAACGGCTCGACCTCAAACACATCGAGGTAGGCCCCCGCGAGTCTCCCAGAACGCAGGGCCTCCAGCAGAGCGCGCTGGTCGACCGTCGTGCCGCGCCCGACATTGTAGAAACGCGCGCCGGGCTTGATGCACGCCAGTCGGCGGGCGTTCACGTAGTTCAGCGTGCTCGCGTTGTCCGGGAGGATGTTCACCACGTGGTCCGCCTGCTCCAGCGCCGTGCTGATGCCTTCCTCGGGGATGATGCGCACGCCCCGTTCACTCCGCGTCTGCCGTCGCACCGCGATCAGGTTCATTCCAAACGGTGCCAGCAACTCCGCCAGCCGCCGCCCGATTGCGCCAAAGCCGAGCATCACCACGGTTTGCCCCGTGAGCAGTCGCGAGTCGTAACGACGTTTCGCATAATGCCAGCTATGGTCTCCCAACTGATCTTGATGCGAGGGCAACAACTGCCGGCCGAGCGCGAGCATCATCGCGAGCACATGTTGGGCGCACGGGTCGGCGAACACTTGTGAGACATTGGAAAACATCGAACCCCGCGCGCGAAAGGCCTCCTGAAATTCCGGCGTATCGTAGCGCGTGTAGCCCGCCGTCGTGACCTCCACCCAACGCAGCTTCGGCAGCGCGAGGCACTGCGCCGGGTCCGGCTGACCAAACGCGATATCCGCACCGACGAGCGAGGGATCGGCCTGCCCCGCGACGAGCACGGAAGCCGAGGCATTCGACGAGAAAATAAGTTTATGCGCACGCGTGCCGTCGACGAGGCGTTGCGTGTCAGCAGGGGAGAACTTGGCGTTGCACCAGATTGTGAGGCTCATGGATGGTTGAAAAAATATGATGGCTCGGGCGTTCGGACGCTCTCGTCGGCCGTTGCGTGGGTCGGTTTCTCGCCGGCCTTATCTTTGCACCGGCTGCACCGAGACCTCGTGCGGATCGGTGGCGTTGCCCAGCGTCACCGCGCGCACCATGACCGTGCGCAGGCGCACCTGGCCGCCATAGGAGATGCGCGCTTCGAGGTTCAACCCGTGGCGCAGCAAGCTGTCGGACGCCTGATACTCGATCCGAAAAGGGATCGGTCCTGGCGCCGGCGCCTTCATCGTCTGCTCCCCCAACACCTGCGGCGTCAGGTCCGCCGCCGGCCGGCTGACCACCGGTAAATCTTTGTTGGCTGCACTGCGCATCTGCTCCGTGGCCGCCGTGTCCAGCAGCCGCACCACCACCACGGCATCCGGTGGCAACACGAGGTCGCTGCGAAAATTAACCCGCCCCGTGATCACCCGGTTGGGATCACCTTCCGGCGTCACGGTGATACTGCCGCAACCGCTGCCGGCGACGAGCGCCGCGCAGGCTGCGAGGAGAAAAACGAACGGGGAAGTTTTCATGGAGATTTTGTTTTGCGTGCCGGTGCCCGCCGCAGCGTTTCTGCGCGGGCGTTGAACGCGGTGAGTAGTTCCGTGTGCTCGCGCGCCTCGGTGCCATTCACGTGCACGAGACCACGGGCAAACGGCGGCTGCTCGCCGGGCTCGTCCAGCCACTGTCGCCACACATAACCCGTCACCGCCGGGTGTCGAGCCACCCGCTCGAGCGCCGCCCGCCCGCGCCGCAGCATCCGCTCGACCGTCGTCAGTCCCCGCACACCCCGGGCCGGGACCGGCGTCGCGAGCGTCGCCGCGTCCACCCAACAAAAGTCTCCGGCCAACACCGGACCCGTCGTGGCACCCGCCGACGGCAGGTCGTTCCAATCGACCAACGCTACATCCACCGCCGGATACCCGCACTCCGCCCGCACGCTCTCGCCCGCCGGTCCGCCAAACCGACACCCCAGCACGAGGTGATTCGGCGCCGCCTCGCGGATCGCCGCCGCCGCCGCCGTAAAATATCTCCGCGCAAACTCCCGCGACCATCGCGCCTCATCCCGCAGATACCCACGCGTCGCGATCCCCTGCTCGGCCCGCGTCCAGCCCCGCACCGTCTCCTTGTTCGCGACCGCCACGCCCCACGCCCGCGCCAACGAGTCGATCCGCCCACCGTGCAACGCGAGCACGAATTCCCACGCCGCGTGATAGGCCGCGAAATTCGGCTCCAGACTTAGGCACACCTGCAAGAGCCTCGGCCGCGTGCCCTCTACTCCCGGTTGCGCCCAACCCGGCAGGTCGTCCGTCAACCATCCGATCAACTCCCGGTTCACCACCCACGGCGCACACACTTCAAACGCCCGCAACGCCGCCCACCGTGGCCAGTCTGCGTCGAACACATCCGGCAGCCGCACGCCCGGTGCTTGGATCACGGGTCCAACCCGGCAAAAATCCACACTCGCCATAAACGCCACGCCGTCCTCGCGTCCCGCGCCGTCCCCGCCTGCGCCGACCGCGTTAAAACCCCAGCGCCGCAGCCGCACCGACGCTTGCTCTCCCGGCGCATACGGACCCGCCGTTGCGGCTCGGCCTCCAACCGTTTCGTCGACCGGCACGGCCGCGGCCCGCACGCCATGCACCGCCCGACAAAAAAAGGGCCGTCCCGCGGCATCGAGCAACCACCACCGCCCCGCGTCATCCTGCCCCGCGCGAAAAAACCCTTCGACCCCGCGAACCGTGCCCGCACGAAATCCTACGGGTAAAGGAGTGATCAAACCAGAGGTGGCTTCTGCCGCGTACGCCATGTCCCGCGAAGCGTGCAAGCCGCCCCGAAAAAGGAAAGCGCGCAGTGCGTCCGCTCGCGATCCTATCAAATCACTCAAGTGCGCTTTCCCCTCACCGTCGCCGGGCAAAGTCTCTGCCCCTTCCGCAAACTCCCCTGCCGGCCGCACCTCGTGGCCCTTACTACTCGGCCGCCCTCCGCACCGTCGTTTCCCCCGCCACCCACCGCCCCTCGATCAACACCGTCTTCGGGTTTTCGGGGAAACCAAAAACGTTTCCGTGCAATTGCTCCACCACCAGGTCCACGGCCGCTTCGCCCACGCGTTCATTATTTTGGTCGATCCCACTGCAACCGGTCGCATCCGGCGTGAGGTGCAAGTGCGCAAAACCCACCCGGCTCCCGCTGCCCGCCCGCCCGCGCGGGAGCATTTGCTCAACTCCCGGTTCGGTCGTCACCACCACGTCGGGTCGCTCCGCCTTTACCCACGCGAGCAACGGCCGCCGCTCGATTTTCTCCACCAAAAGCAGCGGGTAACCCAGCTCCGTTCCGGCCGCGTCGTGCTGCGCCAGCAAGACCGAAGACAGCCAACTGCGTCCCGTCCGTTCGTCCTCGTGCCGGCGCATCACGAGTCCGATCCGGCGGTAGCCGAGCGCCCGCAGTTCCGTCAGCGCCAACCGGATCGACTGGGTCTGATGATTGACCGCTCGGTGCAGCGCCGGGCCGGCCAAGGAAAATCCGAGCGCCGCCAACGCGTGATTGCGCCACGGCTGTGCGAGCACCGAACCCGTTTGTGGAAATGGCGCGAAGACCACCCCGCGAATCCCCCGCGCCTCCAGCACCTGCTCCAGCCTAGCCTCGCTAAGACCGCCTTCCCCTAGTCGAAACAGCTGCACCCCAAACCCGTGCTTCGCCGCCCCCGCGATCACGCCGTCACGAAACCGTCTCAGTGAGCCCGTCTGCTGCGGCGGCCCGCCCGGCGGATAACTCTCCACATACGCGAGCACGTGCGCCTCCGGCCCCCGCACTTTCTTGCCGCGCAGGTCCGCCATCAGCGCCGCCACCAGCGGATTTCTCCGGTATCCCAGTTTTTCCGCCACCGCCAACACCCGCTCACGCGTCTCGGTCGGAATACTCGGCGACCGCCGCAGTGCCAGCGACACCGTCATCACCGACACGCCGGCCGCCGCCGCCACATGCTTCATCGAGGGAGAGGAATTCTGCTTCACTTTACGATTAAAACAACAGCATCCTCGTCACTCTTGGCGAGCACCGTTTCTCTTCCGACGCCCCTTTCCCGGCGCACCGCGTGCCCCGCTGCCTTTCGCTCTTCCGCCACCCACTTTTTCTGCTCGCCACCCTACCTACCATGAAACCCGCCCGCCTCCTGCTGCCCGCCCTCGCCGCCCTCCTCGCCGCTGCCGCGCACCTCCCAGCCCAAGTCGCCCCCACCGCATCACGCGCTGGCTCCGGCACCACCGAAGAAGTCATCAAACTCAACGTCTTCCAGGTGACCGCCGAAAACGACGACGAATATCGCGCGGCCAACACCACCACCGGCACCCGCTACAACACGCCCATCAAAGATCTCCCCATGAACATCGAGGTGCTTACCCCCGCGTTCATGCGCGACATCGGCGCCCTCGATCTTCGCGACGCCCTCGAATACGTCAGCGGCATCCAGCTCGACACCACTGCGGGCGGCACCGGTGGAACCAAAGACAATCCGGAAAACAGCACCCTCCTCATCCGCGGCATCGCCGCCGCCACCAACAAAGACGGCTTCCGCCGCTTCGTGCCCATCGACCCGATCACCATCAGCCGCGCCGACATCATCAAAGGACCCGGTGGCGCACTCTACGGTCAGGGCGGCACCGGCGGCGTGATTAACGTCGCCAGCGTCACCGCCGGCAATCGCCCCGTCGCCCGCGCCGGCTCGAGCATCGGCTCCTACGGATTCCGCCGCTTCGAGTTTCTCTGGTCCGGTCCGGTCACTCCCAAGGGCGCCATCGGCTTCGCCCTCCCGCTCGCCTATTCCGAGGGCAAGAGCAATGCCATGTATTACGAGACCACTACACTCCACCTGAACCCCGCGCTCACGTTCAAGCTCGGCCCCAAGACCTCTCTCCTCACCTCGATCGAGGCCCGCTACAACACGCGCGACAACATCCGCAACTTCTTCCTCACGGACAACACCCTCGCTCCCAACGGCACGCCCTACGGCACCCTCATCGACGGCCGCCCCGGCACCGCGCGCGTCCTCACCACGCCGAACCAGCGCGACTTCCGCTTCGAGGGCCCCGACACCTTCCGCAAAGAACGCACCTACGTCCGCACCTACCGCCTCGACCACCGGTTCTCGGATAACTTCCAGTGGTGGGGCGGCTACAGTGCCGAAGATATCAACGTCCGCGATCGTTCCTTCAACATCGCGCTGCGCAACGCCAACGACGCGTCCATTCCGCTCCGCGTCCGCAACGATCCCCGTTTCCTCGCCCTGCTCCGCCCCTCGGCCGGCACCGCCCAGCCGCAGCTCCTCGATATCCGCCCCAACAACATCACCAACTCTTCCCGCACCGTCCGCCCCACGTGGAAATCCGAGATCTATGCCGCTTTCGACACGTGGTCGGTGAAGCACCGGATGATCACCGGCATCAGCTACGGTCCGCTCACCTCCGGCAATAACGCCGCAAATCAGAACTTCTACTACGGCAACACCGGCAACGCCAACGACCCCGCCACCCAGCGTTGGGAAGCCCTCTCGAACGACGTCATTCTCACCCGTTTTCGCGATCCGCGCGACGTGACCTCCGTGAAACGCTGGGACTACGCCGCCATCAACCAATACCCCCAGGGCCCCGAGACCGCCATCGGCACCCGCTCTTCCTATCTCACGTCGTATTTCTGGGACCGAAATCTTTACGCCAATCTCCAGAGCAGCTTCTTCAAAGACCGTTTCCAAACGATCATCGGCCTCTTCGACACCCGCAACGACCGCGGCGGCATCGTCTACGACGCCAGCGGCAACTACCTCTGGAACGGTCCCGCCCCGGCCGGCAGTGGCTCCACCCTCAACGGCGTCCGCCGTCCGAAACCCGTCCGCAACACCTCGCCGAGCTTCACCGCCATCTGGCTACCGATCGATTCCGTCCGCTTCTACGCGAATTCGATGAGTTCCATCGACGTCGGCCCCGCCTACTCCGCCTACGACGGCAACGGCGTCCCGCTCGCCGGCGCCACCGTGCACAACGCCGAAGCCGGCGTCCGCCTCGACCTCTTCAAGAGCAGGCTCCTCGTCAGCCTCGCCGGTTTCGCCATGACCGATAAAGACCGCCCCGTGAATTTCGGTGCCGCGATCCAAAATCTCCTTATTTCGCCGACGGGCACGACCAACGGCTCCGGCTTCAGCGCCTTCGTCAAGACCAGCACCGACTCGAAGGGCATGGACCTCAAAGTGGACTACATCCCGCTCAGAAACCTCCGCTTCAACGTCGGCATTTCCAGCAACGACGTGCAGATCAAAGAAATCGAGCCCTTCGCCACGCCCGCCAACCCCGACCCCGTGCGCCTCCTCGCGCAGCAGAATTTTGTGAACGCCGGCGGCAGCTCCAGCCGCTACCTCGGCAAACCCTCCACCGACATCTCGAAATACACCGGCTCCGCCTACGTCCGTTACGAATTCAATCAGACGTTTCTCAAGAACACCTGGGTCATGTTCGCGTCCAAATATCTCGGCGAACGCGAAGCCGAACTCATCACCGTCGCGACCAATAACGGCGCCATCACCATCGACCGTCGCCTCGTGCCGGCGCACAACCTCTACGATCTGAACCTGGGCTACCGCCGCAAAATCGGCCGCTACACCACGAACTTCCAGCTCAACCTTTCCAACCTCGCCGACGACGACAAATTCTACGGCGCCGTCTGGCAAACCGGCCGCACCTACCGCCTCAGCGCCAGCGTGAATTTCTGATCCCCACCCTGTCATTGCGAGGAGCACAGCGACGAAGTAATTCATCTAGCGCACCTCGCGCGTTGCGCGCAATCAGGACCATCAAAGACCGATCCAAAGCAGGCAGGGGTCTGCGATCCACCCTCCGCTCCAGCCCGGTCCGCCCGACCGGGCTTTTTCGCACCCACGCACCTACCTTGCCACGTGGACCGAGAATATTCACGTTCGGGCCATAGGTCATGAGCCGCACGCCGTTCCTCCCGCGTTCCTCTTGCGACCCCTCCTTCGCACGAATGGTCCACATTCATTTCTAAGCCCCCAACATGCTCCGCTACGTCAGCCACGGTCCACGCCCCTTCGGCTCAAAACCGTTCACTCCGATCCGCCGACCCTACTGGGAATTCTTCGCCGTCGTCGCCGGCCAGATCGCACCGGTCTCCTCGCTAACCGAAGAACCTATTTTCAGCGGCGTGACTTTCTGGCTTTTTCCGCCCGGCCATCTGCACGGCTGGAAAGCTCCGCCGCGCAAACGCTGCCGTGTCGCCGTCTTTCACTACGACCGCATCCCTCCTGTCCTCGAACGGCTCGCCAAACGCCCCGGCGGCCTCGCGCTCCACTTGAAGCCCGCGGAAAAGCGCCGCTGCGATGCTCTCGCCTGCGAGCTTTTGCCCTACGCCTGGGTGGAGTCGGAATTCAAAGAGATCTTGGCCGAACGCATCCTGCTCGATCTCACGCTGGTTATCCTTCGCGCCTCCGACGCCGAGGCCGGGCGGGCACCGAAAGCCAACGAAGCACTCGTCCGTGTGCAGGCCGCCGAAAAACGCTTCCGCACGGAACTGCGCTTCAACCCGTCACTCTCCCACCTCGCCACGGCCGCCGGAGTTTCTGAGGCCCATCTGCGCCGCCTCTTCTGGCAGGTGCGCGGCCGCAGCCCGAGCGCCGTGACGCACGAGATTCGCATGCAGGCCGCTCTGCACCTGCTCCAACGCGACGACCAAAAACTGGAGGGCATTGCCCTCGAATGCGGTTTCGGCAGCGCGAGTAATTTTTGCCAGGCCTTCAAGCAACTGAAGGGACAAACCCCGGGTGAATGGCGCCGGCGGCGCGGCTCGCCGCCCCGGCCCGCGACCTAGTTTTCTTTGTGGGATTCGCGCATCGCCTCAGCCGATGAGCGAATTTCACCACCACCGCCATTGAGCGATCCAGAGGGCCACGCAATCGTGCGCCCACCGTGCTCCTGCATGGGATCGACCCACCCCACCTACCATGCCCCCTGCCCTCACCGTCCTTGCCCGTCTTGTCCTCGCACTCGGCGGCGTCCCCCTTGCCTGCGCCACCGCCGCCGCCCAGTCGGCGCCTCCCCCTCCCGCCTCGGGCACCGTGGTCCTCTCCCCGTTCACCGTGAACACCGACAAAGACGATGGCTTTGCCGCCGCCAACGCCGGCACCGCCACGCGCCTCTCCTTGGACATGAAAGACGTGCCCGCCGCGTATTCCGTGATGACGCGCGAGTTCATCGATGCGCTTGGCATCACCAATGTCCAAGACGCCGCCTCGTGGGCCCCCAACGGCTCCGGCACTCCGCCCGAGGGCAACAGCCAGGATGCGTTTCAACAGCCGATGCAGTTCAACATCCGCGGCGTGAACAACAACTCCGGCCAGCAGCGCAACAACTACCTCACCAGCGGCGTGCTCGAGAGCTACGCGCTCGAACGCTACGATTTCGGCCGCGGACCCAACGCCGCACTCTTCAACATCGGCGGTGGCAACGCCCTCGGCGGCGGCCTCGGCGCGCAGACGAAACGCGCCCGCTACGATCGCGCCGCCGACACGATCACCTACACCGGCGGCTCGTGGGCCTACAAACGTGCGACCGTGGACATCAACCGCCCGCTCACCGACAAACTCGCCCTGCGCGCCAACGGCGTCTGGTTTGATCGCGAAGGCTGGCGCATGAATGAATTCGAGCACACCAAAGGCGTCACCGTCACGGGCTCCTATCTCGTCCGCCCGAAGACCGAGCTACGCCTCGAGGGCGCCTACGATCGCACCGAGCGCAATATCCCCGCGGTCTCGATCTTCGACGGCGTCACGGGTTGGGACGGTGTCACGGTTTTTCGCGGGCCCGTCAGCAACGCCATCTATGGCACGCAGACCACCCCCGGCGTGCCGAATTCACTCGGCCAAGTCCTCACCTTCCAAGGCGAGCGTCAGGGCGTCGATCGCTACGGCAGCCAGTTCTACGTGTGGGACCCGTTCTCCGGACAAAACATGATCCAGAACTACCAGAATACCGCTTTCACGCGCCGCGGCGACGCTACCGCCAACACCCCCATCCTCGCCAACGGCACGCTCTACATTCGTTCGCTCACTCCCGCCGGAGCCGCCGCCCTGCCCTTTGGCAACGGCGCCACTGCCAGCGGCGCTCCCACCGCCACGCAGTCAAACAACGAGGCCAATCTCCTCTACCAGGCGGCTCTCCCCGACGACCGCTTCGATCGCGCCCTCGCCAATTCAAAATTTCGCCTGCCCGGCAAACGCTTCACGCAGGCCCCCGATGCCTCGATCCTCATCCAAGATACGAAGGACGCCAATGTCGCCCTCACGCACCAAATCGGCGACAGCCTCTTTTTCGAATTCGGTGCCGACCTCAACAAGGTCAGCAACCGCAGCATCCGCAACGGCATCGCCGGCGCCAACTCCCGCGAGGTCCGCATCGACATTAACCAACTCCTTCCGAACGGCGTGGCCAATCCCCACTACCTCGAACCCTACAACGACATGCCCTACGAGTTCATCTACCGGAACTTCATCAACCGGGGCATCCGCGGCACCGCCGCCTATCGCCACAACGCCGGCCGTTGGGGCGACTACACGTTCAACCTCAATCTCTCCTCCAGCCTGCGCACCACCCAGAACCGCACGCGTCGCTTCAGCATGGCCACGCTCCCCGATCCGCGCATGTGGCAGAACACCGCCGACCAAGTGAACATCCGCCAATACTGGAGCAACCCCTCGCGCCCCTATAGCGAGCAGAACATGCCCCGCACGCTTTCGCGCAACGTCTTCGCCTCGGACAACAACAGCTTCACCACCACCAACGAGACGATCACCCCGCGTTGGATCCTCGCCGACTGGAACGATCAGGACGAAAAATTCAACAACGCCGTCGCCGCCGTCAGCGCGAAATACTTCGGCGGCAAACTCGTGCTCCTCGGTGTCGAACGCTACGACCGCTTCAGCTCGAAGCTCCGCTCGCGGCAGGAATTCGGCGACCTCCCCACCACGTGGACCGGCACCGAACTCCTCTACAAACCCGAGGCTCCCGCCGACTGGGCCGCGCTCAGCTACCTGCCGCGCAACGCCACCACCGGCGTCGCCACTGCCACCAAACCGATTCCCGCCGCCACGCGTCCGCGCAGCAACGCTCCCGGCGTCACCACCAACAACGGCGTGCAGATCTACAATCCGTTTTTCGCCAACGACCGCTTTCGCAACGACTACAGCCCGCCCGAAAACAAGGGCGACGGCCTCACTGGCAGCTACGGCCTCGTCTGGCATGCACTCAAGAACGCCTCGCTCGTCCTCAACTACGCGACCGCCTACATCCCGCCGCCGACCAATGCCTTCACCCTCGATAACGATCTCGCCGTCGCCCAAACCGGCCACGGCTACGACGCCGGCCTCCGTTTCAATTTTTTCAACAGCCGCCTCACGGTCAACACGAACTACTTTTTCAACCAGGAGGACCACCAGCGCGTCGCCTCGCCCGCCACCGCCTCCATCAACAATCTCCTGACGCGCAACGCTGTCACGGACCCCAGCCTCGACGGCCGCAACAATCGCGGCCTTCCCGATGTGTTTGGCCAAGACTACCAGTCCGCCAAAACCTCCGGCGTTGAAGTCGAAGTCGTTGGCACACTCACCCGCGGCTGGCGCGTCATGCTGAATGTCGGCAGCGCCCGCGCCTTCACCTTCAATCGCTATCCGCTCTCCAAAACCTTCATCCCGGAAAACGCCGACGCTTATCGCCAGGTGCTCGAAGACGCCGGCGGCCGCCTCAACGGCACGCCGCAACCCAACGGCGCGCCCGGTCTCGCCGTGGTCAACCCCACCGTCACCGCCGCGATTCCGAACGAGCAGACCCAAGCCGTCATCGACTATAATAATATCTGGGCCAACTACGCTCTCATCCGCGGCGACCAGCCCGCGCAGGGCCAGGATCGTATCACGGTGAATGTCTTCTCCGACTACACCGTGCAAAGCGGCTGGGCCCGCGGCCTCCGTCTCGGCTTGGGCGCCCAGGCCCCCGGCCGCAACTACGTCGGCTCGCGCTCGGCCGACACGATTGTCGATCCCGCGAATCCGACGCGCGCCATCGACGATCCCAACGTCGACCAGACCACCCCCGTTTACGTCAAACGCCCCACCATCGTCACCGCCACGCTCGGCTACACGTTGCGTCCCGCCAACTGGCGCGGTCGCTCGCTTGCCTTCCAACTCGTCATCAAGAATCTCCTCAACGACCAGACGGTCGTCTACCAAGGCCTCGATGTCGTCGCGCGTCCGCCCAACGGCGATTTCAGCAAACCCAACCGCATCACCATCGCTCCGCGCAACGGCGTCTACACCGAACCCGTCAGTCTCCGCTTCAGCACCACGCTCAAACTCTAGCCCACCGTCTCCGTGCTCCGTGCCCCGCTCTTCCTCCGTCTCGCGCTACTGATCGTTTCCCTCGCGTCGCCAGCCGTTGCCTCCACCGCCCCGCGCAAGATCCTCATTGTCGACGGTCGCAACAACCACGACTGGCGCACGACCACCGCTGCCCTGCGGGCCACTCTGACCGGCACGGGCCTCTTCGACGTCGAGGTCGCCACCGCGCCCGAGGACAAATCGCCGTCCGGTCTGCGCGCGCCATCGGCGGGCGATGCAGATTTCGCCGCCGCGAAGCTGCGTCACGAGGAACTCGTCCGCTCCGCCCGCGCCAAACTGCAGCCCGAATGGGACAACTGGCTCCCGGACTTCTCCCGCCACGCCGCCGTGATTCTCAACTACAACGGTCCCGCCTGGCCCCGGCCCATGCAGGAGGCGTTCATCGCCTACGTGCGCAACGGCGGCGCGGTCCTTGTCGTGCACGCCGCCAACAACGCCTTCGCCGACTGGCCGGAATTCAACGCCATGATCGGCCTGGGTTGGCGCAAGGCCGGCTTCGGCACGAGTCTCTCCCTCGATCCCGCGACCGGCCAGACGGTCGGGTGTTGTCCCGATGCCGCGACCGGCCACGGCGCCAAACATCCCTACGTCGTCACTCACCGCCAACCCGACCACCCCGTGCTCCGCGGCCTCCCGACCGCCTGGCTCCATGGCAAGGATGAACTCTATCATCACAACCGCGGACCCGCGCAGAACCTCACGATCCTCGCCAGCGCGTTTTCCGATCCCCTGCAGCGCGGCAGCGGCCGGCATGAGCCCGTGCTCTGGGAAGTTTCCTACGGCAAGGGCCGCGTGCTCGTAAACACGCTCGGCCACGCCTGGAAAGGCGACACCGACTGGGACGCGTTGCGCTGTGTCGGTTTTCAAACCGTGCTCGCGCGCAGCGCCGAATATCTCGCCACCGGCCGGGTCACGCTCGATGCGCCGCAAGATTTCCCCTCCCCCGAACGCACCGCCATCGCCTGGCCGCACACGCTCCCGTGGGCGGCTCTCGGAAAACCAATCGCCCCTGCCGCAACAGCCCTTTCACCCGCGTCCGCTTCCGCCGCGACTGCGTGGCAGGCGAAGAAGAAAGCCAACGTCGCCGCCGTGCTCACGCCCGCGGAGGAGCGCGAATCATTCGTGCTGCCCCCGGGATACGTCGCGGAACTCGTCGCCGCCGAGCCACTCGTCGAGCAGCCGGTCCTCGCCGTGTGGGATGCCGACGGCGCGATGTATGTCGCCGAAATGCGCAGCTACATGCAGGACGAGGCCGGCACCGGCACCAAGACGCTCCGCAACGGCCGCATCAAGCGCCTCACCAGTTCGCGCAACGACGGCATCATGGATCGCGCGACCATCTTCGTCGACGGCCTGAATCTCCCGCGGATGATCCTCCCGCTGCGCGACGGCATCGCGGTCGTCGAGACCGATGACACCAGCGTATGGCATTATCGCGACCGCGACGGTGACGGCGTGGCCGAAGAAAAAACGCTCCTCTTCCGCGGCAAAGCCGGCGACGGCACGCGCTCCGTCGAACACCAAGACAGCGGGCTCGATTGGAATCTCGATAACTGGATCTACGTCAGTTACGGCCGCGAGCGTTACCGCTACACCGACGGCACCTGGCGCGCGCAACCCACCCATCCGATCTGGACGCAGTGGGGCGTCACCCATGACGACGTCGGCCGTGTTTTCTTTTCCGATAACAGCAGCCCCGCGATGGGCTTCCAACTCGCGCGCCCTTACTGGAGCCTCATCCAAAAACGCAGCGGCGACAAACCCCGCTCCGGCGAACCCATCTCGCTCGGCCTCGCTTGGGACATGAGTTTCCTCTCCGCGCGAAACCTCTGCCCGGTCGACGATCGCGGCGGCCCCGCGCCCGCGCGAAAAATCTTCACCTCGATTTGCGGTCAAAGCGTGTTTCGCGGCGATGCCCTGCCGTTCGAGGCGCGCGGCGACTATTTTTTCTGCGACCCCACCATCCACGTCGTCCGCCGCGCCAAGCTCACCGACCGCAACGGTCGCCTCACGCTTTCGAATCCCCACGGCGACGAGGAGTTCCTCCTCTCACCCGACATCCTGTTCCGGCCCGTCAACACCGCGACCGGCCCCGATGGTTGCCTCACTGTCGTCGACATGTATCGCGGCGTCATTCAGGACGCGCCGTGGCTGAGCGAAGGGCCGAGAAAATTCATCCGCGAGTCCGGCCTCGCCAGCGTCAACGGCCACGGCCGTATCTGGCGCATCCGCCACCGCGATCTCGCCCCCACCGCCGCCCCGCGCATGGCCCGTGAGACCACCGCCGAACTGCTCCGCCATCTCGAAAACCCCAGCGGGTGGTGGCGCGACACTGCTCAGCGCGAGATCATCCTCCGCTCCGACCGCGCTACCGTCGCCACTGCGCTCGCCGACATGGCTCGCTTCCACGAGAACCCGCTCACCCGCCTCCACGCGCTCTGGACCCTCGAAGGCCTCGCCGCCATCGACGCCCCTCTCCTCGCCGCCGCCCTCGCCGATCGCGATCCGCGCGTGCGTGCCGCCGCCGCACGCCTCGGTGAGCCGCTGCTCGAGGGAAAAAACTCCACCTTCCTCGCCGCGCTGACGGCCGCCGCGAAAACCGAACGCCTCCCCGAGGTCGCGAAACAATTCATCCTCTCGCTGGCGTTTTCCCCTGACCATGCTGCGGCCGTGCCCGCCATGGATGCGCTGATCGAGCGCCACGTCGCGCACGAGGGCGTGTTCCTCGCCGCCTGCACGGTGTTCTGGAAAAATCCGTCGCCCTATCTCAAACGTCTCCAAGGCGGTGATGCCCTCCTCGCGATCAAGGATCCCGTGCAGCGCGCCGAGGTCGCCGCGCGCTGGACACAGGGGTTCGCCCAATGGCGGCGCCAGATCGATCTCCCCGCCGAACTGTTGCCCGAGCAGCGCGCGCACCTGACGAAGGGCGCGGAAACCTATTTTGAGACCTGCGTGAGTTGCCACGGCCCCGACGGTCGCGGCGTCGCCGTGCCCGGCACCGCCACCGCCCTCGCGCCTTCGCTCGCCGGCAGCGCGCGGGTCAAGGGCCCCGCCTCCGGTCTCGTTCCCGTGCTGCTCAACGGTCTCGTCGGCCCGATTGAGGGCCGCAGCTACGAGGGCGCCATGATGGTGCCCGCCGCCTCGCTCGGCATCACTCGCGACGATCGCCTGGCCGAAGTCATCAGCTTCATCCGCTTCGCCTGGGGCAATGCAGCACCGCCCGTCACCAAGGAAAATGTCGCCGCGTCCCGTCGCCTGCACGCGGCTCGTTCCACGCCTTGGGACGATTCCGAGTTAAAGAACTTGCCGAACCCCTGATCGGTTCGCCCTCGGCTCAACCCCACCGCCCGGTCACCCCGGCGGGCTTTTTTGCGCCCCTTTCCGCTCCTCCGTCTCCTTCGCCACCTTGCCTCATCCCCCAATCGGGTGATCTGCGCAACGCCGCTTGCGTCGCTTCGCCTGCCTCCTACTTTCCCCCACTGCCCATGAGCCGTTTCCACACTCGCCATCTTCGTGCCGCCGCGCTCGCGACGGCCCTTGCCCTCACGTTGTCGATCACTGCCCAAGCGGCAGACGCCGTCGCCAAAGCCGATCCCGTCGATGACGAGGCTCCCGTCGCCAAAATCACCTCGGGCCAGATCCTCAAAATGGGCACGCGCGTCGCCGCCGCCGAAATCGCTCCCGCCTCCAACGAGGGCGAGCAGGCCCTCCAGCGCATGAAGCTCCCGCCCGGCCTCGTCGCCACGCTCTGGGCCGCTGAGCCTATGCTCGCGAATCCCGTCGCCTTCAACTTCGACGAAAAGGGCCGCATCTTCGTCGCCGAGACCTATCGCTACCGCTCCAGCGTCCTCGATATCCGCGACTACATGTGGACCCTCGAGAACGAGCTCGCCAACCGCACGCTCGAAGATCAGGCCGCCGCCATCGCCCGCCACTTCGGGCCCGAGGGCGTCAAAGAACTTTCCATTGAGAGCGAACGCGTCCGCCTCCTCGAAGACACCGACCATACCGGCATCGCCACCAAGTCCACCCTCTACGCCGAGGGCTTCAACTCGCCGCTCGACGGCATCGCCTCCGGCGTCCTCGCCCGCCGCGGCAGCGTTTACTTCACCAGTATCCCCAGCGTCTGGAAATTCACGGGCGACCAGCAAGCCGAAACCCGCAAGGAAATCAGTCGCGGCTACGGCGTGCGTTTCAACTTCACCGGCCACGATCTCCACGGCCTGATCTTCGGCCCCGACGGCAAACTCTATTTTTCCAACGGCGACCGCGGCGCCCACGCCAAAGGACCCGACGGCTCCCTCGCCGACACGCCCGATGAAGGCGCGGTGTATCGGTGCAACCCTGACGGCACCCAACTCGAAGTGTTCGCCCGCGGTCTCCGCAATCCCCAGTCGCTCGCGTTCACTGAAAACGGCGATCTCCTCACGGGCGACAACGATTGCGACAAGGGCGACGAAGAGCGTCTCGTCTACGTCGTCGAAGGCGGCGACAGCGGCTGGCGCGTCGGCTACCAACATCCGCTGATCGACAAAGATAGCCCGTGGCTCGCCGACAAACTCTGGCAGCCCCGCACCAAAAACACCGCCGCCTATCTGCTCTCGCCCATCTGCAACATCGAGGACGGCCCCTCCGGCATCGCCTACTATCCCGGCACCGGCCTCAACGACAGCTACCGCGGCTCCCTCTTCATCACCCACTTTAAAGGCAGCGTCGCGAAGAGCGGCATCTACACCTACAACGTAAAATCCAAGGGCGCCGGCTACGCGATCGCCGACTCCAAACCGTTCCTTCAATCCGCCCTCCCCACCGATGTAAAATTTGGTCCCGACGGCCGCCTCTACACGTCCGACTGGGCCGATGGTTGGCCGAAATCCAAGCGCGGCCGCATCTACGCCATCAGCGATCCCCAGCACGCCAAAGATCCCCTCGTCCTCGAAACGCAAAAACTCATCGCGCAAGACTGGACCAAAGCCTCCGTCGCCGAACTCACCACGCTCCTCGGTCACGCCGATCAACGCGTCCGCCAGGAAGCCCAGTTTACCTTCGCCGAGCGCGGCGCCGCCAGCGTCGCACCCCTCGCCGCCGCCGCAAAGTCCGCGACGGCGCCCTACGCCCGCCTCCACGCCATCTGGGGCCTCAGTCAGCTCGCCGCGAAAAACCCCGCCGCGCTCGACTCACTCCGCCTGCTCGTAACCGACGCCGACCCCGAAGTTCGCGCCCAATCCCTCAAAGTCCTCGGCGACGCGCGCGACGCCACCTCGGCCAAAGCCCTCATGGCTGCGCTCAAAGACGACAACCACCGCGTGAAGTTTTTCGCCGCGCAATCCCTCGGCAAACTCCAGCACGCCGCCGCCGCCCCCGAACTCATCGCCGCCCTCCGCGCCAACGACGATCAAGACGACTACCTCCGCCATGCCCTCGTGCTGGGGCTCGTCGGCAGCAACAATCTCACCGCCCTCACGGCCGCGATGACCTCTGATTCCCGCGCCATCCGCCTCGGCATCCTGCTCACGCTCCGCCGCCTCGGCCGCGCTGAAATCGCCAAATTCCTCAACGATTCCGAGCCCTACCTCGTCCGCGAAGCCGCCCTCGCCATTAACGACACTCCCATCGTCGCGGCTTACCCCGCCCTCGCCGCGCTGATCACCAAACCCCTCACCGACGAAGGCCTGCTCTATCGCATTCTCAACGCCCATTTCCGCCTCGGCCAACCCGCCAACGCGGCCGCCCTCGCCGCTTACGCTGCGAACACCGCCGCTCCCGACAAACTTCGCGCCGAAGCCATCGCTCAACTGGCCAATTGGCCGACTCCACCCGCGCGTGATCGTGTCGTCGGCCTGTTCCGCCCGCTCGCCGAGAAAACCCGCGATGCCTCGATCGCTGCTCAAGCCTTCATCCCCAATCTTCCGAGCCTCCTCGGGCCGAAGACCCCCTCTGTCATCCAAACCGCCGCCCTGAAAGCAATCGAGTCGCTCGAGATCAAGGGTGCCGCCGATCCTCTTTTCGCCGTGCTCAGTGATCCGAAGCAGTCCTCCACCAATCGCGCCGCCGCCCTCCGCGCCCTCGATAAATTAAAGGATCCACGCATCCCCGAAGCCGTAAAGATCGCCAGCAGCAACACCTCCCCCCAGATGCGCCAAGCCACGCTGCCGATCACCGCGCGTCTCTCTCCGGAGGCCGCCGCGCCCGTTCTCGCCAACCTGATTACCCACGGCACACCCGCCGAGCAGAAGACCGCCTTTAAAGCTCTCGGCACCCTCCAGCATGCCAGCGCCGCGACGGTGCTCACCGAGCAACTCCGTGCACTCGCCGCCGGTAAAGTCGCCCCCGCCGTGCAGCTCGATCTCCTCAACGCCGCCGCGCTTCGCAACGAACCCGCTGTGAAAAAACTCCTCGCCGACCGCGAGGCCGATCTTGCCAAGAACCCTGATCCGCTCGCCCCATTTCAAGTATCCCTCCGTGGCGGCGACAAGGACCGCGGTCAAAAGATCTTCAACAACCAGCCCGTCCTCGCGTGCGTTCGTTGCCATAAAATTGGCACAGAAAGCGGCGGCGAAGCCGGTCCAAACCTCGCCGATGTCGGCCTGAAGAACGACCGCGCCGCCTTGTTGGAATCCATCCTCAAGCCCAACGCTAAAATCGCCACCGGCTACGACACCATCGTCCTCACACTCAAATCCGGCGGAGCCGCCGCCGGCATCGTCGCCAGCGAAACCGCCGACACGATCTCCCTCCGCAACACCGACAACCAATTGGTGGTCGTGAAAAAATCCAACATCGCCAAGCGCGACAGCGCCCCGAGTGGCATGCCCGAAATTTACGGCACCATCCTCACCAAATCCGAAATCCGCGACGTCGTGGAATACCTTGCCAGCCTCCGCAGCCGTCCCGATCAGCTGCCCGAAGACGCCAAGCCCCGCGCCCTCCGTCACCTCGCGACCAAGTAAACGGCCCGCGCCTTCTCCCAGTGCCCAGCGCGTCCCGCTGCCGCGAATGCTCCGGGTAGCGGCGAGCGCCAGCCAGCCGATCCCGTCCAATTCAACTCGGGCGCCACCACGACGACGCTCGCCGCTTTCGGCGCGGCGTCCGGCACCGAATCCACGCGGGCACTGGGCAGAATACGCGCCCGGCTGATGATAGTTTCTCCGGCCGCGAGCCGGCCGCCCATTCGCACCGGGGCGACGCCAAAGCTACCGCTCCACTCACTCCCGCACCGCTCCCCAAGCTTGCGCACCAAGATTCGGTGTGACTTCGTGGGGCTGCTTTCCTTTCCCGATGCGCACCGCTTTCCGCCCCCTCGCCTCTGCTTTGCTCTACGCCACCCTGCTGGCTGTTCCGCTTGCCGCCAAAAATTATCGCGTGATCCTCGCCCCGGCCGACGTTGAGCGCGCCGGGCAGGTGATTACATTCAAGCTCCCGCCCGACGCCCCTAAGTCCGCCGTATTGCGCAACGCCAATGGCCGGACCATCGCCTTGCAGGTCGACGCCGATGGCACCGCCCGCTTCATCGTTCCGGCGCAACGTGCCCGCGAGCCGCTTACCTTTACTCTCACTTCCGGCGCCGGCGGCCCTCGCGAAGGCGTCGTCGCCGCTCCGGATCGGGGCGACCTCAAACTCAGCGTCGGCGGTCAACCGGTCCTCTACTATCGCCTAGACCGCTCAGCCCTTCCGCGCGCCGACATCGTGCCTGAAATCGTGCGCGCCGGCTATATCCACCCGGTGTTTTCCCCCTCGGGTCAACTCGTCACCGACGACTATCCATCGAACCACCCGCACCATCATGGTATCTGGACGCCTTGGACCAAGACGAGTTTCCAAGGCCGCTCGCCTGATTTCTGGAATATGCAGGGAAAAACGGGCGCCGAGGAATTCGTCGCGCTCGACCGCACGTGGAGCGGCCCGGTGCACGGAGGATTCGAAGCCCGGCTCAAAATGGTCGATCTCTCTGCGCCGACCCCCGTGACCGCACTCAACGAAACCTGGCAAGTCACGGTTTATGATGTCAGCGGCGCCTCGCGCCCCGTGCGCATGTTCGACCTCGTCACCACCCAGACCTGCGCCACCGCTGATCCGCTCATTCTGCCGGAATATCACTACGGCGGCTTTGGCTTTCGCGCTTCGGGCGCATGGAACGGCCCGGGCGAGGCAGCCCGCTTTCTCACGTCGGAGGGCGTCACCGACCGGATCAAGGGAAACAACTCCCGCGCCCGGTGGTGTTTCCTCGGCGGCCCCCTTAAAGACGGCGCGTTCGCCGGCACCGCCACCCTCGGCCACCCCGACAACTTCCGCGCACCGCAGCCCGTGCGCCTTCACCCGAACATGCCCTATTTCAGTTTCGTCCCGCAGATTCTCGGGGAATTCAAAATAGAACCCGGTTCGCCCTACGTCGCCCGTTTCCGTTTCATCGTCGCCGATGGCGAACCCGACCGCGCTCATCTCGACGCTTATTGGAACGGCTACGCCCAGCCCGCCACCGTGAGACTTGATGCGTTGTGATGGTGGCCCTCTAGCTCACCAAATATTCGCTTTTTTCCTTTCACCCGCTCGACAAATCAACCGCGGCTTCATCCCTTTACGCACCCCACGCATGTCCCACCCCAGCCCCGCCAACTCCACGCCTCCCAACAATAAGCGCCTCGCAGCCGTCCTCATCGCCGCCTTCCTCGGCTGGATGTTCGACGGCATGGAAATGGGGCTCTTTCCCTTGATCGCCCGGCCGGCTCTGCTGCAGATGCAGCAGTCCCAGGGCCTGGCCTTGAGCGACGCCTTTGTTGCCCAATGGATGGGTTACGCCACGGCCGCGTTTCTGCTCGGCGCCGCCGGTGGCGGCGTCGTGTTTGGTTGGCTCGGTGACAAAATCGGCCGCGTGCGCGCCATGGCGGCGAGCATCCTCGTCTACTCGTTGTTCACGGGCTTGATCTATTTCGCGCAGGAGCCGTGGCACCTTTGCGCGGTGCGGTTCGTAGCAGCTCTCGGCATGGGTGGCGAGTGGTCCCTCGGCATCGCCCTTGTCATGGAAGTGTGGCCGGAAAAACACCGCCCGCTCATGGCGGGTATTATCGGTGCCGCCGCCAATGTCGGTTTCGCCCTCATCGCGATCTTCGCGATTTTTTTCAAAGTCACGATCGACTCCTGGCGTTGGGTCGCGCTGATCGGCGCGGCTCCAGCCCTCTTGACGTTTGGTTTCCGCATCTTCGTGCCCGAGTCGGAAAAATGGCAGGCCGCCGTCAAAGCCAGTCCGACCAAGATTCGCCCCTTGCAGGAAATTTTCGGTCCTCACCTGTGGCGGACTACCCTGATCGCCACCGCGCTGACCTCCGTCGCGCTCATTGGCACCTGGGGCTCCGTGCAGTGGCTCCCGCTTTGGGCTGATAAGATGGCAGGGGCCGCCGACCCTTCGGCCAAAGGCTGGACCGGCTTGGCTTCTGGCTTCGGCGCCGTTTTCGGTTGCTTGGCCGGCGCCTGGATCGGCGGATTTTTCAAGCGCCGCACGATGTTCTTTTTGCTCTGCCTCGGATCACTCGTCGCCTGCGCGGTCTTGTTCCGCAGTTTCCACAGCTACGGCCCGCTCTTCCTCACCATGGTCTTCGTCGTCGGTGCACTGACGGCCTCTTTCTACGGGTTTTTCCCGCTCTATCTGCCCGAGCTCTTTCCCACCCGCGTGCGCGCCACCGGTCAAGGTCTCTCCTACAATGCCGGCCGGGTTCTCGCTGCCGCCGGTGCCCTGCAAATGTCGGCGCTGATGGCCACGTTCGACGGCAGCTACGCGAAGGCCGGTGCGATTATCACGTTGGTCTATCTGGTCGGCATGGTCGTGATCTGGCTCGCTCCAGAGACCAAGGGCAAACCGTTGCCAGAGTAATGACCCAAGCGGGCGGAACCGACATTCCTCCCGCCTTCGCAGCTACGGGGCCTTGCGTGGCGGACCACTCCGGTTGCGCCGGCCACCGCCCAACTGCTGGGAGAGCTCCGCCAAATCGATTTCGTTCCACGGTTCTTCCCGGCTTGCGGTCATGGTGCGCACCCGCGCCACCGCCTCCGGCGTAACCGCGCCGGCGGCGTGACCCCACGAATTGCGCACATAGGTCAGCACATTGGCGATCGCGTCGTCATCGAGCGCGGCCTTCAACGTTGGCATGACCAAATTTTCGTCGGCTTTTCCGTGCAGCACAATACTCGCGAGGATCCGCTCGTCCGCGAGCACCCAACGCGAATACACCAGCGGAGGAGCGAGCCCCACGAGGCCTTGCCCTTCCGGCTGGTGACACGCCGCACACAGCGCGGCGAATTGCGCCTTACCCTTGTCGAAACGCACTTGCTCCGCCGGGGCGAGCTTCACCTCCACCGCCGCCGCCATGCCGGGCTTGCCCGGCCAGCGGAGCGACGCGAGGAGCTTGGTCGCCCGCTCGGATTCCGGCGTGCCGCCCTGGGCCGCGAGCGCCACGAGCGGTTTGGGTTCCGCCGACAGCGTCGCCGGGATCGCCTTGCCGTCGAACATCCGTGGCAGCGCGCGGTCCACGCCGTCGAGCACCGCCGTGCGGGCCCATGCCGGAGCCTTCGGATCAGCGGCCACTGCCAGCACCCGGCCCAGCCGCGCGGCGTCGTTTGCCTTCACCAAGCCCGCAGTCGCGGCCACGACCGCCCCCTTCACCGCAGCATCGCCGTCTTTCGCCTCACGAACAATCGCTTCCACAAATTCCGGCTCGCGCCGCGCAAGTCCACTCACCACCGCATCGACCAGGTAAGGCTGCGCGCCCGCCGCGATCAGCAACGCCCGCATCGCCGCATCGGCCGCCGGCATCTTGGCCTCACCGAGGGACAACGCGAGTTGCAACCGCACCGCCGGCTCGGTGCGCGCCGCGAGCGCGGCTAATTTTCCGACGACTTCCGCCTCCGCCGTCGGCTTTAAAAACTTTTCCGCCACCCGCACCGCCGCCGCACATACCCGCGCATCTTGGTCCGCGAGCGCGGCGAGGACGGTCGGTTTATCAAGCCCACCCAGGCCGTCCAATGCCCAGAGCGCGTGCACCCGCGCCAACGGATGGGTCGCCACCGTCGCCGCCTGGCGCAACATCACCGCCGCCGCCGGATCACGTTTTTCCACCAACAAACGCTGCGCCGTGTCGCGCACCCAACCATTGGCGTCGCCGAGTTTTTCCACAAGCTGCGCGGTCGTCGCGGTTGCGAGACCGGACTTGAAATTCGCCTTGGGTGCGCCGTCGGGCACGATGCGCCAAATGCGGCCGAGGCCGATGCCTTGGCCCAGATTGCGCTCCTCGATTTGTTTTCGCAGGTAGCTCGTGACATAGGTGCGGTGCTGCAAAATGCCGCGGTAGAGATCGACGACATAGAGTGCGCCGTCGGGGCCGTTGAACAAGTTCACCGGCCGGAAACGCTCGTCCGTCGAGGTGAGAAACTCCGTCCCCTCGTAGGCGTTGGCGCCGGTGACCGTGCCGTCCTTTTCCGTGAGCTTGATCCGCTTGATCAGGTTGCCCGAGGGCTCAGCGATGAAGGCGTCGCCGCGAAACTCCGCCGGGAACAGCCCGCCGCGGTAGATCACCGGACCGCACGCGGCGGTCACGGACATCAGTTTTCCTTCCTTATCGAGCGTGTTGTAGCCGCGGTTGATCCCGGGCGTGACCCGACCGGGAAACGTCGGGAGCCGCGCTGGCGCGACCTGCACGTTGGTGCCGGTCGCCGTGAAATTCGGATTGCGGCGCAAATAGGCGGAGGGCACGGCGTCGATCCGCAGTGGATCGCTGTTACTGTTGTAATAGAGACGGCCCGTGTCGTCTTGCGTGATGCCCCACTGGCCGCGCGTGATCGTGCCGTCGCGCGTGAATTTACCCGCGCCCACATAGCGGAAACGCACCGTGTGGTTCGCCGAGTAGATCCAGTTGTCCATCATCCACGCGAGCCCGTTGGAATCGTGCTCCGGGTTCGTCAAATGAGCGTAGTCCTTCGCAATCTCGGTCCTCTCATCGGCCGCACCGTCCCCGTTGGTGTCGCGCATGAACCACAGATGGGGCGGTTCCGCGATCAACACGCCGTCGCCGACGAGCGACATGGCGCGGGGCATCACGAGGTCCTTCGCAAACACCGTGCGTTTGTCCATCCGCCCGTCGCCATCCGTGTCCTCGAGCACCGCGATGACACCCAGCGGCTGGTCTTCGCCCTTGGCGTCGACGTCGTTCATGTAGCCGCGCATTTCGAGCACCCAGATTTTCCCGTCCGGTGCGATTTGCATCGAGATCGGGTCGCCGAGAAGCGGGTCGGCCGCCACCAACTCGACGTGAAATCCTTTCGTGACCGTAAATGACTTCAGCGCCTGCTCCGCCGTGAGGACTGGCGCGGGCGGGATCACGATGTGCGCCGGAGGCGGCGCCTGGACTTCACCCGCGCGATCGCCCCTCTGGGCGAGCAACGGCGTGGCGAGCATTAGGGCAACGGGGACGAGGCGGGCAGGGCAAAACGTCATGGGTGGGAATCGCCAAGACGATTGACCGACCAAAAGGTGTCAACGAAAGGTGCCAGCCGGATTGCAGGCCCCTGCCAGCGCACCGCCTCAATATGGCCCACGGATATGCGCCGAGACCTCGCGTGTGTAAAAATCGGCGAGCCGCGCATGCAGTCCGGGCCCGAGCGGCGCCAGCGCCGTCACCCGCGCGTTCGCCACCGCCTGCTCCGGATTTCTCGCCCCCGGGATGATCGCGCTCACCGCTTCGAAATCGAGACACCACCGCAGCGCCAGTTCGCTCATCGTCATTCCCGCCGGCACCATCGCCTTGAGCGCATCCGCGAGTTCCACCCCTTTTTCAAACGGCAAACCCGCAAACGTCTCGCCCACGTTGAACTGCTGCCCGTCGCGGTTGAAATTCCGGTGATCGTTCGCCGGAAAACTCATCCCCTTCGTCATTTTCCCACCCAGCAATCCACTCGCCAGCGGCAGCCGCACCAAGATCGCGACCTTCCGCTCCTGCGCCTCCGCGAAGAGCGTGTGAATCGGTTTCTGCCGGAAAATACTAAAAATGATCTGGAGCGCCGCGACGCCTTCCTGTCGCACGCCATAACTCGCCTCCTCCATCGACTCCACGCTCACCCCGAAATCGCGGATCTTCCCCTCTCGTTTGAGTTCGCGCAGATGCTCGAACACCTCGCCCTGCTTGAGCACCTCGAACGGCACACAGTGCAGTTGCGTGAGATCGAGTGCGTCCACACCGAGCCGCCGCAACGACGCTTCCGTGTGCAGCCGAATCCCCGCCCGCGAAAAATTCTCCGGCCACCCCGGCGGCGAAAACCGGCCGAGCTTCGTCGCCACATATGCGGCCCCGCGCGCGCTCGGCGTCTCCGCCAAAAATTTACCGATCAGCGTCTCCGCGCGCCCCATCCCATACACGTCCGCCGTGTCAAAGAGCGTCGTCCCTGCCTCCCACGCCGCCCGCAGCGTCGCCAACGCGGTCTGGTCGCTCACATCGCCCCACCCCGCGCCGAGCTGCCACGTGCCGAGCCCGACTTCCCCTACCGCACGACCGGTCGATCCAAAGCCACGAATTTTCATTTCGCCACGATGGCGGGTTTTTCTCTGGTGACGCAAGACCCTGCCGCGGATTCGCCGGCTAGAGTGAAAGCGAACCTTGCGAGCGCAGCCACGTCCCTTCAGACACTCCTTCGCGTCGCCACCTCAATTCGCCCGCCCATGAATCGTCTGCTCTCCCTTCTGCTCACGGTCTTGATCGCCTCGGTCCTCACCGCCGCCCAACCCGCCCGGCCCCCGCTCCTCGCCCCCGGCACCACCGCACCCGACTTTACCGCCAACGGCCCCGACGGCAAACCGGTGAAACTGTCCGACTTTCGCGGCAAGTTCGTCATCATCGATTTCTGGTCGACGTGGTGCGGCCCGTGCAAAGTCACGATGCCGCACATGGAAAAACTGCACAAAAAATTCGGCTCCCAGGGGCTCGTCGTTCTCGGGGTATGCGTGTGGGACACCCAGCAAAAATTTAACAGCTGGCAGAAATCGCCCGAAGTGAAAACGTCCTACCTCAAGGTCTTCGATCCCGCCGGAGGGGCCTCGGACAACATCGCCAAGAAGCTCTATTCCGTCTCGGGCATCCCCACGTTCTACCTCGTGGATCAAGCAGGAAAAATTCTCTACTCCGGCGTCGGATCGGGGTCCGCCACCGAATCCGGCCTCGACCAGGCCCTCGCCCAAGCCGGCCTGAAACCCTAGTTCTGCGCCGCGCCCAGTAACCCGCAGTCTACCGCTCGGCCTCGCGCCCCAACCACGCCTTGTCTGCTCCACCCACCCGCCCCCGCCCGCCCGTCCTCACGCTCATCGGCCGCACACCGCTCCTGCCGCTGCACTTTCCGGAAACCGGTCGCACGCTCTACGCCAAGGCCGAGTTCCTCAATCCCAGCGGCTCCATCAAAGACCGCCTCGCCCTCGCCATCATCGAGGACGCCGAGGTGCGCGGTCTCCTTCGACCCGACTCGATCATCCTCGAATGCACGAGCGGCAACACCGGCATCTCCCTCGCCATGGTCGGTGCCGCCAAGGGCTACCGCGTCAAAATCCTCATGAGCGAGTCGGCGAGCGTCGAGCGCCGCCATCTCATCCGCCAACTCGGCGGCGAGGTGCAACTCTTCGCCGCCAACCGCGGCTACGCCACCGGCATCGAGCTCAGCCGCGAACTCGCCGCGCAAGACCCGCGCATCTTTCTCCCGCGCCAATTCGAGAATCCCCTCAACGCGCTCGACCACGAGCTCGCCACCGGCCCCGAAATCCTCGCGCAGCTCGGCGGCCCCGCCGACGCCTTCGTCTCGGGCTACGGCACTGGCGGCACACTCACCGGTTGCGGCCGCGCGCTCAAAGCCGCGAGCGCCGCCACGCGTGTCCTCGCCATGGAGCCCGCCGAAGCCGCCATGCTCTCCGGAGAAATGCCCTGCTGCCACCTCATCGAAGGCGTCGCCGGCGGCTACGTTCCGCCGCTGCTGCGCGATGCAAAACTCGATGGTGTCGTCAAAGTCTCCAGCGCCGACGCCCTCGCCATGACACGCCGCCTGAGCCGCGAATTCGGCCTGCTCGTCGGCACGTCGAGCGGCGCCAACATCACCGCCGCCCTCCGCGCCGCCACCGAACTCCCGCCCACCGCCAAGGTCGTCAGCATTCTCTGCGACCGCGCCGAGCGCTATTACTCGACGAAACTCTTTGCGGAGCCTCCAGCGCCGTAGTTCGGTCAGTGCTCTTGCAGGTGGATGCGGATGCGTCCGGCTTCGACGATCCAGAGTTCCCGTTCCAGCGATTGCCGGCGAAGCGCCTCTGCCAACGTCGCGATGACGTGATCGAGATGTGCGCGCGTGGGCTTGCGCGGCAAGCGTAGGACAGCGACCCCCGCGTGGCGGTCGGGAGAATAGACCAACGGATTGGCGAAATCCATGTCCAGCGTCACCAGCGCGCGTTGCTCCGCCGCGCAGCGACGCAACAACTCCGCATCGGTGGCACCTTCCAACTTTTGCACGGCGACCGTGCACACATCATGGCCGGCGGCGCTGAGCACCTGCCGGCCGCGCTCGCCCAGATTCTCGTCCAGCTTGAGTTTCACGCGCCAGCCGGCTCGAGCGGAATTTCGACAAACCGTTCGCGCGCCATCTCCGAACCATAGGCGATACAGGCCTGCACGTCCTCGCGCAAAATGCCGGGATAGTCCTCCAAAATGGTCTCCACCGATTCGCCCGCCGCGAGTAAATCAAGGATCAGCGAAACCCAAATCCGATGCCCGCGAATGCACGGCTGGCCACTACAACGGCCGGGGTCGATCCAGATGCGCTGGAGCAATTCTTCGCGGGTCATGGCGACAAGGCTGCCCCAAAACAGGTCGCCCGCAAGTCCGGGTTTGCGCCGGCCCCCTGACGAAATTTCCCACAGCAATGTCCCAAGACGCCGCCGAACGTGGCGGCTTTCACTGGCTCCGAAACTGGCGGAATCGTCGAGAAGAGGTGAGCGAACTCGGATTCGGTCAGCTAGGATTGTAGGCGACGAAACTGTCGCATTCGGCGTGGCCGCGGGCGAGGCCGCACCTGAGGCCGTCGATTCCTTCATCAGCCCGGATTTACAACCGGGAAAGTATTGTCCTCCACCTGCTGAAAAACTCCCGCGATCGATCGGCGAAAAATAGATAGGGTCGCGCCAATCCTCAGTCGGCCCCAACACGTCGCCCGCCGGAAGCTCACGCCCGCCGCAGCGGATTCTCTTCCGTGAAAAGATTTCGCTCCCGAAACGCCGCCGGCGAATCGCGGAGCAACCACGGCCGCGCCCACGCATCCGGCAGCGCAAACCACGGCCGCTTGAGCCTGCGCCCCGGCTGGTCCGCCCACCGCGGCGCAGGTACGTGCCACGTGTTCGCCAGATGCGCGGCCACCGCCGCGAGATAGGCGTCCTGCGCCGCCACACCCGTGCGGGCCGGCTCCCGGCGAATCGCACCCGCCAGTTTTCGACGCGTGGCCCGCTGTTTCACCAGGAGATTCACGTGGTCGAGAAAATCTTCAAGGTTGTCGCCGATGTCCGCCCTCGTCTCGGCCCTCTCCACGGCCTCCGCCAACGACTGCGGTCGCCGCCAGGTATTTTCCAACTTCGTCTTCATTTTTTCGCGTTCGCCTCCGCGATCAGTTTCTCCACGAGCCAACGTTTCCCATTTTCCAGGCGCTGATCGCCGTAGTAATCTCCGACGATGGCGTCGACTTCCTTGATCGAGCGCAGCCGCAGCTTGCGGACGAGAAATTTGATATCCTCCACATCGCCCGTGCGAAACATCGTCGGCAGCCGCGCGGCCAAGCATTTCATCGCGAGCAAATACTCCGGGGACGGACGGGTGAGCACGAGCCCCGGGATTTGTAACTCCGAAAACTCCTGCCTCGCCTCGCGCGCCCCGACGAACGTCTTCACCCCTGAGTTCATCCAATCCTCGGGCAATTTCAGTTCGACCGCCACCTGCCGGATCAGCGGCTCGATCACCCCCGCTGGGCGGAAAATCGCGTCTACGTCCTTCGTCGCCTGCCGACAGTCGTAAGCGATCATCATCACCGTGCCGCCGTAAATCGCGATTTCCGCCTTGATCGCCGCCGCCGCGCAAAGTTCCCCAAGCCGGGTGAGGGCACGGACAATCTGCGCACGCGTCAGGCGCCGGAGCGGTTTGGACATAGCGGGATCGTTGCTCGGCTCGACGCCTCCACGCAAGCCGCCACCTCACCGCTCCGGCTTCCGCGCGCCCCAGGTTGTCGCAAGCAGTCCAGCACCAGTCACCGCCGAGACCGCGTAGAACCACAGCACGCCGTCCCATCCGTAGTGGTCTGCGAGGATGCCCGTCGCCACACCGCACAGTGACGCTCCGAGAGAGCCTAATTACCCCGTGAGCCCCACCGGCGCGCGCCGCACTTTGCACAGATTTGTCCGAAATCGACCCCGCCGCATACGCACCAAATAGTCCACCAACTCAAACCGCGAGAGCTCAGACCCGAATTCCACTACGGTTCATCGCTCACCGGCATGAACTCAACCACGATGCGATGCGAACGCGCCGCGCCGCTCACGATGGCGAGGCGCGAAAGACCCGCGAGCACCTCCGGGTTGATCGCTTCCGACCCGGGCAACGGCGCCGCCGGTTCGATGATGAAACGTTGCGACTGGTCCAGTGAGACGATCGTCAGCACGGCGCGTTTCCCAGCGCGCGGATCTTTGTTGCCGCGATGTTTCAGGGTTAGCGAACGGCCATCGGCGCTAGGCAACACGATGGGCGCGGACGTGTAGCCGTGCCACCGCACGCCAGCCGGTTCGAGCGATTCGATTTCATCGGTGAGGGTAACGCGGCGGCGTTCTGCAAACAGCCGGACGGTGCGCACGACGCGGCTCGCCGCAGGATAGACGTCGGTCAAATCAATGCGACACGTGGGCTCGTCCGCTGAGGAGGGCAGACCGCTGATAATCGTTTTGCCGGAAACCTTCTGGTTGCCCCCGCGGGGTTTTTCCGGAGCGACGAGCAGCGTGTTGTGTCCCTCGGTGCGGGCCTGGAAGAAGAGATAGCGATCGTGATTGAAGTAACGCGTAATGTAGGGGCCGCGGCCGATTTCTGTCAGCCACCGCTCGCCCAATGCGTCGATGATCACTGTGCCGGCATCGAGGTGGGCGTGGCGGTTGCCCGCGGCGCTGCCGGCTTTGATGCCGACGAAGGTGGCCTGCGGATCCGTCCACGAGGAGCGCATGGTGGCGACTCCGACGTCGCGGTAGATCAGGTCCAGCGGCGGGGGCGGTGGCGCTGCACCGGGTGGTAGCGGGCGGTAGTAGAGTAACCGTTGCACCACTTCCCGTGCGGTCTCGCTCCCTGCGCCGCTGACGGCTGCCACACGCACCGGCTCGTAAGGGGCTTTCTCCTCATGGGCCACGGCCAGTGCCGAATCAAAGGTCGCGCCAAGCCACAAAAGCGTGGCGCTGTTGAAGCTACCTCCAGCGTCGTCGGCGAAGTTAAAGTTCCGCCCGATGGGCGAAGTCATGGCGAGCGGGAAGAGGCTGGTGTGGGCAATACCAGGAAACCGGCGCGCCGAAACAAGATCAAAGTCCGTGTCGGCCGCGCTATCGAGGCAGGCGAGATACTGCACGAGATGGCGCACGCCAAACTTCCAGTAGCCCACACCCTCCTCCCACGCGCCATTTTCGCCGAATCCGGGGAGCGCCACCTGGATCAGCGCGAACGCGTCGGCCAGCACTTCGCCGGCCAGCTCGGGATACTCGTCGATCACCGCGAGCGCGGCGACGGAAGCACCGGCGTTGCACACGAGGTTGACGTTGTTGCGCACGATGCCGGCGTTGCGCTCCGTAGGTTTGGAGAAGCCGGCGAACTCGGCGGCGAAAGGTTCGAGTGCGAGGCGGCGCAGTGCGGCGCTCAATCGGGCGCGTTCTTCCAGCGTCCAGCGGTCATAGAGCCAATCGTAGGCCATCGCGAAGCCCGCCGCGATTTCATAGCGGGCGAGGCCGTATTGCCAGTCCGGCCACGCTTCAAGGGCATGCATCAGTTCACGCCGGAGTCGGGCCATCGCTCGTTCGTCGCGGTCGAGCACAGCGACGAGGCCCAGCGTGAAGATCCGGTCGACGAGCGCGCGCCCCGGATGGAGCATGGGAATCACTTGAGCACGTTCACCCGGTTTTTCCGGAGCATAGTCGATGGCCGGGGCCTGATCGTAGAGGGCGGCATTGGCGGTTACAGTGCGATACCACGCTTGCGCCACCGGTGAGTTCGCCCGCAGGTGAGCGATCTCCGACTGTCGCTGAGCCGTGAGGATCAAGCGGGGATGACTGGGGCGCACAGCTTCCGCAAAAATTCGGGGCGCAGGCACCGGCACGCGAACGTAGGGTCGGAGGTGCAGCGGGACCTCGAAGGGCGCTCCTTGCGCGGTAGCGGCCCAGAACAAAGCGGCCGCCATTCCGCTTCGCGCCGCGCAAATCAGCGGCAGCGATAGCGCATCAAGGCGTGCGAGCCGGCGGCGCATGGGAAGGCGATGGGGCGGCGGAACTGTCCGGGGCAGGCTCGACCAATTCTACGCGAATGCCCTCGGGGTCCCAGAGATGAATGGCGCGGGGGCGTGCGGAGCCGGATTGAATCGCGACCGGCCGCCCGTAGGTCGGAAAATAGGGGGAACGTTCCAGTTGACCTTTGGCACGATCGAGATCGCGCACTTCAAGCCGGAAGAAGGGGATCTCGTCTCTTGGGGCCACGCGCACCTCCACGTAGTCGCCGTTCGCGCCCGCGCGCAGGCGTTGTCGGAGTTCGTCGGAGGCGAGCACTGACCGCTGTGGATTCTGCGAGAATCCCAAGATTTCGCCGTAGAAGCGCTGGGTTTCCGGAAGTTTGGTGGTGGCGACACCCGCGGCCACCAGTCGATCGGAAACGCGCGTGGCGGACAGGAATTGGCCGCGATCCAAAACCATGCGGCCCTCCGGCAGGTATTGCACCAACTCGATAATGTAGCCGTTGGGATCCCGCACCATGAAGTTCGCGTTGAGCATCTGACCGAGCGGAACTTTCGGCGGCATCTTGAAACCGTGCTTCAGGAGGTGGAGACGCATCGCCGCGGCGTCCTCGATCTGCAGGGCGATCTGGTAGAGGTTGCCGGCCACTTGCGTGACGTTGGCCGCGTCGAAGACCTCGATCGATTGCGTGTCGCTGATCTTGAGAAAGACCAGTTGGCGCCGGCCGTTTTTGAGATCGAAGAGCCGGCCCTGTTCGGCGAAGCCAAGGAAATCGCGGTAAAATGCCACCGACCCCTCGTAGTCGGTCGCCTTCACCGCCACGTGCGAGAGCCCGAGGACGCGCGGCGGCACCGCAGCCGCGCCCGTCGGTTCCGCACCCAACGCGTGGGCCGAAGTCAGGGTGTGCGCGCAGAGTCCGAGCAGCATGGCCCGGAATGCACGGGAAAGTGAAAGCCAGCGCCACATGGCGCGGCTAGACGAGGGCGGCGATGCCTTCGCGCATACCCTTTAACACCATTTCCACCTCGCCGGCGGGGTTGTAGTCCTTGCGGCCCATCGAGAGGGTCTCGATCGGCACGAATCCGCGGTAGCCCCCTGCGGCGATGATTTTCATCAGGCGCTTGAAGTCGGCGCGCGGCGACTTGAGGTCGCTGCCCATGGTCTCCTTGATTTGCCAGCCCATGGCATGGGGCGTGATCAGCGCGATATCGACATAAGGGTCGGCGGTGAGGTATTTGCCGGTGTCCACGAGCGCACCGCAACACGGGTGACCAACGCGACGCAGCAGGCTGACGTGCTCGGCGCCGGTATTGAGAAAATCCCCGTGGTTCTGCACGCCGACGATCACGCCGAATTTTTTCCCGTATTCAGCGCAAGCCCGCAGGTCATCGGCCATCCATCGCTCGACGTCGTCGCGCTGCGTGCCACCGGCCGCGACGCGCCAATCCTTGATCGGGCTCTGCGGTCCGGCGAAAACACGGATGACGGTCGCGCCGAGGCGCGCGGCGGCCTCGATCCAATCTTTCGTCAACTGCACCCCAGCGGCGCGCACGGCTTTGTCCACGACGGAGAAATCGTTACGGATGCCGGTGCCGTTGATGACGACGCCGCGCGCGTGGGCATAGCGCTTGATGCGGGAGACAAACGCGTCGGTCGGGACCTTTGGATATTCGGGGAAGAAGTAGCCGGTCATGTCCATCGCCTCGATATTCAAGCGCGCACAGAAATCGCAGACGCCAAAGAGATCGATGCCTTTGGCGGGGTCCTTTTTATTTTCAGTCAACGCTTCGAGAAACGAGTAGATGTTGAGCGCGGGTTTAAGGAAGGGGCCGCCCGTGCGTTTAACGGGCGCCAGCGCGGGCACGGATGCGGCGCTCGCAGGGGAGAACGGGACAGACGCCGCGATGGGCAGCGACGCGGCGGTGGCGAGAAACTGGCGGCGGGTGACTGGGTGGTTCATGGGAAAAAGACTACTCAAAAATTGACCGAGGTGCTCAGCGTGTAGCTGCGTGGCGTCACCCACGAATAGAGCGTCGGCGTAGTGACGCGAGCCGGCGTCGTGATGTCTCCGCCGGGAGGCCGTTGCGTGGTGCCCCAATAGAGCGGCTTCGACCAGTCGAGGAGATTGTTGACGCGAAGATCCACTGTGGCCGCAAGTGTTCGGGTGACCTTGAAGCGATACCCGAGCGTTCCCACGACCAGATAGTAGGGATCGGCGTAGAAAGGCGTGTAGGCGCTGACGCGCGGATCGGCGATCGCCCTGGCCCGGGTGGGATCGGTGGGATCCACGATGGTATCGGCACCGCGATAGCCGATCACTTCGCGGCCGCGGTAGTTCACTCCGCCGCCGAATTTCACGCCTTTGAAACGGCCCTCGCGCACCGTGTAGTCGGAAAATACATTCGCCTGGAATTCGTTCAGGCGGGAAATTTTTTGGGCGCCGGTGACCATGTTCAACGTCATCGAGTAAAGGCCGTTCCAATAACGGGCGGCAGCGTCCGCGTCCGGTGAGCGAAAGTTGACCGGAATGGCGGCGTTCACGGTCGCGAAGTTGTTGGCGTCGATCAGGACGCCCGCGTCGTTCACGATCTGGCGCAGCACGGCATCGTTCTTCGCGAGGTAGGCGCGGGTGCCGGCATACGCGTTCGTCTGCACCGCGCGCGGAGCGGCGGCATTGAAGGTGAGTCGCCAAGATTGAGTGAGGTTGGCCACCGCCTCCACCTCGTAACCGCTGTTCTTACGGTCGCGGGTGTCGAGATAAGTGGTGGGCACGTTGATCATGCCGCGGATATTCCGGCCGCCCGTGCTGTTGTCCGGTTGGGCACCGGTCGCGGGATTGCCGGCCACGCGGGCCTGCAAAATTTGATTGATGCTTTGCGGCAAGCCGAAGGCCTGACCAAGCCCGCCGCCGGTATCGACCGCCTGATTGCTCTCCTTGCTGTCGTAGGTACCCAGGGAGGCGTAGAAACGGCCGTTGAGCAGATTGAAACGAAGACCGTAGTCGCGACCGCGCGAACGTTGAGCGTCGAGCTGTTCGCCAGTGATGCGCGCGCCGCCGTTCGGAGGATTAAAGGACTCCGAGTAGTTGCCGAAAACGCTCAGCCACGAATTAACGTGCACCACGGCACCGGCCGACGTCGTCGTCGCCGCGCCCTTCAATTTCGGGGTGTTGGTGTCATCGCGGAAGCGATCTCCCGCGTATTGGACCAGGGGTAAACCGGCGGCGTCGCGTGGACGCACATCCGCCGATTGCCGTGGACCGGTGGCGGCTCCCACCGTGCTCTTGGGCACGTATTCCAGCGAAAAATAGTCGGTTGGAGCCGCCGGCAGATAGTAGGGCGTCAATCCGTCCCACGTGCCCGGAAAGTCACGCCGAGCCAGCATGTTTTTCTGCAACGCGGAATAGACGTCGCGCCGCATCGCCCCCAGCAGATTGATGCGGCCCTGCCAGAGTTTGGCGCTCACGGCGGACTGCGCGTATTTGAGGGTGCGTTCCCCTTGGGCGCCGTTCGTGTTGCGGGTGGTGTCGAGCACCCAGCCGACTGCAGTCGGCGTGGTCACGGCGGTGATGGGATCGACGACCGGCACGGCGCCGCTCAGATCGTTGAGCGGTCGGTCGGTCTGATCCCAATAGTAGCGGTAACGAAACGTGTCCGACGGCCACTGCGTCGGGTCCGCGTTGCGCTTCAGCGCCATGTTGTAGAACCGGCTTTCGGGCAGAATCCAGCTCTGGCCACCGTAGCCGTTGAACGTGAAATCACCCCAGCGCGTGTTGTTGAAAACTCCGGCGAAGGCCGTGCGCACATGGTAGTTGGACGCGCCCTCATTGGCGCGGGTCCAAGCCGACTCATTGTAGGGCTGCAGAAACTCCGGGTTGGGCGCTCCCGTCGGCAGGTTGCGCTGCAGATCGAGGTAGGTCTCGCTCAGCCCACGGACCGCCGGGTATTCCCGCGTGCGCTTATCCCAACTGTAGTTGCCGGCGAGTTCGCAGAAGAAATGCCGGCCGAGCTGTTGATTGAGAAACGCAGAGTAGATTTTGTAGTTTTGCTCAAAGCCCACGGCGTCCGGGGCGGTAGTAAAGGTGCGCGGTTTGGGACGAAACGCAGAACCGGCGATGGCATTGGCGAAACGGTTCTCCGGCAGCCCGATGGTTTCGAATAGAGGCAGCGCGGCGATGTTGAGCGCGGGGCCGACCACGGGGACGCCGAGGATGTTCGAGCCGTTGGTCGTCGAGCGCATGGTGTTCGCAAAATTGACGATCCCGCCCAGACCTGTGCTCGGCGCATAGACGAGGTATTGCGCGGTGGTGGAACCGTTGCGGGCGATGCCGATGGCCGAAGCGTTGGCGGGTAAAGTCGCCGTCAACGCGGAAAAAGTCGTCTTCCCATCCCAGCCTGAGAGGTTGTCGTTGATCCAAGTCGTGGGCGTATTGCGTTGGATCTGGCCGCGCTCCGCCTCGACGCTGACCTGGGTGTGCTTGAAGGGTTTGTAGGTAGCGGCGAAATGCCCGGCCCGTTTACGTTCCATCTCGTGATCACGCCACCCGTCGCGATCCACGTGGACGACGTTGACGCGGACCGCGGCCCGGCCGTCGGCCAACGGTCGGTTCACGTCGAAGGAGACTCGTTCGTTATTCCACGAGCCATAGCTCAGGCGCAATTCGGTGAGCGACTTCGCGGTTTGGGCTCGCTTGGTCACGACGTTCGCGGATCCGCCAAAACTCCCCTGACCAAAGAGAATCGAGTTGGGGCCGCGTGCGTAGTCGAAGCGATCGAGGTTGTAGCTGTCGTAGTTGACCGCGAACGGGAAAAAATTCCGCTGCGTGCTGCCGGTCACTCCGCGAAACGCAAAGGCCGTGGTGTTGCCAAACATTTCCTGCCGCCCATCGTCGTTGACCAATGTGGTGTTCGGCGCCCAGACGCTCGCCTCGGCCAACTCGGTCAATCCGAGGGCATCGATGAACTCGCGCGTGAGGACCGAATAGGCGGCCGGCGTGTCCTTCAGTTCACCCGCCAGTCGGCCGCCGGCCAATGAAGTCGTCGCCACGAAACCGACATCCTTCTTCGTATCGACTACGAACGGCGAGAGCTGGACCGTATCAGACTCACTACTTGGAATTGGCACCGGGCGGTCGCGGCTTTCCAGCGGCGCCGCCCGAACCGCGTTTGGGTCGGCCTCCTTTCGGACGGCAATCGCCCCGGTTCGCGAGTCTTGACCGGCGATGAGCCCCGTGCCGGCGAGCAACGCCAGCAAGGCGTCGTTGGGCGTGAGTTCGCCGCGCACCGCCGGCGTGCGCACGTCGCCGATCACCTCGGTCGAAAACACGATCTCGCGGCCGGCTTGAGCGGCGAACTGTTTGAGCGTCTGTGCGGCTAGACCCGCCGGTAAATCGAACGACCGCTTGGTTTCGGCTGCGATCGCGGTGAGCACGAGCAATGGCAACCAAAGGAAAACACGGAACTTTCGATGCAAGCCGAGAGGGAGGCAGAGACAGCGCGTCATAGGGTGAAAGAGGGGTTCGATGACTACAAACCGTGACGCGATGGTTTCCGCTAAGAAAAACTTACCTCACCCGCCGCAACACGATCTCGCGCTCGCTCCACCACTCCGCGCGCATCCCAAAATCAGATTCCATCAGCCGCACGAAGCCTTCGACATTATCTGAGCGAAACGCCGCGCTGAGCCGCATCACCCCCAGTGCAGGATCGCCCACTGTGAGCCGCACCGGATTGCGCCGGTTAAACTCCGCCAAAATTTCCGTGAGCGGCGCCCCCGTGAAATCCAACAAACGCGGCTGCCAGGCGAGGCGCGCCGCCAACTCGGACTCCGCGAGCGAGTTCACCTGCGGCCCGGGCGCCGAGGCTCCCAAGGAAACCACCGCGCTCTGGCCAACCGAAAGGAGGACCTCTGCTGCCAACTGGGGATGCGACACCCTCGTCGCGTTTGCGGTCCCTGCAACGAGGGCGTCGCCGCTCCCATTCTCCAGCTTAACCCGACCCTCCGAAACGACAACTTCGACGGACGCACCTCCGAGCCGCACGTTGAATACCGTGCCCACCGCGCGCACATCCACGCCACCCGCATTCACCACAAACGGTCGCTCGGGATTCTTCGCGACGGTGAAGTTTGCCTCGCCGCGCACGAGCCGCACGCGTCGCTCCGCCGCCGAAAACACGACCTCGACTCTCGCACCGCGATTCAGCTCCACCACCGATCCGTCTTCCAACGTCAGGCGTTCGCACGGCGCGGCCAACGCCGTAGAAACCACCGCCGGTGGCGCCGTGTTTTCCGACGTCGCCTGCCGTGAACGCAGCGTGATGAACAGCGCAACGGCCGCAGCCGCGGCCAGCGAAGACGTGGCCGCAATCCACCACCAACGCCGCTCCCGCACCTTCGCCTTGGGCGCGAACAAGTCCGGGTCGGGCACGGCGCCGAGCGAGGTCTGCAAACCTGCGAGCCGGTCGAGTTCGTCCCAACCCCAACGTTGCAACGCCAGCGCCTCACCGCGCCGCGAATCGGCCGAGAGCCACTGCGACAACGCGTCCTGCTCCGCCGCCGTAAGCCCGCGGTCCCGCCGTAGCACCCACTGGGCGGCGGCGCGCTCGATTTCCTCACGCGAAAGCGGTGTGGTTGATTCGGAGTTCATGGGCGGGAGCGCGGCCCGTGGCCGTGACGACGAAAATATTCGATGCACTTCTGCAGACCAATGCTCCCCTGAGCTTCAACCGTATGCTCCGAAATGCCGAGACGCTCAGCCGCTTCTTTTTGCGAGAGACCGTAGATTTTTCGCAAGGTGACCACTTGGCGACAACGCTCCGGCAGCGACTCGATCGCGCGAATCAAGATCTGAAATTCCTCCGCGTGCGCGAGCGCCTCCGGGATGCCGACGCGTTCGTCGGCGACCGACAGCGCATCGATCTCCGCCGCGCCCTCCGGCCGTTCGATGCGCTGATGCCGCAGGTGGTTGAGCGCGAGGTTGCGCGCCGTCACAAATAAAAACGCCCGCGGACACGCGATCGGCCCCGTCGCATGTGCCTGCATGAGCCGTGCGTAGGCCTCCTGCACGAGATCGTCCGCATCGGTCACTACCGGGAAACGCGCCCGCAACCACGCACGCAGCGCCGCTTCGTGCGGCAGCACCTCCTCGGCGAACCAGCGGGCAGAATCTGAATTTTGCGATGACACGTTGCAGCGATAGAACCGTCACTCGACGGCGCTTGTAGATTAAACACCCGAGCCCCGAAAACCTACTAAAGAAATCTTTTTCAATTTCGCCTTTGGTCCACGCCATCGCCTCGGTGCCACTCTCTCCTTACTTTATCGGCGGCGGCATCGGCGTGCGCTCGAGCGCCGTCAATTCCGCGATGCGCGCGAGCGCCGGGCGTTCGTCCAGCGCGAGCAATAACGCCCACGCCGCCAGCGTGCGGCGGTAAAATAGCACCCGCTCGGCGGCTGTCTGCTTGCTCAACGGACGCGTCGATTCATTGGTCGCCGCCGAAGTTCTCGGCCCGTCTTGGCCCACCCCGCCCCGCCGACCCGCCGGCTGACGTTGCGTGATTTCCTCGGCCGCCGCGCGCACGGCCGGTTGGTCGGACGCCTTCGCCCACGCGAGGATCCGGCTCCTCCGTTCCACGCCCCAACGCACCACCGCCTCCGCCTTCGTCCGAATCAAGGTCGACGGATTCGCGTAGCCCGACTGCCAATAAGCTTCGTCAGGCAGCGCCCGGGCGTTGGTGAAAAGAAAGTCCTTACCCTTCGCCTCCTGCGCCAAGAGGTATTTCTCAAACTCGCGCGCACCCCACGGCAATTCCGCCACACGGTCAGCGAGCACCGCCGCCTTCCACGCCGGCCGCACCACCTCGTTCCATCGCTTTAACACCTCCGGCGATGGAGCGTTTCGGCCACGTCCACGGCCGCCGCCTTCGGTCGGTGCCGGAGCGGGTTGCGCCGCCGGTGCCTGCGACGTGGGCCCGGACTGTGCCTGACCGCGTCCCGCCCGCGTTGGCGGGGTGATCGCGGCCTCCAACTGGGCACGGGAACCCGCGAACAATAGATTTTTCAACGCCGGATTCTCGTCGGCCATCCGCTGCGTGAAACGCCCGAACAACTCCTGCCGCTCGCGAAATGCCAGATCGCCCGACTGCGAGGCCGCTCCTTCAACCGCCCGCTGATAGGCCACCACCTGCCGCTTGGCCGCATCGGTCAAATTTCCCTCTTTTAGGAGGCGGGTCTCAATCAAATCGGCCCAACGTTCAAGGTATTGCTCGGAGGTCGCATACGGCTTGTCGATGGTGCGGTCGACCAGTGTGGCCGCGACGTGCGCCTCGTAGAAAGAAGCGCGCTGCACACCACCGGATTGCAGCGTAAACAGATCGAGTCCCAACAAATTCTCCGGCATGAACCGTTCATAGCCCTCCCATTTTTCCGGATCGGGATCAGGGTCACAACCGGCGGCGAGGTTGAATTCATCGGTGGCGGAAAACCCCGCCGCCCGCACATCCGCCGGCGCCCCTTTGGCCGACGCCGGTTTCCACCAACTCGGCACGCGGGTGAACCACCGCGGACTGGCCGTCAGCTCCCGCGGAACCGCGAGGTGATGAAAACCACCGCTGTGACACTGCGTCATGCAAAACACCACGCGCCCTCGGCCCAAGCCCTCGGCCAGCACCTTGCGCAGGTCGGAAACCCCGAGCACTTCCCCGCGCTCACTCTTCCAACCGCGCTCATTCGTCGTGTCCCGCGCCAACGTCCACAGGTCGATGATGCTCTCACGATCACCGGTGCCACGCTGGGAGCCGTGGTCGCCGACGAAGAGATAAACCGTGCCGCCATCGCGCACCCGGGGAAGAATCTCTTCGCGAAAGGCGCGCAAAATAATTTCTCGCTTCGCTGGTCGATTCCGGCTGATCGCCCCGGGCAGCCAGGTGTCCCACCTGCGCCCGTCTCGCTCCTGACTCCGCCGCACGTCGCCGAGCAACGGCGGCTGACCCTCAACGTTGCCCGCCCCGAAAAATGTCCAGACCGTCTCGAGCGGATAGTTGCGTTCCAAAAATGTCGTGACGGCCTTCGCCTGCAAATACTGCGAATAGTTGTTCGAACTCGGACTCACCCCGCCCGACAGCATGACAAAAACATTTTTCGCCCGCGCCGGGTCCACCGGCCGGTCGTCCATCGACGCGACTGCCACCGCCCTCCCGGGCCGCGCGCCGGCCTCCGCCACTGCAGGCTTCTCCGTGGGCGACGAGCAACCCGTCAACCCCAGCAATGCCACCCACCACGCGCAGTGGAGGCTGACCAAACGAAAAAAAACAAGGCGTTGGAAAGTCATACGCGAGATTGGGGCAGACCGCAGCCGAGCACTCGCCGACTCCGTGGTCAATGCACCGCAAGCGGTCGCGCGGTAACGGCCGCGTTACCGTTTCACCATCGCCGTTGCCGCGCCGGGAACAAAGCTGCCGGTTTGCGCCTCCGACTCAACCCTCCACACTTCGCCACCATGTCGTCGCTCCGCCGCCTGCTTGCCCTCTTTCCGCTCCTTGCCTGCGCGCTCCTCCTCGCCCCACTGCTCCAGGCCGCGACCAAGCCCTCACCCGTCAAAGCCTCGCTCGTCGCCGCCGACGCTTCCGTCCAACCCGGTCAGCCCCTCACCGTCGCGCTCCGCCTCGTCCACGACGCCCACTGGCACACCTACTGGCTCAACCCCGGCACCGGCCTGCCCACTTCGATCAAGTGGAATCTTCCTGCCGGCTGGACGGCGGGAGAAATCCAGTGGCCCGCCCCGATCATCCTAAAAGACAAGGCCGGTAACACCGTCGGCAACGGCTACGAGGGCGAACTCTTCCTCCCCGTCACCCTCACTCCGCCCGCCAATCTCGCCGCCGGCTCTTCCGTCGATCTGACGGCCGCCGCCGACTGGCTCATGTGCGAAGAGATCTGCGTTCCCGGTAGCGCGAAAGTCGCCCTCACCCTCCCCGTCTCCGCCGATGCCCCGAAACCCGACACCACCTACGGCGAAAAAATTCGCGCCACCGTCGCCGGCCTCCCACGCGCCGATGCCTCCTGGAAAATCACCGCCACGCGCGACGCCAAAAATCTCACCCTCACGATCACACCGGCCTCCGCCACCACCGCAGCCCCCGCCAATCTTCACTTCTTTTCCGACGATGGTCTCGTCGCCTACGATCTCCCGCAGACCGCCAAACCCAACGGCCAGGGCGGCTTCACCCTCGTCGCGCCGATTTCTCCCGATGGACCCAAGGATGCGAAAAAAATCCTCGGCGTGCTCACCACCTCCACGAGTTGGCTCCCCACCGCCACGCTCTCCGGCCTGCGCGTCGACACGCCGTTCACCGCCGCCGCGCCGCCCGCCACTCCCATCGCCCAACTCCTCGGCACGCTCGTCCTCGCCTTCTTCGGCGGCCTCGTGCTCAACCTCATGCCCTGCGTCTTTCCCGTCCTCGGCATCAAGATCCTCGGCTTCGTGAACCAATCCGGTCAGGACAAACAAAAGGTCGTCCTCCACGGCCTCGTGTTCGCTCTCGGCGTCTTGCTCTCGTTCTGGTCACTCGCCGCCATCCTCGCGATTCTGCGCGCCGGCGGACAAGAGCTCGGCTGGGGCTTCCAACTCCAAGAACCCGGCTTCGTCTTCATCCTCGCCGCCGTAATGCTCGTCTTCGCGATGAACATGAGCGGCGTCTTCGAGTTTGGCCTCAGCGCCACCGGCGTTGGCGCCGACCTCCAAATGAAGTCGGGCTTCGCCGGTTCATTTTTCACCGGCGTCCTCGCCACCGCCGTGGCCACCCCGTGCAGCGCGCCGTTCCTCGCGCCCGCCCTCGGCGCCGCCCTCGCCGTCCCCACCGGCGAATCCTTCGTGATCTTCACCGCCATCGCCGTCGGTCTCTCCGCCCCGTATCTGCTGCTCTCGATTTTCCCGCAGGCCGTAAAAGTTCTGCCCCGCCCCGGCGCATGGATGGAAACGTTCAAACAGTTCATGGCCTTCCCTCTCTACGGCACCGTCGGCGCGCTGATCTGGGTGCTCACCGGCCAACTCGGCGACGACAGCCTCATGGCCATCTTCGGCCTCGTCGCGATCGCGCTCGGTATTTGGGTTTACGGCCGTTGGACCGCCCCCGGCGCCTCCGCCGGCCGCGTGCGCTTCGGCCACGCCGGTCTCATCGCGCTGCTCCTCACCGGCGCCTGGCTCGGTTGGCCCGCCAAATCAAAAATCGTCTGGGAGCCGTGGAGTCCCGAAGCCGTGGCCAAACTCCGCGCCGAAAACCGCACCATCTACGTCGACTTCACTGCCCGCTGGTGCGCGACCTGTCAGACCAACAAGAAACTCGTCTTCGGTTCCGCCGACGTTCTGAAAATCTTCGCCGATAAAAAAATCGCCACCCTCCGCGCCGACTGGACGAACAAAGACCCGCGCATCACCGCCGAACTCGCCGCCTACCAACGCAGCGCCGTCCCCTTCAACCTCGTCTGGCTCCCCGGCAAAGAGGCTCCCGTCATCTTACCCGAGCTCCTCACCGCCGGCGTGGTGTTGGATGCAGTGGCGCGATAACCGAGCACCCCACCGGCGCCCCACGTTCACCGCAGTCTGGCGCCCGCCCGTCACGGCGCCACCCACTCACCCACCAGCAGAATCGCACCGGGATAAAAATGCAGACCAGCATAACGCTGCGGGTCGTCGATCTTTTGGTTTCGCTGCGCAAGAATCTTCGCCTTGTCCGGAACATCTCCGAGCAATTCGATTTTCACCGTGTGTAAACGGTCCGTGAGCTCCGTGCCGATGAGCAGCGTGTTCAGCCGATCATAGGTGCAATAAGAGTCGAAGCGCGTCCGCACCTCCGGCGCCTGATCGTCGAGCGTCACGCGCACTTGTCCGCTATTCGGACCGATCACATCGTAAATCGCACAGCGGGTGCCTTTGAATTTAAACGTGATCGTCTCCCCCGCTTGGGATCCGCGGTAGAGCACCGGCAAGCGGTTAGCCCACTTCTTGGCCCACGCATCGGCCTTCGTGTCGAGCGCCACAAATCCCGGTGACAAGTGAGCCGCCGACATCGGCACGAGCCGCGCTGCTTCGTAATTCGATGCGATGAAGGGCGCCGGGAGCGTGTGCAGGCCACTTTTTTGTGAGGCGGCCTGAATCGGCGCGAGCGAGCGCACCACCGCTTGTAAGTAAAGTTCGTGCCCCGTTTCCGGGTGGGGATGCACCCCATCGGGCGCGAATACAAATTTGTCGGCGAGCGCCTGCTGCTCCGCTTCCGTTTTCGGCAACGGCGCTCGCCACACGAGCCGGCCTTCCTTGGCCAGCCGGGCCACTTCCATCGCCAGATGGATCGTGGGAATGCCATAGTGATCGGCAATCCGCTCCATCGCGCTGGCGGACCGCTGAAATTTCCCTTCGAGCATCGCCGGCGCCAACGCCTCGGTCAGCGTGTAAACAAAGCCGATTTCACACTGGGGCGCAGCGCGCCAGATCTGGCGCACGATCCCTTCCATGCACCGGTAAATCTGCTCCGGCGCCGCGCCGCCGTCGTTCACGGCGAATTCCACCAACACTAGGTCGGGTCGATGTTGGAGCACATCCGCGTTCAATCGACAGACTCCAAGGTCCGAACCGGTCCCTCCAATCGCCGCATTGATTTCGAAAAACTTCGCCCGCGGATAGGCTTTTTGAAAATGCGCCAGCGTCGTGGGCCGCCAGCCGGATTGCGCCGTGATTGAACCACCAAAATACGCGATGCGCACTTCCGCGCCGGTCGTATTCGCCTTCGCGAAGAAATTCGCCCAGCCGTTCCGCGGCCGACACTCCTGCGCCGGAGTGAGTGGGAAATCGGACTCAGCCGCGTGGATCGCAGCGACCGGAAAAAACAATCCTACGCAGAGCAACAGGTGAATATGTTTCATGGCGCCGGGCGCCACTCCACCCCGCCGCACGCTTGACCTCAAGCCTCTACCCATTTTCCGCCGCAGCCGGCGAGCGGATCTGCATTGAGTCGTGCACGCTCGCCTTCCAAGGTCCGGCAGATTGAGCCCCCGACGAATCAACCAAATCTCCGCCGCCCTCTTCGTTGCCGGCTTCGGCAGTGCACTCGCCATCTACATTCGAGCCCGGCCCGCGGTCTTCAATCCGTTGCTCGGCGATCCCCTCATGTCGAAAAGTCACCTGCACGAGCTGCGGGTCATGGGCGGCAAGGCCAACGTCGCCTACGCTGAGTTTCAAGCGTGGCTTGTCGGTCTCTGGGCAGGCGAAAATCTCGCCGCAACCATCGCAGTCCTCACCGTCGTGATGGTCTTGGTCTTTCGCTTCGTGGCCGCGCACCCCGAGTTATTTGCGTCAGAACCGGTGGAGGTCGCCTATCCGAAAGTTTCCCCGCCATCCGTCAAAGCATCGTCACCCCCCGACGAATAATGGCTGCGCCAGGTCAGCTCGCCCGTGATCGGACCCGGCGGCGCTGACCAACGGCGGGCTCGCCCACAGATTTTGCCTGCACCCGCCTCGCAACCGCCTGGATCACGCCCACCCCGACGGTGCCACCGGCTTGGCCAACGCGCGCAGCGTGACCACCGCATCCAAGCGAGGAAAGTTCCCGCACCTGGCACCATCGGCTCGGCGTTTTCCAAAACCGACGCCACGGCTTCATTCTGCCCCACCGTCAACTCCCGCCGCAGACGCGCAGACGTTTGCGCGAAGCCGGACGACCCGGAGTCGTGCTGGCAGCGCTGAAGTAGCTCCCCGCAAAACCGTGGATCGGGACGCAGCAGGACTTTCCTGGGCGGCGGAGTGCGTCACCGTAGACCGTCCATCCCTTGACCGTAACCAGGCGGCAATTACGTTTCACCCAGGTCCACCGAGCAGCTCACGGCCGAAGCGATGGCTCTTCCGCTCGCCGAGAAAGCCTCTTTGGCTCAGGCGCTCTGGGCGAGCATTGATGCTGACCAGCCGGACGCATCGGAACGAGGCTACGCGCGTGAAGCGGTAAGCCGGGACCGAGAACTTTCAGCGGGCACCGTGGCTGGTATCAGCCACGAAGAGGCGATGAAGACCGCACGCCGCGCTATCGGATGCAGGTAATCCAGCATCCCGACGCCACGACCGAGTTGATCGAGGCGGGAAAGATCTACGAACAGAAGGTTCCTGCACTGGGAGCCCAATTCTTTGACGCTGTAGATTAAGCCGTGGCAGTCATCGCCGCTGCGCCCGAAAGGTGGCGCATCGTCGCGTCCGACGTGCGGCGGTTCCTGGTTCCGCGCTTCCCCTACGCGATATACTACCGCGTGCTCTCCGACCACGTTCGCATGCTTGCTTTCAAGCATCACAGACGCCTCCCGGACTAGTGGCGAGAGCGCATCCCGAACTGAAGGGAAACGTGCAGCCTGTCCGCGCTACTTCGAACCGCACTTGCGTCCGCTCGATGCGGTCGGAGAGGCCGACCGAGATAATCCAGGCCTGTTTCAGACCCCCAATCATGTTGAAACGACTCGGTCCGGGAAAGATCCCATCAAAGAGCCTTCGAGACGACCGACCTCTTGACGCATCGACGCGCCACGCCCCCTTAACCCGACCATCGGCCGTAAACGAAAAATTTTCGGCAACGTCCAATCGCGCGCCTCGTTTCCGCGCCACGCCAAACTCGAATTTGACTCAGGCACCATCGCCCTGACGCTGCCGTCATGAACAATGTCCTCTTCCGGTCCTTGCTCGTTATCGCACTCTTCGCCGGTTCACTCCTCCGTTCAGCCGAAAATTCATCCGCCCAACCTACGTCTACTTCGGCCGTGGAAGCCGTGCTCAACCGCTACCACGAATCCGCCGCGAAGGCCGACGGCGCAGCCTACTTCGCGCTCTTTGCGCCCGAATGCATTCTCATGGGGACCGACGCCACCGAGCGCTGGACGGTCGGGCAATTCAAAGCCTACGCGCTGCCGTATTTTTCCAAGGGGCAGGGTTGGACGTATCGCGTGAAGGAGCGGCACGTCTCGTTTACGCCGTCGGGCGACGTCGCATGGTTCGACGAAATTCTCGACAACAATGCCTACGGGGTCTGTCGCGGCACCGGCGTCCTGCGCAAGGCGGGCGCGGTCTGGCTGATTTGCCAGTATCAACTGACGATTCCCGTGCCCAATGAACTAGCGGAAAAAATCGTGCAGCTCATTCGCCACCCAAGCGAACCGGCGCCACTCCCGTCGAAGTAACGTCGCGACCCAAGGCGCAACCCGTTTGGTCGCTTTGTTCCGGGCGCTCGCGCCCAAAAGCCGCAGCTCCACCTCAAACAAACGCAAAGCACAAAATTCGGAAACGGGATCGAGTCTGGTTTGGGGACACCCCCTCTTTTCGCCGTTTCGTCCGATAGCGAGCAACTGAACAGCCGGCCTGATAGCATATTTTAGGCTGCTATTTTATAAAATTAGGCATGTTTTAATTTGCCTATTTATATCTTTAGGCAGGTTATAAACTGCGTGAAAGTATCCATCCGCGATATCGCTCTACGAGGCCTAGATCAAAATATTCCCCCGCTCCAGGCTGCTCGCGCAGCGGCCCGACGGCCCATTCACGGCTGGCTTCGCGCTGTGCGCGAGAGCGTCAATCTCACCCAGGCCAGCCTCGCCAAAAAACTTCGCATGTCGCGTCAGTCTTACGCCGCCCTCGAAACCTCTGAAGCCCGCGGCGCGATCAGCCTCAACTCACTCCAACGCGCTGCCGAAGCCATGGATTGTGAGCTGGTCTACTTCATTGTTCCCCGCGCCACAACCGCCGACTCATTCACCTCCCTTGCCGCGCGCCACGACCCCGCGCGCGCCCACCTCATCGCGACCGAGCACTCCATGTCCCTCGAGGGCCAAGCCGTCGGCGACCTCAAACCGCTCCCTCCCTTGCAACCAACGGTAACAAAAAGGCCATGACGTCCCACGACGAACTTTTCATCACAGCAGACGGCGACACCCCGCTGACTCCCGAAGAACAACTCGATCTCATTCCGAGTCTCGCCACGCGCGCCCAACTCAACGAAGTCGAGCGTCACACGATCCACACCGCCCGCGTGTGGGCGATGCGCCCCAAGACGCTCGCCCGCCCCGACCTCCTCACCGACGCCTTCGCCCGTGAATTACACCGCCGGATGTTTCACGGCGTCTGGCGCTGGGCCGGTCGCTATCGCACCACGGAAAAAAATCTCGGCTGGACCGCTCACCGGATCACCGAAGGCGTCCGCAACGCCTTCGACGACGCCCAAACCCAACTCCTCCACGCCAGCTACTCGCTGCACGAAGTCGCCGTCCGGTTGCACCACCAACTCGTGGTGATTCACCCGTGGCCCAACGGCAACGGCCGCCACGCCCGCCTCATCGCCGACCTCCTCGTCGCCTCCCGCTCCGGCCCACTGCTCACGTGGGGAGCCGGGATAACCCTCGTTCCCGCTGGCGAAACCCGCGCCCGCTACCTCACCGCCCTCCGCGCCGCCGACGAGAAAAACTTCGCCCCGCTGCTGGAGTTCGCACGGAGCTGACGCCGCCGCCACACTTTGCCCGATCACTCCGCCTTCGTCGGCCCCGGTGCCGTTGAGCTCGGCGCCGCCGGCGGCAGCCCGAAATCCAACTTCACCTTCCCCGCCTTTTCATCGAGCACGAGCTTCGCCGTGTAGGCTTTGCCGGACTTTACCGACACCAACCCCGCCACGTCGATCGGCGCGCCGTCCTTCCAGCCCTGCAGCACCGGCACGTAGTCCTCGGCCGTAAAGATTTTCCCAAACGCATTCTTCCATAGCTTCACGCCCGGCCAGCCCGGCGCTTCAAAAAATCCGCCGCCGTCCAGCATCAGCTTCCCCGACTTCGGACACTTCACGCCTTTCACCTTCGTCGGCTCCGGTGTGAAAATCACCAGCTTCTTCTTTTCCTCGTCGATCACGAGATCCGCCTCGTAATCGCGGTTGCCCGTCGCCGATTTCAGGCCGGTCGCGTGCCACGGTTTTCCGGCGAGCACGCTCTCCAGCAGCGCGACAAACTCCGCCGCGCTCCACGCTTTCCCCAACGCGCTCTTCCACAACCGCACACCCGGCCAGCCCGCTGCCTCAAAAAACGGCCCACGGTCCAGCAGCGCTTCCTTCGACTTCGGGCAAATCGCGTCCGTCACCGGCGTGCCGGCCGTCACGGGGATCACCGGCTCGTTGATCCCCGGCCGCGAGCTGCCCTTGATAAACCCTTCCTTCATGCTCACGACGCTCGCGAGCAGCGCATCGAGAAATTCCGGGCGCGTCATCGCCGTCGTATTGCGCTCCATCTTCTTCAAGATCAGCTCCCACTCGCCCGTAAGTTTAGCCGAGAGCATATTGGGCGCACGCGTCGCCAACTCACGGCACAGCAGCCGCCCGTTTTCCGTCGAGAGCAGCTTCGATTTCTCCCGCACCACGAAACCGCGCAGCAAAATCTTCTCGATGATATTCGCGCGCGTCGCCGCCGTGCCGATGCCTTTGTCCTTCATCACCGCGACCATCGCCTCGCGCTGCTCCTCCGGCGTGTCGTCGTCAAACGTCTCGCCCGCATACTTCATCGCATCGAGCAGCGTCGCGTCAGTGAAATGCTCCGGCGGCTTCGTCGTCAGCTCCTTCAACGTCACCGCCTCCAATATCTGTTTCGCCGAGATCGGCGGCAGCGCCACGGTTGTTTTCGCCTCCCGTTTCACCCACCGGTTGAAGCCCGGGAAATCGATCTGCTCGCGCGTCGCCTTGAACACCGCCGGCGCATACGACCCCGCCCCGCCTTCCTGCGTGTAGCGCCGCGTGACGCCCTTGTATTTCGCCGCCTCGTCGAGCGCCATGAGCGTCGTCTGCACCACCGTCAGGTAGGCAAACAGGTCGTTGCCCGTGAGCTGGGCCAGGCCGTTCACCTCACCCGTCGGCACCAGGCCGTAGTGACCTTCGACCTGCTTGTCGTCAAAGGCCCGCGACGCCACCGCGACTTTTTTCGGCATCAATGCCTGCTGCGACAAATGCAAGGTCGGCCGCGTCGCCACCAAGTGCGCGTGCACCTCCACGAGCGACGCGTAGAGCTTGTCCTTCATGTCCTCGCGCAAATGGCGACAGTCCGTGCGCGGATAACTGATCAGCTTCGCGTCATAAAGCTTCTGCAAAATCGCCAGCGTGTCCGTCGCCGTGCTGCCGAACTTCTTCGACATCAATTTTTGCATTTCCTGCAAATCGAAGGGCAACGGCGGCTTCTCCGTGCGCGTCGTTTTCTTCTCTGTCGCCCGATAGGTCGGCGGCACTTTCGCCGACGCGCCAAACGCCTCGCCCTTGGTCTTGTCCCAAAACACTTTCTTGTCCCGCTCGCTGCTCACCGCCGGTGCGCCGAGGAGTTTCACCCGGTCCGTCGACGCTGCATACGCCTCAAGTTCCGCTTTCGCCTCCAATCCGCCAAAATTTCCAAACGCCTCCCAAAATTTCTGCGGCACGAAATGCTCGATCAACAGATCGCGCGCCACGATGAGCGCCAATGTCGGCGTCTGCACTCGCCCCACCGACCACACCTTCCAATCACCCCGTCCGCGCGGCAGCGTCTTCGTCGCGAGCACGGTCACGTTCATGCCGACGAGCCAGTCCGCCTGATCGCGCGTGAAACCCGCCTGCGCGAGCCCGTTGTAATCCTTCAGCGGCTTCCGCGCTGCAAACGCTTCCTTCAGTCCATCCACCGTCATCGTCTGCGCCCACATGCGCGAGTAGTTCGTGCCCGCCGGCGCGTTCACGCCGCGCAGCGCCTTGCGGAAAATCACTTCGCCTTCGCGCTCCGCGTCGCAGCCATTGACGATTTCGCAGCCCGCATGCGCCTTCGCCTCCGCGCGTAAAACATCAAGCAAGTTCCCGCCATCCGCCCGCGGCTCCTCGACAAAATCCCAGCGCTTCGTCGGCACGATGGGCAAATCGTGGACGTTCCACGCCCCAAACTTCGGGTCGTAGGTCTCCGGCTTGGCCAATTCGAACAAGTGCCCGCGCGCCGACACCACGGTGAGGTCCGTCCCGTCGGCCATTTTTCCGCGATGCGGCCCCTGCCCGGCAAAATGCCCGCCCGTCAACGCCGCGGCAAAGTCACGCCCGGCGGCGGGCTTTTCGGCAACGAGGAGAATCTTGGGCATCGCCCGCCACTAAGACAGTCCGCGATTCCGCGACAAGCATCGCCACCATTTCTTCGCGTCACCAGTTTCTAGACCCACCAAGCCCGCCTTCTTTCCCGCGCGTTTCCACCGCCTCCGCTCGCGTTTCCCGGCAAAGACCGTTGCGTCTCGCCATGGTCTTCGCGCCTGCCGCTCCCACTGTCCTCACTGTCGCCGCCGTCGGAAAATCCTACGGCGCGCGCGCGGTGCTTGCCGACGTGTCGTTCTCCGTCGCCGCCGGGGAACGCATCGCTCTCACCGGTCCCTCCGGCAGCGGCAAGACCACGCTCCTCAACTGCCTCGGCGGCGTCGACCGCCCCGACAGCGGCACCATCACGCTCCACGGCGAGCGCATCGACGCGCTCCCGAGCGACGGCCTCGCCCGCCTGCGCCGCGAGCGCATCGGCACCGTTTTTCAATTTTTCCATCTCCTCGCCACCCTCACCGCCGCCGAAAACGTCGAACTCCCGCTCCAGCTCACGCGCGTCCCTGCGGCCGAACGCGCCGCGCGCGTCGCCGCCGCCCTCATCCGCGTCGGCCTCACCGCGCGCGCCGCCGCGCTACCTTCGCAGCTTTCCGGTGGCGAACAGCAACGCGTCGCCATCGCCCGCGCCCTCGTCCACCGCCCCGCGCTCATCCTCGCCGACGAGCCCACCGGCAATCTCGACTCCGCGAACGGCGAAAACATCCTCCGCCTCCTCCGCGAGCTCACCGACGAAACGCAGACCGCCCTCGTACTCGTCACCCACAGCGAGGAAGCCGCCGCGATCTGCCACCGCCGCATCCACCTCCGCGACGGCCGGGTCGTCGCCTGAGCTCCACGATGTTTTCCCTCGAAACCCTGCTCCTGCGCCGCTTCGCGCTCCGTCACTGGCGGCTCGCCCCGCGCCAATCGCTCCTCCTCGTCGGCATCCTCGCGCTCGGCGTCGCCGTCTTTATCGCGGTGCGTCTCGCCAACCGCGCCGCCGTCGCGAGCTTCACGCACTTTACCGACACGATCACCGGGCAGAGCGATTGGATCATCCAACCCGCCGCCGGCACCTTGCCCGAGAGTGTCCTCCCCGAGCTGCGCGCCGCCCTCGGCCAAAGCCCCGTGCAAATTTTCCCCGTCGTCGAATCCACCGCCGCCCGCGTGCGCCGCGCTGATGAATCCGCGAACTTCGGCCGCACGACCTTCACGCTCCTCGGCGTCGATCTGATCGCCGTCGCCAACCTCGCGCGCACCCCGACCGCGGAGGCCTCCTACTTTGGCCAACGGGGCGCCGTCGATGCCACGTCCGACTTCTGGACCGGGTTCCGCGCCGGCCCACAAATCTGGCTCAGCGCCACCCTCGCCGCCTCGCTCGGCACGACGCGCACGCTCGATCTCGTCATCAACGAACAGGTCCACGCGCTCCCCGTGGCCGGCGTCATTCCGACGGCAAAAGACGCCCCGCGCGTCCCCGCGAATCTCATTTTGCTCGACCTCCCGCAGCTCCAGCTTCTCACCGGCAAACTCGGCCGTCTCGATCGCGTGGAGTTTCTCGTCGAACCCGGCCCGCGCGCCGACGGACGCCGCGACGAACTCCGCGCCCTCCTCGAAAAACTCAGTGCCGCCGGCACCGCTGGCGAGCGTTGGACCGTCACTTCGCCCGGCGCGCGCCGCGAAACCGCGGCGACGATGACGCGCGCGTTCCGCCTCAACCTCACCGTCCTCTCCCTCATCGCACTCCTCGTCGGGCTGTATCTGATTTTCCAGGCCCTCGACGGCGCCGTGGTCCGCCGCCGCAGCGAAATCGCCATCCTCCGCTCGCTCGGCGTCGAGGAGCGTACCATCCGCCGCACCTGGCTCGCCGAAGCTGCGGTGCTCGGCCTGCTGGGCGGCGCCCTCGGTCTCCTGCTCGGCTGGGCCGGCGCGCAACTCTCCGTCCGTGCCGTCGGCCAAACCGTCAACGCCCTCTACTACGCCACCACCGTCGAGTCCGCCGGTCTCGACGGCGGCGAGATCGCCCTCGGTCTCCTCCTTGGTCTCGGCGCGAGTCTGGTCGCCGGGTGGTGGCCCGCCCGCGAAGCCGCGCGCACGCCTCCCGCCCAAATCCTCGTGCGCTCCGCCGTCGCCGCCCCCGGCCACGTCGCGCTGCGCAGCGCCTGGCTCGGCGTCGCGCTCATCGCGCTCGGCGTCGTCTGTGCGCTTTTGCCACCGGTGCGCTTCGCCGGCGGCGGCCGTTTTCCGCTCGCGGGCTACCTCGCGGCGTTCCTGTGGATCTTCGGCGGCGGTGTGCTCTGCGGTTTTCTCCTGCCCGCCCTCGCCCGCGTGACGCGGCGCGCCCGCGAATCCTCCGCCCTCGCCCGCGTCGCGCTGAGCCATCTCGCCGCACCGTCCGGGCGCCACCGCCTCGCCGTCGCCGCCCTGCTCTGCGCCATCGGGATGACCGCCGGCATGGCGATCCTCGTGGCGAGTTTTGAAACGACCGTTCGCGGCTGGGTGCAGCGCTCGCTCCAAGCCGAGCTCTACATCTCCAGCAACGGCGCGCAGAGCGCCTCCTCCCAGAACCGCATCTCGCCACCCGTCTGGCGCGCCCTCGCCGCCGATCCCGCCGTCGCCGCCGCGAGCGTGCTCTCGGCGTATCCCATCGAGCTGGACCGGACACCGACGATTCTCACCGGGGCCGATCTCCGCATCGTGCGGGCCCGCTCCGATCTGCCCTGGGTGCAGGCCCCGCTCGACGACGCCGTATTCGACGCCGCGCGCAACGCCACGCTCGTGCTCGCCAGCGAAAGTTTCTGCGAGCGCTTTCGCAAGAAACGCGGCGACACGGTCCGCGTGCCGACGCCCGCCGGCCCGCAAACCCTCACGCTCGCGGGCGTCTACGCCGACTACGGCAACGAACGCGGCTCCCTCCTGGTCGAACGCGCCCGGCTCGTCGCCTGGTTCGCTGACGACTACGCCGCCAACGTCTCGCTCTTCCTGCACCCCGGCGCCGACGCCGACCGCCTCCGCACCGAGCTGCTCGCCCGCCACCCCGGCCTCGCCATCTACACCAACGCGTCTCTTCGTTCCGAGATCCTTCGTATTTTCCGCCAAACGTTTTCCATCACCTACGCCCTCGAGGTGATCGGCGTGGCCGTCGCGGTGATCGGTCTCGCCCTCACTTTGATCAGCGTGCTCCTCGATCGGCGCGAAGAACTCACGACACTCCGAGCCCTCGGTTTCTCGCGCCGCGAAATTGCCCTCGCGACCGCCGTCGAGGGCACCTCGCTCGCCGCCTCCGCCGTTGCCGGTGGGCTCCTCCTCAGTCTCGCCCTCGGCTGGCTCCTCATTCACGTGATCAACAAACAGTCCTTCGGCTGGACCCTCGGCTTCTCGCTCCCCTGGGCCCAACTCGCCGCCCTCGCCGTCACCGTCATCGCGACCGGTGCTGCCGTCAGCTACACCGTCGGCCGCTGGGGCGCCGATCTCCCCGCCGACCGCGAAGAGTAAACCCACTGCCATGCGTTTTCTCCTCGTCATGCTCCTCTGCACCCTCGGCTCGCTCGCCCAGCGGGCCCCGCTCCGCGCGCAAATCCCCCTCACTACACCCGAAGGCTTCGCCGTTCCGCAACCGGGCCATCGCTTCTCCTTCCCGCGTGACCATGGCAACCATCCCGATTTCAAAATCGAGTGGTGGTATGTCACCGGACACCTCTACGCCGAGGGCGGACGCCGCTTCGGTTTTCAGGCGACGTTCTTCCGCTCCGCCGGACCGCGCAGCGGCACCGCCGTCTCCGCGACCTTCGGTTCCGGCCACATTTTCCTCGCACACATGGCGCTCCTCGACGCGCAGACCGGAAAATTTTTTCACCAGGAGAAACTCAACCGCGAGGGCTGGGACGCCGCCTCCGCCGCTTCCACCCTCGCGGTGCACAACGGCCCGTGGTCGCTCCGTCTCGCCGATCCCGCCGACACCTCCGCGACACCGCGCCTCACGCTCACCGGCAGCATCCGCGCCGAGGTCGCCTTCACCCTCACGCTCACCCCGGCCAAGCCCCTCGTGATTTTCGGCGACGATGGCGTCTCGCGCAAAGGCGCCGATCCCACCGCCGCAAGTTACTACCTCACGTTCTCCCGGCTGCGCGCCGAGGGCGCACTTACCCTCGCGTCCGCTTCCGGCGCCACTTCTGAAAAAATTCAGGTCACCGGCGGAGCGTGGATGGACCATGAAATCAGCAGCAGCCAACTCAGCGGCGGCCAGGTCGGCTGGGATTGGCTCAGCGTCCAGTTTACCGACGGCCGCGAGCTCATGCTCTACCAACTCCGCCGCGCCGATGGAACCGCCGACCCCGCGTCCACGCTCACGTGGGTCGATCCCGCCGGAAAAACCCAACGCGCCACCTTCTCCCTCGAGATTCTCGACCGTTGGAAAAGCCCCGCCACCGGTGCCTCGTATCCTTCCCGCCTGCGGCTCACGACGACCGATTCCGCCACCCACGCACCCGTCCACCTGCTCATCGAGCCTCTGGCGAAAAACCAGGAACTCACCGGCGCCCTCGGCGGCATCCCGTATTGGGAGGGCGCCTGCCGGATCCGCGATGAGTCCGGGCGCGAGCTCGGCTCGGGCTTCCTCGAACTCACCGGCTACGCCCAAGCCCTGAAACTATAACCACGTCCTCCGCTGGGTTATTTCTGCTTCCCGCGCCCGCTGCCGCTACGCCTGCTTCACCGCCGGGCACGCCGCCCCCTCGAACCAAGTGCCTTCGACCAACGTCGTCGTCGGAATTTCCAGCACGCCAAATTTGTTGGGTTGGAGCTGGCCGGCGCGGATCGCCACCGCCACCCCGCCCGCGGACCGGTGATTTTGCCGCACTCCTGCCGTTGCACCGGAAAAATCTGCCAAAAAGACCCCCACCAACGCGAGGTCGCGCGGGATTTTACGCCCCAGTTCCTTCCAGCCGGGCAAGACGGCACTCGCTTCGCTGATGACCAGGACCGGCTGGTCGCGATCCAGCCATTTCACCAGCTCAGCGCGGTCCGCGGTCATCGACCTTGCGGTGTCTGTGGCTGCGGTCCGTTTCGGGGATTCAGGCCCTGCACAGACTCCATCTTTCGATGCCGTCCGTGCAGCGCCTGAACCCATACCACCAGCGGTATCAGCAAAACGAATGGCTACACCTCAGGGCACTTCGTAGACCTCCACCAAGGCCGCGCCGGTCGAAATACCGTCGGCGCTTCCCACTTGGGCCGTGTAGGCCCCGGGAGCCAGCGTCAGAATCATCGCCGCGTCTTTGCTGCCGTTCGCGATCGCAAAGGCACCGGTGTCGCGCGCCGCTTGCGCCGTGGCCGTGGCCTCGGCCCCGACCGCACTCCAGTTGTCATTCTCACCGACCAGCGTGGCGCCGTTGAAGACTCGCAGGCGGGGGTCGGCGAGCGCGCCGGCCACGCCGAAGGCCGTGAGGCCGGGACCAATCCCGCGGACCAGGATTTTTTTCGGAGCATTGCCCGTGATGATAAATCCACCGATCAAGATATTCTCGCCCGTACCGGCCTCGCCGCGGGTGGCGAGGTTGATCAGACGATGATACTCGGAGTTGGGGTTGGTACTCGCATCGTAGATCTCGGCGAGTGCCACGCCGGCCCCACTGTCGGTCAAAATGTGGGCGGTGTAGGCACCCGGGGCGAGGGTGACGAGCAGGGCGGCGTCTTTGCTGCCGGGCGCGAGCGCGAAGGCTCCGAGCCGCTGAAAGGCATCCGTCAGCGCCGCGGAGTCGGACCCGGCTGACCAGTCGTCGTTTTGGGCGACGAGCTCACCGGCGCGGTAGAGGCGGATCTGCGGATTAGCCAGCGCGCCTTGCACGCCCAAGCCCGCGAGCGCGGGGCCGATCCCGCGCACGAGGATCTGCTTGGCCTCGGTGCCGCCGATCACGAAGCCCGCGATCAGAATGTTCGCTCCGGAGCCGATGCGCAGCCGGGAGGAGAGATTGATCAAGCGATCCGTGCGCATCGTTGTGGTCCTGAGACCGGCAAAGGCCGTCTCAGGCTGGCCCGGCAGACTGATCGTCCCGTTGACCATGGTCGTCGGCTCGTCCATCGCACCCCGGATCGTGGCCGTCCCTCCGGCGGTCTGCGTTTGCAAACTAAAGGTCCGATCGGCCGAGAAGGTCGTGAGGCCTCCCCCGCTCATTTCGGGCGTTGTCGCCAGCACGAGCACCTGATTGTTCGTGCCCACCACGGAGACCGTGGTGCCGCTCGTGTTCGCGAGCGTGCTCGATTGGTAGAAGCCGGCCGCGCCGGCGCTCGGGCCCGCCGCGGGCAACACGAGCGCGTTGAAGGCGAGCCCCAGCGGTTCAATCACCCCTTGCAGGTAACCGTTCACCAGCGAACCGCGGACCGTCAGCGTCATCGGCGCGGCGGCCACGGCGGGCGTGCGCTCGGCACCGGCTGCCTGCGTCATCGCCGGCGCGGCGGCGATCGTCACGGTAGTGCTGAAGGTGCCATCGGCGTTGAGCGTGAAGGCCAGGACGGTGTTCACGCCCACCCCGGGCGCGACCACGAGCAGCGTGCCCTTGTTCGTGTTCGGCGGGAGCACGGCCGCGACATCGCCGGATTTCACGGTGCTGCCGGCGGTGCTGACCGCACCAAAATAAACACTCACCGGCGGCGCCAAAAACGTAAACGCCACCGAGACGTCCGGGGCCGCGTTATAGATCAGGTTGCCCGGCTGCGAAGCCCGGATGACCACGCGGCCGGTCGCACCGGTCGGATTGACGGTCGTGCCCGCCAGCAGCGCCGGACCGCTGACGATGGCAAAGGTGACCGGCAGGCCGGAGCTGGCAGTGGCGTTGAGCCCGAAGCTGCCGGCGTTGCTCAAACGATCGCCCAGCGGGGCAAACGCGATCGTCTGCGCCAGTTTTTCGACCGTGGTCATGGTGACTGTGGCGGTGGCGGGAAGGTAGGTGCCATCGCCAGCCTGCGTGGCGGTGACCGTGACCGTGCCGGGCGCACTCGCGGTCAGCGTGGAACCGCTGAGCGCCGCGGGGCCGGTGACGGCGAGTGTAACCGGCAGCCCGCTACTGGCGGTCGCCCCCAGCGTCACCGGCGTGCCCACCGTGGCAGTGGCGGGCGCGGTGAACGCGATCGTCTGCGCCAGTTTTTCGGCCGTGGTCACGGTGACCATGGCGGTGGCGGGATGATAACTGTCGTCGCCCGCTTGCGTGGCCGTGACCGTGACCGTGCCGGCCGCACTCAAGGTGAGCGTGGTACCACTGATCGCAGCGGGGCCGGTGACCGCGAATGTAACCGGCAGCCCGCTACTGGCCACCGCCACCAGCGTCACGGGCGTGCCCACCGTGGCGGTGGCCGGCGCGGTGAATGCAATCGTCTGCGCGGCCTTGGCCGCGATCACCGTGACCGTGGCGGTGGCGGGCAGGGTGTTGTCATCGCCAGCCTGCGTGGCCGTGACCGTAGCTGTGCCAGCCGCACTAAAGGTGAGCGTGGAACCAGTGAGCGCAGCGGGGCCGGTGACCGCGAATGTAACCGGCAGCCCGCTACTGGCCGTCGCCGCGAGCGTCACCGGCTTGCCAAAGGTGGCGGTGGCCGGCGCGGGGAACGCGATCGTCTGCGCGGCCTTGGCCGCGATCACCGTGACCGTGGCGCTGGCGGGCAGGGTGTTGTCATCGCCAGCTTGCGTAGCCGTGACGGTGGCTGTGCCGGCCGCACTAAACGTGAGCGTGGAACCGCTGAGCGCAGCGGGGCCGGTGACCGCGAATGTAACCGGCAGCCCGCTACTGGCCGTCGCCGCGAGCGTCACCGGCTTGCCAAAGGTGGCCGTGGCCGGCGGGGGGAACGCGATCGTCTGCTCGGCCTTGGCCGCGATCACGGTAACCGTGGCGGTGGCGGGCAGGGTGTTGTCATCGCCAGCCTGCGTGGCCGTGACCGTGGCCGTGCCAGCCGCACTAAACGCGAGCGCGGAACCGCTGATCGCAGCGGGGCCGGTGACCGCGAATGTAACCGGCAGCCCGCTACTGGCGGTCGCCGCCAGCGTGACCGGTTTGCCAAACGTGGCCGTGGCCGGCGCGGGGAACGCGATCGTTTGCGCGGCCTTGGCCACGGTGAGCACACCGACGAAGGTACCTGAATAGGGACCGCCATCGTTCACGCGCGCAATGACCGCGTAGCTGCCTGCATTGACGGGCGCGATCGAGCTGCCGTCATAAGTGATGGCCACGCTGAGTCCGGTGGGCGACGTAACCGACACAGGGCGTGGTGAGCCGTTGTAAGTCTGCGCGAGGTTGCCGAGGGCCACGTTGGTGGAGGCCTGGCTGATCGTGAGCGCACCGTTGGTGAAGGTGGTGAAGGCGTAGTTGGCCGACACCAGCGTGCCGAGGGCAGGCGTGAGCGCATAGGTTCCGACGGCGCTCGTGGCCCCAGCGGCGGTCGTAAAGGATGCCCCACCGGTGACGCCAGAGGTGCCCAGGGTCTCGCTGTTGACGAAGCCCGTGAGCGCCACCGTGAACGTTGGATTGGCCGCACCGTAGACGCGGCCCGCGGGGTTGGCCGTCACCGTCAACGGCGCTTTCGTAATCGTGAGCGCACCGTCGGTGAAGGTCGTGAACGCGTAGTTCGCCGACGATAGGGTGCCGAGTGCGGCGGTAATTGACGGAGCGCCCGCGCCGCTCGCGGCGGTCGCGGCGGTCGTCACAGCGGCTGCGCCCGTCACGCCGGAGGTACCAAGGGTTTCGTCGTTCACGAAGCCCGTGACCGTCGCGGTCAGCGCCGGGTTCGCGGCGCCGTAAACCTTCGTCTTCGCATCCGCAGCGACGCTCAGCGGCGCTTTCGTAATCGTGAGCGCACCGTCGGTGTAGGTCGTGAAGGCGTAGTTCGCCGACCCGAGATTGCCGACCGCCGCCGTCAGGGTGGCGCTGCCGACACCGGTCGCACCGGTCGCCGTCGTGATGACACTCGGGGTGCCCGTCACGCCGGAGGTGCCGAGGGTTTCGCTATTCACGAAGCCGGTGAGCGTCGCGGTCAGCGCCGGGTTCGCGGCACCGTAAACTTTCGTCTTCGCATCCGCCGTGACGCTCAGCGGCGCTTTCGCAATCGTGAGCGCACCGGCGGTGAAGGTGAACGCGTAGTTTGCCGACACGAGATTGCCGACCGCCGCGGTAAGGGTGGCGCTGCCGACCCCGGTCAGGGCAGTCGCCGTCGTCGTGACGCTGGCCGTACCCGTGACTCCGGAGGTGCCGAGGGTTTCGCCGTTCGCGAAGCCCGTGATCGTCGCAGTCAGCGCCGGGTTCGCGGCACCGTACACCTTGGTTTTCGCGTCGGCGGTCACCATCAGTGCCTTCTGGCCGACCGTGAGCACGCCTTCGGTGAACGTCGCGAACGCGTAGTTGGCGGCAGCAAGCTCGCCGAGGACGGGCGTGATGACGTAGGTGGTGGCGGGGCTCGTGAACGTGGCCGTGCTCGTCACGGCGGCCGTGCCGGTCACTCCGGAGGTGCTCAGGGTTTCGCTATTCACGAAGCCCGTGATCGTCGCGGTCAGTGCCGGGTTCGCTACGCCGTAGGCGCGGCCCACGGGGTTGGCCGTCACCGTCAGCGGCGCTTTCGTAATCGTGAGCGCACCGGTGGTGAAGGTCGTGAACGCGTAGTTCGCCGACCCGAGATTGCCGACCGCCGCCGTCAGGGTGGCGCTGCCGACACCGGTCGCACCGGTCGCCGTCGTGATGACACTCGGGGTGCCCGTCACGCCGGAGGTGCCGAGGGTTTCGCTATTCACGAAGCCGGTGAGCGTCGCGGTCAGCGCCGGGTTCGCGGCACCGTAAACTTTCGTCTTCGCATCCGCCGTGACGCTCAGCGGCGCTTTCGCAATCGTGAGCGCACCGGCGGTGAAGGTCGTGAAGGCGTAGTTGGCCGACACCAGCGTGCCGAGGGCAGGCGTGAGCGCATAGGTTCCCACGGCGCTCGTGGCCCCAGCGGCGGTCGTAAAGGATGCCCCACCGGTGACGCCAGAGGTGCCCAGGGTCTCGCTGTTGACGAAGCCCGCGTGCGCCACCGTGAACGTCGGGTTCGCGGCGCCGTAGGTGCGGCTCTTCGCTTCGGCCGTCACCGTGAGTGGTGCTTTGCTCACCGTCAGCGTGTCGGCGGTGAAGCTAAAGTCGTAGTTCGTCGCCGAAAGCGTGCCCACCGCAGCGGTGATCGCATAATCGCCCACGGTG
>Ga0209829_10000125_pt1 | contig 66046 bp, 79 predicted proteins | sample C_140205_EF_Meta_FD_187311 | JGI IMG/M metagenome (GOLD analysis project Ga0209829, IMG submission 187311) | Freshwater microbial communities from Lake Croche, Canada to study carbon cycling - C_140205_EF_MetaG (SPAdes) (version 2) | ecosystem: Environmental > Aquatic > Freshwater > Lake...
CGCGAACCTTCGCAGCGCGAACCTTTCCGGCGCGGACCTTTCCGGCGCGAACCTTCGCAGCGCGGACCTTTCCGGCGCGAACCTTCGCAGCGCGAACCTTTCCGGCGCGAACCTTCGCAGCGCGGACCTTTCCGGCGCGAACCTTCGCAGCGCGGACCTTTCCGGCGCGGACCTTGCCGAGAGTCGCGGCCTGCAATTTAGCCAAGCAGCTTTCACCGGGCACGGCGAACGTGGGAGGATGCTCACGCTCGCAGTCATCGACGAAAAGTCGGTTTTCTTCTGCGGGTGCTTCTGTGGCGGTCCTGAAGAACTGGCAGCGTACATCGCAGCCGGGCCGTACAAGTACAAACCCTCGCGCCTGCTCGCTATGAACTTTTGCCTAGAGGCAATCAAACTGGAAAGGGTCGAAGCGTGAACCCCTTGGAACCGGAAGAACCCGCCGCCCTGGTACAGCTTGCGCTGGTGCTCCTGATGGGTGCCGCCTTCGCGTTGGTCTTTTTGGGCTTTTGCCATTGACACTATTTAAATTCATCCTATACTTTCAACCCCAGCAACTCCACACCTACTATGCAAAGCAAACCCGTTAAAATGATCGCCCGTGCAGACCTTGTACCCTGCGACAGCTACGAGGCCACGTACTGCCCCGAAGATGACAAGCTCAGACTCTACGTTGGCCGAATCCCTCGTGAAGAGTACAACTTTCTCCGCGCCGAAGGTTGGACCAGCACTTCAAAACAGTCTGAAGCAGGACAGGGCGAATTTGCCGCCGTTTGGACTCCCAGCCGCGAGGCAACGGCACTTCAATATGCTGAGTTTATCGGCGACGAAGACACCCCGCCTACCGAGCGAGCCGCAGACCGTGCCGAGCGTTTCGGCGGGTACATGGAAAAACGGGCAGGCGAAGCCACCGGCCACGCCGACAACTACGACAGCCGCCCCGCCGCCCACGGGTTCCAGTCCGAGCGCAAAGCCGAGCGAGCCGCCGCACGACATGACCGCATTGGCGACCGTGCAACCGACCAATGGAGCAAGGCCGAGTACTGGCAGCGCCGTACCGCTGGCGTGATCTCCCATGCACTGCACAAGTCCAGCCCTGAAATGCGTATGGGCCGCATTAAGACGCTAGAAGCTGAGTTGCGGAAAGCCAGGGCGGATCTGGAAAGCCGCGCCAAGCATTACCGGAATATGGTCAAGCTCTCCGCCCTTGAAGACCCCGAGCAGAAAACCCGGCTTGTCTTGCATTACGTCGGCAGTACTTCCACCTGGGAACGGTATCTGCACCCCCGCGCTGCCACACTGGAGAGCGAGTACTGGCGCACCAACGAAACCAGCCTTTACAGCCTGATGACGTACGAACTCGACCCGATCACCGGGGCGGAAGCGTGCGCGCTGTATTTCTCAGACCATGGTGAGCCGAAAGACTCAACCCAATGGAGCCGCCACCTCGAATTGCGCCTGGCCTACGAACACCAGATGCTTGAGGCGCAGGGAGGCCGGGCCGCGTTCGTGGAGATGGAAGCGGGTGGCTTTGTCGGCAAGCACCAGATTACGAAAGTCACGAAGTCCCCGGCAACGGGTCGCGTGGTGAGCGTGGAAATCGAGCACATGAGCGAAACCAACCAGTACGGCAGAGAATGGAGCGACGGCAAAGGCCCGCGCATGCTCAAGACGTTGATCAACATTGAACGCATGGGCGCTAACATCTACCGCGCTCCCACCGACGAAGAGCGGGCAGTTTACGCCGCCAAGGTGGCAGACGCCAAGAAGGCAAAAGCCAAGGCCAGCAAAGAGAAAGCCGCAGCCGGTGAAAACTGCCCGCTCATCAACCCCACCGATGAGGATGCCGAACGCCTGCAAGCCCTTTGGAATGAGAAGGCGACAGAGTGCGGATGGTATCAACGCAACGGCGGCAAACCTTCCGAGGTTCTGCGGATGACCCAGGCGCAGTACAGCGCCAACAGCGGCGGCACGTACGCCACCCTTGGCACCATCACCGTCTGCGAGCATGGCACCAAGCACGAGAAACGTTCAGGTGATACCATCACCCGGCACAGCGTTTTTAAGATCCGCAGCACCAGCAACGGGTACAACGCTGACCGCGTGGTACTCATCACCGACAAGCCGCAGAAGAAAATCCCGTGGGATGCGGTCAAAGCCGCCCGCGCCAAAGAACCGACCGTTGACATCCTGCGTTCCCGGTTTGACGAATTGAACACCCTGCTTCGTGGCAAATGGATGCCCGACAGCAAGACGGCAGAGCACAAGCTGATCCAAGACGCCCGGTACTGCGGTCTGGTCTTCGTCTCCTCTATGTCTCAGTTCGGCTGGAGCGATAAAGGCGCGGCAATCTACAAGGCACACCAGCAATCTGAACAACTCCAAGCCGCGTAACTACGCTATGACATCCACCCTACGGCCGCCAGACATCTCCCGCCTGCTTTCCTTGCGTGCCGAGCACGGTCTGGCGACGCAGGCAATGGCAGCCACCGCGCCACGGTTCCAAGCCCTCAAACAGCGGCACGAGAAGGGCACTGCCCCGCGTGCGGTGTCCAGTTTCCAACTATTCCAAACACCTGCGCCCCTCGCTGCCCGCATGGTCGAACTTGCCGGAGATCGTGCCCGGCTTTGCGTTCTGGAGCCGTCTGCGGGCCTCGGGCGCATCCTCAATGCACTTGGACAGCCTGCCGAGCTTGTAGCCGTAGAAGTGGCGCAGCAATGCGCCGACGAACTGCGCAGGCGTGAAGGCTTGCGCGTGGTGCAGCGGGATTTCCTCACCGTGGAACCGGCAGAGCTTGGACAGTTCGACTGCATTGTGATGAACCCTCCTTTCCATTTGCGTTCGGATATTCGACACATACAGCACGCGCTCAAGTTCCTGCTGCCAGGTGGCGTGCTGGTCGCCATGTGCATGGACACCCAGCACCGCGAGAAAGCCTTGCGCCCGTTGGCTGCAACGTGGGAGCAGGTACCAGCCGGAACTTTCCGCGAGTCCAACACCGACGTTCCAACAGTAATGTTGAGCATTCGCAGATAAACCCGCTCCCCACTGCCCCGCCTTGTGGCCTAAATAGCCACCTGTGCAGGGGCAGAGTGGAACGGATCAACGAAAGATCCATAAAGACCAATTTCCAGCGGTGAACGCTGGCACGGTCAGCCAGTAAGGCTGGCGACAAACAGACAACGAAACAACACTCCTGACCTAAGCAGGGCAGGGACAAAAACAAAAGAACATGAAAAGACCAGAAATTACACCAGGGAAATGGACCATTGGAATGGCCGAAGACGGGATTGCCGTCTTTGGGGATTCCGCTGTGCCAAGGATCAGGGCAGTCGTAGCCAAGGGCAGCGGATGGGACATGGAGAATAACCCGACAGAAAGGCACAAGAGTAATATGCTGGCAATTGCTACACTACCAGAGTGTCTTGAAGCTCTGGAGTTGTGCTTCCATCACACGATGGGAAACCCCGAAAACCGTGAATTGCAGCCACTACATGTTCGTGTCGTGGCGGCACTCACCAAGGCAGGGTACACATTCCCATGACACCTCCCTACCTCAACAAGCCCACCCACCAGCGCCGGACACGCACGCCTCACAGCTACGCGGCAATACCCTTGCACCTGCACCGGGTGCCAGGGACTGACAAAGAGTGGTGCGCGTTCGCTAAGGATGTAGAGATATACGTTTTAGCGAATGACCGGCAGGAAGCCAAGCAAGCTGCACGGCGGAAGACGCCAGGGTGGTACGGCGAACTGAAATGGAGACGGTAGGGAAGCAAAACCAGGGAGCCGGGAACCCCTCACAAACCGGCAAACTTTTGACAACGCAATAAACAGAAGCAGGGCAGAACTAAAATAAATATTATGAAAAAGCCAAACATCACGCCAGGACCGTGGACAATCCAAAACACCTATCAGAGGTTTCTTTATGACCGGTTCAAAGGATTTCCATACTCCATCCAAGGGGCCGACCAGTTCCAACCGTGATGTTGAGCATCCGCAGCTAAAAACCCCGCGCCTCAACGCAAACCAGTATGACCCTCGAAACCCGCAAAACGATCCACTGGTACGCCGGTAACACGGCAACCGCTGCCCGCTTAGGTTTCCCCGCAGGCTGTCACGCCGTCGAGGTGCAACACCCAGGCCAGCCGTTGGTTATCGTCCAGGCCCACGCAAACGCGGAAGACGCCCGCGCCCACTTCGACAAGCTGCCGCAACTGCCTTGCCCGGTCTTTGCCAAGCTCAACCTCGCCAGTGAACGGCGCAAAGGCCCGGCGTGGCTGAACGATTGAGCCTTGACACTGCCCCACAATTCCCACTTGCTAACCGTTAAATCTTAACCCATCATACCTTTATGCCCCTGACTGCTGACTACACCTACGACCGCGATGCCGACTGTTTCGTCGTCACCGACGGCGCAGGCAACGAGTTGTGCCGCACGGCCTCGCCGCACAAGTCCACTGACAAAATGCTCATTACCTTTGTGGCTTGTGGCATCAACGAAGGCAGGCTCATTTTCCCCAGCACCGGCGACACTCAACCCCGTAATGTCCGACCCGATTAAATACCCCGAGACCCTTGACTGGTCCAAGCTGCGCAACGACGAGATCGCTGCCATGATGGGCTGCCACCCCAACACCGTGCTCCGGCACCGCGTGGAACTGGGCAAACCCAAAGCCCCGCGCAAGTCTGGCAGCGGCAGCGAGAAAAAGATCCTCGATCACCTCATCGACTTGAGCAAACCCGTCGCTTGGAACGCCAAGAAACAAAACGCACACCCCCAGTGGATGGGACACCGCATGCGCCAACTGCGAGCTAGACGGGTGCAGGACGATGCCACGTCAGACGACAAAGAATTTTGGGGATAGCCCCAGCAAACACCACAACACCTATGCAGACGATCTACAAATATCCCTTTGGCATCACGGACATACAAACCGTGGACCTTCCAATAAACCACAAGATTCTCCACGTTGGACTTGATCCCCAAGGGACGCCTTGCCTGTGGGCAATCGTGGACTCGGAGCAAACGCAGACCAACCCTAAAGTATTGTTTGTGGTTGGTACGGGCCATCCAATGCCCACTGTACCTGTCTCCCACTTGGGCAGCTTTGCTCAAGGTCCGTTCATGTGGCACATCTTCGTTTCTTACTGAGTGCGGCAACGTATTTCCCGGTGGTTCCTACTGCGCCGGGCAAAGGATAAGCCGTGAGAGTCCAGCCACCGCTGCGTTTTTCTTCATTTGGACGCAGACGGGCATAGGAGCAGCACCCAGTCGCCTGCTCTGGCTATCCACGGAGCGACGGGACTTTACTTTTTAACCTGCCACACGATATGTCCGACCCTGAAGACGTCGCACCTGTACAAACACAACAACCTCTACGACGCGCACTCACGCCGATGAAAGGACTTAACCATCCCCGAGGCTTGCTTCCACTATTGGCTTTAGCGTCCACGGTGGGAGGTGTCAGAATGCACTTCCCTCGAAAACGCGAATCGCGTAAATGCGCTCTCCCGTCTTGCGATGTGGAGACAGACGCCCGAGGGGGATATTGCTGCAAGCGGCATCACGACGAACATCACAACAAATGAACTTCTTCCACCAACTCCACAAGTCCAAGCTCGATGCCATGCGAGCCGCCGCCCCACGCGCAACCCTGCACCTGCTGCACGAGTCCAACGGTTTCTCTGTGTATCTCAGCGAAGCCGCAGCCGCGCAGAAGGTCTGCCCGCAGTTCGGCACGATCACCAACCACGCCGAGGACGACATTCTCGACGAGCCGGTGCTGCATCTCTTCATCCCCATGGAGCAAATGGTGCGCTTCGTCGAGGAGGTGACAGCCAGCCAATCGGTTGCACTCGTTGACGTGATCCTGGCAGACAAAGTGCATGCCGCACGGTATGTGCAGTACGCGTATTTTCCGAAGCAGCGCAGTTACCCTGAATCTGTTGGTACGTTCCAGCACGACGCTACCAAGACTGAAAAATACCCAACTCCTACTCAGGAAGAGTACGACCGCTTGGTGAAGCGTTGCTACCGGATGTCGCAGGCAGAGATTGACGAGGAAGGGCGTAAATCTGCACCAGTTGAGAAAATCGGCGATGATCCAGACTTTTGGGGTTGACGTTCCTCCTTCACAGTTTCACTATGGCGAAATATGCTCTGGATTACCAACCACCCGAAACCCTTGAAAGGAATGTGGCCTCGCCGCGTGGGCTGCACCTACGTTGAGGGCGATCCGAAAGCCACACCGGCTCGCACTGCGGAAGACCTTAAAAACTGTGGCCTGATCGGCGTGTACGTGGACATGCCCGCAGCGGAATATCATCGGCTGCCAGTCGCCGACAACCCGAAGGAGTTCGCAGCACTGTCATGACCCGTTTCTCCGACACCACCCTGCACGCCCTAATCCACATTGCCGACGGCAAGGTTGCCTCGTCTATGGCGACCATCCACCAAGCGGTGAAAGGTATCCGCAAAGAGGATCTGCTTCCCGCTGTGGAACGTGGTTGGCTTAACATCCGCGCCCGGCCAACCGGCTCATCGGTGCTCGAACTCACGGAGGCCGGAGAGAAGTGGATGCGCCACCTCTGCGACTTGTCGAACGCTCAACCCGAAAAAGCATGAACACTTTAACGCCCCGAACAGATGCAGTGATGCACGACCAGAACCGCGATGGCAACGACCTGCCCAATCTGTGCAGATCGCTGGAGCGGGAACTCGATGCTGCGCGGAAAGATGCGGCAGAGTTGGCACGCTTGCTGGAAGGATGCGATCCTGGCGTACTAGGTCTAGCTGCCATGGCTTGTAACGCAGGCAAGATAACGGAGCAGACCAACGAAGGCTGGCATCGAGTTTTCATTGAAATCCGCGCCGCTTTGGCGCTGCACCACTCGCTGACGAAGTCATGAGCAAACCCGAAACCCTCGGCGCGAAGCTCTTGCGCTACCGGCAACAATCTGGGCTGACCATCCCCCAACTTGCCGAGAAGTCTTGTGTGGCGATGGGCACCATCAGCGATGCCGAGAATGACCGCACCGACTTCCGCGTGAGCACGTTGAAAGCGTTGCTCGCGGCACTGGGCAAACTTGAAACTTTTAAATTTTAACCTGAGTGCCTAAATTCTTCACAGGTAAGAGTGTAAGCTCTCCCACACTGACGGCCTCACCCGCCGCTACTTTTCGCGACTTCGTCAAGCAGTTCATAGACCTCCCAGTCCCGCTCTCCGTCACCAAGGATGAGTACTGGGCGATGGGGAAGAAAGAACGTTCAGTTGCCAAGCAGGTAGGGTACTGCGTCCCATGCACGTTCCCCCGCTCCCCGTGGGAAGGACGAAAGCTGGAGAGCGCCCAAGCGTGCAATTTGCTGATCGTGGACCTCGACAACTCGAACGACGCTCGGCCCTTTGTCGAAGAACCTGGCAGGCTTGTCTCACTTTTGTCGAAGTTTAACTTTGTCGCCTACCAGACCCTGTCTTCCACGCCAGAGAACCCTCGCCTGCGCATCATGGTGGAGGCACACAGCATTCCAGTGGATCGCTACCCCGACGCCGTGCTGACCATCTGCGGGTTGTTGGGCTTGTCGGAGGTAACGAGAGAATCGGTTATCGCCTGCCAGCCGATGTTCCGTCCCACGACGTTCAGTGACCAAGACCCTGAGCTGGAGCACCCGGTGCTCATCACCCGTTTTGACGCTCGTGCTTTTAAAGAGGAAGACATCAGCGGCGAGACTGAGACACTGCCGGGCATCGTGTCCGGTGGCAAGCCTGCCCGCGTAGCCAGCAACTCATCCTCGGTCGATGACTTCCTGCTGTTTTACCAATCACCAGTTGCCGGTCTGACCTTGGAGCAGATTAAGGAGGCGCTGGAGTTCGTGGAGCCAGATTGCAGTCGTCCTGATTGGATCAACATCGCTGCCGCGCTGAAGCACCAGTTCGGCGCGACCCAGGACGACGAGGCATACGAGCTTTTTGATACCTGGTCTGCCACCGGCAGCAAGTACGACTCGGAGAAGGACACGGCTACTGTGTGGAAGTCCTACTCGGAGCAGGCCAAGGGCCGCAGACCGATCACCATCCACTCGTTGTTGAAGCGTGCAGTCGAAGGCGGTTGGAACTGCGACCAGGTGAAGGAGAACACTTTCGAGGCGCTGTCGAAGTGGATCATGTTCACGGCCTCCACGTCATTGCAACTCATCAACGAAGGCGTGCGCCGAATCGCCGCTGCCCCATTGCTGACTGCCACAGAAGAAGGCGCGTTGCTACAAACGCTGGTGCAGCGCAGCCGCCAAGATTTCCAGCAGCCGTTGCCGATCATCGCGGTGCGCCGTGATCTCAAGAAGCTCAAGGAGGCGTTGATCGTGAAGAAGCACGAAGCCTCCGAAGTGATCCACCCCCCGTGGTCACTGGGTTTCGTCTATGTAGCTGCCACTGACACCTTCCTGCGCCACCGCACCCGCCAAGAGTACAAACGCATTGCGCTAGACAGCGTGTTCTCGCGTAAACTGTTGCCCACGGCGGAAGAACTTCAAGCGATGGACAAGGACGTGAACGAGCACACGTTGGGAACCCCCAAGTTCCTGCCCTCCCTCTACCTGCTCAACCATCTCAAGTGCCAAACCGTTGACGACGTGACCTACAACCCGGCAGCACCGGAGGACATCATCGTGCGTGAGGATGGCAAGCTCTACGTCAACATATACCGCCGCAGCTACCGCGAAGCCGACCCCGCGCTTGCCAGCTACGTCGAAGACCTGATGTGCGAGCAGCTTTCTAACCTCATCGCCGAGCCGCACTACCGCACCCACTTGCTCGACTGGATGGCCTACAACGTGCAATACCCCGGCAGCAAGCTCCGCCATGCACTATTGCTCCAAGGTGGAGAAGGCTGCGGCAAAACATTGATCTTTTACAGCCTCCGCGCCGCCCTCGGCAACGACAACACCAAGATCGTCAACAGCGACACCATCAAAAAAGGGTGGAACGAGTGGGCCTTCGGCAGTCAAGTGGTGTGCATCGAGGAGTTGCGTGTCGCCGGGGTCAACCGTCACGAGGTGATGAACACTCTAAAGGAGCCAATCACCAACGACTTCGTGCCGGTGAATGAGCGGGCCAAGAACACGCGCAACGTGCAGAACCGCACCAACTACCTCGCGTTCACCAACCACCACGATGCCATCGTCGTAGGAGAGGACAGTCGCCGCTGGTGGGTGGTGAAGTCCGCGCTCCAGCACAAAGAGCAGATCCGCACCATCGTGGACAAAGACCCCGAGTACTTCGCTCGGTTCGCCGAGTCACACGCCACCCACGCGGGCGGCTATCGGCATTTTTTTGAGAATCGCACGATCTCGTCTAACTTCAAACCGTCCGGCCCGGCCCCCGCCACCACCTATTTGCAGGAGATGGTGTCCGACACCAGCGACGAAGTGACTGCTGCCATCACCGAAGCCTGGGAAGAGGGCAATAGCCCGCTCATCGGCAACGACGTGGTGGCCTTCACCACTCTGCGCAGTGCCCTTGACATCAATGGCCTGAAGGGACTCACGCAGGCACGTCTGGCGCACGCCTTGCGCAACGCCGGGTTCCAGCCATTCGGTAAGCACATGATCGGCACAGTTCGGCAGCCTGTCTGGGCACGCCCTGATCGCCTCAACGGCGAAAATCCTGTCGAATTGTTGTTGCAGAGGTCTGAAAATTCATCCATACTTTGAGCATGCCTCCCAACCCCGCACTCGACCCCATCAAAGCCTTCGTACGTCAGCACGGCGGGGCGTGGCCCACTTGGGCTTTCAAACCTACGCGCCCGGCCCGTCGTACTCCTGCCGAACGTCGCACGCCTGACCGTGTGTTTTCTCTTGAGCACAAAATGCGTGCGCCCGGTCGCCGGTTTGCTGTGGTGGCACAGGACTGGAATGCAGCTTATGACCGTCTGGGGGTGCTGTTGTCGTGACCGACGCCGAATTCATTGCCCTGCTCGAAAAGCACGACTGGTATTTTGAACGGTCAGAAGACAACCGTGAATATTCACGCGGTCTTGCTTCTCAGAAAAAGCTGCTCTACCTCTGCCAACAACATCCCAAACTGTTCCGGCTTTACAACCACGCAAGCAACTGCGTAATCCGCAACGCCCCTTTTGACTTTCCATCCATCATCGGCACAACGCAGGTGAAGGATGAAACACAACACACCCAAACCGCAAAACCCATGAAAGACCTCCTCTGGCCTATCTTTGAACCTCTCGTCAACAAACTCGTCGAAGCCATCGACCGCAACACCGCCGCCAAACTCGGCACGGTCGCTGCGCCTACTTCCGTCGGCCCCACCGGCGAAGCCACAGCGCCCGCTGAGAAAGCCACCAAGGCTGCCAAAGCACCCAAGGCCGCCCCAGCACCGGCTCCCGAGCCTGAACCCGCTGCCGACCTTCCGGCCATCAGTGAAGACCGTTTGAAAGCCACCGTGAAAACGCTGCCAAACGAGAAAAAGACTGTGCTCAAGGAGTACTTCAAAGCGAAGTTCGGCTACAACACCATGGCCGAGATCGCCGAAGAAAACCGCGCCGACATCCACGCCAAAGCCGTCAGCTTCGGTGCTGTGGACACTGACCCTGCCGACATCGGCGACATGTAATCGCCGACTGAACCGAACCAGCCGCTGTTCCGATGAGGGGCAGCGGCTTTTGGGGTACATGGCTTCTACTGCCCCCATCCCCGAACACTCCCGCCTCTCCCCCTCCAAGGCCCACACTTGGACCGAATGCACGGCGGCGCTCGCTTTTATCAAAGCCAACGAGCATCGCCTGCCACCCGACAAACCCGGTCCGGCTGCCATGGAAGGCACCAAGGCCCACACGGTGGCCGAGTATCTGCTGCTGGGCAAACCTGCGCCAAGCTGGGCCAGCAAGGAGATGCTGCGCCACGGCAAAGCGTATGCCGATTTCTGCCACGACGTGATGGGACCAAAGCGCGACGTGATCCGCTGGGGTGCCGAGTATCGGGCACCGCTGTACTACCTGCCCAGCGAACGCGGCACCGTGGACTTCCACGCGCTGACCAAGACCGGCGTGCATCTGGTGGACTACAAATATGGCTACGACCCGGTGGACTCCGAGCGCAATCTGCAAATGGCCATTTATGCTCGCAGCTTGGTCGAGGACATGTTCGACGGTTTTTGGTATGCACCGCTACCCGACGAGTTCCCTGTGACCGCGACCATCTTTCAGCCGCGATTGGAGAAAGACCACACCACCTGGACGACGACCTGGGGCGAACTGAAAAAGTTCACCGACGAGGCGATCACCCCGAAAGCGCAGACCATTTTGCGCGGAGGTCCCGGAGTGTTTAAGTGCGGACCAAAGATTTGCAAGTGGTGTCGAGCCGACGTGATCTGTGAAGCCTACAACAACTCGCTGCTCGACGACTTCAGGGACGTAGTGGAAGCCGTGCCAGACAAAGACCTGCCCGCCGTCTCCGCCATGCCGGACGAACGCCTTGTCCAGTTGTTCAACAACCGTGACAAGCTCACCGACTTTATCAAGGCACTGGAGAAATTCGTCAACGGTCGCATGCTCTCCGGCAACAAGCTGCCAGGCATCAAGCTGGTGATCAGTCGCGGCGGACACCGCAAGTGGTCTGACCCTGATGCAGCGGGCAAGCTGCTGCTCAGTTTGAAGTTGCCCTACGACGACGTGTACCCACCACCGGATGTCATCACTCCCGCTGTGGCCGAGAAGCTCACCAAGGATATGAAGGGCGAGAAAATGATCAAGATGCAACGCCTCATCATCAAACCGCCGGGCCAGCCCATCGCTGTGCCGGAGAATGATCCACGCGCACCGTACGAGAATGACCTGACCGGCGACTTCGCTGGGGTCGATTTGTCCGAATAAAATTTGACTCTCTGCCGATAGTGTGGAGATTCAACCTACTGCATAACGCAGCAAACTAGAAACCGAGAACCCGCAAAACCGCATAGCATGAGCACCCCAGCACCCGCAAGAGATCCCAACGTCGGCACTTTCAGTGGCCGTTTCAGCTTCCCAGTCATCAACGAGAAGCAGCGCCTCGCCGCCGAGCAGAAGCGCAAGAAGAACCCCAAACCTGGCGAGGAGGACAAGTCCACCGGTTTCGGCTGGAGCGTCATCATCGACAAGCAGACCGGTGCCAAGGACATCGAGAAGGCTTGGGAAATCATCAAGCGTGTCGCCGCTGAAAAAGCCGAGTGGACTGGCAAGATTGTCATGGTTAAAGGCCGCAAAGAACCACTGGTCAACCAGACCAATCCAAAAGCTGAGAAGGTGGTGCTCATGGGCATTGCTTTGCATGACGGCGAAGACAAGGCCGACAAAGATGGCTACGGCGATGATGTGATGTACATCAGTGCCAACCGTTCGGTGTCCAAAGGCCCACCTGCGGTCAAGGACAAAGCCCTTCAGGACATTCGGCCTGAAGAGTCGCACTACCCCTACGCTGGCTGCTACGTGAAGGTCAGCGTGCGCTTCTGGGCACAGGACAACGACTACGGCAAGCGTGTGAACGCCGAGGCCCGCGTGGTCATCTTTGACAAACACGGCGAACCGTTTGGCGAAGCACCTGTCGATGCCGAGTCCGACTTTGCCGGTGTTGACCTCGACGCCGACGATGAGACTGCCCCAGCCGGGAAGTCCAAAGCTGCCGTGGACATCGACGACATGTGACCTCTTTGGCCTCTCCCTGCCGCCCCGCGCACAATAATAACCCTCGCCGGTGATTGAGTGGCGGAAACGCGGAGGTGGTGGGGAGAAGGCCATCCAAATCAACCGGAAGGTGCTGGTGCGAGTCCAGCCGAGTTTGTGCATTCTTGTAGTGTAAAGGAGCATCCTGGATCGTCCGGCGCGGAGGAGTAAAAATGCACTTTCTAAATGCCCTATTGTTCAAGGTACCAGCGCAGGTAAAGCTGGCCTGCGTGAGAACGGGAAACCGTGGTGGGGCACCACTTTTCAAACACCTTCGGGAAGTCCAGGGATCGCTGTCCTGGTTAGGTCAATACGAGGTTGACCAATAGTGTAAAATCAAAAGTCAGAATAAGCACACCCGACCATTTTCTGCATTGACAAAACCCAAGCACTTCCGATTATCATGCCTAATGAAAAGAAAAACCCTCACGCAGTTGCCCTTGGCAGGATCGGAGGCAAAGTCACCAGTACGGTCAAAACAAAAGCCGCTAGGCGCAATGGTAAAAAAGGCGGAAGGCCAAAGAAGGATAGATTGGTCCAGCCTGATCGGGCATAAATTTCACCTACTCACAGTGATTTCCATATTCGGCAAAGACTTGCGGGGAAAAGTAAAGCTGGCTTGTCGCTGTGAATGCGGGAATTTGGGCGTCTATCTTCATGGGCACATGAACCGAGGAGCAACACAGTCATGTGGATGCCTGCACGGTCGCGCCGTCACCACTCACGGGCACTGCGTTGGAGGTGCCTCCAAAATGTACCACGCGCACCGGAACATGTTTGATAGGTGTTTTGGCATAAACCCAAGGCATGTGCAATATCGCAGAAAAGGCATCACAGTTTGTCGTCGCTGGACGGAAGGTGAGAAGGGTCTAAGTGCTTTTGAATGCTTCATCAAAGACATGGGGCAGCCTCCTTCTCCGCAGCACACAGTCGAGAGAATCGACAATGACGGCAACTACACTCCATCCAATTGCCGATGGGCTACTAAATTGGAACAACAAAACAACACTGACTGGAACGTTCGCGTCAAAGCATTTGGCAAGACCTTGACCATTACTCAAAGCTGCGAAAGTCTTGGCATATCTCGATCTGGCATGCGTAACAGATTGCGAAAATGGTCTCCTGAACGCGCTCTTACGGAACCTGTTCACATGAGTGGCATGCGGATAAAGTTTAAAAATAAATCATGATTATTCCTTTCCATTTGGACATAGAAACTCGCTCTGAAGCAGACCTTAAGGTTACAGGAGGTTTTAAGTACGCCGAGCATCCAAGCACTGAAATCATGTGTGCTGGTGTGGCGCGAGGAGAAGAGGAGCCATTGTTGTGGGTCAATCCCAAGTTTACTTTCGACGACATGTCCGTGTGCAAGTCCTCACCAGGTGTATTTGATTTGATTGCTGAGATGAATGCTAGCAGTGCGCCAGTGTACGCTCACAATGCGTATTATGAACATGCCCTTTTAAACCATGGTCCTAAATCTCCTTTTAAGATCGACATCAACCGCTGGCGCTGCACTGCCGCCATGTCCCGTCGGGCAGCCATCCCGCCATCGCTGGAGAAAGCTGCCGAGACTTTGGGCCTGTCGCAGCAGAAGGACAACAAGGGCAAGTCCTTGATCCGCAAGTTCTCCATTCCGAGAAAAAAGGATGGTAAGTTTACCCACCCCATCGACGCTCAGGACGACTTCATCGCCTTCACCCAGTACTGCGCTCAAGACGTTCGCGTAGAGCAAGGCATCCACAAAGCCCTGAAGCACTTTGAGTTGACCGGCGACGTGCTGGCTGCGTTCCAAGCTGACTTGGCGATCAACAGTCGCGGCATGCCGATGAACATGGAGGCACTGCGTCACGCTCAGAAGCTCATCGAGGCCAACGACAGCCGCCTCACTGCCGAGTTCCGCGAACTGACCGGTTTCAACCCCACTCAGCGTGACGTGCTGCTCAAGTGGTTGCAGGAGCAAGGCTATCCCGCCGACAACCTACGCGGCGACACGCTGGATGAACAGTTGGAAGATGAGAACTTCGACCCGACTTCCACCGTGGGCCGCGTGCTCACAATCAAGAAAGCCCTCAACTTTGCCAGCACCAAGAAGGTCAGCGCCATGCTCGCCTGCGCCTGTGCAGATGGTCGCGCTCGCGGCACCATCCAGTTCTACGGTGCCGGTCCTGGTCGCGCCTCGGGCCGATTGATTCAACCACAGAACTTCAAACGTCCCACCATCAAAAACACGGATGACGCGTACACCGACATCATGGCCGGTGAAAGCGAGGAACACATCGAGTTGTTCTATGGGCCGCTGCTAGAGGTGATCGGTTCCTGCATTCGCCATTTCATCCACGACCCCGAAGGTCCGATTTTCGACGTGGACTTCAGCAGCATTGAGGCTCGCATCGCGGCATGGCTGGCAGGTGAGGAGTGGACACTGGAAGTGTTCCGCACTCACGGCAAAATTTACGAAGCCACGGCTTGCCGTATGTCGGGCATGTCTTTGCAGGATATGCTGGATTATGCAAAGACACACGGCAAGCACCACCCAGACCGACAGAAGGGGAAGGTGGCTTCTTTGGCCCTTCAATATCAGGGTGGCGTGGATGCGCTCAAAGCGATGGGAGCCTTGGACATGGGCCTCAAAGAAGAGGAATTACAGGATGTGGTGGATCAGTGGCGCGAGGCCAACCCCAACGTAGTGAAGTGCTGGCATGCCTACGACCGCGCAGCCAAAGCCGCCGTCACCAATTTCGGCAGTCGGCAGCAAGCAGGCAAGATTGAGTTCTTTTGCGCCGTCACTGCCGGTGCCAAGTATCTGTTCGCCAAGTTGCCCTCTGGTCGTCGGCTGGCCTATCGTGATCCCAAGATTGAGGAGACGGTGGTGCGCAACAAGGAGACCAAGGAGATTGAGACGTGGGCCGACGGTCGCGTGAAGACCCGCCAAACTCTCACCTACTGGGGACAGGTTCGCGGCAAGACCATCTGGGGCAGGTGCGCCATATACGCGGGAATGTGGTTGCAGAATTGTTGTGAAGGAGTTGGCGCTGATCTGCTCAACAACGGCATCATTAAATCCGAGGCCAAAGGCTACAAGGTAGCCAGCTTGATCCACGATCAGATCCTCGCCTACAAACGCAAAGGCCAGACCATCGAAGAGCTGGTTGGTTGCATGACCGATGTGCCAGGCTGGACAGAAGGTTTGCCGGTGGCAGCGGACGGACAAGTTCAAAAATATTATACCAAATGACCTTCACCTGCCCCTCCTGTCAAAAACAAATCACCATTGAACCCTTAGACGCACCCCTCCGACTATGCCGCGACTGCCGAAACCAAAAACACGCAAGCCTCTCGAAAAGGAAATCGAGAAGAAAATCTGCGACTACGCCAAGCAGCTTGGATGCTACGTCCGCAAGTTCACCAGCCCCAACCAGCGATCAGTCCCTGACCGGATCATCATCGCCCCAGGTGGCGCGGTGGTATTCCTCGAAGTTAAGCGTGGCGGCGAGAGTCCCACGAAGGCACAGGAGCACGAGATGAATCTGCTCAGAGTGAAAGGTTGCAACGTGGCATGGTGCGACAACGTGGATAGCGGCAAACGGTTTGTGGACATGCTGGTCAAGGCGGGAAAACGAAACATCGAAAGGCAGGACTTCTGGGGATGAGCCTGACCTACCGCAAAACCAAAACGCCTGGCAAGTGCCCCGTGCGCTACTGCCGGAACCTGCCGCGCAATATCGGCGACCATCCCAGCAGTTGTCAGCTTTGTGGATCTCACGCCAAAGAGTTGTGGCGCGTACGTCACCCCGAGCACGCCGCTTATGACACCCTCCGCGCCAGCGCCCGCAAACGTGGGATCGTCTTTACCCTCACACTGGCACACTTCAAAGCGACCATCGCTCCCACGGCCTACCTCACCGAGTCGGGCAGCACACGCTACTGCCTACACATTGACCGCAAAGACAACACCTTTGGCTACATCGACGGCAACATTCAGGTGATGACCTGCACCGAGAACGTGGCGAAGGGCAACGCTGAACGGCGGCAGAAGTTTGTGGATGAGAAGGTACGCGGGTACGCAACTCCTGAACCTGATCCGTTTTGATGCACCCACTGTTGACGATCCTCTGTTTCTGCCTACAAATGGCGAAGCCGCAGCCCTTCGCAGGGGCCACGGCCTCTAACCTGAGTCCATGCAGCAACATGAAAACGGCTTCCAACGAACTACCATCTCCCCGCAAACGCATCAACTGGAAAGATTCTGCCGGTATGAAGTTTGGGCGTCTGACCTGCACCGGGGAGACTTTTAAAAACTCGGGGCAGATGATGCTTCGAGTTTGGTGCATTTGTTCTTGCGGTAAGAGGATCCACACCTCTATCGGCAACCTCGTACGCAAGCACACTAAATCATGCGGATGCCAAAAACATGACAGCACGGTCGCCAGAAACACTAAGCATGGTCACAGCGTGCGAGGGAAACGCTCTAAACTTTATCGGACCTACGTTCACATGCTGGAACGTTGCCACAGTGAGACGCGGGGAGAAAATAACTACAAAGGGCGCGGCATTAAAGTGTGCGACCGCTGGCGCTACGGAGAAAATGGCGTGCAAGGATTTGTTCTGTCCACTCAAGACATGGGAGAACCGCCAAGCAAACGCCACACCATAGAGAGGCAAGACAACAACGGCAACTACACTCCGAAGAACTGCATCTGGGCAACTCGCATGGTGCAGAACAGCAACAAAAGGTCCAACCGGTGGATAGAATATGAAGGGCAGAAGAAAACAATGGCGCAATGGGCCAGGGCAACCGGACTGTGCGATGCCACCATCTCTAACCGAATAAAAAGAGGACTGCCACCTGCCGAAGTTCTCTTCAATGAGAAGGAGTTTTGGGGATGAAAAAATTCACCCCCCGTCCGGCACAAGAAGCCCTCATCAATCATTTTCTAACGCACGATGTTGCATACGCCTCCGCTTCAATGGGTTTGGGGAAGACTGGCGGAACCTTGGCAGCTTTCAACAAGTTGTACCTCAGTGGTGAATCTATAGGCATGATGGTGTTGGCACCGTTGAGGGTGTGCAATTTGGTCTGGAAAGACGAGATAGATACGTGGTCGGACTTCAAACATTTCAGGGTAGCCAATCTGCGCACTCCGCTGGGACGCCAAGCATTCATAGGAGGCATGGCTTCCATATATCTGCTCAACTACGACAGCATCCCGCTACTTATCAAACTTATTGAGAAACGAGGCGGCACGGTACCATATGATACCATCGTGTATGATGAAGTAGATTCAGCCAAGTCCCCTGACTCGAAGCGAATAGCTCTGTTGCGAAGAGAGGCACCACGAGTGAAGCGCAACTGGGGTATGACCGGCACAATGATGGACAAGCTGGTGGACTTGTTCGCACAATTCCGCCTACTTGATGGCGGCGAGCGATTAGGACGCAGCTTCCAACACTTCAAGCAGACCTACTTCCATAAGGCCGACTACATGGGCTACAAATGGGACGCCAATGATGGCGCGAAAGAGTTGATAGAGAAGCGCATCTGCGACATCACCATCACCTTACGAGCCTCGGATTGGATGCCTGACATGCCGGACGCCGTGGTGCAGGACGTGGATGTCCACATGACGCCGGACCAACTTGACAAGTATCAAGAGTTTGAGCGCGAGTTGGTGTTGGAGTTGAAAAGCTCAGTCACGATCACTGCGCCCAGCGCGGCTGCACTCGTCACCAAGCTGCTGCAATACACCAGTGGCGCGGTGTATGACGAACACGGGGATTACCACTGCATCCACGATCTCAAAATTGAGGCGCTTAGAAAGATCATCAAAAAGACCAAGGGGCCGGTGCTGGTGGCTGCCATTTTCAAGCACGAGCAGGCTCGGTTGCGTGAATCCTTCCCCACCGCCACGTTCTTTGCTGATGCCACCAGCCTGACAGCGCAGACGAAGATGCTGGCAGACTGGAATGCCGGAAAGCTCCCCATCTTGGTAGTGTCCCCATTCTCTGCCAGCCATGGACTGAACATGCAGTGGGGTGGCAGCACAATGGTCTGGATGTCTCTCATCTACTCCCATCGTCGCTACACTCAGATGCTTGCCCGTCTGGCTCGCCCCGGTCAGAAGTGCAACGTAGATGTGTACCGCCTGATGTGCCCTAGCACTGTGGACGACGCCATCGCTACCGTGCTGGAAGACAAACGCGACACCGAGGATAGGCTTCTGTCTGCACTCATGATGCTGGAAAGCTCCCGAGACGTGGGGCTGAAACTCTCGCAGCCTGAAGAAAAGTTTGACGAAGAAGCCTTCTGGGGATGAAAAAGATTGTACATTGCAAAAAGAGTTCGTTTGACGTTTACATTGGCAGACCCAGTAAATGGGGAAACCCCTTCGTCATTGGCAAGCACGGCAGCAGGGAAACAGTGATCGCCAAGTATCGAAAATGGCTGCTAGGTCAGAAGCATTTGCTGGCCGATCTTCCTGAACTGCGGGGCAAGGTGTTGGGCTGCTGGTGTGACCCTTTGCCATGCCACGGGCAGACGCTACTTGATTTGCTGAATGCCGCTGAGTTCGACGAAGAAGCCTTCTGGGGTTGACGAAAGCAGGTAGCAGGTTAAAATTCACCACACAATGCCTCCCCCCGCCAAACCCGCTACTGCCAAGCGCCCTGCTACACAACCCGTGCAGCAGCCCAACGAGCGCACGCACATTGCGCGGTACGGGCGTTGGTGGAAACGTCTGCCGGGAGTGCCCAAGACCAGCGCAGGCTATGATCTGTTGCAGGAAGTCGCCATCGAGAAGTACATCTGCGGCAACTACGACGCCTTGATGGCACTGCCGGGTAGTCAGTTGAACCCGTGGACCTGGCACTTCCGCAGGTTCATCTCGCTGATGCTGGACCGGCCTGAGACGAATCCACGTTACCGCTTCGAGTGGAACCCCTACGCCATGCGGATGCTGGAAGAGGCGTACAAGAACAACTTCCTCGCGGTTGCTGGGCATGCCAGTTGTTCCAAGTCGGAGTTCTTCGCTCTCTACGCGATTGGTCGGTTCCTCATCGGTGCTCGCTTCCCCGACTGCCCGGTGGCCTCGCCGGAGTACGTCAAAGTCTTCATCACCTCCACCTCGTTGGATGAATCCCGTGGTCGTATCTGGGGCGTGGTCGAAGGATACTGGGCAGAGATTTGCCGGTTCTTCGGCGGCGAGCAGTACATGCAGGCCAAGCTCATCTCTTCCACCGGGAAGATCGTGCGAGTCAATCCCGACGGCAGGCAGAACCAGCTTTCGGGGATCACGCTGGTAGCCGGGGGGAAAGGGCAGGACAAAGACGCCTCCACCAAGATTGGTTTCAAGAACCGCTGCGTGATCTTCATCGCAGATGAACTGCCACTGCTGACGCACGCGCTCTACAACACCGCCATCACCAACTTGCAGTCCAACGAGTATCTGCAATTCATCGGCATCGGCAATCCCACCTCACCGTTTGACCCGCTCGGCGTGTTTATGGAGCCAGACGAGGGCTGGGCCGCAGTCGATGAAACCTTTGACGGCTGGAAGACCAAGCGCGGCTACTGCATCCGCTTTGACGGGGAGAAGTCTCCTAACGTGCTCGCTGGTCGAGAAATCTGGAAAGGCATTCTCAGCTTGCGCACCGTTACGGATCTGCGCGAAAGCCTCGGACCCAAATCACCCGAGTACTACCGCATGGTGCGCGGCTATCTCTCCCCCGATGGTGACGCCAACGCCATCTACACCGAGGTCGAAATCATCTCCAGCGGTAGCCAGGGCAAAGTTACCACCTGGCTCACGCCGCCCGAGTTGATCGCCTTCATCGACCCGGCGTTCAGCCATGGCGGGGACGAAGCACCCATGTGCGTTGCCCGTCTAGGCGATTACTTCTCGCCGATTCACCAGCGCAACGTCAAAGGCATCGAGCGGGTGGAGACGATCAACCTGATGGCGAAGGTGGACGCCAGCAACAAGGAGGTGGACCGCAACCAGCAGTTGGTGAACCTGTTCCACGAGGAGTGCGTTACCCGAGGGATCAAGGTTGAGAACCGGGGCGTGGACTCCACAGGCGCAGGCGACCCGTTTTCCACCCTCATGGCGATCACTATGGGGCGAGGTTTCCAGATGGTGAGCTTTGCTGGTGCGCCGTCAGACAAGACCGTCGGCACCACCAACTCCCGCAGCGGCAAGGACCGCTTCGCCAACCGTGTCTCCGAGTTGTGGTATGTTGGCAAAGACTTTATGAAGGCGGGACAGATCAGAGGGCTAGATCCTGAGACCTGCATTCAAATGTGCGCCCGCATGTACAAGCTGGTGGACCGGGAGAAGGTTGAGGTCGAGTCCAAGAAGATCATGAAGCAGCGGACCAACGGGCGCAGCCCCGACCGCGCCGACGCCTTCTTCGGCTGCATCGAGATTGCCCGCCGCCGCTATGGTCTGTCCTCGCTGGTGCGCGCTGGCGCACGCGCCCCGCTGCCATCTGCACCGGAGAGCCGCACAGCCTACCGTCAAGCCGCCTTGGAGTCCACGCTGGCCGGGCGTTCGGGCAAACCTCGGTTCTCCGATCTGAACGTGCCCGCGTTGAGCGGGGCGAACGGGTTTGCAGATTCGCAACGATTCGGTTGACTTTCGCCCTATCATCCACGACACACCCACACCATGGAAGAATTTGAACACTCCGAAGCCTTGAAACGTGCGCTGCGCATGGCTGACGGCGATACGGTGTTTTGGCAGGGAGTCGAGGGCGAGTTTTGCACTAGTCTCTACGACCACGTTGTTGACCTTGGCGGCTGCGAGAAGATGTCGCCTGGACTCCTGATAGAATATCTGAACGGCGTGCTCGGCAACGTGCGCAAAACCTTCCTCATGGTGGTGCCACTCTCAGCTTACCCGACCGAGCCTTATCTGTTCCCCGAGGACAACACTGATCCCGACCGGCTTATCAAGTGGCCACTGGAAGTGTGGCTCGACTTCATCCGCGTGCGAGTGAACACAGGGGAGGATTTTATCGTCACCGGCTCATGGCGTTACCCCGGCCTACGCCCGGCATCTTCACAGGTGCCGAAGTCCACGGGGTTCATCCAGTTTACTCGAATCTCATGAAAACCACCAAGCCACATACCACTCGTGCCCACAACCTGCTTGCCAGTGCTGAACCGCCCTATCGCTCCAACCTGAGTCGCGCTGTCGAAGGGAAACCACAGCCCGTGCTGATGTCTGAATCTGTGCGCGAGTTGCCCGCCCACCTCCACCGTCTCTCCAACGAAATTGGGTACCTTGAGCACGTTGTTGACGAACTGGCTAACCGCTTGGAACCGGTGCTCTCTCCACGCCTCGAAAGTCTTGGCTGCGAGGGCAACTCCGATCCATCTCCGCCGCAGTCTCCTTTGAGCAACGAAGTGGAGAACGCCGCCAACCGGGCGATCTTCCTGCGCCTGCGTCTTGGCCAATTGACCGGGAGCCTCGCCATCTGATGAAACTCTTCCTCCCCAATGGCGCTGAACACGAAGTGCCCAAAGAAACCAAGCCGGTCCCCGGTCTCTCCGACGTGCCGGAAAGCGCGCAGCCTTACGACTACGCCGCCGAGGCCGCCCAGACCGCGCTGTCCTGCTGGCAAGATGAAGACACCAAGGACATCCCCTGCAACCCGGTGCTCGCTGAAGCGGTTGCCAAGCGCATCGCCTTCTTCATGCAAACGGCTGGTCGGGCCTACGAGGGTGCTGCGTATTACCGTGGCATCATCGACCAGTGCGGCGCTCACATCGGCATTGAAGTCTTCACCGCTGACGACGGTGCCATTCAAGAAGACGTGCTCGCGGCGAAGTTGCCGGGGTTGGTGAAAACCTTGGCGAACCGACCACTTACTAGCTGCTGACCTTCTATGGAAAATCACAAATCTCCGTACGGATCGGCTCTTTGGGTAAGCAGTGATGGGAAGACATCGTGCCGGTGGGATCTTGTCGCCACAACAAAGTTCTACGAGAACTGCGAATCCAGAGTCACCCAGCGTGATTTTCCTGGCACTCCTGACATGCCAATGTTCTTAGTCGATAAAGTTGAGTGTCTCTACCAAGATGCGCTCGATGCTTTTGCCTCTTGGAAGCAATACCACAAAGTGCCTTGATACTGTGAAAATCTCCCTCCTCCACGCAACTCGTCGCCCCGAAGCCGCCAAGAAGTGTCAACAGTTTTGGCTGGACCGCGCCGAGGACCGCGCAAACGTCGAGATCATCACTGCCATTGACGCGGGGGACGAGGCTTGCCGGGAGGCTTTCCCAGATGCCGCCGTCTCCACGGGCGAAGGCGCTTGCGCTGCTTGGAATGAAGCCGCCAAGCACGCAACCGGCGACATCCTAGTAGTACTGGACGACGACTGGGAATGTCCGCACGGCTGGGACGAGTTGATCGTGTCACTCATGTGCAATGGTGCCGACATTCTGCACGTCGGCGACAAGCACCGGAAAGACGACCTGATCTGCCACCCCATCATCTCGCGCCGGTTCTACGATACCATCGGGTACGTCTGGCACCCAGGATTCAAGTCCGTCTATTGTGACAACTGGTTCACCACCATGGCGAGAGAATGGGGATACGTTGACGCAACTGAAGGCGGCACCGTAAACCTGGGGTTTCTGCATGCCAACCCGTCCCAAGGTTACGGGCAGGAGGACGATGTGGCCCGCATCAGCAACTCCGGTGAACGCTACGCCCACGGCAAAGCCGTCTTTGACCAACTCACTCGGAACAACGTGGTGCTGGCCTTCACCGCCTACAACCGGGTGGACTTCCTCAAGCGCAGCCTCGACTCGTGGCGGCACACCAACCTGAACCTCGTCACCAGCGTCCAATTTTTCATCGAGCCGAGCGACCAGCTTGCCGAGATTCTGGAAGTCATCAGCATATTCAAGGCGCTCTGCCCAGTGCCAGTGATCGTCCACGTCAACTCTGAGAAATATGGTGTCCTGCGTAACCCGTGGGAGCTTTTCGACAACTTGTTCAACAAGCAGTTAGCACAGTTCGTGATCCTCGGCGAAGACGACTTTCTGGTATCGCCCGATACCCTCGACTTCTTCGAGGCGATGCGCGGTCAGATGAACGACGCGACCATGGCGATCTGTGCCAAGTGGGTTGGAGCCGGTGCCAACCGTGAGCCTGCTTCGTGGCACCGCACCAACGAGTTCACCGGCAACGTCTGGGGCACTTCAAAGCAAGTGTGGAACTCCTTTCTGCGCGACACCTGGGACTTCGATTACGGCAGCGGCACCCCTGACGCTCCGGAGTCGGGGTGGGACTGGAATATCGGTCTGCGCGTCATGCCCCGCAACGGGCTGCATTGCATCGTGCCCACGGCCTCACGGTCCTACCACATCGGCACCGTCGGTGTTCACTGCACCGAGGAAGACTACCAAGCTACCACCACTCACAACTTCGTGTCAGCGGAGTACAAGGGTGCCTACGTCGGCTGCTCTAAAGGCGTGTCAGAGTTGCGCGTCTCCAGCACAGGTGATCTCGGCGACATCGTGGTGATGCTCGCCACTTTGAAGGCGACTGGCAAACAGTGCGACGTGTGCCTGCGCAACGCACCCAACACCGCTGGCATCCTGCACCGCGTCCACCTCATCAAACCATTGCTGGAAGCACAGCCCTACATTGGCAGCGTCAACGTCTGGAAGGATGAAGAGTTGCACTGGGAGTCTGAGAAGTTCCGCCACTACGGGTATATCAACAACGGGCTGAACCTCGCGCACAACCACGCCCAGGCGGCAGTGCAGGATGGCTTCATCTCCGAGTTGCCGGACGTGCGCAACCCCTGGCTCACCGTCGAACCGGACACCCGCTACGCGGATCGCGTCATCGTCAATCGCAGTTTCCGCTACAACAACGACAGGTTCCCGTGGGCCAAGATTGTAGAGCACTACGGCGGGAGGATTCTGTTCATCGGTCTGCCCGAAGAGTACGTCACTTTCTGCGAGCGGTTTGGTGCCGTGGTGCATTATCAGCCCACCAAGGATCTGCTGGAGGTCGCGCAGATCATCGCAGGCTCTGCACTGTTCATCGGCAACCAGTCCTCCTGCATGACTGTGGCAGAGGGGCTGAAGCATCCGCGCATTCAAGAGGTGTGCCTGACGCAGCCGGACTGCATCTACCCGCCCGGCACTGGTGCGCAGTATGTCGCCGACGGCAACGTCCGGTTGCCTGATGGCACGGTGCTCAAGGGCAATCGACCACCCGCTGAGAGGAAAACCGCCGTCACGCCACCAGGCGGATGGAAGTATCCCGGCCACGACACGCTGCCCATCTTCGAGGTGCTGGTGAAAATAGTTGCCAGAGGGGAGAATCTCACTAATGAGGAAGCAGCCAACCGCGTGTACGACGCCAACGTTGAACGCTGCCCCGAGTTCTTCACCGACCGCACTTTGCGGATGGAGCTTCAGAAGTTTAATCGCGCACTTGAACAATACCCAGCATGAAAATCTGCATCCCCGCATCCGCCCACGACAAACACCTCCTCGCCGCCCAAGCTGACTGCCTGCTCAAGTGCGGCGGATTGGAGGAGCACACCGTCCACTACTTCCCCACCTTGTCCGCCAAGGAGGCTGCCTACGAGGCTGCCGAGAAGCTGGGTGCCGAGGTCCATCCGTTTGACCGCGACTTCCCCGGTGGCGCTCCTGTCGCCTGCAACAACCACTTCGCCATGGTCGTGGATGCCCTCGGCAAGATGGGCAACGCCGAGCCGTTCCTGGTGATGGAACCAGACATGCTGCCAGCGCCTGGCGTTCACCGCTGGGCTGATCGCCTGTTGGAGGACTACCGCATGCGCGGCGCTCCGTTCATGGGCAACGTCGTGCCGACGCCGTTCAACGTGGTCGGGCAACTGACCTACGCCGACGGCGACACCATGATGATGGGCTGCGGCATTTATCCTCCGTTCATGGAGAAGGACGAACGGATCAAGCCTCTTATCAAAGACCTGTCCATGCCTGAGTGGATGAACCCCAAAATCCCGTGGGACATCTACCTGCGCTGGGTGATCAAGAACATCGGCGTGTCCGACACCCCGCTCATCGCCGACATGTGGGCGACCGAGAAGTACCGACTCACTGCCAAAGGCATCGAGTGCCAGTCAGTTGACCATGGCGAGAAGGTCGTGCGCAAGCGTGGCGGCGTGGTGCCCAAGGAAGCTCTGCTGATCCACGGCTGCAAGGATGGGACGCTGGCGCAGATTGTGTTGGGTCAGGGTAAGCCTGCCGTTGGCGTTGAAGGTATTGACGATTCCGATCTGAACGCCCCTCGCGGACCTTCTGGCTTATCATCAGACGACGATGACTTCTGGGGCGACGACAAACAGCCTGCACAGTCCGAACCGGCAGAGCCTGCCACGGTTATCCCCGTGGCCGCGCCCAAGCCGAAGGCCGAGCCTGCGAAACCCAAAGCACCGGCACCAGTAGAAGCGCCCAAGGTGGTCGCCCGTTGCACCGTCACTCGCGGTGACATCGAGAAGGCCATGGGTGGCGAATCCATGCGTGCCAGCGCCCTTGCCGACAAGCTGGGGGTGAAGATCGAAGACCTGATCGGCACGTTCGCCACGAACGGCTACGTCGTCGCTGCCGCTGGGTGGGTGAAAAGCACAATTCCGATCACTGCCGACTAGCTTTCCCGCATCCAGCAATGCTCCCAGTAGTCCGGCTGTTTCCCCAGCTTCTGATCCACGGCCTTGAGCACGTCCACCGGGTAGTAGGTCTTGGCGTCTATCTGACAGCCGCAACTCTTGCACCCGCGCTTGTGAAACTCCGCTGGTCGGTGAATCCGCCGATTCCCCAGTAATTCGGTCAACATTCGCGTGACCCAGCCACATGGGAACACGCAGGAGACGTAGCCCAGCTTGGGACAGGTGAGGCAAATGTCAGCGCGTCGGGCGTGCTCCTCCTCGCTGACCAAGTCGTGACCGACCTGCTCTTGCAGCGTCAGCAGGAACCGCCGCACGTCATCGCCGGTCATCGGGATCTCGGGATTCTCCACGTCGATGCACTCAATGGCGGGGTTCTGGCTGCACAGTTCATCCAGCACCACAATCTCCCAGCCGCTCTCAATGGAGATGCCGTTGGCCTGTCGCTGCGCCCGCACCTGCTGCAACAGCACCATGAGGCTGCTGCTGGCAAAGGGCACGCCGGTAATCGGGTCGAGGTATTTCCAGCCGCCGCCTGGCGGGGTTACGGCTTCGTTGGCGGGGCGTTTCATTTGACGGGGATGGCCTCCAGCATGGCGCGGCGTCGTGCATTTTCAACCTTCTTGTCGATGATGCTCTGGACGTGCTTGCGCTGCACGTCGTTGGCAATCTTCGGAACGGAGGTGACAAGCTCCTGCACTGCCGCCTTGGTGAGTTCACCGGCACGCCTCTTGAAGGTGTAGTTCTGCTCGGGCGTGAACAGACCATTCTCCATCGCTCCAAGCTCAATCGCCCGGCGCTTGATACGGTCGTGTGCTTCCTTCGGCAGGTACTTACCAATCTCGATGGTCTGCTCCATGCCGGGGATGTGCAGGTCGTTGCGCCCGAGGTAGTCGGCAACGGCGTGCGGCTCACGGTGGGTGGTGATGCGGCGGAGGATGGGATAGCCATCCATCTTGATAGGTTCGCCAAACACGTTGAGGTCTGGCTTGGTGCCGTAGCTCTTGGCGAAGGGGATGTCCCGCAGTAGCGCCGAGGTGAGTGAGTCGCTGGACACCTTATTAGGGTCGAAGATGGTGTTGATGTCGCGAAGCAATCCCTGTGCAGGCAGTAGCCCCTTGGCAGCGTTGACCGGGATGTCCGACATTTTTTTGTCCGACGCTTGGAACATCACCGACTCCATGGCGGTGTCGAGAGAAGACATCACACCTTGGTTGAGGAACCCCTTCACTGACGTTTTCAGGATGTAGGCCAGACGCTGCGCAGAGGTCTTCTTGTCCATGTTCTTGTAGCGCATGGCGTCCATGGCGCTGCCCGCTGCGGCGAACATCATGCCAAAAGGCATTTCAGAGAATTTGACATAGTGGTCGCCCATCTTGACTGAGTAGGGAACCCAGCCTTTCGGCATCTGCGCCCGCTTGGTCTTGCTCTCCGGTCCCCAGCCGTACACCATGAAAGGCACATCCTCGTCGGGGTCGTCCTTGTGAGCGTGCGCCAGGGCGTACATGATCGCGGCGGCAGCCATACCGGCGACGGCAGCCATGGCGCGTTCACGGCGCTCCATCTGGTCGAACTGAACAGTGCCTTCCTTAAAATCGACTTGGCCGTTCCAAAGACTGCCCGCTTTCACGTCCGAGAGATGACCACCGAGGACAGCACGCGCCAGACCAACGGGGGTGTAGTCCAACGACTGCTCGAACAGGTTAGAGACGATCTTGTTGAAGGGGATGAGCAACTGTCCCACCGGGAGGCCGAGGATGTTGAGTTCCTTCTGGAAGGCATCGACGAGTTTGCTGATGAACTTGCCAGAGCCTTCCGGTTCCTGCTGAAGCACGATGCGGTCGGCGAAGCGGTTGCCCGCTTTGGTGCCACTCGCGGCTCGGCGGGCATTGCGTGCTTCTCGGGCCATGCGGTCCACGGTGAGCAGGGCAGGCGTCTGTCCAGCGTCAATGAGCGTCTGACGTGCCGCACGCAGGTCTTCCTCGATCTGCGCGGTGTCGCCGCCAAGGCTATCAATGAACGCTTTGTAAAACTCTTCGGGGCTGCGCTTCTCACCCGACTCCTTCTCCTGCTCCAGCAGAGCGCGGTGAGCGGCAAGGTAGGCATGCCCTTCGCGAGCGGTGTTCCAAGCCAGAGCGTCAATGGCCTGCATGATGCGGAAGACATAGCGCATACGAGTTCCCGCGCTGGCGATGTAGGCGACCCACTCAGGCAGCGTGGATGGGCCTTTCTTGCGCAGAAGCTCCAAGGCATTGACAATGTTCTTGTCGCCATATTTGGACACCTTGTAAAGTCCGCGTCCCTGCATGGCGGCTTTGGCTTCTTTCAACCCCGTGCTGAGACCTTCGCCGAGTGCGCCTTTGAGGTAGGCACCGGCGCTGCGTGGGTTGGAGATGGCGTTGAACAGCGAGCGCGGCACGAAGTTGAGCAGGTTGCCCAGCATACCCATACCCTGCGTAGAAACACCTGAAAGGATGTTCGCGTACCACGCGGAGAGCAGCACGTCGCGAGCGGCAATGCCTTTCCACAGGCCAAGCTCCTCATCGAGGTCTTGCTGCTTGTCGAGACGGGCCGGACCTTTGGGCAGCGCATTGATTTCGCGGACCAACTTCTTGATCCTGGTCTGCTGCTCGGCACTCAGCGGTGGCAGCCCAAAGGCTTCACCGAACGCATCGAAAAAGGCTTGGTCGTCGAGAGCACCAGCAGTGTCGGCGGTAAACAGAGCTTTCAAAGACTTCTCGATCTTCTCACGCGGAGCGCGGAGCTTCGGCTTGAGAGACTTCATAAGCTGCTGCACGGCACGCTCGGCGTCTTTGATCTTTTCGGCAGCAGCAATCTCTGTGCGAAGCGCGGCAGCAGCTTTGTCCAGTTGCTCGGCGGTGGCGCGATCCACGTCGAGAGCGACCAGCTTGTCCACGAAGTCGGGGACTTCCTTTTTCAAGTGCTCGCCGACGAGGGCGGACACGGGGTTCTGGTCAGGTTTGCCGCGCTGCGGTCCCGCCATCTTCTCGCCAATGCGATTGATGGCTTGCTCGGCGACACCTTGATTGCGCAATGCCTCCACGAAGGCGGCACGGTGCTCGGCCACACGGCGGCGAGCCTCTACGGCTTCACGCTGGGCCAGCCATGCAGTGTGCTTGTTGCTGGTGATGAAGTCGAACGCGGCACCCACCTCATCGCGAAGCATGCCGAGGTTGCGCTGCACCGTCGGGTCGTTCGGATCGGTGAGCAACCCTTCGATCTTCTTCATCACGGCGTCCACCACCTTGGAACGAGTAGCAGCAGGACTCTGGTTAGTGTCGAACAACTTCGTCCAGTCCACCTTCAAGTCTTTCAACTCAGCGTTGATGGCGCGGCGCACGGAAGCACCCGAGGCGATGTTGGTGTACATCTTGGAGGTTGCCTCCTCCCACGCTTGTTGCAGCGTGGCTCGGCGCTCGGGGTCGGGGATCTTCGCCAACTCCTTTTGCATTTCTGCATCAGCGGCGGCGATCTTGTCGAAGCGCAATTCGTCGCCACTGACCGAGCGCACCATCTTGTCGATGTCGGTCATCTGGTTGCTGGCGTTCTTGGCGACCAAGCCTTGAGCCTCCATCACTTTGCGCAGCATGTCGGATAGGGCACCCTGGATGGACTCGTCGAACTCGGCCAACGGTCCTTTGCCGTCACGCGGCCCGGCAATCATCTGGAAGAAGTTGCGCACCAATGCCTCACCTCCTTTGTTCATGCGCTCGCGGAATCCGGCCTGCGGGAACAGAGCCTCGATGAGCTTCTTGGCGTCGATGTCGTGCTGCTGGTACGCTTTGATTGCCGCGAGAATTGCCTTGCGGCGTTCTGGGGAAGTGGACTCCCTTGCCAGACGGCGCAGTAGGGCGATCTCGCTTTCCACTTTTTCAACCGGAACGTCGAAGTTCTGCCCCACCTTCTCACGCACCGCGTCGTTGTACTTCCGCGTCATGCGGCGAAGGAAGCCTTCAGGCGTCAGACGGCGAAACACGTTGAAAATGTTGAGCGTGCGACCGGCCTCCTCGGCCATCTTGTCGATGTTGAGATTAGCGTCAGCTTTGAGGTTCTTGAACGAGTCAGGGTCAGAGGCGATGACGCCGGAGAGCTTGGCAGCTTCGTCGGTCATCTCGTCGAGCAGCAACTGCTGGTTGCCCTCTTCGAGGTTCGCCAAGATGTCAGTCTGCTGGGCAATGAGACCGGTGCCAGCCGCACGCACTTCTGGCGGGATGCTGGTGTCAAGGCGGAAGCGGTCAAGTGCAGCACGGCGACCCTTGATAGGTCCATCCACTGCGACACTCTCGCCGATAATGCTGCGAGCCTTGGCAAGCGTCTCTTCCTGCGTGCGCTTCTCTTGCAACGTGATGTCGGCAGGCGTGGTGTAGGTCGATCCGATGGCGGTGGGTTTCTTCTGGTAAAGCTGCTTGCCTTCGCCATTGGCGGGTTCGGCCTCGCCGCCGATGTCGGTCGTGCTGGGTGGCTCAACCTGACTCAGCACCGGACCCCGTGGCAGCGGCTTGCCGTCCAGCGCGGCTTCGAGATCAGCCAGTTGTTTCTGAATCAGGTCTCCGGCCATGCCCGAGCGGAAGATGTCCTGCACCCCGCGCAAGGCGTTGATGGTGTCGGTGAGCCACTTCTCCAACATGTTGCGGAACTTCTTCCAGCCGGTCTCGGTGGTGAAGTCCTGACGCTTGAGCTGGGTGAGCTGGCGGCGTAGTTCATAGAGGTAAGCCGATGGGGGGAACACCTTCTCACCTTTTTCGTCCCTTTCTTCCAAACGTCTTACCAGACCGGGGAGGCCCTCCACCGGTTCGTTGTGGTACACTTCCCACGAGGCCAGCATAGCATCCTCAATCTTCTGAGCGGCAGCAGGGTCGGTCCGTTGCAGGTCCCTGCGCGCTTGGTTGATCTGATTGAAAGTGTGGAGTGCTTCGCGGTTGGAGAAGCCCTCGTAAGTGCCGGGGCGACCAGCAGCATCCCAGCGCCGGAATGCGGCCACCTTGTCCGCAGCATGAATGATCTCCTCCTGCGCCACGTCGTACGCGTAGTTGAACAGGTCGCGGGATTCCGCGCCATTTTCTATGGCTTCGCGGATTCGCTCGGAGTGGTCGTAAGTGAGTACCAACTGGAGTCGTCCCTCGGGACCCACAATGCCTCTTGCAGACGCAGAACCTTCATCTCCTCGTGTGAATAGTATCCCGCCGACACCCCGAAACGCTGCGCGTAATGAGTGCTCTGCTGCGAGATAAACACTTCGGATGAGAGAGTTAACCGCCTTAATTTTCTGCTCTGGCGTGTAGTTTTCCCAGTCACTCTCTGCCACTGCTGCGGAAACCGCTTTTTCGCGTCCGGCGTCAAGCCGCGCCAGAAGTGACGCAGCATCCCCGCTGCCCTCTGCCTTGGCGACCGAGGCTCCGGCTCCTCGTACTCCTTCAGGAAGATCACTTCTTCCTCCTCGCTGTTCGTCGGACTGGGATGGGTGGATGGGTGCTGCATAAAGCGTGCTGTTGCTCTCAGGATTGAACCGCTGGCTCAACGGAATCACGTTGCCCTCGGCATCGCGGGTGATGGGGTCGGCGGATTTGATCTGGTTTCCATTCTTAACTAGAACGGCCCAATGTTCGCCGCCGTCATTGTTCATGTCCTCAAACTCAATAGAGTCGTATCCTTTTGACCAAACAGCATCACGAACTGGTTGTTTATTCAATTCAGTAAAAGTGTATGGGGAGTCAGCTTGAATGCCCGACACTTTTTCTAAAAGTGGCTTCCCTCCGCCTGCCCACAAGTCTAAAGACTTGCCTTTCTTGTAGAATACACGCCGAATTATTTGACTGTTTGTAGAATACTGTTCCGCCGTTTCTGGTGAGTCGGTCAGATAAGAATTATCGGGAGTTTGATCTTCGCCAGCTCGCCAATATCCATCGGTAGAAACTTTATACCCAGCAGCCTTCGCCGCCGCATCCACCATCGCCTGCTGCTTGGCGGCATCGCCGTCACGCACGGCCTGCATGTATTCGGCGTCCTGTTCAGGCGTCACGCCGTTCTCCGCCAAGCTCGCCGCCGTCCCCGGCACCAACATCTCCACGCCAGCACCGCCAACCGCAAACGGCTTGGCAACGTTGACAGTGCTCTGCTGCTCCACCGTCGCCATGATAGGCTGCCCCTTGGCAACGCGGTCAAGCAGCCGGTGGTGCCCGTCGATAAGGCGGTACTTGCCGCTCGGCAGTTGCAGAACGTGGATTGGCTCATTGGACTTTTGCGCGTCTTGCCAGCGTTTATTGTTCGCGGCCTGATCTTGCTCGGCCACGGCTTGGTCTTCGGGGATAGTCTCGATTTGAGAAGGGTCGATCTCAATAACAGGACGCCTCGGCTTCGAGTTGAACATACTAGACAACCCTTTCGGCTTCTCTGCGTTCCCGCCACGCATCTTGGCGGCGGTGTCGGCTAGAAGGTCGGCGGGGGAACGGTAGCCCTCGGCGCGGCTGGCGGCAGAAAGGTGGTGCAGATCTTCTGAGTCCAACCAATCCCTGCCTTCTTGGGTTGCGACCGGCAGTTTTTCCCCTTTTTCTTTCAAAACGTTTAAGGCTTGATGACGATCCAAGAATTTACCGTCCACCATGAACCCCTCCTCCACTCCATGCTGCCGCAGGAAATCATTGGTCAACAGTTTGTCAGCCGTCTCGGCAGCTTCATCCGCATTCTCCCTTTGGTGGGGGAGTAGCATGTGCTTCTTGATCCACCCTTTCAAAAGTTCGTAGTGCGTATCCCCTCGATAATCTACCAAAGGTTTCCCATCGAACATGACAGCCACTTGCACGTCTGGACGGGAGGCACGGCTGGCAGCACTGAGCCCTTTCAACGGTCCTAGTCCCTCCAGCGGACCTGTCTCCAGCACGCGATGAGGTGTCTCGAACAACGTCAGCACCGAGGTCATGGACTGCTCCAACGCACTGCCCGGCGCAACACGTTTGCCTGTCACCAGTTCGGCGATGCGGCGGAAAATCTCACTCAGGAGCGAGCGAAACTTGCCTGGCAATGCTCCTGGCGCGAAGTCCGCAGGAAGTGACGCGAGGAAGTCCTGAAAACCGGGGTGGGTGAATACTCCAGTGATGAACTCCTCGTTGCTGTCAAGCTCGTAATCGAATCGGGCTGCGCCGGGCAACCGCGCCAGCTTCAGGCGGATGGTGTTCAGAGCGTGAACAGCGTCCAACTCCACGTCGCCTTGCGGGTCGCGGATCTTCGCCAGCGTGACGTGGTGCAGTGCTTCATGCAGCAGTGTGCCGAGCGCGTCCACTTTGCCGCGTCCGACCTGACGTATATTGACCGCGATGGCTGAACGACCTTTGTTGTGTGAATACTCTCCTGCATAGGGACGGCGACCATCCGCCACGATGTGCAGGTCCATGTTGGCGAACAACGGCAGCTTCGACAACATGCGAGCAATCCCTTGGTAAATGCGCGACAACGACTTGTCCTCGGCCATCGAGGCAAAAGCCTGTTGGAAGTTGAAGTTCTCATGCACTCCCGGTGTGACGGGAATGTGCTTGCCTGCTTTGCGGCTGTTCTGCTCTTGCGTGTAGATGTATCGCGGGGCTTCGGACAGCGCGGTGACGGGGCGAGAGAGACGAGCGGTGGGCACCACAGCAGTCTGCGGCTTGCCGTTCCAGTTGTAGTGGAACTCGGCTTTGCCGTTCTGCACTGCGCCGACGGTGCCAACCACGGGATGTCCGTTGATGGTTGTCGCGGCGGGAGCGTTGGGCTGCGGAGTCCAGTTCTCTACTTCTTCCCGCCGTTCTTCCTCTGCACGGAGTACGCTATCGCGAGGCTCTGTGCTTTCGACTTCCCGGCTTTGATCTCCTGACGCAGGTTCTTCACGAACGCCGTTTTCGAGGGTTTCTGGGTTAGGGGCATGGTCTTGGGTGGGTTGAATTTCGGTAGCAGGAGTGAATTTAGCCACGATTTCTGAGGTGGGGTACCGAGGCCAATATACCAGCAGGTTCGGATTTGTGGCGCTAAGTGGTTTGAATCCGCGTTGCTTATACCACCCAAGGGTTTGTTCTTGACTGTGCGATCCGGTCGAGTTTACCTCATTGATGATAGGCAATCCTGCGTAATCGGCATACTCCTTCAACTGATCCAAAATCTGGGTGCCTGCGCCCGTGCCTTTCTTCTTGGAAACGAGCTGGTTGAAATAATATGCTTTGGGTATTCCTTCCACCTGCGGATTGACGAGAGACATGGTGCCAATGGTTCCAGTCTCCTTGCTATGGAACTGTACCGTTTCTTTCAATTCTGCATCAGATCGTGCAATCGTGTGGTCGCGATAGTACCTCTTATCGGCCTCGATTTTGTCGCCTTCTGTTTCCACACTTTCATTTTCAGCGAAACGCTTTCCAAGTTTTAGTAGGTGATCGACCCCGGCTGGGCGGGGCAGATTCAGTCCCAGTGCCTGCATGTAGCGTTCCACTAACCGGGGGTTGGCTTGGAGCGTGATCCTCGCTTCTTTCTCTGGAATCCTGCCTAGCTCGCGGAGTTGCTGGAGAACTTGGAGCTTGTCGCTCTGCTCGTCAGGGCGAATTTCTGCGGTTGACGGTATATCAGATGTAGATACTATATCTCCGGTAACGTCAGGGATCGACCCCCCTGCCGGTTCAGTCTGAACACTCTGGCTACCCCCAGCGACCTTAGCCCGGTCGCTGGGGGTTTCTGTTTCAGTGGTAACGGGGGAAACTCGTGGTGCTTCGGCGGCGACTTGCTCAGACATTGCGGCCTGCGACGCTTTCAACGCTTCGACCGTGGCGGGCGCAAGCGCGGCACCAGCGGCGACGTTGTCGTTCATCTCCTGCGTGATGGCGGGATCGACACCTTCAACGGGTGCGACCACCTCGGGCAGTGTGATGTAGCCTTTGCGGGCCATCGCTTTGAGGGTGTCAGGACCACCCGGTTCGGCTGCATACATTGCCACGTCTTCCGGCGTCAGGTCTGAGCCGGGCGGGATGTGCGCGATAGTCTGACCATTGACTTGCACGGGGATGGGTTCGCCGGGGGCGCGGTACTCGGTCGCACCCTCCATGGCGGCACGGCGGGCAAACTCGGTGTCTTCTGGCGTGGTCGGTGTTGATCCTGCCGGGATGGTGGTCGAGCCACGGTAGCCGCCGATAGCGCCACCAGCACCACCCAGCAAAGCGATCTGCATGGCGAGATCGGGCGCGGTCTTGCTGAACTCATCGACGATCTGCGTTACCGGCTTGGTCGGGTCAATCGTGCGCTGCTCAATCACCTGCGACGCGGCTTCGTCCAGAAGCTCTTCGGGGATTTCCATCGTCGCTCCTTTGGGGATAGCCTTCAGCGCTGCAATCAGTCGGCTCTTGACCAGTTCCTTGCCTCCTTCACCAGTGATCAGTGCTGATTCTGCGCCGGTCTTGCCGAACGCGGCAGTCAGTCCAGCGGTGATGAGGCCAGAGGTGATGGCGGCATTGCGTGAGGCAGTGAGCGCCTCTTCCTCGGTCGCGCCGTTCTTGCGCAACTCGGTGTAGGTCGAAGGGAACTGCGCACCTGCGGTCTGTAAGCCGGATAGCCCGGCAGCCACGGTCATGCTGCCACCCGAGAGCGCGGCGGGCGCGATGGCCGCTGCCATGGGTACCGCCAATCGGGCGGCACCGGCTACGGTGCTTGCCCCTGTAGCTTTATTCTGCCCTTCGAGTCGTGCCACTTCGCCAAGGTCTTCCCCCGCTTTCGCCACGTCGGCGGCGTGCTCGGCCAGCCTGCCGCTGTTGGAGAGCATGGCGGCAGCACCGACGGCCTGGGATGCAGTATCAACGCCACCCTGCATCAGACCGGTGCCGACGGCGCTCATGAGTTTGCGGAAGTCGCTACGACCCTCCATGGTCTTCATGTACCGCAGTGCCTTATCTTCGGGTGGCAGCTTGCGGACTTCTGCTGGCTGCTCGGTCTCCCAAACAGGGAAGCTCTGGGTGCCGGGGATCGGGGATTCCCCCATGATGTTGAAAGCTCGCAGTGCTTCCGTCGCCACTTGCTTGCGTTTGGAAGTGAAGTCGGCCAAAGCGCGGGCCTTCGCTTCGGGCGGTGCATCAGACGCGGCAACGGCAGCACGGTACTTGTCCTTGTCGAGCACCAACGCAGGGTCGGTGTAGAGGTCACTGCCCAGTATGGCGGTGGGGCGCTCACCTTTGAGCGCGGCTTTCGCTTCTTGGGCCTGCTGAAGTTGCTCGGGGGCGAAGCGACTTCCCACCTCGTCCAGTTTTGCCTGCGCTTCGACGCGAGGTCTGTCGAGAATCTCGGCAACGCGAGGATTGACCGGCATGCCACGATCTGCACCAGCAGTGACGCCGCGATTCATGGCGGCATCCTTCAAAGCATACTGCGCCTTCTCCAATTCGTCGTAGTCAGCGAGTGTCTTCTGCTGTGCAGCGGTGCGATCTTTGACCTGCTGCGTGTAGCTCTTGGTGGCAGTTTCTTCGTCAAAAGGTTGACCGGTTTTGAGCGACTCGTTGCGAGCCTTTTCCGTGGCGATGAAGCGATGCACGCCAGCAGGGTCAATCTGCTCGGGGTCTTCCTCGGCCAAGGAGTTGAGAACGCTCTTGTGCCACTCGTCGTGCAGAGATGCTTTGTCCTGCGGGTCGAGAACACCGAACTCGGGTTGCTTTTCAACGTCTTCCCAAGTGTTCATGGTGTTGTTGGTTTGAGGAGTCCCATCTTACTGAGCAAAGACTTTTTAGCCTCCGCACTGGTGGTCGGAACAACGGCAGCGGGGGACGTTGCCAACGGTGATTTCGCTTTGTAGAGTTGACCCAAAGCATCCGTCACCAACTTCATCTCCGTCATAGTTTCGGATGAAGGTTCTCCGCCACCAGTCAGACTGGCTTTCTCGGCGGCGGCACGATCCTTGAGAACGTGGTAGTATTTCTCCAATGCTTGCGCTTGCGGATCACGATGAAACATGGTCCCCTCTTTCTTTTGCGCGATGTGAAAGTTGACGTGCGCGGGGTCGTGGCGTTCGGCCACCAACGCCTCTGCCTCATCGGGGCTGTACCCGGCTTTGCCGAGTTCACCCGCAGCCATGCGCTTCGCCATGAAGGTGTCCGCCATGTCGCGTGCGGCGAGGGTGCCGTGACCAGCCGCAACGGCTTCGTGGAAAATCTGCCGGGCTTCTGGATCGGCGATCTTCATCGCGACCGTGTTGGCGAGCCGCTGATCAGCGTAGGAAGGCTCGAACTGTTGCTGGTGCCGCAGCACTTCATTGTAGCGTGGAGAAGCAGCCATGGCTGGCCCCTCTGTTTCAAGGAACTTTTGCCGAGCGGACAACTCAGGCATCTGTAGCATCTGATCCACCTTGTCCTCGGCAGCCCGTTTGCGGGCTGCTTCTGCGCGGGCGTCTTCTTGGGCTGCACGCCTGTCCTGTGCCGCCTGATACTCTTCCTGCGCTGCTTGGTCTTCCGCCGCAGACTGCACCGCAGCATCCGACCATCCGCCGAGAGCGCCTGCGGACACGTCGGGTGTGCCGAACAGGACGTTGGCGGGGCGGCGGGAGATGCCGAGTTGAGCAAAGGGGTCGGCCATGGTCAGGTTGCGTTTTGCGCAGTGGCTTGGAACCACGGGGCGGGGTTCATGTTGACGGTGGCTCGGGCACCAGCGCGGAAGGCTTTGGCCTCGTCATTGAGGAAGTTCAGTCCGCGAGTGAAGCTGGCATCAGCGGCATCAGGGTCGGTGGCGTCCTCGAACAAGCGCGATTGGATACCGGCACGAAGGGCGGAGATGTTGCCGGGGATCACGAAGTCGGTCTCGGCAACCAGTGGGATGAACCGACGTTGGCAGATGATGCGAATCTCTTTCTCGCAGACACCGGTTTGGTAGCGGTGATACACCGGCACCGTCTCGTTCGGCTGGTAGGTAGCCAGCAGGGTCTCCGTGGTGCCATCCCAGCCTTTGAGGTACACACGGGACTTGGTCAGGTTCTTGGTAAGCCCAGTGATTTTGTCGTATTGGTTGGCGGTGGAGACGAAGGGCGATGCCAATGTCACCTGCTCGCCTTCGTTGCCGTTGGCATCATATACGATGTTGCCGTTCAGTTGCCCATAGACGCGCACCACTTTGCCGTTGTCTCCAGCGGACGAGTAGATGCGCAGGGTGCTCGCCGTGGTGGGGTCTGCTTGGGTGCAGAAGTTGTCCCCAAGACTGAGCAGGATGCCCGGCCAGTGCAACGCTTCATCGACTTCGCCCGGCCCCTCCTCAACGTATTGGTGAAACTCGGTGAACGTCGGGTAGGGAATGCTGTCGTAGGTCATTGCCAGCACGGCGGCGTAGTTGAACGGCAAGGTGATAACGCCCGTAGAAGAAGCGATCTTTAGAGTGATGACACTGCCCTTCCACTTACCGCTGTTGATGTACCGTTCGGACACCTCGTTGAGCATGGTGAGGAACAGCGGATCATTAGGATCAGCCGAGTTGACCATCGGGTAAAGGATGGCTCGCACCGGTGCTAAAGTGAGGCGGCTGTTCATTAGTCGAGATCCTCGTCAACGGCGTCCTGAATGACCTGTTCTGGATCAGCGTCAGGGTCTGCCTCTTTGATCTTCTTCTTGGCGTCTGCCAGTGCTTTCTGGTCGGAGGTTGTGCCCAGATCGGCCATGGAACTGCCGAGACTTCCCGCTGCGGACTGGCGGATGGAGGCGGGACTCATAGCTGCGCCAGTGGCGGGCAAGTTCGGGCTGACTCCTCGGGCGCGGGAGCTGGCTGCGCCGGGAGTGTCATTTATAGTCGTGCCGGGCGCGGTTGTGGCAGGGAAAGTGCTTGGCGTCGAGGCACCGAAAGCGGAGTTGATGTCCTGTCGAGACATGCCCACCGGTCCACTGGAGCCGGATTCTGGAAGAGGGGCGCTGAAGGCGGAGTTGATGTCCTGTCGAGACATGCCTACGGGACCGGCGGAAGTCGGGGTTGAGGCGGCTGCGGACTGACGGATGGCTGCGGGGCTGGACAAGTCTCCCCGCGATTGTGGACCGTACTTGGTGTTCTGCACTTGCTCTTGCTCTTGAGTCCATTGTCCTGCGGGCACCGTGCGACCCTGTGGATCGGTCAGCGTTCCCGGTGCTTGGCCGGGCTGGCGGGTGACGTTGCTGCCCGTGCCGTACTTGCTGGAGATGCTACGACGGAAATCTGCGGCTTGAGTGGGGCGACCGCCATCAGTCGATGGTGTCAGACCGGTGGTACCGGAAGTGCTCACAGTGCGCCCTGTGCTAGCATCACGAGTCATCTGGCGCATCTCGGCAGGGGTGCCGACGGGCGGGCGGGAGTCGGAGGCAGGGTTGCCCTGGAAGTCTTTTGCTCCTTTACCATCGCTGACCGGTGCAACGGGCTGGCGCACAGTGGAAGGATCAACCGGGTTCATCGAGGCCAGCCCTTTTTCAGGAGCACCTGCGGGTGCAGTGCTTTCACCACCCTTGAAGGCGTTCTTGATCTCATCATCCGACATGCCCACTTTGGATGTCCCTGCCTTGTCCGCATGCGCCGCTGCGGTCGCGGCGGCACGCTGGCGTAACTCACGTGGAGAAGAATTGCTCTTCGGCACTACCTGGTTTTTCGAGTTGATCATCAAATTTTCCCGGTGCAGCCGCTGCGCTTCCGTCAAAGCGGCTTCATTGGACAACCCTTGGTTCTTGAGCTTGTGGAGATCAATCGGGTCGTGAGGTGGCGGCTGGTGGTAGCCGTGCATGTGATTCATCGGCGCACCACCGTTGGCGTCGAAACCGAGAAACCCTTTGTCGGGGCGACCACTACTCGCGTGCTGCGGACCGGCGTGGCCGCCTCCCCCGCCGCCATGACCTTGCGGCATTTGGGGAGGCGGCGGGAAAACGCCCCCGCCGCCGAGGGGATTAGCTCGCAGGCTTTGGCGGATTGCTTTTGAGTTGGGGATTTCCAGGGCCATGGTATTGAGAGGATATGGGTTCTCAGGAGGCAGTCAAATGGGATGTTTCAGCGGAACTTGGGGCCGAGGAACCACGTCACCAGTGAATAGCGAGTTCCCAGTTTTACGGGGGTGACTCGATGGCGGTTGAACGCTGGAAAGAAAATCACATCCCCCTGGTTCTCGAAGGTGCCTGCTGGTAGAGGGTCGTGAGTCAACTCCAGTTTGCCACCCGTGTAGTCCTCCTTATCGGAAAGCTGGATAACCATGCTCATCTTCCGGTCATAGGGGGTGTCCTTGGTCCATTTATTGTCCTCGTGCCAGCCGTAGGTGCCGCTGTCGGTGGCGTTGTACTCGGTGAACTGGACTTCGTGGAACCCTGCAATGTCGAAGCCGAAAGCGTTCGCATTGGCTTTGAGCGCCATGCAAGTAATGCGGTCGTAGAGGGTTGCCAGCAACGGATCGGTGCGGGATAGCCACCGCACCTTGGACCGGCGCAAGTGGTCATCTACCTCACTTTTACCGCCATGCCCGACCGTAGCTGTCACCGGGTCAAAGGTCAGCCCGTACTCGATGATCTGCTTGCACTCGTCTTTCGTGAGTGCGCCATTGAATGATTGCCACCAAAATTTCATAAGCTAGGGGGAGGTTACATCTGTGACTACCGTTATGGATTGGCACTCATTTCCGCAGTCCAAGTAACTAAACGTTGTCTTGGTTACTGTAACTCCTGCGGGCGGGCCGGGGGGTCCAGGCCCGCCCGGACTGCCATCGGGGCCGGGGCTGCCTGGACTTCCGGGTGGGCCTGGAACAGTTGACGGGTCTCCTGGCGGCCCAGGCGATCCGGTTCCTGGCGGGCCGGGAGGTCCAGGCCCGCCCGGACTGCCATCGGGGCCGGGGCTGCCCGGACTGCCATCGGGGCCGGGGCTGCCTGGACTTCCGGGTGGGCCTGGACTTCCGTCCGTGCCGGGCGTTCCATCAGTGCCGGGCGTTCCATCAGTGCCGTCGGTGCCGTCGGTGCCCGGCGTCCCATCCTTGCCGTTGGTGCCTGGACTTCCTGGCTCGCCTTTTGGAACAGAAGTGCCCATCTGCGTTGACTTCACCCTCGGCGGTGGAGACGTATGATACCCCACATTACCCGAGCGGGATTGATCCACCTGCACGCCACCATAGCCCTGCGGAACGGCTTTCCGCTGGAACATGCTGTCGGGGTGGAAATCTCCTGCGGCGGTGCGGATCATGTGTAAACGTCGGGTGGGCGGACAGGTGGAAAATAGGTGACGCGCTCACGCAGCCAAAACCCATCGGTCGGTTGCACGGCGTCGTCGTAGATAAAGGGTGCCCAGTCGGTGAAGTTCGTCTGCGGAATGAACTTCCGCTGGAGGTTGCGAGCGGTAGGTGATGCAAGAACGCCGACGCCGGGAACGACGTGAGCACCTGGCACCTTCTCAGGGATCACGATGTCAGGGTGGAGGCATTCTTGGAAGTCAAACTCCAACCCCACCCAGCTTGCATGTACTCCGGTTGGAATGGGCTGCCGGTGGATCACATCAGCTTTGGCCCATGACGTAGGAGACAGGAGCTGCTCAATCATCACCACCGTGCTTACAGACACCGCAGGTCGGAAAGTGTAGCGCGGGAAGTAGCTGGGCTGCGTCTGGGTGCTGGTGCCGTCGAACACGGCCTGCTTAAAATCATGGGTTTGTACCACGTACAGATCCTCCAGCACCGCAGGCCAGGTGAATCGCTGCGTCGTGAAGTAGGTGCGGAACTTGGTAGCTTGGTCGGTCAGTGCCTTGTTCTTGCCGTACTTGAACCACAGAAACTCGCCATCCTTGCCAAAGTTGAGCAGCACGTAGTCTTTAAAACCCTGAAGCTGGATACGCGGCTTCACCGACAAGAAAGAGCTATCTTGGTAGGACGTGCCAATCTCAGGCACTTCCGTTGGGTTGAACGTCGCCGCTGTCTCCTTCACCACGACTGCCATCTCACGCGGGTTGGGTGTCGGCACCAAACTGAAATACTTCCCCTCGTCCGGTTTGGCCGTGATGTTCCTGGCTTTAGGAGGGCTCGCTGGCTTGAACGAAGACATCAGGGCGTCGGGTCAGTGTTTGGCGCGGTGTTGGAGATGATGTCGCCCCGGCGAAACTCGGCGTAGGCGTGGGTGGGGTTCCCTACCACTGTGGCAAAGGTGAACTTCCAGAAAGTGTAAGTCTGCACCGCTTGACGTGGGGGAGTATGGGACACGTCATCGGCTTCCACAATGCCCATGGTGCCCGTCAAATAGGGGGGCACGGTGCCTGTGTGAAAGGATGGGCTGGTGAAGGTGATGCCCGTGTTGGTTATTGCAATGGCATTACCAAGAACATCGTTGTAGCCCAACGTTGCTGGCGTGACGACGGGGATGTCGCGGTACGGTTCACCCATGCCCTCCATGGCTCCGGCAACTCCATGCAAAGGAGTCAGTTCAGGGTCGGCCACGACCCCAGTGTAACGGGCATAGGTGCCATCGAGACGAACGAGATACAGGTTCATGGCCATGACGATCAGGGGTAGAAGTTCCAAGCTGTGGGTGATTTAATGTACGCTCTCGCACTAGGAAGGTCAACGGGAACTGTGGGGAAGCGGGTGGGCGGTCCAGACGCGGCAGCCCGTGCATTCCAGTCCCAACGTTGCTGCGCTCCGGCCTGTGTGATCGGCGTGGTGCCGTCAGCGAAAGTGCCGATGTGCTGGGTGCCATCCGCGTAGCTGACGCGGGCGTTCGGATTCACGCGCCAGTCACCGTCTGCCGGGCCGTTGTTCTGTCCTAGCGCGACTCCGAGCCAGAAAGCGTACTGGTTGCCCGAGGTCTGATCTGCCCGCAGCAGATAGACGCTGTGTGCGTCCTGTCCGCTAGCTGCCTGCCACCCGGCCAAAGTGTAAATGTTGGTGCCGTGCCACTGGAATGAAACCAGCGTGGTCGTATCACCGGGGATGCCTGCGACGTACACGTTGTAGTCCCCGGCGTAGGTGGCACCGACCGGCACCTGCGCGTGTAGGTAGCCGTAGAAGAACACCGACTTGTTCACGCTTAGAACGGCACTGGCGGAATTGTTGTTGAACCAGACGGTAGGGTTGCCCGTGCTCAAACTGGTGTTACAGAACATCGAGCACTGCAAAAGTGTCGAAGTGGCCGCCGCTGCTTGGAGCACCGCGTTGTACGTGACCGACTGCTGCTTGAGAATGCAGCAATTGGTCATGGAGGTGTTGCCGTAGTTGGACAGCCCTGCCGGGGTGTGGTTGGCGAGGATGTCCGAGATCACCATTGACAGCGACCCTAGCGCCACCGGGGGGCCGAGCACTCCGCGATAGAGTGAGCCAGTATTATTTGTCCATGATCCAGTGAAGTATCCGGTGTTAATAACCCAAATCTGCTCCGCCGTAGTGCTGGCAAAATTGTTCGCACCGATACCATGTGCGTCCGAATCCACTCCTGGACAAACCCCGGCGACTCCGCAGCGTTTGACTACCCACGTTTTCCCCCTGGCATCGTCTAGGTATGCAACACTGGTCGTGTTGCTCGGTTCGGCTGCTGTGGTCGTATCGGCCAAGTAGGCGAAGCAATCAAAGGCCGAGCCATCGCCCATGCCCCAGTTGTGCTTGCTACCGTTGGAGGCAATGTTGCAAGACAGGGTGCCCCCAGTTCGTGAGACGAGATCCACGCTGCCGTTGTTGTCGAGGGCGCTGTCTGTCTCTACTCCCGAGATGGAGCAATTGACTGGTCCCTGGACCACGATGGTCCTGACCGTGACCTCATAGGTCTTGCCATTGGAGTTCGGATTGCCATTGTCTGACGGGTGGATGCGACAAGGCCATGGGGTGCCATCGCTGCCCACTTGAATGACGAAAGACCCGGCTGTGCTGTCACAGGTTGCCTGGTCCAACACGCGGACCATCTCCACACCGTTCTCGAACACACGCATGCGGCTCGTTTGGCTTGAGTCGTGGGCAACACTCGCCGTCCAAACGTTCGTCGTGCCGCCCACCAAAGACCACCCCGTCACCACGTTCAACCCGCTGATGCGCGGAGGGTCGCCTGAGCCATAGGGCAGCACGGATGGCGCTGTCAGGTTGGAAAGGTTCAGCGACTCGCGCCAGAAGCTGCCGCACTTCAAACCAATGAACTCGTTGGCACCGGCGATAGCCACAGCAGCCGTCAATGTCTGTTTCGGTGCTGAGATAGAGCGCCCTGAGTTTGTGTCACTGCCGCCAACGGAGTCCACCCAGAGGGTGATCGGGCTTGGCGTAGGAGGCGTCACACCTCCCGCAGCAGTTGCCACGAGGATCTGCTGGAGCAAAAACACTTCCGTCTCACCGAAAGCAGAAGCGCCAAGCGCCTGCATGGTCTTGGCGTTCTGCGCGTATCCGGTGATGTCGGTGGTCAACATTTACGGAGTGACAGAGGCGAGAGGGTTTTTCGGAAGAACGTAGGCATGGCCGGTGAGTCCGATGTACTGCTGCTGTGCGGCAGTAACAACAGAAGCCAGACCCAGAAGTTCGGATTGTCGCACAACTTCTTTGCCAGTGTTACTGTTCACGCCCTGCGCATTCAGCGCAGCGATCTGCGCTTGAGCCTTGAGGATGATCTGCTCGATAATCTTGGCCTCTGCCGCTGTAGCGAGCTGTTTCCCCAGCGTTTCCGCTGTCGCGATAGAAGCCTGCCCGATAGGTGAGGCAATGAAGGCGGTCAGGCCAGCGCAGGACGTAAGCGACAGCATGCACAGACACCCAACGAGAGTCTTCGCCGTGCCGGTGACTCCTGCATCTTTGGCGACATATCCAAGTGCCGCGATGACCGCAGGAATCAGCCAGAGCTTCCAATCGTTCAGATTGCCACCGTTGGTTTGAAAAGTTTGGATGAAGGTCAGAGCCGCAAAAACGGCTCCAGCAATAGTAGTCTTATAGTTTTTCATGCTAGTTGTTGTGGGTTGGAGAAAAGGATCAATCGTTGATTACCGACATCAGGTGATACCACCCGAGGACGTTGTTATCGCGGTCGTACAAAATCTCGGCACGGTCGAAGACTTTGGCCTCCTGCCCGTTGCGGTCAACCAGTCGGAACTTGTGTACAAAATTGCGTTTGTCCGCAACGCACTGCCGCCACAGGCGCTCCACTCTCTCGGCATCTTCAGTATGCACCAAGGTCAGCCAGCCGGACCCGCTGAGTTCCTCCTGCTGGCACCCCAGCAGGCGCACCGAAAAGTCGTTGGCAAAACTGCACAGACCCAAAGCGTCACACTGAAGCACCGGACGTTCCACGAACGACCACGAAACCTGGGACACGATGACAGCAAACTCGGCTCTGCGACTCACTCTGTGGATTTCGTCGAGCAGCGCACGAATAGCCAGGTTCTGCTCTTGGATGAGGTGGGGGGCGCGAACGAAGTTCCACAGCCACTTCCACATTGCTCCAAGGCTGTGCCTCCATACCCACGAAGCGACTAATCCCGCACTACCCGCCAAAGCGATCCATGCGTTCCACTCGCCGGGGTCGATGTTCTGCGAGTGAGCGCGGATCGGACTGGAAGCCTCGGCGAGTGAAAGTGCGGGCATCATGCGGTGGTGTCGGCGGGGATTTCAGCAAGTTCGGCCTCGAAGGCTTCTTTGGCGGCGATGAGGCCACCGAGGGTTTCAGTCGTTTGGTCGAGCAGACCTTTGGTGGCTGCACCCCCCGCTGCCCAGCCTTTTTGGAGGATGGTCTGCTTGAAGATGGGTTCTTCCAAACTGGTGATCTGCTCTTGGATGAATGCGCGTTTTTGAGTGTTGTCCATAGGGGCGAAAATATGCTGTCTTGATCAAGGTTGCAATCTTTTATGCGATGGTGATCCCACGGAAGGCTCGGACGAACCAACCAACTGTGGTGGCAAATTGGAGCGTCACGTTGTCACCAACGCTGGTGAAAGTAATCGTGGTGAAACCCGACTTCGTGGTGGGCGTGAGGATGCCAGTGCCACCAGCAACCACATGCACAATGATTTTGATTTGCCCATCGGTCCCGTCTGCGAGAGTCAGAGCCTGAGCGGCACCAGTAGAGGTGAACTTGGTGACTGTGGTGGATAGGTTCACCGCGCCAGCGCCAGAAAGTGCCTGGGGGTTGGTGATAGCCATCGGGCCATTGATGCCGAGAGCATTCCAATAGAATCCGTTAGCACCACCAACCACTGCTTGTCCTCCGAACACCGTACTCAGATTTGGATCATACATGATGTTACATCCGATGATCCCGCCCACTGAAACAAGAGCACCGTCATTTCTGACATACGCCTTCTCCACGCCCGAAACCTGCCAGGACATGGACTTACCCGAGGCAGAGGGCAGGTTCACTGTCTGCTGTGCCGTGAACACATTGGCCGTGCCAAGGAGTGCCGCCGTGCCCGTGGCTGGGGCGGTGAGAGTGAACCCGCCAAGCGCGAGGGTGCCACCTCCTGTGATGGTGGTGTTGTTGCCAACTGAGATGGTGCCTGAGTTGGCTACACCTGTGCCGCCGTTATTGGCAGCCACGATGCCTCCAAGGCTGGTTGCGGCGTACCCCGAGCAGTTACCCAGATTACCTCCTGATGGTGTGCCGAGTGCTCCATTGTAGAGGACCGGCGAGCCAGCAGAGCCAATGTTGTTCCCAAGGGCGGACAAAATACCGGTACCGGTAGTAACTGTGCCAGGAGCAGCCCCAGCACCTCCACCGACCACAAGAGCGTTCGCAGCAAGTGCCGCAGAGGAAGCCCACGTTCCGGCAGAACTGAAATAAGGGATGCCCCCACTGGTGCCTGCCACCGTCAGCGCAAGTGTGCCCGACGTGGTGATGGGCGAACCTGCGACAGAGATTACCCCACCGGTGAAGGACAAGCCTACACTGGTGACAGTGCCTGATCCGCCCCCGCCACCGCTGGTGCGGTTGGCCAGAGCCACAAGGATCTGCCGGTAAAGGTCATTCCGGTTATCGGCAATCACGTCCGCACCGATCAGGGTGCGGGCAGTATTGGCCTGAGCTAGACCATAGAGGTTGGTGGCGTTCATGCGTTGGCGACGGCGATAAGGATTTGCTGGAGAAGAAAGACCTCGGTGTCACCAAACACTTCCGCACCAAGGACTTGCAAAGTCTTGGCGTCTTGGGAAGACCCCGTGATGTTGGTGACAGCAGCCATTAGGATTCGTCCATCGGGGGTTCGCCACGACCCATGGCGCGGGCCAGACCTTCTTCGTCCAACTCGGTTTCAGCCTCTTCTTCGGCGGGGGATTCTTCCATCTCCACGGGCCTGCCGTCGATGGCTTCCACTTCGAGGCCGTTGGGGGTGAGGTGGACGGTGGCCTGCACGTCGAAGGTTTCACCCTCCTTGTGAGCAGCCATGTCGAAGCCTTTCGGCAGGGGGATCATGATCATCTTTTCCATAAGGGTGTGGGAATGAGTGGTTAAAGAAAGGCGGGAACCTGCGTATTGCAAGTCCCCGCCCTAACTTTTGCCGTGCTCGGCCTTCAGATTAGTAGGCAGGGCACTGGGTGCGTGACACGTTCGGGCAGCGCAGGAAGCGAACCACGTAACCGTATTGCACCTTGCGGGGCTTGTAGGCGGCGTAGAGGCGAGCGGCGAAGAAGCCGATGTCTCCGTAGGGGTTGTCGCTCTTGTTCTGGATGTTGAGCCAGACCACGTCACCGTTGAAGCTCACTGCCTTGGCGCTGGAGCCTGAGCCAAAGCTGGTGGTGGGTTTCGGCACCTGGCGAGTCATCACGTCGGGGCTGAAGATGTAGAGGTCTTCAAACTGCGCGGCGAGGTAGTCGGGGTTGATGTCCGCTTCGTTGCCGATGGTGGTAGCCACGTTGGCATAGAAAGGGCGGTTGACCCAAGCGCCGTTGACGAAGTCCCAGCGAGGCATACGCTGGTCGATGATGTGGTGGTAGCCACCGTATTCGCGGTCGATGCCCCAGGACTGGAGCAGGACAGCACCATCGGACTTGCCGGAGTCAGCCCAGCGGAAGTCGTTGCGGATGCTGTCATCGCCTTTGATGATGGTGCGGTGAGCCTCTTGAGAGAGGATCAGCGGCAGGATCGGGGCACCCTGACGCTTGGCGTAGGCGGACTCTTGACCGGCACCATCTTGCGTGGCGCGGTTGTAGAGTGTGTCGAGCAGTCCCTGATTGATGGTGCTGGTCGCCACCGTGGCGGGCATCGTGGTGCCGTTGGTCGCCTCGGTGAGCGAGGCGTTGAACACGATCTTGTGACCGGCCCACTGGGTGAACAGGGCTTTGTCCTGCAAGTCCCAAAGGTCTTTGATGTTAGCCACGAAGTTGTCGCGGTCAGTCTTCAACTGGTCGCGGGCGTCGTAGGCGGCAGCCAGATCGCGGAAGCAGATGTCCTCCGAATACACGGAAGTCTGGAAAGCCGAGTAGCTGATCTGCGTGCGGGCAGGGCTGACGATGGTGGGTGTAGGAACGCAGTTGTTGCCGGTGCCATCAGGCGTGCTGACGGGCACCCAACCACCACCGACGCCGGTGGAACGCTTGGTGATCACCGTGGAGAAGTTGAAGCCCATGCCGTCGGGCAGGACATCCTTCTTAACGAGTGCGGAGATGCGGCCTTCAGTGCGAAGGATTTGGTCGATCTTGCCCTGGATACGGGTAGCGTCGGACGCGAAGTATTGATTGAGAGTTGGAGCAGCCATGGTCGTAGAAAAGTTGAGGGGTGGTTTGCCTGCTCAACGACCGGTGGATTCGTCCCCGATGACGCGAAGCAAGCGAGTTGCTTTGTGTCAGGGGAGGTGGCCTGGCGTAGTTTACGCTCCGATTCTAACCGTGATGTCCGTGAAGGGCGGACGCTTTTTACTCTTCAATAAGGAGTATGATATATACTCTCTATAACGTGTCAAACAAAAAAAAATCGCTGGAGCTTGTGGGCAACCAGCGATTCAGGGCATAGGGCGAAAGTTTACCGACCTTTCATGCCGCGCAGAGCTTCGTTCAGCCCCTCTTCGTCCAGTTCCGTGTCGTCGGCACTGGCAGGCTTGCCGATTGGCGCGGTGCTGGGGGTGACGCTGGCACGAGTGCCTAGCAGCGCCAGCTTGGCTTTCTTCTCGGCGGCAGCTTCGTCGCGAGCAGCCAAGAACTTCTCCCACACTTTAGGCAGGATGGCTGCGGCCTGTGTCTCGTAGGCGCGGTCGGCTGGATCGGTACTTGGTCGGGCGGCTTTCACCTCCTTGGCAAACTCCTCGTCGCCGAACAGCGAAGACATCTTCTCCGCCAACTGCCCATAGACGTGATCGTGGTGCTTGGCGTACTCCGCCTCGGCGGCTTGGGCGGCGGCGGCTTTCTGCTGCTCGGTCTGATGACTCAGGCTGGCGAGGGTTTCCTGCGCATTGCGTTTCAGTTCTGTTGCCTTCGCGTAGATCGGATGCAGCTTGGCTGCCTCTTGCACGGCAGCATTGACAAGGTGCGCAGGCACAGGCGTCTCGGCGGCGTCGAACAGCGCAGTGATGGCATCGAGACGGTCGAACTCGTCCTCGATGTCGGTGGCCTCTTCGAGTTTGGTCGGGTCCACCTTCGCACGCTCTGCGATCTTGGACAGGGTGGCCAGTGAGCGTTGCACCGGAGCAGTGACCACGTTCTTCCACTCGTCGGACTTCTGTAACTCCTGCGCCTTCTCCCACGCCTCAAGACGTTTGAGCTTCTCCACCGTTTCGGGGCGATCCTTGGGGTTAGCGGTAGCAGCTTGCAGCTTGCGCTCCAGTTCCTCGGCTTTGAGCAGTGCGGTCTTGGCCTGCTCCTCGGCACGTTTCTTGACCTGGCGCATCGCGACGAAGGCGTCCTGCTGTTCCTTCTTCCACTTGGTGATGTCCACCTCGGGTTCAGCGAGGGCGGCGTCCGGCTTCTTGTCACCGTCCTTTTTCTCCTCGGGTTTCTTTTCACCGGCGAGAGCAGCCAAGCCTTTTTTCTTTTCGGCAGGCGCGGTGCCTTCGTCGGGTTTCTTTTCCTCCGCTGCGGAGGTAGCAGGTTCTGCCGGTTTCGGCGACTCAACGGCGGGCGTGGGCAGCGGGGCAGCCTCGCTGACGGGTTGGCCGATGGTAGGCGCATCGGCGGCGATGGCGGCGGAGAGAGCGCCCATGTCAAGATCGACATCGGCGGGGGCGGGGTTGTTAGGGTCCATAAAGATTCAAGCCTTACTTGCGCTGACTCGGCGGGCGTGGGTCTGAGTACTCAGGGGGCAGCGCGGCAGAGAACTGGTCGGGCATGCCCTGCGGGTCAGTCTCCAGTAGGTGCTTGCCGGTGGGAGCACACATGGCTGCCAAGGTGTTGAGCACTTGCTGGTGCCCCCGCTTCGTGCAGAACTCCCGTGCTACCACAGAGTCGGGGTGCAGGCCGGGGATAGGTTCAGGCGTGTGGAACTGTGTGACATTCTGAGCGATGGCGGCGAGCGCGGCGGCGATGCCAGGCTGCTTCAACTCTTCTGTCAGTGCTTCACGGAGGACGTGGGAACTGCGGAACTTGTCAATTTCTGGTCCTCGGAGGATGGCGGCGTTCATGCTATCGGTGTGGGTGTTTGCTTAACTTGCTGCTGGGCCGCAGCGTGCTGGAGCTTCTGTGCGGCGAGGGCGTCATTGATGAGCAGTTTCTGATCTGCTGCTTTCTTCTGGATCTCCATCTTGGTGGCGTGCTCCTCGGCCTGCATGGCCAGGCGCGCACGGGCGTCCACGGCTTGACCAAACACGCCGGGCGGCGTCTCGCTGGTGTCGGGCGCAGGTTGCCCCTTGGCGGCGGCTTCTTGCTCTTTGCGCTGATCGGCCTCCAAGTGCTTGGCACCGTTGGTGATGACTTCGTTGAGTTGCTGCAACGCCTGCTTAGCCATGCGGTATGGCTCGTTTTCCACGTCGATGAACTTCATGTGCTCCTCGCAATGAGCCGAGGCTTTTTGCATCACCGGGATGGCATCTTTCAATTCCATCTGCACCTGCGCGAGAGCGTCGTCGTAGGCTTGCAGCAGTTCAAGGTGGGTGGTGACGTGGACGATGTGGTTCTGGTTGGCCACCACCACGGCGTCTCCACCGAGCTTGAGGATTTGGTTCTCGTCGTTGGCGATCTGCTTGTCGATTGGCGGACGCTGACCTGCTTGGCGTGGCACCAGTGTCAGAGCGTAGCGGTAGTCCGTCTGCGCGGCGATGGTGTCGCGGGTGAGGATGTTCTGCCCCTCGGGATCAAGACGACCATAGATCATCTCGTTGAGGTTGTTGAGCACTGTCCGGCGCTCGGCGGATGACCCGCGACCGATGCCCGTGTTGGTGCTGATGTTGTCGTAGTCGAGTTGCTGGAGTAGCTCGAACGGGATGCCCAGTTCTTCGCAACGGTGACGGAACCCAAAGGCTTCGGCACCGCCCGGCATCTCCTCGGTCAGGTTGGGGTTGATGACGCGCTTAACGATCTCGCGGTAGTCCCAGGCCCATGCCTCAATGAACATGTCCATTGAGTCGCTGGTGAGGGAGGAGTCCATCTCATCCTTGCGCTGAAGCTCATACTTCGTCTTTTGCCCCTGCTCGGCTTGCGAGGTGGAACGCGGAGCCATGCCGGAGGACTGCGCACGGAACACCTCGGACATTGTCTGAATGGCCGGGACCAAACTGCCTGCGACTGCCGGGGTGGCGCGCTCCACGAAGTTGACGCCGGTGGTCAGTTGGAAGTAAGGACCACGCGGGACGATCATGTTGTCGATGGTGGCGTCCTCGTTGTCGGTGGCGAGGAAGGTGTTAGCTTCGTCGTTGGCCTTGTCGATGAACTTGCAGCGCAGCTTGTTCAGCGCAGAGGCCGAAGGGAACAGGTTGAAGGCGTTGCCGCGAATGCTGTGAATGTCGCCATTGGTGCCGACGCCAAAGAGGTAGGCGTTGATGAACTCCGACATGTTGGCGTACTTGCCTTTCTTCTCGTAGAGGAACTCGGCGTCGTCGGCGTTGAGCAGGTAGTCCGCGATGTAGTGGCTGACGGTGCCATCCATCTCTTTGACGAATCCGTGGACCACTTGCACCACGACGTTGGTGTTGCCACTGAACACCGAGTTGTCTTTCCACATCGCCTCCATCTCCTCGGGCGACTGAGTATTGAGCGGCTTGGGTTGCGCGTTAGTACAGGAACGGCGGATCGCTGCTTCATTCCACCCAGCCAACTTGCCCATCTCAGGGTCTTGGATTTTGCGGAACAGGTCAGACGGCGGCATGTCCGCCTTGAGGAAAATGCGATCCACCTCGTTGACGCTGGCCTGCGTGCCGCGAGGGATCTTCACGTCTTGCAGCGAAGACACTCTCCAGCGCCAGTCGAGTTCGTCGTCGCGGTAGGTGAAGGCCACGCCCCACATGGTGAAGAAGTGAGCTGCCATCTTCCAGCGGAAACGGAAGTCGCGCCAGCGGGTGATCATGCGGTGCAGTTCTTCTGCGACCACGATTTCTTTCTCCTCCAACTCCGCGTCAGTGAGCAGCCCGGCTTTGCGCACGCTGTTCTTGAACGGCACGATGCCGAAGTGCGCCATCGAGTTGAGGATCGAGTTGTAAGGCTTTTCGGCCTCCTGTTGGGCGATGCCGAGGTCGCCCCAGTTGACGTTGGTAATGCCGGTGATGCCGAGCGCCCGCAAGGCGGAGTCGCTGTACGGCGGCTGTCGGTCAGCCATGGACTGCACCACTGCGCGGTCGCGGCTGGCAATGTAGTCCTCGTTAAAGAGGGTCTGCCATTGGCTCACCACGTCGGCTGCGCGTTTGATGCGGGTGGACGCGGTTACGTCCGGCACCGAGGCAGGCATCTTCTCAGTGGGGAGTTTGGCAAGGAGCGTGAGACTGGACATATTGCCGGAGACAAAAGCCTACATTGCCCATCAGCGCAATAGACTATTGACCCATGATGGCATGCAGTTTATAACAGGTCAATGGTAAAATTTAACGATGCCTCCCCTCAATACCGGAACCAGATCATCAAAAAGGGTCTGGGCGTCTGTCCTACGTGCGGCGGTAAACCTTCGCCCCGTTCGCCGAAGCGTGGTTACTGCGAAAAGCACATTGAAGCGCGTGCCGCCTGGAAACGACGCAACCTTGGGTGCAAACGTAGGTTCACGCCCAAGGCTGTGTGGTTGTCGCTGGATTGGACGCTCGGCCCAAAGCTGGTGGCTGCGATGCTGGCTGTCAGCGTGCAGACGGTGAAGAAGAAATACAAGGGACTGGCCGCGACCGGCAAGATCAGACCGGTGCCAGGGTTTCTGCCGGGGCGGAAGAAGCGGCGTCAGCCCCAGAAGTCTTGATCGTCGAACGGGGGTGGGGTGAAGACCACGACCGCATTCGGGAAAGGGGCCGAGTTTGAATGTCCTCCAAATTTTAGCCTCCCCCGCAAGAAAGTAATTTGACCCTTCATCGCATAGTCATGCCACCACGCGGTGTCGGTACGAGCCGGGACCAAACACACTACCAGTGCTCCTTGCTGACTCTCTTCGTACGCTTTGCGCATCCACGCGGCGATGGTGCGCCCATAAGGAGGGTTCATCCAACACTTCCCCCCCCATGGCTGCTTCAGCCCATCATGCTCTTGGTCAAAGTACCTGGACACTTTGGCATTCTCGAAAGAAGCGCACACGTCCAAATCGAAAGGACCATACTGCTCTGACATCTTGCGGAAAAAGTCTTGTGGCGTCGGCCAGTCGTCAGAAGCACTGGAGAAGTGGACTGCCGTTTTTATGGTGCCACCTCCGTCGAGAAGTTCCCTGCCGCGCCCATCCGGCTGAACCGCTGGACGATGTTCCAGTCCAGGTCGGCGAACGCCACCTCGTTGTCGTCGATGAAGTCCCACGCGGTGGTGTAGTTGCGCTGGGTGGGATTCTTGCAGAAGCGCAGCATCCGCCGCTGGGCTTCGATGCGCACACGCTGTTCGTGCGTCGTGGTGACGGACAGATAGACCTCCCACGATCCCCAGCAGAACAAGATCAGCAGGGCGGAGGTAATGAGCAGCCGGACGGTGGTGTAGTGGTCGAGGTTCATGGGAGTTTGATCAGGTCGCCGTGTGCATCGACAAAGGCAACTCGCGGAATTGCATTGGTGCAAAGAGAATGGACCCATGCGGCTCCTAGGGGAGTGGTTCGATAGACTGGAGGTTCGCCGACGGCGCAGTACTCGTCCCACGTTTCGATGGCTCCCCACCCTTTCAGTTTCTCCGCTGATTCCCGCGCCACTTCGCTGTCGGGTTCGTATGGGGTGTTGGAGCAGTGGCAGTGAAGTAGGAAGCGGATGGCTGCGGGGCAGCCGAGGATGGGAGGGTTCATGGAAGTGGAGGTAGTGGGCAGTAATGGGTGACGCGCTCAAGCACATCCTCGTGGACGGGCACCTGGCGACTGGTGATGATCACGAACGGGAATGCCACGTTGTCGCCGCCGACGAACAGCGCGACGTACTCATGCTTGTCCCAGATGTGCTCGTCGTCGCCCTCGGTGGGTATCCAGCGGAACTCCGTCTTGCGCCGGATCAGTCTGAACGGGTTGAACTTCTGGGCGTAGTGCTTCCACCACGGGGTCAGGTCGGTGGAGTATCCATCCTCGATCAGTGAGGCCGGGGTGCCGCCGCAAGCGGGGCAGGAGGGTGAGGGTGGGAGGTTCATTGTTTGTGTTTCTTCAGTAGTTTGATTTCCACGCGCACCAGTCTATCGCCTGCTGCCGCACATTGCTCCCAAGGCACGCCTGCAAAGGCTTCGTGATGCATGATTGTTTCTCGCTTAGTGCGCCCGTTACTGGCCGAGTACACTCCTTCGGGATACACGGCCATCCATTGTTTTAGGGTAGTTAGTTTCACGCCGGTTGCAGTTGTTGGTTCAAAACTTCTTCCAGCTTCACCCGTGCGGCGACCATCTGACTGAGCCAGCCAGGCTTCTGCACTGCCGGGTGAATGCACTCGATGGTGGGCGGCAGCGGGGTCTGTGGCTGCTTCTTGGCACGCTGCATGTCGCGCAGCGCCTCCTTGGCCGAGGTGCCGAACGTGATGATCGCGTCAGGGCGGAAGCGCCCGATCACACCTTTGACGTGCTCGACGTTATAGGGTGGTCGGCCTCCACTGTTGCCGGTGACAACGGTGGAGGCGTTCTCGAAGGTCCACTGGTGCTCTTTGAGCGACTCGCCGAACACCGTCAGAATGCGACGACCGGTGAGGCAACCGCTGGCGAACAGCAGCCGGGCGACCACCTCGTGCCGACGATCACGGTTGCGGTCGAGTAGGTCGTGGACTCGTTGCGGGTCTTTAGCCCAGGTGTTTTGCAGGATGGCGAGGATTTTCATACGTCGGTGCTGCTGAAGATGTCGATGGCCAGTGCCAGCGCAAAGACGACCACGAAGATAAAGATGGCGTGCTCAGCGGTCATGGGGTGACAAGGGTGAGACAGTCTTCGTGAAACGTGTCACGGACAGGTTCGTACGATGCGGTGAACCACAAACACTGCACGTCTTTCTCCAAGCACTGCTCGACGGTCATGTGGGTTCTTGCGCCGTTTAGGCGCACCACGTCGCCTCGTTTGAAGCGCGGCGGTTGGATCGTTTCGGGGAACATATCGGGTATGGCTTCGTTGCTCATGGGGGTATCTGGTCTAGGGTTGTGTAAATGTCAACAGTTAATCTTTGCACTTGTGAAAAATTACTGAAGCGACTGGGCTGACTTCTTCACTTCTCTTTTTTCCTCTGACCATTGCGCTCGTCCCGCAGGCACCCGCACGACCTGGACTTGCCCGAGGTCAGCGCCGTGGCGTGGATTGCAGGTTTCTCCACGCCGCAGTTGCAGCGGCAGTGCCACCGGCTATGGCGGTTTTTGCCGTGCGGCGGTTTCGGCTCAGTGGTCAGGCCAAGGACGACCCAGCGGTGGAAGCGTTGACCGGTGAGGTCTTTGAAGCAGGGGTGGCGTCCGCGTGGCGGGTCGGCTGGGGTGAGGAGGGAGGGCATAGCGTGAGGCGTGGGAGGATATTCCCGTGTTGTGTAAATGTCAACAGTTGATGTTGCTAGGACCAGAAGTTTTCAGGCTCTGCCGAATCTGGCCGCAGCGCCCGAGTCCACTGCTTCGCCATGGCAGCGGCGATGCCGGGGAAGGTACGAGACCTTTCCTTCCACCGGTAGGCGCTTGGCGGCAGTTTCCAGACTCTCTGCTCCCGACCTTCGACGATATTGCTCGGCACCAGTAATGGTAAGTTCTTCAGCCACAGGCACGTCGCCTTGGTCTCCCCGTGTCCATGCTGCCAAGGTTGAATCACTTGATCCGGTTTGCGAATCTTCGAGGAGATCACGCTGACGGGATTTTCCAACGCAATGTGCGGGACTGGTGCGGATAGCAACAAGCGCACGAAGTCCAAAGCCTCTGCCTGTTCTGCCTCTTTATCCTTGAACCACCGTGCGCCAGACACCGCCAGATGAGTGCAGGGTGGATGCGCCACCATGATGTCCCAGCCATCGCCTAAGATGCTGCTCACGTCGCACTGAAGATGGTTGCCGGGCTTCTCGCTTGGCAGCAGATCGCACGACCATGCCTCCCAGCCTAGCGCGGCAAAAGCGTCACGCACCGTGCCACTGTACTCGCAAGCGACTAAGACTTTTCCTAACGGTGGGGTCACGCCTTGACCCTCCACTCGCAGTTCTCTTTGTCCCAGCGGCGACCATCGCGTGACACCAGCTTGGCTTTCTCTGGTCGCGGCCCCATGTCCTTGAGGAACTGGTCGAAGTTGTTGAGCCAGTAGCGAGGCATCAGGTGACGCCGGGCATGCCACGACCGGTAGGTCGGGTTGGCGTGACCATGCTGCTGGTGCAGCGGCTTGCTGGAGAGTTGGGTCTTGAGGCAGCCGCACGAGCGCGAGCGCCCGGTGGTGAGGCTGGTGTAGCACACCGCAGGTTTCTCTTTGCCGCAGTCGCAGCGGCAGTGCCACTTGCTCTGCCCTGGGCGCGTCTTGGGGCACTCGGCAAGGACAGACCACCTGCCGAACCGCTGGCCCGTCAGATCTTTAAAGGACGTGCGGGAGCGTAGTGGCTGCCCGGTGGTGGGGTAGCGGCGTGGTGCTGTTAAGTCGGTGTCGGGTGGGAGGTCCACGAGGGTCAGGCTTTGTGGATTTTTTATGCTAAAAGCGTTCCAACTGCGATTGCAACCGCCGCGAAAAGGATGAATAAGCCACATCCTTGCGCCTCATTGTTGGTTGTGCAGTCGTGCCAAACTGAGCCAATGAAGACGCCGAGACCGAACAGTCCGCCCGCCAGCAAGGCGATGTGAACCACGTTCACAACCTCTCCTTTCCAGCCCGTGCGGCTTTCGCCCCGATCTCTCCGAGTTCTTTGTTCGATTTCATGCGGCAGTGCTAATCCGACCAAGGGTGAATGTCAACGTCTGGTTTTCCGTGGAGTGAAAAATTTTACATCGACGAAGTGGCCGGGCAGTTCTGAGTCGTGGAGACGTTGGACGGCGGTGCCCCCAAACGGAAACAGGACACTTCCGAGGTTGTTGGAGGACGGACCGCCGATGAAGTTGATCTTCTGCCCGAGCACGAAGTAGCAACCGCAGTGCTGCGCCAACGGTCCAAACCATGGGGCGCTGCCGCGCTCGGGCAACAGAAGCAGACCATTGCCGTGCTGCTTCATCCGCTCGATCCAAAGTTCCTTCTGGCTGAACGGAGGGTTGCACCAGACGAAGCCCAGCCATGGGTCAGCCAGTCCATCATCCCAGTCTTCCAGCCGGTAGTTCGTCTTGGCGATTTCCGTGGCTTTCCCTGCGCAGGGATCAAGGTCAAAGGGTTGGAGTGGCTGATACACCCATGCCGGTGTCTGGAGGCAATCGTTGAGCTTCATCGGTGGGTAGGTGTAGAACTTTAACAGTGGAGTGCAAATTGAATGTGAAAAATTTTACAGTCTCTCAGAACCATGTGCAGTTCTTCTGCGACAACTCCTGCCCATCCTCGGCAGCAATCAACTTCGCACCTTCTGGGCGTGGCCCCATATCTTTAAGGAACTGGCCGAAGTCTTTCCACGCTGGACACATCCTGGAACGTTTGGCGTGCCACGACCGGTAAGTGGGGTTGATGTGCCCGCGTTGTTCGTGCAGTGGCTTGACGCTGAGATCCCTCTTCAAGCATCCACATGACTTGCTCCTACCACCAATCAACCCTTCATGCTGCACGTTGCCCTCTTTTCCACACGAGCACCGGCACAGCCATGAACCTCTCAGCGCTGGGGACAGCACTGTCCATCGGCCAAAGGTTTTGCCGGTGAGATCGCCTTTGACGACTTTGCTCCAGAAGTTGCGAGGGGCACGAGTCTCATCGGTTTTATTCTTCCGCGTCGATCCTGCCTCCTTTGCCCGTTCGTGGAAGGTGGAATTGCTGGCCTTGAGTTCTGCTACGGCTTCCTCAATCTCCATACCTTTATTCTGAAACCGGTAGGCCAGACTGGCGTAGTCCACATTCTCCATGCGGGCCACGTCAATCAGATTGCACAGCGCGCCTTTCCACACGGCCACAATGTTGCGCCGAGTGTTGGCGGCCTGCTCCATGCGTGCCCCCCACTTGCAGTTATCAGGTGCGTAGGGACCATTGTTGTCGATGCGTTCGATGGTCAACCCTTCTGGACGTGGTCCCATGTCCTTGAGGAACTGGTCGAAGTCGTCTTTCCATTGCGGGCACACCGTGATGCCTCGCTCCCCATACCTGCGATAGGCTGGGTGCCTCTCGTTGAAGCAGCGCGTCCTCATGCTCTGCCACACCCGGTAGGCGGGGTTGCGCTGGTGGTGGACAAGATGGTCAGGCTTCACCAGACCTTCCATGCGGAGGCAGCCGCAGGATTGCGATGCACCACGCACCAATCCTCCATACTGCACGACTTTCTCCTTGCCACAGTCGCAGCGGCAGAACCATCGGGTCTGTCCTTTGCGTGGCTCTGAGGACTCCTTCACCACTGTCCATCGGCCAAAGCGTCTGCCGGTGAGGTCAATGAAGCTGGTGCGGGAAGGAGTGCGTTCCTTGGCGGTGGGGCGGTTCTCGGGCTTCTGTTTGGGGAAGGGATTGAAGGGTGTGTTCATTGGTGATTAGTAACAGAATCACTTGTAATGTCAAGACCTGAATTTGGAATGCTGTAAAAAATTTGGGGTGGGCAGTGCAGCACTGTGAACTATTAACCTTTATCCGTTTTTCAGATGAAAACTGGTACGGGGTGGGGGGACGTGGGAGAGGTTCGCGGTCACGCACAGGGGGTGACGGGCGTGGTGGTGGCGAGGTGGCACCCCGTCGCGGCACAGCACCACACCCCCTACACAGTGCCGACCTTGCTAGGCTCGCACCTTGCCACCGGCACCAGGGCCACGGCGTATCCGGTTTATCTGCCCGACATACAGGCTAACAGGCTAACAGAAATGAGGGTAGGTATATACTACCACCAACAAGACTAATACGTACTGTTTTCTCAATTCTGAGATGCACTTTTTCGTGAATCCCCACAATTACTCCCAGAAACCGTCAAGCTCTTGCTCGTTCTGTAATTCGACAACGCCTTGACACTCATTTTCCATAATCGCGGGGCCGCAAATGTCCCCATTCCCGAACAAGGAGAGCTGGATTTGGGGGGTATCAGTGTCCAAGAGTCCAGTTGCCTGGCGCGCAACGTGTACCGCGTGCTTGAGATCAGAAGCGGACTCGATCACGATCTGCCCTTGAGCCGACTTAATTGCTTCAACGGCAACGTTGTACGAGAGGTTTCTGAGATTCGCGGCGCGAGTTTCCCAGGTCTCAAGCAAGAGGGAGTCGGTTTTTTCGGCCCTCTCCGCGTCCCCTAAAAGCGGGGTTTCTTGGTTTTGCCGCTTATTTTGGGCATGACTATTAAGTTTCGTCTTAACTCTCGAAGGAGTCAGCCAATCTTCGCAGCCCGATTTGTTGTAGATAGATTTGACTGCCACATTGTATCTCTCCGCCAAAGTTCCAAACGGTACGCCTTGTTCAGCCAGTCGGCGTATGTCTTCCCAATGTGGCGTTGCAAGTGTATTTGCCATAAGTACACCAGAATACCCTCACAAGTGCCAAAGTGTCAACCCGCACGTTGAAGCCCTGGGAGCTGTGCCGCTGTGCCGCTGTGCCGCTGTGCCGCTGTGCCGCTGTGCCGCTGTGCCGCTGTGCCGCTGTGCCGCTGTGCCGCTGTGCCGCTGTGCCGCAATTGATCCACGCCGCATGAGCACAGAAAAAGCCGCTACCCTTTCGCGGGGTAGCGGCTGCTGGAAGTCCTGCCAGCGTGTGAGCTATTGCAGGAAGCCACGCCGGGCCGCGTTGCGGTAGTGGCGCATAAGGGTACGGATTGAACTTGAGCCAGTACCGCCGATTAAGCACCAACCGCCTTGCGCCCGCTCCCATTCTTCAAACCAGATTTTCGATCCACGCTGTACACCGCGAGTCACGCGAAAGCCAGCCTTAAAGAGGGAGAGGTTTATTTGCTTGAGAGTCATTTGATTTGTGAGTTGAGATTTCCTAACCAGCGGCACCTTTCACCATGATTATTCACCCGTCAAGGCTCAATTGTATATATTTTATATACTACTTCCCGGCTTTCGCTTTGATCTTGTGAAAAGTCTCTCCCCAAAAATCTGCATCTTCATCTTCTGTGTCTGCCGGAGCGGGGGCGGGTTTGACCAGTGCCAAGTACTCCGCAGTATCGGACAGTTCGCCAGTTTTTGAGACCGTCGGAAGTGGGGCAGGCGGGAGCGTCTCGGCTTTAGGACTTCCAGGCACCTCCATGCTTTCGGCGTACCTGTCTTTTTCCTCTTGAGACATCTCCGTACCATTGCGAATGCAAATGGCTTCAATCAGTGCCTCAATTCCAGGAGATTCCCCCTTTTCACGCATGAGTCGGAGATGTTGACGTCTGGCCATTTTGTGCTGCCACAAACCTTGATACCTGTCAAGGTACGGGCCTTTTGCCTGCTTGAGCTTCTTTGGGGCGAAGTCGGGGTCAGGAGACACACCAAGTGTATTCGGGCAGTCGCGGTCGAGCCGTTGGCAGATAGCGTCATTGATCCACTTCGTACGGGAGACTCCGTACGGAAGGTGAGCGGCACGAAGCCGGGCTTGTGTTACCAGATGCAGATTCAAGAGGATACGTTCGGGATTCATAGGACTGGAATGTATAACCCTTTTCTGCCTCCCGTCAAGAGCATCATTTTATATACTGTCCAGTAAGTACTGTCCAGACCCCTAAAACGGCTTTCTCTACGGTACAATCCATGTGATTATTTTATACATAATAATCACCAAAACTTTTCCTCATGTACATCTATAAAAGGGGACTGGACAGTACTTACTGGACAGTATATAACAAAAGGGTAGAACTTTAACCTTTGCTCAAGAGAAAAGAAATATACAAAATATATAGAATCAGTACTTGACGGAGCAATAGAGCACTGTTAAGGTTCAAACGTTAGGAAACTTCAAACACTTAAATATTATGCAAACAGAAATGACAGAAGACAGTAAAAACTTCCTGGAAACCCTCCTTTGGGCCTTGCCGGAAAATGAGCCGCAAGAGGTACGCGATGCCACGATTTACGATTTCTCCCCGGAGTTCATTTCCGGCGTTGAGTCATTTATCGCTGGTTTTCGTGCGTTCGCTGGCGAGCGTAACCCCGAAGCACTAGCACAAGCCGATAGCTGCCCCCGCTCATTCGGTGGCAACGTCTATTTCAGTCTTTCCGGCCACGGGGTCGGATTCTGGGATGATAAAGAATCCGAGGAAATGCAGCCACTCTTGGAAGAGTACAGCGGTAGCAAGTACCGCTTTGAGGAGCTTGGCAGCAGTCTGAGCTTTCGGGAAGATGGTAAACTTGACCTTTCCTTCGTCCCTGAGGTCATTGGTGAATACCGTGCGAAGCTCTTCAGCCGCTGAGAATCAAAGTCGAAACGCCTCCGGGCGTCTGGCGGGCACGTCTAACCCGCCACTGATGAGACAAGACACAAGGGAAACTTCAAACACTTAATTATTATGCAAAGCGAAACACTCGAATACAAAGGCTACAAAATCCAAATCCAGCGGGATGAGGATGCAGAGAACCCGTTTGAGCAATGGGACTGGGAGCCTCCTTTGGTGACTTATTACGCTGGTCGTAATGGCTACGCTAAAAGCTATAAAGGAGCACCGGAAACCATGGCAGACCTCATTCGGCTGATGCCTGAAGCCTGCTTCAGTCGGGGGCAACGGGTGGCACTCTTCAAAAAGCTGGGGATGGATGAAAAGTACACCTTCCGCGAATTTGCACAGGCAGTCCGCGACTATGGTACAGTTCAGTCCGCGCTAATTGAGCTGGTGACAGAGCAAGTCGGATCGAAGCCGGAAGGCTGGCGAGATGCCCTCGCCTGGTTTGAGATGGCCGAATCGCTCCTTACTTGGGCAGGCATTCCCTGCTTGAGCACTCAGAGTAACGGGTACTGCCAAGGCGATTGCACACTACTGCTTGTCATTCTCTTGCCGGAATGGGTGAAGATGGCAGGTACAAAGCCGGAGCACTTCGCAGAATCCATGCAGCAATCCGCCGACTTGTACGGCGCTTGGGCTTGGGGCGATGTGTACGGAGTCGCTGAGATACTTGATCCGAGCGGTGACGAGATTGAAAAAGGCTCATGCTGGGGCTTCTACGGTCGAGACCATGACAAGTCTGGCCTCATGGAGCACGCCAGAACCTCGATTGATTGGCATCTTGAGCAAGTGGCACAAACCGCCCTCAATATGCCAGCTTGCCTCATTTGACGCTCAAACCCTGCCCCGCCGGTCACAATGGCCAGTGGGGCAGAATTGAACGCCACGTTCAGCTTGACACTGTGAAAATTTAACCCTACAATACGACACCATGAAAACTAACACCGACACACCTACACCCCGACACACCTACACCCCGACACACCTTAACCGCTGGACTCGCCCCGACTCGTACATGGGGGCCGAATGGCCGGAGTACTTCTATTTCCTCAGTCAAAATCGAGACAGTGACGCGCTAACCCGCTCTAATTTCCGCTGCGGGCTGGCAGCACTCGAAAAGCTGCCAGCGTTCTCCCCTGAGAATGATGAAACCGAGAGCCGCTTTGCCCTTCGTGAGGGGCACTGGGCATGCGGCTGGATTGAGTGGATTGCCATCCACCTTTCCGACGTGGAAGCACTCAAAGCCGCCGACAAGATGGCGGCAGGTCTGGACTCGTACCCCGTGCTGAACGAATACGACTTCAGCGACTTGGAACAAGAGGAAGCAGATCAAACGTGGCAAAACTGCTACGGTGTGAAGGAGCGCCTCGCCTATGTGCGCAAATTCCGCAATCAGTTTGAGTTTCGCGACTTTGGCGACGTTCTGGCCTGCATTCGTGGTAAGTACTTTGCCGGTTATGCTTCCGAACTGCTCGCCTAAAACCGCACCATGAAAACCTGCCCTAAATACCTGCAAGAGCTGTACGGCCCGGTCACGCCTGAAACGTGGCGGCGCTGGCTAGACTACCAGCAATCAGCCCGCGACACCCTCGCTGCTCCTGGCTGCGACTGGTCAAAAGCCCGTGCCTTCTACGATGAAGCTGGGCGGATATCAAACCAGTTGAGCCGCTGCGGGTCGCATTCCACGTCCAGCTTGACCACTAAACGCCCCTTCCCCTGGTGTGGCGTGAGCATGTACCTGCAATTCGCCGGCCGTTCCATATCGCTAGACGTGGAAACCGCTGATAGTGACTTGCGCACGATTGCAGAGTTCAGAGAAGATTAAAACCTCACACCATGAAAACATCACCACTAAAACCTTGCTGCCCCTACGGGACATATCAGCGTGCCACTTCCGGCCTGCCAGTCCGCGACATTATGAACCACTTCCGATTTTAGCATTATGAAAACCAGTACTTACGATATGTCAGGAGGCAGCGCCCATGTTCGCGCCATCGCGGAGGAGTCGGGCCTTGATTGGATGGCCTGCCATTCAAACGAAAAAACCGCGACCGTCGAAGGGTTTCAAGTTGAAACTTGGTACGACGAAAACTCTAGCTCTGCGTACTCCTCCTGGTGTGCATTCATTAAAGGGGTCGGCACTTGCTCTGCTATCAGCGTGGAACAAGCCACAACGGAAGTCATTGCTAAAGCCCGCAACGCCAAAAACAAAAAGCCATGAAACTTTTCACTATCGCCGGAGTAACAGAGTGCGCAGGGATCACGCGAAACATCCCACCACGCTATGACCTGCGTCCCATGAACCACAAGGCGGCTTGCAACTTTGCCCGTGCATGCACTACCGGCTTCACACGTTGGACTCTGCACCTATGGCCCGACAGCGTGCCTCACACGGGCGAGCCGTTGATTGCAAGCAAGTACCGCCGCTAAACTTATGACCCCGCCCCGCCTCGCCGCTCAAATCGCGGCAAACGTCAAAGAAACCCAAACACAAGCCCTGCTTAGCTATGTAGCTAAGCAGGAAGCCGTTGACAAACGCAAACCAGAAACCAACAAACCGAGATGAAAAACGGAATAGCATTAATGGCGCAAGCCTTGAAAATTGGTACCGTACCCGTGGAACTGCGCAAAAGCCGTACAGGCTGGCGCGCTTTCATGCCTGCCAGCATCACCCGCAACGGCGGAGTTGATCAAACCTCCCACGTTGAAATTTCCTACCACCCTATGTCCAAAACCGGCCTGAAAATGTGGCTGGCGCAAAGGTACTGCGCGGAGGTCTTCGAGAAGACCGACGGCGTGTACATTTCCCCGCGCTACGCCATGAAATGCCCCCGCTGGGGTTCTCGCTTTGGCGCTTTGCCAGAACTTACTCACTTTATGAAACGCGCTGGCCTGATCTCAGTATGAACTCCGCACTTCCCAAGCCTCTGATCCTCTGGTGCCGCTCCGAACATGGCGAGCGCGCCGCCCGCATGCTTCCATGCTACATGCGCGGAGAGATGAACAAGTACGCGCCACCCGGCAAAGGAAACCGGGCAGCTCGGCGCGCACTGTCGCAATGCACCCTCAAACCGGGCAAGATCGTGCCTCCCGTGTCGTGGAGTCGCAAAACCTGCTGCGCCATCGCCGACAACCTGGTACGCATTGCCAACTGCAAAACGCAAATCCCTTGGAAGTCATGAAACCCGCCACCCTGCAAAACCTCCACCGCGAGCAATTCCTGCGGGCCTGCAATGACCTGCAAACCGCGTACAACCATGGTCTAGGCATCGTCCGCGCCTCTGTCACACTTCACCGCCTCAAAGGCGTCGTACCCCGTTCCCTGCATCGCCACATACCCACCCCCAAAACCACTGCAACGCCATGAACCCCGAACAACTCAAAGAAACCCTGCGCCTTCACTCCCTATGGTTAAAAGGTGATCCCGCTGGAAAACGTGCGAACCTTCGCAGCGCGAACCTTCGCAGCGCGGACCTTCGCAGCGCGGACCTTCGCAGCGCGGACCTTTCCGGCGCGGACCTTTCCGGCGCGAACCTTTCCGGCGCGAACCTTTCCGGCGCGAACCTTCGCAGCGCGAACCTTCGCAGCGCGAACCTTCGCAGCGCGGACCTTCGCAGCGCGAACCTTTCCGGCGCGAACCTTCGCAGCGCGGACCTTTCCGGCGCGGACCTTTCCGGCGCGGACCTTTCCGGCGCGAACCTTCGCAGCGCGGACCTTTCCGGCGCGAACCTTCGCAGCGCGAACCTTTCCGGCGCGAACCTTTCCGGCGCGAACGTTCGCAGCGCGGACCTTTCCGGCGCGAACC
>Ga0209829_10000126_pt1 | contig 65865 bp, 64 predicted proteins | sample C_140205_EF_Meta_FD_187311 | JGI IMG/M metagenome (GOLD analysis project Ga0209829, IMG submission 187311) | Freshwater microbial communities from Lake Croche, Canada to study carbon cycling - C_140205_EF_MetaG (SPAdes) (version 2) | ecosystem: Environmental > Aquatic > Freshwater > Lake...
ATGATCCCGAAAACAATGTCCTGCGCCAAGCAGTAACATGTTTTGAGTACTTAATTCATGTGGCTCTATTGCCTGACGATCTGCCCACTCGTGATTCTTTGGCACTGTTACTAGATAGGGCTCTTCATATAATGCAATTGATTCAAGTCCCTGCGGATTAAAAGGCGTTGCTAAAACAGCGCAATCTAAATCTCCGTGCTTGAGCATCTCTAATAAAACCGTTGTAAAGGTCTCATGTAAAAATAAAGGCATTTCAGGTAAAGACTCCCGAGCACGACGAATCACCCTAGGCAGAAGATAGGGTGCAATGGTATAAATCGTTCCTAATCGTAAAGGTCCACGCATGGGATCAATACCAATTTTGGCCATCTCTGTAAATCGCTTCACTTCTTGAATAACGAGTTGTGCTTGCTCGATTAATAAATTTCCGGTAGGCGTTAAGCTGACATCTGCAGTATGGCGCTGAAAAATTTGAACGCCTAACTCATCCTCTAACTTTTTGACTGCAACAGATAAGGTTGGTTGAGAAACGTGGCAAGCAATAGCCGCCCTTCCAAAGTGCTTTTCTTTGGCTAAAGCAATAATGTATTTTAATTCGGTGAGCGTCATAATTTGATTATCAAGCTTTTAATAACTCCGATCTTGATCCTAGCCATCTCACTAAATGCTTCCTGGCTAACTGCGGTTCATTTTGTAATAAATCATGAGCCAGATCTTTGACTGCTTCAATTAACCAAGCATCGCGTTGTAAGTCAACGAACCGTAACATCGTATCCCCCGATTGTCTCGCACCTAATAACTCTCCTGGCCCACGCAAGGCTAAATCTTTTTCTGCAATCTCAAACCCGTCACTAGACTTGCGCAGAGTTTGAAGCCTCTCCTTAGCAGCAGACGATAGGTATCACTGTATAGTAAAATACAAACGGATTGCTCAGCTCCCCGACCAACCCGTCCTCGTAATTGATGAATCTGAGCATATCCAAATCGTTGCGCATGTTCTATGACCATTAAAGTTGCATTGGGGACGTCTACGCCAACTTCAATGACAGTTGTACTAACGAGTAACTGAATTTGGCCATCTTTAAAGCGCGCCATAATGCTAGACTTTTCTTCAGCTTTTAATTTTCCATGAATCAATCCGACAGAATATTCCGAAAGAGTGTTCGATAAGGTCTCGAAAGTTTCCAGTGCTGTCTTTAACTGCAGCACTTCAGACTCTTCTATTAAAGGACAAACCCAATAACACTGTCGCCCCTTGGCTAATTCTTGCTGCACACCAACAACTACTTCAGGCCTTCTATTTTCCTTAATTAATTTAGTCACAACAGGTTTTCGTCCTGGCGGTAATTCATCGATCACCGATACTTCTAAGTCTGCGTAATACGTCATCGCCAAGGTCCTTGGAATGGGTGTGGCAGACATCATTAATTGATGCGCATAAACCGGCTCTGTACCCTTTTTGGCGTGGAGTTGTAATCGTTGACGCACTCCAAAACGATGTTGCTCGTCAATGATTGCTAAGCCTAGATTGGCAAAGGTAATGCCTTCTTGAATCAGGGCATGTGTGCCGATCGCTAATTGAGCATCGCCACGCATAATTTGTTCTTGGGCTAATCTTTTCTCCTTTACTTTTAGGCTTCCCGTGAGCCAGACAATTGAAATTCCTAAGCTAGTGAACCATGGTAAAAATTTTTGATAATGCTGCTCTGCCAAAATTTCTGTCGGTGCCATTAAGGCAACTTGATAACCATTTTCTATCGCGTAGCAAGCTGCTAAGGCTGCTATCGCGGTCTTACCACTACCAACATCGCCTTGCAATAACCGATTCATCGGATAAGCCTGCTCTAAATCTGAAGTAATCTCACCCCACACCCTAAGCTGAGCCTGAGTGAGTTGAAAGGGTAGGATTTGGAGAAACGCATCCTTACGGGAGTTTTTCTGCGAACAAAAAGCTGGCGCTTGCCTTTTCTTCCTCTCCATATGCGCCTGCTGTAATGAAATTTGCTGGGCTAATAATTCTTCGAACTGAACCCGTCGCCAAGCTGGATGCGTCCTTTCTAATAGACTAGCTGAGTTTATATGAGAGTCCGGATGGTGCAAAAGACGAATCGCTTCCTCTAAACTAGGTAACTCGCTAAAAAATGGATATTTATTCTGACAAATAACTCCGGGCGTAAATATTTCCTCTAAAAAATTCTTTAATTCGGGCTCCTTTAAACCTTTTTCGATCGCTTTTCTAAGAGTTGCCTGCCCCAATCCTGCAATCGTGGAATAAATTGGTGTTAGTTCTTTTGATAAAGGTGCATCCGGTAAACAAACTTTTACAGTAGGATGAACCATCTCTGGTCCAAAATACCCCTGCCGTAAATCACCACGAACGCGTAAGTGCATGCCTACTGCCATTTGTTTTTGTTGACTAGGATAAAAATTTAAAAAGCGTAAGGTCAACTCATCCGTCTCGTCAGCGATTAGAACGACTAATTGTCTTCTTGGTCGAAACTGTACTTCACAACGAATCACGTGTCCTTGAGTCTGTACTGCTGAGGTTTCTAAAGCTACAATTGCTTGGGCAATATTTACAATCGTTGTTTCATCTTCATAACGCATTGGCAAATGTAATGCTAAAGCAGCAGGTGTATCTAAGCCCAGGCGCGATAATGGGGTCTGTACTGCTTTAATTTGCGCTGTTGAAGTGGGCTTTACCATGTGTTAGACAGGTTTAAAATAGGGTTATTTACGTTTAAAAATGCAACTTACTGATTTCGATTATCAACTCCCCAAAGATTTGATCGCGCAATACCCGCTAGAGCTGCGAAGTGCCAGCCGCCTATTAGATGTAATAGTGCAAGCTCCAAGTCAAGAAGTTCTTTGTAAAGATCTTATTTTCACCGATATTGTTCAATTATTACAAAAGGGGGATTTATTAATCTTTAATGATACAAAAGTCATCCCGGCGCGTGTTTTTGGTTCTAAAGACACGGGTGGCAAAGTTGAATTACTGATTGAGCGTGTTCTACCCCAAAATTGTGTTTTAGCTCAAATTAAAGCTTCTAAACCCCCGAAACCTGGATCTCTTATTTATGTCGGATCACCCGATAATCAGGCCTGCCTTCAAGTCCTTAGTCGGCATCAAAATGCGAACCAATCCGAATTAGCACACTCGGAAATTTCACCATTCTATGATGTGCAGTTTCCATCTAGCGTACTCGATTTTCTTGATCAATATGGGGTACTTCCACTGCCACCCTATATTCATCATGATGCGAATCAACACGATGCCAAGCGCTATCAAACTGTCGTTGCTAATCAACCAGGAGCGGTAGCAGCACCGACTGCCGGCTTACATTTTGATGAGCCATTACTGGAAAAAATTCAGTCTTTGGGCATCCAAATAGCCCACATCACTTTGCACATTGGTGCTGGTACTTTTAGTCCAGTGCGACATGAGGATCTATCCAAACATCAAATGCACTTCGAACAGTATTTTATTTCACCCAAAACACGCGCTGCAATTGATCTGGCTTTGGCACACAAGCGCCGTATCGTGGCAGTTGGAACCACTTCTCTGCGAGCTTTAGAGTCGGCTTTTACAATGGGTGACCAAGCCGACACCAATTTATTTATAACGCCAGGGTATCAGTTTCAAGTAGTTGATGCCTTGATTACAAATTTCCACTTACCCAAATCAACCCTTTTAATGCTAGTCAGCGCTTTTGCTGGCACGTCTACAATTCAGAAAGTATATCAACATGCAATTGCCCAGCAATATCGTTTTTTTAGCTATGGCGATGCGATGTTTCTGAGGAAATCATGAGCGCATCACCAAATCTCGACTTACAGTTTAAAGTCTCTCATCAAGACCCGGCGTCCCATGCCCGCCGGGCTTCTTTTCAATTACCCCACGGCTCACTCCAAACCCCGATGTTTATGCCAGTAGGAACATATGGGACAGTCAAAGCTTTAACTCCTAGAGATCTCACAGAGTCGCATGCACAAATGATTTTAGGTAATACCTTTCATTTGTGGCTTCGCCCCGGCACTGAAGTCATTCAACAATTCCAAGGGCTACATCAATTCATGGGTTGGTCAGGCCCAATTCTGACCGACTCGGGAGGTTTTCAAGTTTTTAGCCTAGGCGCTCTGAGAAAGATTTCCGAAGAAGGTGTGACCTTCGCCTCTCCGATCAATGGTGACCGACTTTTTATGTCGCCCGAAGTCTCCATGGAAATTCAAGCCGTACTCAATAGCGATGTAGCAATGCAATTTGACGAGTGTACGCCCTATGAAATCAAGCAGATTCCCACGGATGAAAAATCGGCTAGGGTTTCTTTAGAATTATCCCTTCGATGGGGCGAGCGAAGCATAAAGCGCTTTCGTGAACTAAATACCGGGAATGCCCTATTTGGAATCGTTCAAGGAGGTATGTTTGAACATTTACGTGAGCATTCGCTCGCTGGAATCATGGCGCAAGGTTTTGATGGTGTAGCCATTGGTGGCTTATCTGTCGGAGAGCCAAAACCGGATTTTGAACGAATCTTACGTCATATTGGTCATCAACTACCAAGCCATCAGCCCCGCTACTTAATGGGCGTTGGCACTCCGGAAGATCTCGTATTCAGTGTGTCACAAGGCATCGATATGTTTGATTGCGTAATGCCAACTCGCAACGCTAGAAATGGTTGGTTATTTACGCGTTTTGGCGATTTAAAACTTCGTAATGCTACTTTTAAAAACGATCTAAAACCCCTCGATGGGACATGCTCTTGCTATACCTGTAAAAATTTTAGTCGTGCTTATCTACACCATTTACAAAAAGTCAATGAAATTTTAGGCGCACAACTAAACACAATTCACAATATCCATTACTATCTCAATTTAATGACTGAAATCCGAGAATCTCTAGAGAAACAAGCCTTTGGACCGTTTGTAAAACAGTTTCATCATGACCGGGCAGTTGGTGTTCAAGAACCCTAAAGACAGAGTTCTTAGGTAAGTTTGCATAAGTCCGTTAAAATCAACAGAATTTGTAATTTGCATCAAAATAGTCGGTTATCGATTAACTTCATTGAATAGAGGAAAAATATGTGGATTAATAATGCTTACGCACAATTTGGTGGTGGTGGCGCAGATAGTGGACTATCTTCAATCATCATGATGGTTGGTATGTTTGGTGTCTTATGGTTCGTCATGATTCGCCCACAAATGAAACGTCAAAAAGAACTGAAAGCAATGCTTGAGTCAGTCGCGAAAGGCGATGAGGTTTCAACTGTCAGCGGCATGCTTGGTCGCGTTGTCGAGTTAAAAGACCAGTATGTAACTCTTGAATTAGCTCCAAACCTCCAAGTCAAAATGCAAAAATCTGCGATTGCAGCTGTTCTTCCTAAAGACACCTTGAAATCTATTTAAGAGTTTGCATGAACCGCTACCCTCTCTGGAAATATCTCGTTATTGCTGTAGCTCTCTTAATTGGAGTTGTTTACTCTATTCCAAATCTATTTGGTGAAGTTCCAGCCATTCAAATAGCTGGATCGAAAACAAGTTCAAAAATTGATTTAAATACCCAAGAAAAGGCTGATCTCGCACTAGCCAATGCCAAAATCAGCAGCAATGGAAGTTTCTATGAGGCGCAAGGTTCTAGCGGAACTATCAAGATTCGATTTAAAGATACCGATACGCAATTAAAAGCTAAAGACCTCCTGGAAAAAGAACTTAATGCAGACTTCAGTAATCCAGATTACATCATTGCTCTCAATTTATTAACAAATACCCCCAACTGGCTGCTCAGCATCAATGCCTTGTCCATGCCTTTAGGTCTGGATCTTCGTGGTGGGGTTTATTTCTTACTCAAAGTTGATATGAAAGGTGCGGTTGAGAAAAAAGTTACTGCCCTAGCTTCAGATGCCAGATCAAAACTGCGAGAGAAATCCATTCGTTATCAAAGTATCGAACGTTTAAACGAAACACTCAATATCAAGGTGAGTACTGATACCAATGTTGATAAAGCAATCGAATCGTTGAAAGATGCTTTGAGTGAAATGAATCTCAAATCCGAGAAAAAATTAGATCACTTTTTAATTACCGGCACATTAAAACCTGAAGCAAGTAAAGCCATTCAAGATAACGCCCTGAAGCAAAACATCCTGACTCTGAACAAGCGAGTCAATGAATTAGCTGTGAAAGAACCAGTCATCCAAAAACAGGGTAATGACCGAATCGTTGTTCAATTACCCGGCGTCCAAGATACAGCGCGAGCAAAAGATATTATAGGTAGAACTGCAACTCTTGAGGCCCGCTTAGCCAACCCAGTGCAATCTAGTATTGGACTGAATGAAACCCCTCCTCTAGGTATGGATGCCTTTCGCTTTGGCGATCGCCAGGGCGTTTTTAAAAAATCCGTCATTATTACTGGTGACCGTATTATCGATGCCAGCGCAGGCTTTGATCAAAATCAGCGCCCCTCTGTCAACCTAACTTTAGATGCAGCAGGCGGCCGAGCAATGCAAGAAATGACCAGAGAAAATCTTCAAAAACCCATGGGGATGATCCTCTTTGAAAAAGGTCGTGGTGAGGTATTAACTATTGCAACAATCCAAGGGGAGTTTGGCACAAAATTCCAGATTACCGGACAACCAACAACGCAAAGTGCTAATGATCTCGCACTTTTACTGCGTGCTGGCTCCCTAGCCGCTCCCATGGAGATTATCGAGGAAAGAACCATTGGACCAAGCCTTGGGGCTGAAAATATCGAAAAAGGTTTTAAATCCCTTGTTTATGGCTTTCTTGGTATTGCCATCTTTATGTTGGTGTACTACATGATTTTTGGCTTATTCTCGGTCGTTGCACTAGCCGTCAATCTTCTTCTTCTGATTTCTGTTCTTTCAATGCTACAAGCAACGCTTAGCCTTCCCGGTATTGCAGCGATGGCCCTTGCTTTAGGAATGGCGATTGACTCCAATGTCTTAATCAATGAACGTATCCGGGAGGAATTGCGTGCTGGGGCGTCACCGCAAACGGCAATTTCAATCGGCTTTGATAAGGCTTGGGCAACCATTTTAGACTCTAATGTCACGACCTTGATTGCTGGACTAGCTCTACTTGCTTTTGGCTCAGGCCCAATCAAAGGCTTTGCAATCGTGCATTGTCTGGGTATCCTGACCTCCATGTTCTCAGCAGTCTTCTTCTCTCGCGGCCTAGTCAATTTGTGGTACGGCCGTCAGAAAAAATTGCAATCAATTTCTATAGGTTAGAACATGGAATTTTTCCGAATTCGTCAAGATATTCCCTTCATGCGTTATGCACTCGTATTGAATGCGATTTCGCTAATTACCTTTTTAGCGGCAGTCTTTTTTCTTGCTTATAAGGGACTACATCTTTCTATTGAATTTACTGGCGGCACGGTCCTCGAAGTGAAATATTCCCAAACAACTGAATTAGAACCAATTCGGAGTGCCATTTCTAAACTAGGCTATACCGATGTCAATGTGCAAAATTTTGGCAGTTCAAAAGATGTCATGGTTCGACTACCACTGATTAAAAATCCCGATGGCTCCTTGATGAGTTCGGCACAGCAGAGCCAGTCACTCATGCAAGAATTGTCTAAACTTGACCCCAGTGCAAGCTTGCAGCGCGTTGAATTTGTGGGGCCCCAAGTCGGTGAAGAACTGCTTTATGGCGGCATTAAAGCACTCATTTTTGTAATTATTGGGATTATGGTCTATCTTTCCATTCGGTTTGAATGGAAATTTGCGCTCGCAGGGATTATTGCTAATTTACATGACGTCATTATTATTCTGGGGTTTTTTGCCTTTTTTGAATGGGAGTTCTCTCTCTCAGTTCTAGCTGCAGTTCTAGCCGTCTTAGGCTACTCGGTCAACGAGTCGGTCGTTATTTTTGATCGAATCCGAGAGAACTTTCGTAGGTATAGAAAATTAGATACCCCTGATATTATTGATAGTGCTATTACCGGTACGATCAGCCGAACAATTATTACGCACGGTAGTACCGAAATGATGGTCCTTGCGATGCTCATCTTTGGTGGCGCTTCACTCCATTATTTCGCCATTGCCCTGACTATTGGTATTTTGTTTGGAATTTACTCTTCCGTTTTCGTGGCTGCTGCTATAGCAATGTGGCTTGGGGTCAAACGAGAGGATTTAATTAAAGTAGAGCCGAAAAAAGAAGATGCTTTATCCCGTGATGCAGATCCTAATTTTGGAGCTAAAGTTTAAGACTTGAATTTGTATTGACTAGAACAGTAAGCACGATCAATTGTTGGATCTCTTAATTGACGGTGTTTTGTAACTCGACCAGTCACTCGTTTACGCCACATCTTGAATGAGCTCTCTTGCAGATTTTTTCGCATCAACGCAATGACATTTGCCTCAGATAATTCATACTGTTGAGAAATGGCTTCAAATGGCGTACGATCCTCCCAAGCCATTTCAATGATGCGTGATAAATCACTTGGGGATAAAAGCGCGATTTCGTGAATCAAGTTATCTGGCATCAAGCAGTACCTATTTTTTCGAGAACATTTGTTTAAAAACAATTGGATAATCCATTTTACTGAAAGTAACCCCACCATGCGCTATGCCATTTTTAAATATCATGCAACTCATGGACCAATTGAAATAGCCTATCTTCAAGAAGGCGTTGGACCCCCACTGCTACTCTTACATGGCTTTCCCCAAACCAAAAAAATCTGGGAGCCAACTGTGCAATTACTTAAAAGTCAATTTACCTGTATTACCCCCGATTTACGCGGTTATGGCTTCTCTTCCAAACCAAAAGGCCTGCCCGATCATGCGAATTACTCCAAACGCGAAATGGCGCGCGATATGCTTGAATTAATGCACTCGCTAGGTCATCGCACTTTCGATCTAGTAGGCCACGACCGAGGCGGTAGAGTCGCTCACCGCCTCGCTACCGATTATCCCAGTGCCATTCGAAAATTAATGGTGCTAGATATCTCCCCTACCTGGAAAATGTATGCAAACACAACCCAGCAGTTTGCCACAGCCTATTGGCACTGGTTTTTTTTAATACAACCGACACCCATACCAGAGACATTAATTGGCAATCAGGTCGACTTTTTATTGCCCAAAATGATGGGGGCAAAAGCGGGTATTCAAAATCCCTTTAGTCCAGAAGCTTTTAAAGAATATGTCTACTGGATGAAAGACCCAGCATGCTTGCATGCTATGTGCGAGGATTACAGAGCAGCTAGCACGATTGATTTAATCCATGATCAAGAGTTTCGAGACCTAGGCAAAAAATTAGCGATGCCAATTTGCGCTCTTTGGGGAGAAAAGGGTGTCGTACATCGCTGCTTTAACCCAATTAGTGACTGGCAGGAAGTTTTTCAAGAGGTTACCGGTCACCACCTCCCCTCAGGACACTATATCCCCGAGGAAATTCCAGATATCCTGGCAAATGAAATACGCACTTTTTTTTAGAGGCCTAAAATTTCTAAAGTTTGCCGAGTCGCACCTTGATGATCTTTGGAAAATTGAAGCCCTTGAATAGACATACTCAACCTTTTTTCAGGCTCTGCAATGAGTTGATTTAAATATTGCGCTAATTGATCTGTCAATATATTTTCAGGTACATCTGGATCTAATCCTAAACTAAGCGCAGCGCCAAGTTGCAAAGCGTCATGACTTACTTGGGCAAAATTGTATGTGGATGGTCCTAGTATTACTGGCTTACCTAAGGAGCATGGCTCTATTAAGTTTTGTCCTCCAGTACCTTGCAGCGTTCCGCCCATAACAACCACATCACTAGATTCTAAATAAGCAGCCATCTCGCCCATTGTGTCACCAATGAGCACATCCACATCGATGATTCTAGCCCGGTGAAGCTGTGAGCGTAGTTCATAGCGCAACTGCTGAGATTGCAAACTTGCAACAACCTCATCAAGTCGTTGCATATGCCTTGGAACAATCATTAATAAGGGATTTTGAGTTTTATCTACTTGTTGCCAAGCTTTTAAAATCAGGCTTTCCTCACCATCTCTCGTGCTAGCAGCACAAATAGTTACGCGGTTTGGCCAGTGGCTCTTTTTCCAGACAGCACCTAATTGCACTAAATTCCTGTCCAAATGCACATCAAACTTCAAGTTACCAGTAATTCGAACTGGTTTTTTTGTAAAGGCTTGATATCTTTTCGCATCCCCTGGGGTTTGTGCCAAGATTTCAGTAAAAGATTGAAATACGTCTCGACTGAATCCTTCCAAGTGCGCAAATCGACGCGCACTTCGCTCGGAGAGTCGTCCGTTGATTAAATAAATTGGTATTTTTTGTTGTTTAGCGAATAAAATTAAATAGGGCCAAACTTCTGTTTCCATCAATAAGCCAATTCGCGGCCTAAAATATCGATAGAATCGACCAACCGGCCAACAAAAATCATAAGGTAAATAAACCTGCATGAGTTGCTTTGCGGCAATTGCGTCTTGAAAGATTTCACTCCCGAGTTTTCGACCAGTCGGTGTCATATGCGTCAATAAAACTCTCTGACCTTGTTCTAATAACTTCAGAATAAAAGGAGTCGCAGCGCGCGTCTCTCCAACAGATACGGCGTGCAACCAAATAGGGTCTTGGAATGCAATGACTTTAGGATAAAAACCAAAACGCTCAGAGATATTTTGGCGGTAGTTTGGCTCTTTTCTACCCTTTAACCATAATCGAATTAAGGCGAAAGGCGCAATCAGATGCCACGCGCACTGATAAATAATCATCATCAACTTCCGTGGTAAAGATTGCATGTATGGCATTATTTACGTTTGCCAAGTAATCAATATGGCCGACTACTTCCGAGTCTGATTTTTTAGTCGAAGTGACAATTCAATTGCCTTACCTAAGTAATTACTCGGTGTCATTGCCAGTAATCGGTCCCTAGCGTCTTGGGGAATATCTAACTGATGAATGAAAGTTTGTAAGTCTTCTTTAGTAATATTTTTTCCGCGCGTTAATGTCTTTAACTGCTCATACGGATTGGGCACTCCAAATCTTCTCATCACAGTCTGAATCGGCTCGGCCAAAACCTCCCAGCTTTGATCTAAATCTTCAGCTATACGACTTGGGTTTGTTTCTAACTTGAGCAAGCCACGGATCGCACTATCATAAGCAATCAGCGTATGTCCAAAAGCTGTGCCGAGATTTCTGAGAACTGTTGAATCTGTTAAATCGCGCTGCCAACGAGAAATTGGCAATTTGTCCGATAAATGCCTCAGTAAGGCATTGGCTAAACCTAGATTGCCCTCTGAGTTCTCAAAATCAATCGGATTCACTTTATGTGGCATAGTCGATGAACCAATTTCACCATCTTTCGTTTTCTGCTTAAAGTATCCTAAAGAAATATAACCCCAAATATCTCTATTCATATCGAGTAAAATCGTATTTGCTCGTGCGAAGGCATCAAACAATTCTGCCATCGCATCATGTGGCTCGATTTGTATTGTGTATGGGTTAAAAACCAAACCTAAGCGATCTTCTACAACTGCACGACAAAATGACTCCCAATCAAAATCCGGATATGCAGCAACGTGGGCATTGTAATTACCGACCGCACCATTCATTTTCCCAAACATCTGGACCCCACGTATTTGCTCAATGCTACGCTCTAGACGTTTAGCAATATTTGCCATTTCTTTACCAAGTGTGGTCGGAGATGCTGGCTGGCCATGGGTCCGAGACATCATCGGGATAGCGGCATTGTCGATCGCAAGATTGACTAAACAGTCCAACAAAGCTTCTAATTTTGGAAGCATTACATGATGTACAGACCCATTTAACATCATGCCATGGGAAGTGTTATTGATATCCTCTGAGGTACAGGCAAAGTGAATAAATTCACTCGCTTTCTCTAACTGGTCTTGCCCTTTTACCTGCTCTTTTAACCAATACTCTACAGCCTTTACATCGTGATTAGTTACCGCCTCTATCTCTTTAATACGCTTGGCATCTTGCTCTGAAAACTGCTCTACTAACTGCAATAAATACGCTTCAGAGGTTTGATCAAAACTTGGCATTTGCGGCAATTTCGAATGGGCTAATGCAATCAGCCAATGGACTTCGACTTTGACCCGTTGACGCATAAATGCTGCTTCAGATAGCCATGGCCTCAAGTCATCTGTTTTAGAAGCATATCTGCCATCTATTGGTGAAAGTGCATTAAGGGTGGATAATGTCGTGGGCACAGTTTTAATTTATTGTTTTAGATTCTGCTATTTTATTCGTAATCGATACAAACACATTATTTATTCAAGGATTGCTTCATGAAATTAATTGGTTCCCTTACTAGCCCCTATGTGCGCAAAGCTCGGATTGCTTTTTTAGAAAAGAAAATTGATGTTGAGCTAATTATTGATCCCGTGTGGTCTGCTGATAGCCAATTACCCGGTGTTAACCCACTCGGTAAAGTACCAGCATTGATTATGGAAGATGGCGGAGCTATGTTTGATTCGCGCGTTATCGTGGAATATGCCGATACCCTGAGTCCAGTAGGTCGATTAATTCCCTCTACTGGTAAAGAAAAAGCCGCTGTCAAGACTTGGGAGGCCCTTGCAGATGGAGTTTTGGACGCAGCAATCTTGGTGCGCCTTGAAAAAACTTGGGGACCCCGTGACGGGCAACTTTGTCAAGCTTGGGTAGATCGACAAATGCAAAAAGTCGCTGCAGGCTTGCAAGCCATGTCCGATGGCCTTGGTAAAAATCCATGGTGCTTTGATAATCACTTCGGCCTGTCAGATATCGCCGTCGGTACAGCTTTAGAATACCTCAGGTTTCGATTCCCAGAAATCACATGGGGCCAAGACTATCCGAACTTAGCTGATTTGGTGAATAAACTCCAAACAAGGTCTTCTTTTATCGAGACCGCATTTCCAGCTTAATCAACTTTCCAGTGGGTCTAGGTTGCATCCTCAAAACCCACCGGAAAACCACTAAGTGTGCGCACTCGAATAAATAATCCCGCCCCCCAAACAGATATCCCCATCGTATAAGACAGCAGACTGACCAGGCGTTACCGCCCACTGCTTCTTTGAAAAAACCAGGTCAAAACTGTTTTGATTTGACGGGTCTTCTAGAAATTTTAGAGAGCATAATGCGTCACCCTGACGGTAGCGGGTCTTAGCGCAATAGTGGTCACTCACTACTGGTGGCTTTCCTGAAACCCAACTAGCATCCTGTGCATGCAAAGTTGCCGACTCTAAAAAAGGATGCTCATGACCCTGCACTACCAATAAACTATTGGCAACTAAATCTTTAGCGGCAACAAACCAAGGATCTCCAGAACCGGTCTGTCTCCCCCCAATCCCGATTCCCTTACGCTGCCCCAACGTGTAAAACGCTAAACCAATATGCTGTCCAAGCACCTGACCATTTGCGGTCTTAATCGGACCTGGTTGGCTCGGTAAATATTTTTGCAAAAACTCCCTAAAAGGTCTCTCACCAATAAAACAAATACCCGTTGAATCCTTCTTTTTAGCATTCGGTAAATGTAAATTTTCGGCAATCTCCCGGACTTTGGTTTTGGGCAAATTACCTAAAGGAAAAAGAACCCGACTTAATTGCTGTTGATTTAAACGATGCAAAAAATAACTTTGATCTTTGGTTAAATCAGTCGCCTTTAATAACTCGTAGCCACTGACCCCATGTTGAACGCGTGCATAGTGCCCAGTTGCAATTGCACTCGCACCCAAACGCATTGCATGATCTAAAAAAGCCTTAAACTTAATCTCAGCATTACAAAGAACATCTGGGTTGGGTGTGCGCCCAGCAGAGTACTCTCTTAAAAAATCTTCAAACACACGATCTTTATATTCTTTAGCGAAATTGACTATCTCTACCTCAATACCTAAAATATCTGCTACCGCAACTACATCAATCCAATCCTGCCTAGTGGAGCAATACTCGGAATCGTCATCATCTTCCCAGTTTTTCATAAAAAGACCAACTACCTCAAAGCCTTGCTCTTTTAAGATCCAAGCGGCAACAGAGGAGTCAACCCCGCCAGACATCCCTATTACAACTCTTTGTGGAGGCTTTACCAACTGATGCTCATTAAGACATAGGGCACTTGCGATATCTTTTAACATTCTAATATTGTATGATTGAACGTTTAACATGGCATTTTTATTACTAAAATCAATTTACCCATAAAATATAGGGTAATTACATTTAATGTGGGGAAAAGCATGCGTATTGGTATTCCACTCGAAACCAAATCAGGAGAGTCTCGTGTCGCAGCGACTCCTGAGACTGTCAAAAAGCTCATCACGGCCGGTCATAGCTTGATCATCCAAAGCCATGCGGGGGTTAAGGCCAGCATTATTGATGAGGCATTTACTGCCGCTGGAGCCACTATTGGCTCTGCTACTGAGGTATTTAACTGTGACATCGTCTTGAAGGTTCGCGCTCCGTCAGATGATGAATTAAACCAAATGCGACCAGGAACAGTCCTCATCGGTATGCTTGATCCATTCGATTCAGCAACCATTAACGCTATGGCAGGAAAACAAATTACCGCCTTTGCACTTGAAGCAGCGCCTCGAACAACGCGGGCTCAGAGCATGGATGTGCTCTCCTCACAAGCTAATATCGCTGGTTATAAAGCCGTTATGCTCGCTGCTAATACCTATCAGCGATTTATGCCTATGCTCATGACCGCTGCCGGTACTGTAAAAGCAGCTCGGGTTTTAATTTTAGGTGCTGGTGTTGCTGGGTTACAAGCGATTGCTACAGCGAAGCGCCTAGGGGCTGTAATTGAAGCCTCTGATGTGAGGCCCGCCGCAAAAGAACAAATTGAATCGCTTGGGGCCAAGTTTGTGGATGTGCCTTTTGAAACAGAAGAGGAAAAAGAAATTGCAAAAGGTGTTGGTGGTTATGCCCGCCCCATGCCAGCGTCCTGGATGCAAAGACAAGCGATTTTGGTGGCTGAACGGGCAAAACAAGCAGATATCGTTATTACAACTGCCCTTATCCCCGGCAGAAAAGCTCCCATGCTTTTAGCCGCAGAAACGGTGCAGGCCATGAAACCAGGTTCAGTCATTGTCGACCTAGCAGCTGGTAAAGGTGAAAATGGTTCTGGAAACTGCCCTTTAACTGAAGCTGATCAAATTGTCATTAAACATGGCGTTACTCTAATTGGTCTGAGTAATCTGCCTGCAGAAGTTGCTGCCGACGCGTCTGCACTATACGCTAGAAATGTTCTGGATTTCTTGAAATTAATAGTAACAAAAGAGGCCACCTTAGCCATCCCAAGTGATGATGATATTGTCACAGCATGCTTAATGTGCCAAAACGGCCAAGTCATTCGAATTAACAATTAATTAGGATCATTATGGAAATTAGCTCCGGAGTTTATAACCTCATTATCTTTGTCCTAGCCATCTATGTAGGCTATCACGTTGTTTGGACAGTCACCCCAGCACTGCATACGCCATTAATGGCGGTTACTAATGCAATCTCTGCAATTATTGTGGTGGGCGCGATGCTTGCAGCAGCTTTAACAGTCGGCCCAGTTGGCAAAGTAATGGGCACTCTGGCTGTGGCTTTGGCAGCAGTAAATATATTTGGTGGCTTCTTAGTAACAAAACGTATGCTCGAAATGTTTAAGAAAAAAGAAAAAAAAGTAACTAAGGGAGAATCAGCATGAGTATGGACTTGATTACTCTTTTATATCTAGTCGCCTCGATTTGTTTTATTCAGGCACTTAAAGGCTTATCGCATCCGACTACCTCGATTCGCGGTAATTTATTTGGGATGATCGGTATGGCTATTGCAGTTTTAACTACGGTCGGACTCATCAGTAAACTAGCGAACACCTCTCTAACTAGTGGCTTAATGTATGTTTTGGGTGGACTAGTTGTAGGTGGCGGTATCGGCGCAGTAATGGCTAAGCGTGTAGAAATGACGAAGATGCCTGAGCTAGTAGCATTTATGCACAGCATGATCGGCCTTGCTGCAGTATGTATTGCAATTGCCGCCGTCTCTGAACCAGAAGCATTCAATATTCCAGTTCCACTGCCGATTGGGAATCGTATTGAGTTATTCATTGGCACATTTATTGGTGCAATTACCTTCTCAGGTTCTGTCATTGCCTTTGGTAAGCTCTCGGGTAAGTATAAATTCCGGCTTTTCCAAGGAGCACCAGTCACATTTTCTGGTCAACATCCCCTGAATTTGATTTTGGCTCTGGTCATGATTGGCTGTGGAATTATATTTGCCTTTGACTCTGGAGCAAGCGCCGCTTGGACACCCTTTTTAATCATGTTGGCCATTGCCTTTGTTCTTGGTGTTCTCATCATCATTCCAATCGGTGGTGCAGATATGCCGGTAGTTGTTTCTATGCTCAACTCCTATTCGGGCTGGGCGGCTGCTGGTATTGGGTTCTCACTGAATAACTCGATGTTGATCGTAGCCGGCTCACTCGTTGGATCTTCCGGAGCGATCCTTTCTTACATCATGTGTAAGGCGATGAACCGCTCATTTTTTAATGTCATTCTCGGTGGCTTTGGGGGTGACGCGGTAACTGATCAGGGAACAGGATCCCAAGCGCAACGACCAGTCAAGAGTGGCTCATCTGATGACGCAGCCTTTTTAATGGGGAATGCCGAAACACTGATTATTATTCCTGGCTACGGCTTAGCAGTCGCTAGAGCCCAACACGCTTTAAAAGAATTAACTGAAAAACTGATTCATAAAGGTGTCATTGTGAAATATGCGATTCATCCAGTCGCGGGAAGAATGCCAGGCCATATGAACGTTCTCCTAGCAGAGGCCGAAGTTCCTTATGATCAGGTTTTTGAAATGGAAGATATTAACGGTGAGTTTGCTCAAGCTGATGTGGTCTTAATTTTGGGTGCTAATGACGTGGTAAACCCTGCAGCAAGAACACCTGGCAGCCCAATTTTTGGTATGCCTATTTTGGAAGCATATAAAGCTAAAACAGTGATTGTCAATAAACGTTCCATGGCTTCTGGTTATGCTGGCCTTGATAATGACCTCTTCTATATGGATAAAACAATGATGGTCTTTGGTGATGCAAAGAAAGTGATTGAGGATATGGTCAAGGCAGTGGAGTGATTCTCATACAGCCCTAATTCATAAGGCTTTCTAGATTTTTGTAAGTATCTGTGTCCAATTCCTGTCCAACTGAATATGGCATCGATTCGTAACAGACGTGGAGTTTGGCAGGCTCGTATTAACCGTAAAGTTATACCGACCATCACTAAATCATTTCATACCAAACAGGATGCGGAAAAATGGTCAAGAAGTATTGAGTCAGGCATTGGCCGTGGCACCTACACAAAATATCTGATACCCCCGACACCCTCGGTTATTGATAAAAATTACCTAGAAATTTACTATTAAAAAAGGCACCCGAAGGTGCCTTTTAAGCTTAGCGAAGCGCTAATTACATCATACCGCCCATACCACCCATACCACCCATATCACCCATACCGCCTGGCATTGATGGGCCACTGTCATCTTTTGGAGACTCAGCAATTGCAGCATCAGTAGTTAACAATAAGCCAGCAACTGAGGCAGCGTTCACTAGAGCTGTCTTCGTTACTTTTGCAGGATCGATAACACCTTGTTGCACCAAGTCGCCATACTCGCCAGTTGCCGCGTTATAACCGTAATTACCTGTTCCTGAGGCAACGTTGTTAATCACAACACTTGCTTCATCACCTGCATTTGAAACGATTACACGTAGTGGCTCCTCCATGGCACGTAACACAATACCAATACCTGCATTTTGATCAGCATTATCGCCTTTCAATTTGAGGATGGCCTGTTTAGCGCGCACCAGAGCAACTCCACCGCCAGGAACAATTCCTTCTTCCACAGCAGCGCGAGTTGCATGTAAAGCGTCATCCACGCGTGCTTTCTTTTCTTTCATTTCTACTTCTGTTGCTGCACCAACACGAATAACTGCAACACCGCCTGCTAATTTAGCAACGCGCTCTTGTAATTTTTCACGATCATAATCACTGGTAGCTTCTTCGATTTGTGCACGAATCTGCTTAACGCGTGACTCGATTAACTTTTCATCGCCAGCACCGTCAATAATGATCGTATTTTCTTTACCGATTTCAACACGCTTAGCCTGTCCAAGGTCATCCAAAGTCACTTTTTCTAAAGTTAAGCCAACTTCTTCGGCAATAACTTGTCCTTTAGTCAAAATGGCAATATCTTCTAACATTGCTTTACGACGGTCACCAAAACCTGGAGCCTTGACAGCACAAGTTTTCAAAATGCCACGGATATTATTCACAACTAAAGTTGCTAAGGCTTCGCCTTCGACATCTTCAGCAATAATTAATAGCGGGCGACTTGACTTGGCAACTTGCTCCAAAACTGGTAACAAGTCACGGATATTGCTTATTTTTTTGTCAAACAAGAGGATATATGGATTTTCCATAATAACTACTTGTTTTTCAGGGTTATTAATAAAGTATGGTGATAAATATCCGCGGTCAAACTGCATTCCTTCAACCACTTCTAACTCATCTTCTAAAGACTTACCATCTTCCACTGTAATTACACCCTCTTTACCAACACGCTCCATTGCTTCTGCAATACGGTCACCAATACTTGTGTCGCTATTCGCAGAAATTGAACCAACTTGAGCGATTTCTTTAGTGGTAGTGCATGGTTTGCTGAGCTTTGAAATTTCTGCTAAAGCCGCAGTAACAGCTTTATCAATCCCACGCTTTAAATCCATTGGGTTATGACCTGCTACAACAAATTTCATACCTTCACGCACAATAGACTGTGCTAGAACTGTGGCTGTAGTCGTTCCGTCACCAGCATCGTCAGCAGTCTTAGAGGCAACCTCTTTAACCATTTGTGCGCCCATATTTTGCAACTTATCTTTGAGTTCGATTTCTTTTGCAACTGTTACACCGTCTTTAGTGACCATTGGTCCGCCAAAAGAACGCTCTAAAACCACATTACGACCTTTTGGTCCTAGAGTTACTTTTACAGCATTGGCAAGGATATTTACCCCTTCAACCATGCGTGCACGTGCTGAATCTCCGAATATTACGTCTTTTGCTGCCATGTGAATTCCTTTCTACAGATGATTGAGCTTATTTTTGAACAACAGCCATGATGTCTTCTTCACGCATCACAAGCAATTCTTCACTGTCAACTTTGACAGTTTGACCAGAGTACTTACCAAATAACACGCGATCGCCAACCTTGACGTCTAAGACAATGTTTTTGCCATTGTCGTCACGCTTACCAGGACCAACTGCGAGAATTTCACCTTGATCAGGCTTTTCTGCAGCATTATCCGGAATAAAAATTCCAGATGCGGTTTTTGTTTCACTATCCAAACGTTTGATGATCACGCGATCATGCAAGGGACGTAGCTTCATGCAATCTCCTTAAAAAATTAAATAAAAACCAATAAAATCAAATACTTGAAATTACTAATTGGCCTGCTGAATCATTACAGTAAAGCCTGTTAGCACTCTACTGTAATGATTGCTAACAGGAGTATATATGGTCTTTGATGAATTTGCAAGTGAGGTCAATCCACTTTACAAAAATGCGAAAAAATCTTAAAGGGAGTTACAGATTTAATAAATTTATCCATTACGTTATATGACATAACCTAATGATTTATATTGAAATACTATCTCGACTCAATTAACAGGCGACACCTCTATTCATACCTTAAAAACCTCTAAGCACTGAAAATATGAATGCGGCAAATGAATTGACGGCGTTCAAGTCATTAGTTGAGTTTATGAATGCACCACTATACGACTTTGATGATGTCTTGATTGAGCGTAACAACAGATTGACCCGTTCACATTCATTCCCCTTGCAAAAAAAATCCGCGTTATGCTCGTTTCTACAACTTTGGGCGTTCAAGAGACCATTTGTGAACTACTCGGTCCTTTAGGGCTAGCTCACATTACTCCAAAAACAATCTCGTATTAGGGATACCCCCATTAATTCAACAAGTAATCTGAATGCAAAATCATCGATTCTTTAACTTTATGACCAAGTTTAGCGAGGAATAGGTTAGTTCCTTCTCTTCGTACAAACTTCATTGCTGGCACGAAATCGCTGTCACCAGTTGCGAGAACAATGATATCTACTTGTTTCTTTAAAGACAAAGCTGCCATATCCATTCCAATTCGCATATCTACGCCTTTTTGCGTAATGCTAGGTCTTAAATCGGCAGGGGTAATTGTAAGACTTTGACTTGGCGTTTTAAGAAGCCTTGGTTTAAGATCCCAACCATTGAAACTTAGCTCACCTATACGCAGAGCGAGAAAAGGAATATTACTTAAACCTTTGAATAATGCTTCTGCAGATTGGACTACAGGATGAGACCCGAAATCTAATATTTCTTGGCTTAAAGGATTCTTTTCTGAGTTTTTAAGAGGCTGCGAATCGTAATAATAAATTCTATAGAGATTAGAGCCGAGAAGTAATTCATGATTTTTAATACTATCAACAAAGTTCTGAATATCAGAAGCTTGCATTGGGGATTTTGGTCCTTTAGAAAGTTTTCTCTTTATAAAACCGCCATCTATAAGGATTGCGTAATTTTTCATGATGGAGTGCTACTCAACGGGTCGGCGATCGCGTCGCCTGTTACATGTCACCCGTGGTTTCGCTTTTTTTATTAATGCACCACTTTACACTAATTTAGTACGCTAAACAAAGATTATTTGTGCGCGCCTAGAACCTGTTATGGTAAAAAAGTTAGCTTATCTGGCATCAACTATTTGTACAACAGGCTTATTACCCGCGAGAGCTCGTCGAATAAGGCAGGGAAGTTTTGTGGCTAATTTTTGGATAAAAAATTACGACTTGGCTTGCAGAAAAAATAGAAAAATCTCATGTTGGATAGCAGATTTGAGCAATACATTTTTTGCGAGATTTTCCGTAAGCAACTGATTCTCAAAGAATGTAGAGTCTCAACTTCAGTTGCTACCGACACATGTTAAGTATTACTAAGCAATTGTTTTGTAACATGAATCCCACTTAAATACGCGTTCTCAATCCGACTAGCGGAAAAATAGTCCCCACAAACTCCAAGCCCAATATGCTCCAGGTAGTAACTCACTTCAGCTGTGGGGTCTTGGGGCACCACGCGAGCGTAACGCCAGCGCTGAATAAAAGACTCTCGCTCCAGCCGAAGTAAATCTATTTCTAAACCAGTCACTTTGGCAAATGCACTCAATAGTTCCCTTTTAATTACTAGGGGATCCTCTGCTAAATGCTCTAACGACCACTCTGGACTAGCTTGTACTACCCAACTATCTAAACTAGACTTGTCTTCTCGAAACGGCTTGGAGTTATTTTTAGCAATCCAACGAATCTGGTTATTTTCCAAATCCTCAGGTATCTGCCACACATCGTATTTAGTGTCCCCCAGTAAATCACGATTTGTCTCAAACCAAATGGCCCAGCATGGCAACATTGTTTTGCAGGATAGTTTTTGTAAAAGCGCTGTCAATGCACCGTCTAAAGTAGGTTGATTGGCTATAGATTTTTGAAGCAGTTGTGCGGCTTGTGGACCAGGTATCGCTAAGATAACGAAGTCAAATGTGGCTACCTGTAACTGCTGATTCTTTTCATAAGTGAGTCGCCATGGCATTTGACCAGGTGTCTCAATACGCTCAATCTGCAGAACTAAAGCTTCTCGTTGCACAAGTTCATCCAATTGAAAAACACGAGCAAGACTAGACATTCCAGGTACACCAACATACCATTGCGGCGCCTCTCTCTCATATCGCAAACGCGGCTGCCATGAAGCAATCAAACCCATTTGCAAACCTGCATCTACCCAATCTAAAAAATTTTTTGAGCGGGCAGTAAAAAATTGAGCTCCATGATCAAACTTGCTGAGTGATGCAAAACGCGTCGCCGAACGACCACCAAGACCACGCGATTTTTCAAATACCTGCACTGATAATCCAGCAGTTTGTAATTCTTTTGCGCAAGCTAAGCCTGCAATCCCTGCGCCAACTATAGCTACTGAAGCTGCACACATCTAATATTCCTTTCGTCTTTAACAAATACTATCAATATCTAACCTACATGCTGACCCCGATCATAATCAGTCAAAAAAACATACTCTAAATCATCAGAAATTGTAGGAACCTTCTTACACCAAATTCAATGAAAGCCTCTATTTATTAGCTTTAATGCGTTATAGACTCAAATATCTAAAGTAACGGCAACTAAAAGGTCGAGATGAACACTACAAAAAAATTCTATGATGTAATTAAAAACTGGCTTGATCAAAAAGAAGTTGTCAAACAAGCACATTCTAATCAAGGTGAATTTCCTCTTCAGGAAATTAATTTGGAACCAATTTTCTTTACAGAAAATACTTTCTTCATGGGTGTACTTAACCAAAACTTACTTGAAGTTACCCAAGAGAATTATGCCTGTCAGTTTCATACTGGACTCATGAATATAAATTACTGGCTAACCCAAGGCAGGTCTATCCCAAGTCTTTTACCAATCCGGTCAACACATCTTTTATCAAGTAATCTCGTGACCAAGCTAGTCAATCAAATTACACAATCCGCACTACCAATTGGGCTAATCCGAATGCCATTATTGCAAATTACAGCTGTTGATCAAGTAGTTCTTTCACCGATCTTGGAACAATTTTATCGTCTCGGTGTAATTTTAGAAATAATTGATTTTACTGGCGAAGAGGATGAGCTTCATTGGCTAAATGACAACCTAATTCAAGGCGTACATCTATCTACTGGGCTCCTTCGAGCAGCCGCAATGTCGCATGAAAAAAAACAACTCATGGACCAAATAATGAACTTAAGCTCTTCGCGACATTTCCATACTTACAGCGGGGGTATTTCTTTAGTTCATGATTTCAATTTTGCTAAAAATAACTCTATTACTTTTACTTACGGATCTTTTCTTATGCCAGCAGTTACTAAACACCAAATTCTAAAAATAAAACATAGCCAGTTTTCTTCTATAACTTCATCCACGAACTTTAGCCGTGGACCTCATCCAAGAAATCCAACATGTTCACTCGATTAATGATTGTTGATGACCATCCCGCTATGGTCCTTGCTTTAAAAAGTCTTCTACACCATCAACTTGGCTTTGAGGTCATTGATGTCGCTCACGATGGTAAATCTTGCCTTGCAATTGCTAAAGATGTGCGGCCAGACATGATGATTTTAGATCTTGATATGCCACATACGGATGGTTTTGATCTAATTCGTCGATTGAAATTATCTCTTCCTAATTTGAAATTATTGATCCTATCAAGCCTAGAAGAAAAAGTGTATGGTGGCAGAGTTCGCTCTTTAGGCGCACATGGTTATTTAAATAAATCTGCATCTGGAAAAATTATTCATGCTGCAGCAGTAGCCGTATCTCAAGGGTATTCGTTCTTTTCAATCACACCCAATGGTCTGGCAGATACCTGCGATAACACAAAACTGAATTCAATCTCCGATCGCGAATTCCAAGTTCTTAAATTTCTTGGGAAAGGTTTTGGTAATCATGAAATATCTCAACACCTGCATATTAGTAATAAAACTGTTGCAACGTATAAAAGTAGGCTCTATGACAAAATCGGCGTAAATAATATTGCAGATTTAATCAATTTTTGTAAACAAAATAAAGTTTGTGATAACTAAATTTATTCATGCGATCTCAATTTTTAGGGACTAATCCTGCCTACCTACTAATTATTTTTGGCTACTTTTTGGTCGCCGCATATTTTTTTTATATTCCAGAAAATGGCTTTTTTTACTTGCAAAGTACTGCCCTTAGCTCTTGGCTTCTTGGAATCATTCTATGCTTGCTGATTTACTTGTTAGGCATAACACTCTTCGCCCTGAAAGCTCGGGCATCTTATTTATGCTCTATTGAAAATTTCGATAGACTAACCCACACCAAACTCAAAGCAGTTGAAGCAAACCAAGCAAAAAGTCATTTTCTAGCAACGATTAGCCATGAAATCAGAAATCCAATCCAAGCAATTTTGGCTATCCATGAGCTTCTTTTGCATGATACTGCTCTCAAGAAAGAAAATAAAAAATTAATCCAAAGTGCTAATCACGCTTCTAAATCACTCCTAGAAATCCTCAATCAAGTGCTTGATATTAGTAAGATAGAAGCAGGTAAATGCCAACCTTCTTATGCCCCAACCTGCTTAAAAGATCTCATCAATTGTGTTGTGACTGGTTTTAGCGGACTGGCTCAGACCCACTATTCGCAATTACAAGTCTGTCTTGACCCAAGCCTTGCTCCAAGCTTGATGATCGATCGTCAACGCTTTAGGCAGATTTTGCAAAATTTAATTAGTAATGCAATTAAATTTACGCCACATGGATCTATTCGAGTTTCTTGTTTTGTTCTGTCCGATACCTATGCCGAGCAATTACTCGAAATCCACATAGCTGATACCGGCTGTGGCATGACCCAAGAAGAAGTCTCTCGGGTTCTTCGACCCTATGAACAAGGAAAATCAAATCAAGAAACACAACTTTCAGGGTCTGGTCTAGGACTGACCATTACAAATGATCTGTTAACCTCTCTATGCAGTCAATTAGTACTTGTGAGTCAAGAGCATTTAGGTACTACAGCATCTTTTAAATTAGTATGCAATAGATCATCTGCGCTGGTAGCGCCCATCTCGGAACGGTTTAACTCGAAATTACAACCCCCAACGTTCCCGCTTAATTCCTCAATTCGCTATGTACTCGTTGTAGATGACTACTCCGTATGCCGAGAAGTACTTGTAAAACAACTACAACAAATCGGCTGTATCGCATCATCAGCATGCGATGGCTTAGAAGCGCTTGAAGAAATAAAGCGAGTTGATTTTGACTTAGTCATCACCGATGAACTCATGCCAAATATCCGTGGAAGTGAACTCGCCAGTCTGATCCGGGAAATAAAACCCGATTTGCCGATCATTATTCTCACAGGCAATACTCAAATTGAAGAAAATCTCCTTAGTAAGTCAACAGATGTGGCTTTACGACTGGTTAAACCAATTCAACTGATCACCCTTAAAAATGCCATTGAAGCTTTACCTAAAAGCCCCTCTCAATCTAGCTGGTCAATGAACTCATTGATTGAATTTACTGGCGAAAGTTCACAAAGCCAAATTGAAGTTTTATCCGCAATAGTTACCTACCAAAAAGAAGTCCTGCAAGAATTAAAGACTATGCAAAAAGAACATTTTTCAGATCAGTACGAACAAATTACTCATAAAATTTTGGGAGGGGCAAAATTGATTAATGCCAAAAATTTGATTAGAGAATGTTACGCCGTAAATACTGCTCCACCACATCAATTTTCAATCGCAATTTCGAATTTAATGCGTGCACTCCAAAACAATAATCAAGATATCAACGCTTATCTCCAAAAGATTCCTCAGTCATTGGTGTAGATGATTTAATATAGAGGTAAATTCATGCTACGTAGATCGGAGATATCTTGCAAAATAAAATAATGCTCGTCACTGGCGCTAGCCGTGGTATCGGAGCGGAAATAGCACTTGGCGCTGCCAAAGAAAACTATTTGGTGATAGTCAATTTTGCAAAACAGGCAGATGATGCAAATCATGTCGTAAAAAAAATTATCTCTGCGGGGGGGCAAGCGCTTGCCATACAAGCCGACTGCTCAAAAGAGGAGGATATTGTTCGATTATTTAAGCAAATTGATCAAATAGGTACTCTCGATAGTTTTGTAGCAAATGCCGGTATTATTGGCGGTCAAAATCCAGTCTCGCAAACGACTGCTAGCCAACTCAAAGAGCTATTTGATATCAATGTGATTGGTCTAATCCTGTGTACGCGTGAAGCTGTCAAAAGAATGTCTACCGAGTTGGGCGGCATTGGTGGAAAAATTGTACTCATGTCTTCTGTCGCAGCTAGAACTGGTGGTATTGCCCAAGAAATTCACTACGCCTCTTCAAAGGCGGCTGTCGATGGTTTTTGCCTTGGCCTAGCGAAAGAGGTTGGGTTGGCAGGAATTCGTGTTAATGCAGTTCGCCCTGGCCTTATCGGCACAACCATTCATGAGCTACATGGCGGCTTTGAGGTAATCAATAAATGGGCAAGCGGAGTGCCTATGGGAAGAATTGGACAGCCTCAGGAGATCGCTCAAACAGTCCTGTGGCTTTGTTCAGAACAGGCTACATATGTCCATGGAGCCTTGATAGATGTCTCTGGGGGGCGCTAAAATGATCCCGGATATAGGATATTCGAATTAACTTGACGAACATCAGTCATGCCACAAAATGCCAGTGTCAAATCTAATTCATTGGCAATAATCTCTAGTGCCTTAGTCACACCAGGCTCGCCCATTGCGCCAAGTCCATAAACATAGCTACGCCCGATCATAGTGCCCTTCGCTCCCAAGGCTAATGCCTTGAGGACGTCTTGACCAGACCTGATACCACTGTCTAGCCACACCTCTAAATCTTTTCCAACAGCCTGAACAATTGCAGGTAATGCTTTGATCGAAGAGGGTGCCCCGTCTAATTGGCGCCCACCATGATTAGAAACAATGATCGCGTCAGCTCCAACATCTCTAGCTAATTTGGCATCCTCGGCATCTAAAATACCCTTCAAAATCAATTTCCCGCCCCACTGATTTTTAATCCATTCGACTTCCTCCCAACTCAATGTCGGATCAAACTGACCAGCCGTCCAAGCACTCAGTGAAGCCATATTCTCAACACCCTTGACATGTCCAACAATATTTCCAAAATCGCGATTTTTAGTCCCTAACATACCCATACACCAGGCAGGCTTCATCGCTAAATTAAGTAGGTTTTTTAAAGTGGGCTTCGGTGGTGCAGACAAACCATTTTTAAGGTCTTTATGTCTTTGTCCTAAAATTTGGAGATCTAAAGTGACTACTAAAGCAGAACAATTTGCCATTTTGGCGCGTTCAATCAAAGCTTTTACAAAAATCTTATCTCGCATCACATAGAGTTGAAACCAAAATGGAGTCTGTGTATGCTTGGCAATCTCCTCGATTGAACAAATACTCATCGTTGATAAACAAAAAGGCACCCCAAATCGATTTGCTGCTCTAGCAGCTAATATCTCACCATCAGCATATTGCATCCCAGTCATGCCGACTGGCGATAATGCCACTGGCATCGTTACGGGTTGACCTAACATGGTTGAAGCGATTCGTCGATGCTCCATGTTGATAGCGACTCGCTGACGGAATTTAATCTGTTGAAAATCCGACTCATTGGCACGATAAGTACTTTCAGTCCACGATCCTGCATCGACATAATCGTAAAACATGCGCGGAGCTCGACGTTCGTGTAAGACTCGTAAGTCCTCTATATTAGTTATAACTGTCACGTTAGACTCTTTTCTCGGATGAATACTTACTGCATTGTAAATCTATTTAAGAGCCAAACTAGCCTACCAGTCTGGCGTGTAATTTTTAGGCAATTTCGGTAAGGCTCAGGTCAAAAGAAATCACCCCATACCCACGGGTCTAAAATTACCGTCCAGCAAATTTTTCATCAGATAATCAAGGACCCTCTATCAAAAAAATATTCATCAAATGATGTCTTTTACTCTAACAAATGATACTTATTTTTACTAGTGAATTCTGCTTCATTTTTACTTCGGGGTACACTCAAGTTTTCAGGTTCACCTTTTGAAATATTCTCAAAGCACCTCCTCATATTTTTATGCGCGCTTTTAATTTACCACTAAGACATAACCTCTACTGGGTATTGTGGGGCATATTTCTGCTCTTTCTGCCAAATCAGCTAAGTGCACAAGAAAAATCAAACCAAATACCCAAGCCCATACAAAAAATGTTGCTAACTAGTAAAATACCAGATTCTTCTTTGAGTTTTTCTATCCAAAGGTTGACGCCACATACCGGATTGTCTCAACTGGGTTGGCAAGCTAATCAGGCGATGCATCCAGCATCCGTCATGAAAATCCTAACTACCCTAGCAGCACTCGATTTAATTGGTCCGCAATATCGCTGGAAAACCAATCTCTATACAACTGGTTATATTGAACATGGAACTTTAAAAGGTAATTTGTATTGGCAAGGCTTTGGCGACCCAAAACTAGTCCCTGAGGAATTAGCGAATATGATGCTCGAATTACGACGCCTAGGAATCCATAGTATTGCAGGCGACTTGGTTCTTGATCGCTCGGCTTATCACCCGTCTGTCAAAGACTCTGCACCCGATGATGGCGAACCCAAACGCGCCTATAACGTCGCTCCAGACCCACTGTTATATGCTTTTCAAACAATTTCTTTCACAATTAGTCAAACTAATTCAAAACCAGTTATTCAATATACCCCGCGCTTAACGGGCTTGAAAATTGTTAATCAATTGGAGAGCGTTACTGGGGACTGCTCCAATTGGAGTAAATCCTTCAAAAATACCATTCAAAAAACTGCTCCTTTGCAATTTACTGCCCTATTTAGCGGAAATATTCCGAGCGCATGTTCTCAAATAGCTTGGAATACTGTTGCATTAGAACCAGATACATTTTTCAAACATGGTGTGATGGCTGCCTGGGAGGACGCCGGAGGGCAATGGAAAAGCCCACCAAATATTGTCTTAGAAAAAGTGCCGAAGCATGCCCAACTGCTCATTAGCTATCGCGGAACTACTTTAAGTGACGCAGTTAAAGATATTAATAAACTATCGAATAATGTGATGGCTAGACATTTATATCTAACCTTGGCAGTTGAAAAAGGGTTGCTTCCGGCTAGTACCGCAGATAGCTTTCAAATTGTTCAGGAATGGTTGAAAAAAAATCAACTCCCCATGCCAGAACTCGTGATCGAAAATGGGTCCGGCTTATCCAATATTGAAAGAATTTCTGCAGAACATCTCTCCCAGTTATTAACGAAGGCAGTTAAATCGCCAACCGCAGACTACTTCATTCATTCACTACCAATAGCAGGCATCGATGGCACAATGAAACACCGCCTGAGTGATCGTCTAAAAAAAGTATTCTCTTCAACAAAATCGAATGACAAGGTATTTACTCCAGATCCTTCAATGCCTGTGAAACTTCAACAACCTGGTGTCCTCATGAAAACAGGCTCTCTAAGCCAAGTACGCTCCATTGCAGGCTATGTGATCAGTAAATCCGGTCAGGTTTACGCGCTAACTTCAATTATCAACCATCCTATGGCCCCTAGTGGCGGGCCTGTGCATGACGCACTACTTACCTGGCTCTTAGAAGATGGCTTAAATGACCTCAAATAAACTAAGCACCAGAACCCGTTGCCGCTCTTTCTAAGCGATCCCGAACACCATCCCAGTTCTGCCCTAATGGGAATGCTTGCACAATCATTTGTGTATAAGACTGCTTGTCAAGATCTCGTAGAACTGCATACAAGACTTTTGATACAGACAGCGCGTCCTTGGGTATTCGTAATACATCTATAGTCTGTGGCAAGCTGAAGGCCAGAATCTCTGACTCATCTAAATAGGTAATTAAGACTAATTTTTCTGTCCTGCGCGGAGTTTGTATAAATTCTCCTTCGGCTACGATCTTTAATTTAGTCTTGGGGGCATAATGGGCCGCCAATCCTCCAGAATGCCTCAGCTCCCCACCCATGTGCGTTCCCATTGGTAAGCCAAGTAAATCACAAATTTGCTTAGCCGTGATGACACCAGGTCTTAGAATCACTGGTCCTAAAGTATCAATACGAGATAAGTCAACAATCGTGGATTCAATCCCCACCTCACAAGCACCCCCATCAATGACCTGTAAGGTAGGTAAAAATAAATTGTCGATAGTGACAGGTGAAAATTCTTCTTCTACATGGGCTGCACAAGTTGGTGATAGGCAACCAAAACGATTTGCTGATGGTGCGGCTAAGCCACCACCAAATTGCTCTAATATTTTTAAAGCAACCGGGTGACTTGGGCAACGTAATCCAACCGTCTCTTGCCCCCCAGTTAACTCATTTAAAACATCCTTGGCCTTTGGCAATATCATCGTTAGTGGTCCGGGCCAAAAAGCTTGCGCTAACTGCAATGCTTGTCCAGGAACGTCTCTTGCCCAGTGAGATAGCAATTGACTCCAGGCAACGTGTGATAATTCCGATTTAATTTTTCCAGGTGGAGCTATGTGAACAATCACAGGGTGGTTATTAGGGCGCCCCTTTAAAGAGAAGATTTTTCGAATCGCATCCGGATTCATGGCATCTGCAGCCAAACCATAAACTGTCTCTGTGGGAATAGCTACAGGTTGACCCGCACGTAAATCTTTAACTACTTGAGTAATTGCTGCAGCATTTGCCGGCAATATCCGTATTTGCATTAATCCGCCACAATACCCAATATCTGCATCGCTTGTTGAGCATCTTGCATCGCTAAATCAATAGAATCCGCTAAAAAATTAATGTGTCCCATTTTTCTACCGACTTTTGCAGCGTGTTTACCGTACAAATGCAAACGCGCACTTGGCATTTCTAAAATACGATCCCACGGTGGGGAGTTCTCAAAGCGTAACCATACATCGCCTAACAAATTAAGCATGATAACTGGCGAAATGAGTTTTGTATCTCCAAGTGGTAAGCGCGCTAAGGCGCGAACTTGTTGCTCAAACTGACTTGTCAGACAAGAGTCTAAAGTGTGGTGTCCAGAATTATGGGGGCGAGGAGCGATTTCATTTGCCACGACCGTCCCGTCAGTTAAGATGAAAAACTCAATACATAAAACACCCACATATTGCAACTCATGCACAATGAATTTGGCGGCTTTGTCAATCTGTACCATTGCCTCAGGTGACAAGGACCGCGCGGGTACTATACTTAAATGTAAAATACCATCTTTGTGAACGTTCTCTGCCAAGGGGAAAATAGCCACATGATCGTCAAAACCACGCGTGACAATCGCAGACACCTCCAATGCTAATGGCATCTTCTTTTCTAATACACATGGCACACTACCTAAACTTATCCAAGCATTTTTCAAATCTGCCTGACTAGCAACCACTAACTGCCCCTTCCCGTCGTATCCTAGTCGTGCAGTCTTTAAAATTCCAGGAAAAAAGTGCGTGGGTAATGCCCATAAATCCTGCTCATTTGCAATCATGGCGTATGGTACGGGCTCTATCCCAGTTTTTGCTGCCAATTTAGATAAAAATGCCTTTTCCGCAAAACGATCTTGTGCAATAGAAACTGCGTTACTAAGAGGGGCAACATATACCCCTTGCTGGTGGAGAAAATCTAATGCTAATGCGGGGACATTTTCAAATTCCGTACTTACTGCACAACATAAATGAGCCATCTTCTCTAAAGATTTTTCATCAAGATAGTCTGCGATGATTCGGTGGTGAGAAATCTGGCCAGCAGGGCTTTGCGAATCGGGGTCTAAAACGCAAACAGTAAAACCAAGGTCTTGCGCCGCTTGCACAAAAAACCTACCTAACTGTCCTCCACCTAAGATGCCTAAACAATCTGGTGGAAAAATTGGTTGAAAAGAATGCGTCATTGAGACTGATAATCCCCCTATGAAAGGGTCATTTGCTTTGCTTTATTCGTTTGCGCTAAACGAAATTCAACTAACTTCTGTTGTAAGTCCGGATTATGCAATGCGAGCATCGCTATTACATGCAGCGCAGCATTCGCCGCGCCAGCCTCACCAATTGCAAAGGTTGCCACCGGAATGCCTCTAGGCATTTGCACAATAGAATATAAAGAGTCTTCTCCTCGTAAATATTTACTGGGTACGGGGACGCCATAAACCGGCAATATTGTTTTTGCAGCAAGCATGCCAGGTAAGTGCGCAGCACCACCTGCGCCAGCAATAATAGCCTGTAGCCCACGGCTTGAAGCCTCTTGGGCATAGGCAAACATATCATCAGGCATGCGGTGGGCTGAAAGTACTAACGACTCATGTGCAACATCGAATTCTTGAAGAATGTCTGCAGCAGCCGACATCACCTCCCAGTCTGAATTAGAGCCCATTACGATACCAACGATCGGATGAAGCGCCTGAGCAGCTATGTTCATATAAGCTCCAATAAATAAGACATGTTATTTTACTGCGGATTATGATGGTGCAAGCTATTGCGTCAGCAAACGATAAGCTTCTTCATACTTTTGGGCAGTTTTTTGAATAATATCTTGTGGCAATTTAGGTGCTGGTGATTTTTTATTCCAAGCTTGTCCATTAATCTGCACAGCCTCTAACCAATCACGTACAAATTGTTTATCGTACGATGGTGGATTTTTACCAATCTCATAGGAGTCCTTTGGCCAAAAGCGTGATGAGTCCGCTGTTAATACCTCGTCCATCAAAACTAATTGACCAGCCGGGTTTAAGCCAAACTCGAATTTGGTATCCGCAATCAAGATCCCTTTAGTAGCGGCATAAGTGGCTGCAGACTGATATAAAGCAATACTCACGGTTCTAATCTGTTGGGCTAATTCTAGGCCGACTTGCGCCACCATCAAATCAAAAGAAATATTCTCGTCATGATCGCCAACCGCGGCCTTCGCCGCTGGCGTAAAAATGGGTTCTGATAACTTTTGCGCGTTTTGTAAACCTTTTGGCAAATTGAGCCCACAAATCATTCCTGATACTTGATAATCTTTCCAGGCGCTTCCAGCAAGGTATCCCCGCACAACCGCTTCTACAAGAATGGGCTCTAATCGTTGGGTGACGACCGCCCGTCCACTAACCTGCGCAATCTCATCTGGAGAAACAACTAGTTCTGGAGTCACTCCAGTCAAATGATTAGGAATAATAGTCGCTAAATAATCAAACCAAAAGTTTGACATTTGATTGAGTACGATACCCTTACCAGGTATCGGATCTTGCATGACAACATCAAAAGCCGATAAACGATCTGTCGTTATCATCAGTAAACGATCACTACCAATAGCATATATATCCCGTACCTTACCCTTTGAAATTAAAGGTAAGGACTTAATCGTGGTATCTAAAATAGCAGTGGTCATGCTCGAACAATTTGCGCTAGTTCTCCAGAAAGATATTTCTGCACCATCTTATCAAGAGAAATTGGTTGTATTTTTGTCGCCTGCCCTGCACAACCAAAGGCAATAAAACGGGCCTTACAGATCTCTTTAGCAGCTTCACGGGCAGGTTTGAGATAGTCTCTCGGATCAAACTTGCCCGGATTTTCAAACAAGTAACGCCGAATCGCAGCCGTCATAGCCAAACGAATATCGGTATCAATATTAATTTTTCGAACACCATTTTTTATCCCCTCTTGTATCTCCTCGACAGGCACACCGTAAGTCTCTTTCATATCGCCACCAAATTCACGAATCTGAGCTAATAACTCCTGCGGTACACTCGAAGAGCCATGCATCACCAAGTGGGTATTTGGAATTCGCGCGTGGATCTCTCGGATACGTCCAATTGCTAAAGTATCGCCAGTCGGCTTTTTACTAAATTTATAAGCCCCATGGCTCGTTCCAATTGCAATCGCTAAGGCGTCACATTGCGTTTGTTTTACAAAATCTGCCGCTTGCTCTACATCCGTTAATAATTGCTCCCGAGTCATTAACCCTTCTGCACCATGACCATCTTCTTTATCACCCTTCATGGTCTCTAATGACCCTAAAACCCCTAACTCGGCCTCAACTGTCACGCCAATGGAATGGGAGAATTTCACGACTTCTTTTGAAACATCTAAGTTATATTCATAAGTCGCGACCGATTTACCATCAGCCATTAGTGAACCGTCCATCATCACACTGGTAAAACCACTTTTAATCGCTGCCATACAAACCGCAGGGCTTTGACCGTGATCTTGATGCATCACAACAGGTATATGTGGGTATGCTTCTACCGCGGCTTCAATTAAGTGTCTTAAAAAAGCTTCGCCAGCATACTTTCTCGCACCTGCAGATGCCTGCATAATGACAGGCGCATCAACTTCTTCGGCCGCCATCATAATGGCCTGCACCTGCTCCAAATTGTTGACATTAAAGGCTGGAATTCCGTAGCCATGCTCTGCAGCATGGTCTAGTAGTTGTCTCATTGATACAAGCGCCATATTTTCTCCAAAAATTTATTGAACTTTAATAATCTTAAGGGTATTTGTCCCACCTGCTTGACCCATCGGCTCGCCAACTGTCAGTGCAACTATATCTCCACGCTCTACGGCACCCTTGGCCAGCAAACGCTTCTCTACCTGTCCAAGCGCGGCGTCACGATCAGTACTTACCTCTAGGAACATCGGGATAACATTACGATACATCGCCATAGCACGCTGTGTTTTTACGTGCTTCGTTAAGGCATAAATAGGGATATGTATGCGGTGACGACTCATCCACAACGCCGTTGATCCTGACTCTGTTAACGCTGCTATCGCTTTAACCTTTAAATGATAAGCTGTAAATAAGGCCCCCAAGGCAATAGACTGATCAATCCGGGTAAAAGTTTGATCTAAAAAATCAGCGTCTAATGTCACCGCCTCTGAATTTTCAGCAGCACTACAAATGGCAGCCATTTGCTCAATCGTTTTTACGGGATATAGGCCTGTAGCAGTTTCTGCCGACAACATGACCGCGTCAGTACCATCTAACACTGCATTGGCAACATCACTGACTTCTGCGCGGGTCGGAATCGGACTATGTATCATTGATTCCATCATTTGCGTCGCAGTGATTACAAATTTATCGGCTTGATTGGCTAAACGGATCATTCTTTTTTGTAAAGCCGGAACACTAGCATTACCTACTTCAACCGCCAAATCTCCCCGCGCAACCATAATCCCGTCTGAGGCCTGAATAATCCCCTCTAATACCCCAGGATAGGTCGCTTCAGCACGCTCAATTTTTGCAATTAACCGCACGTCTTGACCAGTATCTTTTACGAAAGAGTGCGCCAACTTCCTAGCAAAGTGCATATCATCAGCATTTTTTGGAAAACTAATTGCAATATAATCAACACCCATGTCGATCGCAGTTAATAAATCTTCCTGGTCTTTGTCAGTTAACGCTGGGGCAGTTAAACCCCCACCAGCTCGATTAATCCCCTTATTATTGGATAAATCGCCACCCATCTCCACTTGCGTGTAAATACAGGGACCATCGACTTTTTCTACGCGTAAAACAATTAAGCCATCATTGAGTAAAAGTTGATCTCCCGCACGCACATCTTTGGGCAAATCTTTGTAGTCCAGTCCAGCGCGCTCATGGTTACCGATTTGACATTCGGCGTCTAATATAAATTTTGCGCCAGTTACTAATTGCACCTTGCCAGATTCAAATTTCCCAACCCGTATCTTTGGCCCCTGTAAGTCTGCCATGATCGCGATTTCTCGACCAAGTTCTAAAGAAATTTGCCGAATCAGGTTCGCTCGGTCACGATGATCCTGCGCCACACCATGCGAAAAATTTAAACGCACAACATCGACTCCGGCTTGTATCATTGCCCTTAAGATCTCTGGACTACTTGAGGCAGGGCCTAACGTGGCTACAATTTTGGTGGCTCGGGTCATATTCATCCTTAGGCTCTTTCTTGAAGTACTGCGATAGCAGGTAAGGTTTTACCTTCTAAAAATTCTAGAAAAGCACCCCCTCCTGTAGAAATATAGCCTATTTGTTTTTCAATTTCATATTTAGCAATTGCTGCTAAGGTATCCCCACCACCAGCAATCGAAAAACCTGGACTTTGGGCAATTGCATTGGCTAGTTTTTTAGTCCCTGCCCCAAACTGTTCAATTTCAAAAACACCAACTGGACCATTCCAAACAATCGTACCTGCGCCACTAATAATCGTTGCTAGCTTGGCGGCTGTCTTTGGACCTATATCTAAAATCATGTCATCTTCAGCAACCGAATTTGCATCTGCAATATTTGCTCTGGCCATTGGAGAAAGTTCATTAGCAACCACCACATCTTCTGGAATTGGTACAGATGCACCACGATGATGCATGATCTGCATTATCGCCTGCGCTTCGGCAACTAAGCTAGGCTCTGCTAAAGATTTGCCAATCGCAAGTCCAGATGCCAACATAAAAGTATTGGCAATACCACCACCAACAATTAATAAGTCAACCTTACTAGCAAGCGACCGTAGAATCGATAACTTCGTAGAGACCTTCGAACCAGCCACAATCGCCACCAATGGTCTTTTAGGGTCGCTTAAAGCTTTGGTGAGCGCATCTAATTCCGCCTCCATGAGAGGCCCAGCACAAGCAATTGGGGCATATCTAGCCATACCATGCGTCGTCGCCTCAGCTCGGTGTGCAGTCCCAAAGGCATCGTTGACATACACATCACATAAGCTTGCCATCTTTTTGGCTAATGCCTCATCATTTTTTTTCTCACCTAAATTGCCTCGACAATTTTCTAATAAAACCACCTCGCCTGGATTTAACTCAAATCCACCATTGACCCAATCAGTGATTAAGGCCACTTTACAGCCCAGAAACTCGGCTAAACGATTCGCAACTGGCCCTAAGGAGTCTTCAGACTCTAGGTGCCCTTCCCTGGGTCGTCCTAAATGCGAAGTAACCATCACCGCAGCTCCTTGGGCCAAACACATCTGGATCGCCGGAACTGAAGCTTTAATTCGGGTATCTTCAGTGATTTGTCCAAATTGATCTTGTGGCACATTTAAATCTGCACGAATAAACACTCTTTTAGATTGAATCTGATTCTGGGCTATTAAATGAGATAAAAGCTTGATATTTAAGGGAATCGACATAGGTATAAATTGGATGGCTCAGGCGGAGTTAAATCAAATAGCATATATTGATTACTGCAGTATAAGGTTAAGGTGAATGGATTTACTGAATTTTTCAAAAGGACCTTAGGCTGTTTTACAATAAGTAAATATCATTTGGCTCGTTTAAGGAAAATTATAAATGTCAATGTCCGATCGTGATGGTTTTATTTGGTTTAATGGTCAATTAGTTCCTTGGCGAGATGCGAATATTCATGTACTCACTCACAGCCTTCATTATGGTATGGCAGTCTTTGAAGGGGTTCGAGCCTATAAAACTGCTAATGGTCCCGCCATTTTCAGGCTTGATGAGCATACTAAACGGCTTTTTAATTCGGCAAAAATATTCCAAATGGCCCTGCCTTACTCCTATCAAGAAGTCTTTGATGCCCAACTTGAGGTGGTGAAATCCAATCAGCTTAGCGCCTGCTATTTACGTCCAATTGCATGGATTGGCTCAGAAAAGCTGGGGATTTCGGCAAGATCGAACTCGATCCATATGTCTGTTGCCGCATGGGAATGGGGTGCTTATCTTGGGGAAGATGGTCTTAATAAAGGTATTCGCGTTAAAACGTCCTCATACAGTCGCCACCATGTCAATGTCTCTCTTGTTCGAGCCAAGGCCTCCGGTTACTACATCAACTCAATTTTAGCGAACCAAGAAGTAACTGTGCATGGCTATGATGAGGCTCTACTTCTTGACACAGACGGCTATGTCTCTGAAGGTTCTGGTGAGAATGTCTTTATTGTGCGGGATAGTGTGCTCTACACACCAGATCTTGCCTCTTGCCTAGCAGGCATTACTAGAGACGCAATCATCACGATTGCACATGATCTAGGTATCGAGGTGCGTGAGAAACGTATTACCAGAGATGAGATGTACTGTGCCGATGAGGCCTTTTTTACCGGTACAGCCGCAGAAGTCACTCCAATTCGTGAGCTGGATGACCGTATAATTGGCGAAGGTAAGCGTGGCCCCGTTACCGAGAAAATTCAAACCGTATTTTTTGATGCAGTCAATGGTAAAAATCCGCACTACAGTGCCTGGTTAACATACGTCTAAAATGAACACGATCGATCAACCCATTGAAATCGGCAGTCAAGATTTACCTTTGCACTGTCCTATAGGAAAAACAAAATCCTGGAATATGCATCCCAGAGTTTTTCTAGATATTACCCACACCGGACAAGCAAAATGTCCCTATTGCGGAACGCTATATCTCTTAAAGCCCGGTACTAAAGTCGGGCACTAAGTTCATGTCTCGCACCCTCATCGTGGCTCCGAATTGGATTGGCGACGCGGTGATGTCTTTGCCACTCTTAGACATATTGCAAGAGAAGGGGTGGACTATCGATGTACTCGCAACGCCTTGGGTAAGGCCAGTTTATGAGTCCTCATTGGCAGTTTCTGACGTGCTTGATGCCAACTTAATGCACGGCCAAATGCAACTCAATACAAGATGGTCTCTTGCCAAAATCATCAAACTCAGAAACTACGATCGGTGTGTGATCTTACCCAATAGCTTCAAGTCAGCACTTATTCCATGGTTTGCAAATATACCCGAGCGGATTGCTTATATTGGTGAGCTACGATCCCCATTGTTAACTGCGACTCTGCCTAATCCAACCAAAAAAAATCGTCCAGCTATGGTAAAGCATTATGCCCAACTGGCTAATCTATCGCCAGCGCCGCGTGAGCCAATCAAAGTTGATTTAGAAAAAGTACAATTATTGCCTAAATTATATGTTCAACCAGAGCGCCAATTACAAGCACGCCAGTTCTTAGAAAATCTCTGGCTCAAACAAAACATAACAGCACCAAAGGTTCATATTCTGGCTCCTGGAGCCGAGTTTGGAAATGCTAAGCAATGGCCAAGCGCCCATTTTGCTCGTCTTGCTACTTTATTACTCAAAAGCGACCCTGCACATGTGACAGTAATTATTGGCAGTAATAAGGATCGTGAAATTGGGGCAGAAATCCAAGCATTTATCCCTGATCATTTAAGAATGCGCTCTTACCAACTTTGTGGAACCATTACCCTAGAGAGCGCTATAGCAATTATCTCGATTGCAACAAGCCTTGCTAGTAATGACTCGGGAATCATGCATATCGGAGCAGCACTGGGGGTATCCCAAATTGCTTTATTCGGGTCTAGTGACCCAAAGCATACGCCACCATTATCACCATTTGCCAAGATACTTTATTTAGGACTTGACTGTAGCCCATGTCACCAAAGAAAATGTCCCTTGGGGCATTTAAATTGCCTTCGTCAAATTACCCCAGATATCGCATTTGAGGCAATTCTTGACGCTATCTCTCAAAGGAATTTAAATGCCCCGCCGAGCACGCCTGTTTCATAATGTTGATGAGGTTATCGAAAACTGGTACCTAGCACTTAAAAAAGGTGACTTGGAAAAAGCCCTTAGCCTTTGGTTTGATGAAGATACCGTCACATGTATCCTACCCGACGGCGTTCGATTAAATGGTCACTCCGAATTACGCGAAGGACTAAAAGATCTTTTCAATCGGCCCTTAATCCTTGATACCCTGACGGCTACAAGCCATACCTATTTAGGAACAACTTTTGTCGATAGTACTGAAGCTGTACGTTTTGAGGAAAAAACCCTGGAAGCGAGTTTTTTTATTCATATGACGATCATCCTCGTCCAAGGTGCAATGGGATGGCGAATCGCTCACTTACATACTAGTCAGGTTGCAAAAGATTTAATCCATTCTCCAACACTTGCAGGCGATCACGGCTTTCACTAAATTGAGAGGCTATATATGGATCAAAGCGTATTAGATGCCCTCAATAAATGGCCTAATGTGCCAGAATGTTTTGGCTGGCTGGCACTTGACCGAAGAGGCCAGTGGCGAATGCGCAATGAAGAAAGCCAAATTCAGCAACTGCCAGGTGAAATCATTAAGCATGCGGCCCTTCAATACTCCATCATAAAGAACTATGCGCGTGACTCCAAGGGGCGCTTCTTTTTTCAAAATGGGCCACAACGAGTCTTCATCGACTTAGCCTACACACCATGGATTATTCGTATCTACCCGGATAACAATCGAACCTGGCTCCTCCAGACAACGAGCGGACAAATCATTGAACCAATCCAATGCCTTGTTGACCAAGCTGGCCAAGTTCTGATAGAGGCCGATTTTGTGGTTAAAACTCTCAGCCAAGTAGTTACCAATTCTTTTGAAACGCAGATCCTTAGGGGCGTAGGACTCTTGCACGATCATGACTTAGATTTTTTTGCAAGTCATGCTACTTTTTACCAATCAAAGACCAAAATGCTCGGATTTTTGGAGTGGGCCAATCAATCTATTCCCATCGTATCGGTTCACAGTAATGATCTCCCAGAGTTATATAACTTTCGCTTAAAACCCCATGAAAAAATCTAGGGTCTTTGCGGTGGTCGGCCATTCTCGCGAATGTCTTCCCTGTATAAACTTTCTAATTGCCTTTTTCTGGCATCCAACTCAGATAACTGATAAAAGTTTCCGGTACTCTCTTCTCGAGCAATTCGTAATTGCTCAATTGCGGCTGGCAAGGCTCCCTCGCAAACGTATTTTTCAGCAATGGCAGCATGATACAAACTAGACTGATTTTGCAGAGCATAACCCTGTGCCAGAAAATTCCACCAAATTGCATCATCTTTTTGGTATTTTGTTTTTAAAACCAACCAATCTGTCGCCTCTTTAACTTTTCCAGCCGCCAATAAACTTTCTACCAACACAACGCCCGCTGCCTTCGAGTTCGGATTCATTTTTAAAGCCAAATTTGCACTATCAATGGCTTGCTGAAAATTATTCTTGACAATGGCAATCTGAGCCTGAGTAACTTCAAATATCACATTTGTTTTTAAAAATGGCGCCCCGGATGCGCTTAATTGCATCGCCAAGTCTTTTGCCTTCTTTAAATAGAACTCAGCATCGTTACCTCTTTTTTCTTTAATGGCACTGAGGGCTAAACCATAATAGCCTTGCATCGATTTCAGCGGTTCTTTGGCCTGCGCTTGAACTTCAAAGTATTGCATTGTGTTTGGCAAGATAGACGGACTGCCCTGCTGCTCTAGTTTTGCTATGGATTGCATCAAATAAAACTCTTGCGACTGCGGTAGCTTTTTTACCTCTTGAAAACGAGCTCGATCTTGCATATCAGCAATTCGCTCTACCGTTAATGGGTGTGTTCTGACATATGCGGGTACGCCACTATCCATAAGGCCGGTAGATCGCTGTAATTTTTGAAAAAACCCCGGCATGCCCGCAACATCATATCCGCTAGCCTGCAGAATCTGAAAGCCGACCCGATCAGCCTCTCTTTCTGCTTCACGAGAATAGAACAATTGATTTTGTATAGCTAAAGCTTGACCCCCAATAGCTAAGCCCTGCGCCATACCAGGATTGCTTTTCACAGCAAGAGCCGCTACGAGTAGCGAGGCCAACATCAACACACTACTACTAGATCCTTGACCTGCTCCTCTAGCAATATGCTTTTGCGTGACATGTCCGATCTCATGGCCTAAAACAGAGGCAAGTTCGGATTCATTACCAGCTAAGACTATTAGACCAGTATGCATTCCAATATAACCACCAGGAAGCGCAAAAGCGTTTACGCTCGAAGATACAACTCCAAAAAATTCAAACTGTGGTGAAAATGGTCCTGTTGGTTCTGCCCCTGAGATTTTTTGTTGACGTGCACTATTTACTAACTCTTTTCCTAAACGATTCAAATAGTCATACAAAAGCCAATTGTTTGAATATTCTGAATCTTTGCGGATTTCCCGCATGATTCTTTCCCCAATTTTCTTTTCATCTAAAGTACTCAAGTCACCAGAGGATGCATCACCTAAATCTGGCAATATAATCGGTAAACGTCTTATTAAAGGCGGCTCAGAAACCCCCAAAGGTGGCGGCTGATTCGTAAAACGATCCTGTGCATATAATTGCCCTGGATACAATAGTTGCGAAGCTATCGTAGTATTTAGAATCAGGTAGATAATACTTTTATTCAACCAATTTACTCTCATCAGAAAGATACTATTTAACTATGCTAACCCATTTTAATCAGGCTGGTGAAGCGCATATGGTGGATGTCGGTCAAAAAGACCTGACTGCTCGCATGGCGATTGCCTCCGGAAAAATCCAAATGCTAGCCCCAACCCTGCAGCTTATTATTTCTGGTCAACATAAAAAAGGAGATGTGCTTGGTATTGCTAGAATTGCTGGCATTCAAGGTGCAAAAAAAACGAGTGATCTAATACCCCTCTGTCACCCTGTTGCATTAACCCATCTTTCCGTTGATTTTGACATCTCAACAGAAATCCATGCCGTTATTTGCACAGCAAAGGCACAAACTATTGGTCAAACTGGTGTTGAAATGGAAGCAATTACAGCCGTTCAAATTGCTTTATTAACTATTTATGATATGTGCAAGGCAGTTGACCGAGGTATGCGAATGACCGATATTTGTCTACTGGAAAAAAGTGGTGGCAAGAGTGGTAATTGGAAATTGGAATAGTAAATACTTACTTAGTATTGCCGTCAATCAAGGCTATCCATGCTCAATACTTCATTCTATCCAAAGAATGAAGATCTTAATTTGTTTTATTACCAAGTAACTTTTGCCACCGGATAATCTCTTCCTGTAAAAAATTTGAAAACTCCGAAGAACTCGATAAGATCAATTCTGCATCAATTGTCCCAATTTTTTTACTAACCTCAGGATTATTCATACTCAAGCGTAAGGCCTGATTCAGTTGCTCAACGATTTCTTTCGGGGTACCCGCCGGAGCTAATAAGCCCCACCAAACTGAGGCATTAAAACCCTTCAAACCTTGCTCGGCAACTGTCCTTACCTGTGGATATAAATCAAATCTCTTCGGCCCAGAAGATGCTAATAACCTAACGCGTTTATTTTCTAAAAAAGGTTTGATTTGCGAAGTGCCAGTAAAAGTTAAATCCACATGCCCAGCAGCAACGTCAGTCATAGCCAAGCCAGCCCCTCGATAAGCAATATGCGTGATTGGCGAAGATAAAGCATCTTCTAGCATGATGGCAGCTAAATGAGCAGCTGAGCCATCACCGGAATTCGCAATAGTTAATTTGCCGGGATTCTTCTTGGCATAGTTTGCTAATTCTTCGATGGAACTTATTTCTAGACTATTTCGAATCGCTAACCCAAATGGATAAGATAATGCTAATGAGATAGGTGCGAAATCGCCTGGTGTTTTATAAGGTAAATTTTTAATGAGGCTTGGATTTGTAGCAAGGCTTGTGCTTACAAACAGCAATGTATAACCATCCGGTGTAGCTTTGGCAACTAACTCTGTCCCAACTACGGTGTTACCACCGCCACGATTTTCGATAATAACGGCTTGCTTTAAAATCTCTGAAAATTTATTGGCCCAGGTCCTGACTAAAAAATCACCACCCCCACCCGCGGCAAATGGCACAACGATTTTGATTGGACGACTTGGAAAATTATCAGCAGCAAAAGCCCCGTTAGAGCAAAATCCCAACAGCAACAACAGGACAATACACCTATACATGAAGCGGTCAAGCTGATAATAATTGGTCATTAATAAATACTGCTCGCATTACTTAATCCAAGTTCTTGTAGCAGCATCACTATTGGTTGTAAAGAATCCTTTATTGACGTTATGTGCTCTCAAGACTCCGACTAGTAGGGCCAGGTTTTCTTTAGTTCCAGGAATTTTGGATATGCTGTTAACCATTCCCTTGACTTCTGGATCCTTGATCAGTACATTCTCATCTCGAATGAACTTCACTAAATTGTTAACGACTAAATCTCCTAAATTTTTGTGTCGCATCATTAAAGATTGAAATACAGAAGTTGGGAGAAATAAAAGTTTGACGTCTTTTTCAACAATAACCGAAGCTGATCTTGGTAATTGATCAATCAAACCAAACTCACCAACATAGTCTCCTGGATAAATTGTACGAATATCCTCATAGGAATTTGTTTGTACGTTGTTAATACTAACGATGCAAGAACCTGTCGAAATGATAAATAAACCATTGGGCTGATCGCCCTCATAAAATAAATATTGCCCTCGTTTGCCAGTAACGGTCCTTAGCTGACCCATTACCTCCAACATTTCTACGCCGCCAAGTCCTGTAAAAAATGAAATTTCGTTGATACTAACTTCCTTAGGCTTTGGCTCCTCCTTCGGAACCACCTTCGGTGCCGGCGCCGCTATGCCGCTTTTAGGGGCTGCCGCAGGTAGACTTTTGATTTTTTGCTCAAGGCTAGCAAGAGCTTTTTTAGATGTTTCACTACCTTTAGCGATCGCCATCTTGAGCAACTGCCTTGCTTTCTCATAATCAACAATTCCAGCTCGACCAGTCTCATAATAGTCTGCTAAACAAATGATAGATTTCAAATTACCTAATTTGGCGCCTTTATTAAAGTTTAATAAGGCATTCACTGGATTAATCTCAGTTCCAGAGCCGCAATCTTGGCATTCACCAACCAAATAGAGGGCCTCTGGATGGTTTTTTTTCGCAGCCATCACATAGTAGCCATAGGCTTTTTGTGGGTCTCGCGGTACGCCACTCCCCGACATGTATAACATTCCCAAATTAACTTGAGCCTCAACATCGCCATCATGCGCCTTGGTAGTCAAGCGGTCTACTTTATTAAACTCCATCATTGATTCATTCTCCAGTTAAAAGACTCTGCCCTAACAAATTAAACAAGATAAGCCCGGCTCAACCTAAGATGTTTTAACATATAGAAATGCTTTATTTACCTACAGCAATTTAAAAGATTATTCCATATCTTGCTCATTATTAGGATAATTCTGTTGTTCACACACCATATCGCAAAAAAGGCGTCCACCAACTAAATTCATACGTGGTGGAGATTTTTACCAGTTATCTACACTCGGATGGTAATAAATTGATTGCTAAGGTGGAGCCGTTCCCCTTACAAGACCAGTTACCATTCCAAGGCTCTTTGAGGGATGGATTAGCGAGATCAATCCCTTTCTCAACATGCGGATTATTGCTAGGATAAAAAACCAACAAATTACTCCCATCAGCAGCAACTGCAGTTGTGAACTCAATCAAAATTGCACCGGTATCTTCAATCGTTATTGCTTTCACACTTTTACTTGCGGCAAATTTAAAAGCTCCCTGAGTTCCTAATGCCATTGAGCTAGGGCCATTAGCTGCATAAGCCTCTGAAACTGCCAACTTGGCGCTAGCAGCAATACTTAAACCTTCAGCTACCCGTCCACGTGCGATGTATTCCTGGTATTGTGGGACAGCGATCGCTGCCAAAATTGCAATAATTGCTACTACCACCATTAACTCAATCAATGTAAAGCCATTTTTGATCACACCCTGATGTGGCAACTGCTTTATCTTGAAATAACCCTGACAGTACAGCGCTTTTGATATATAAAACATGACTCCTCCTTATTCAATATTGAGGAAGTAGTGTGCTTGATCTTTCTATCAAATTAGGCTTTAGTAACCGTTGTATATTCAGTTTTTGTTGTAAGAGTTTGCTGATTAGGAATTAGTTATTTGAGTATTTTAGCAATTGCATTAGGGAACCTAGTAATCCAGTGTACGCTTTAAATTCTCAGCGCATCGCATAAACATAAGTAATCTTTCCATGCTTTGTTGCGCCAAAGGATTGCGTTGGCTGAATATTCGGTATCGGAAATTCATGGCTAACTAATAAAGTTTTGGGGCGCATTTCTTTTGAGGCTTTTTGCCATAAATCCAAGGTCACAGCGGGGGATAAGTAAGCAAAGACAATATCGAACTCCGCAAAGTCTAACTGATGATAATTTCCAAGGGTAAATTTTGCAGGTGAAGCCGCCACCCTCCCCCTCAAATAACTAATCAACCATGGCAATGGAGCAATCTCTATCCCATGAACAATACTTCCAGGTCTTAAATTGACAAATTTCATACAAAATCCACCTAGTCCACTACCAATATCAATCACTTTCAGTCTTTCTTGATTGGGTAAGAGTGTAGTAACTGACTCGCACACCCCTTTTTGAAGTGGATAGTAAGGAACCTGAGTCAGAAATACGCTCCAATACAACACGGCAAAAAGAATAAATCCCACTAAAAAAAAATTATTAGAAATGTTAAAGCTAATCGCTAGGCCAATCGCAACTGGAAAACTAAAATGAATGTACCTCCACCAATATGCCGTTTTTAGCCAAATAGCCATCAAACTTGCAAGACTACTCTGTGTAAACACTAAAATCCAAATTGGAATTATTGCTGATAAGCAGTATTGATAGGCAATGAATAAAAAAAACGTACAACAAAAGGCAGCGCACTGAATGAATAGTGCAATCAATGCCGGTGGAAGAGTTTTTTTCACCTGAGTGTTGTGTAAGAGTATAAAAAATGGGGCCTAAGCCCCACTTTACCAGTTATTTTAGCAACAGTTATTCTGACTTTGCATGTTTCTTTTTAAGTAGCGCACCTATTCCAACGACTAATAAGATGCCTAGAATTTGAAATGGAATATTCGGATGATCCATCAAACTATGAAGCGTATCTGTCACTGCCGGATCTGTCACAAACATCTCACCCGCAAGATAACCGAGTAACGCCGCACCTATAGTGATAATGATCGGATAGCGCTCCATCACTTTTAAAAGCAATGTGCTAGCAAAAATAATCAAGGGAATACTCATCGCCAAACCCAAAAGAATGAGAGGCATACGAAATTCTTCAGGAGCCTTTTCAGCAGCAGCAGCTACAGCAACCACATTATCTAAGCTCATCACTAAATCAGCTATTAAGATCGTTTTGATGGCTTGAAAAATACTGGAGGAACTTTCGATCGATTCGTCATCGTCACCCTCTGCCATCAACTGCACGCCAATATAAATTAATAAAATACCGCCAATAATTTTTAAATACGGCAAGCTAAGTAACTGCACAGCGACAATAGTTAATAAAATCCTCATAATGATGGCTGCCGCACTTCCCCAAAATATAGCTCTCTTTTGATGGTGTGGGGCAAGGTTTCGCGAGGCCATCGCAATCACAACTGCATTATCACCAGATAATAAAATATTGGTAAACATAATAAGTCCAAGAGCCGTCCATACACTGGGCGTGCTTAGTGCAGTTATTAAATCCATAAGTTTCCTTTAAGTAATTCTTGATTATAATTTTTATAAGCGTAGTTTAGCAAAACTACGCAAATTATATTCAATTATTCACATATTGGAAATAGAATTTCTTATTAAATTTATAAACTATTTAAGCAGCCCTTTGAGTAATTTAGCCATCTCCGAAGGGTTTTTAGTGACAGTAAATCCGCACTCTTCCATAACGGCGAGTTTCGCATCAGCCGTATCAGCTCCACCAGAAATTAAAGCGCCGGCATGACCCATTCTCTTTCCCGCTGGTGCAGTTACACCAGCAATAAATCCAACGATTGGCTTTTTCATAAATTGCTTACACCAACGCGCCGCATCGACCTCATCTGGACCACCAATTTCACCAATCATGATCACGGCATCTGTTTCAGGATCATCATTGAAGGCCTTCATAATATCAATATGCTTTAAGCCGTTAATCGGATCACCGCCAATACCAACAGCACTGGATTGGCCAAGTCCAATCTCGGTAAGCTGGGCCACCGCCTCATAAGTCAAAGTCCCAGAACGGCTCACCACACCAATGCGCCCTTTGCGATGGATATGACCAGGCATAATTCCAATCTTGATTTCATCAGGCGTAATCAATCCAGGACAGTTCGGTCCTAGTAATAAAGTCTTCTTACCACCTTTAGCTTCTTTTTCTTTCATTCGGTTACGAACTTCTAACAAATCCCGAACTGGAATACCTTCAGTGATACAAATCGCCAAATCCAAATCTGCCTCCACCGCCTCCCAGATTGCAGCAGCAGCGCCAGCAGGCGGCACGTATATCACTGAAACCGTTGCTCCTGTTTGCTGAGCAGCTTCTTTGACTGAGCCAAAAATTGGAATATCAAAGATATTCTCGCCAGCCTTCTTCGGGTTTACACCCGCCACAAAACATGCTTTGCCATTAGCGTACTCTTGACATTTCTCTGTATGGAATTGCCCAGTCTTGCCGGTTATTCCCTGCGTCATGACACGCGTATTTTTATTAATTAATATTGACATATTGATTCCTTAAATTTTGCTGAGGTTATTTCTGTTTTCAAGACCTTACTTCACTGAGGCAACTACTTTTTCAGCCGCCTCAGCCATCGTATTTGCACTAATGATCGGCAACCCAGATTCAGCCAACATCTTCTTGCCAATCTCCTCGTTAGTACCTTTCATCCGAACCACAAGTGGTACTGATAAATTGACCGCCTTACAAGCTGTAATCACGCCATCAGCAATCACGTCGCAACGCATAATGCCCCCAAAAATATTAACTAAAATTGCCTTTACCTTCACGTTTTTCAACATAATCTTAAATGCTTCCGTTACTTTTTCAGCTGTAGCACCACCGCCCACATCTAAAAAATTAGCCGGCTCACCGCCAAATAACTTAATCGTGTCCATCGTGGCCATGGCAAGCCCTGCACCATTGACTAAGCAGCCAATATTTCCATCGAGCGATATGTAGGCTAAATCGAATTTAGATGCTTCAATCTCAGCCGGATCCTCTTCTGCCTCATCGCGGTATGCCACGATTTCAGGATGACGAAATAATGCATTAGCATCAAAGTTAAACTTGGCATCAAGCGCTTTAATATTGCCATTACCCTCTAAAATGAGTGGATTGATTTCTGCTAAGGAAGCATCAGTCGCCATGTAAGCTTTATATAAGTTCACTAAAACTTCTTTGGCTTTTAGTTGAGACTGGGCAGGTACTCCAATACCTTTTGCTAATAAATCAGTTTGCTCATCTGTCATACCGTGCAATGGATTTACAAAGATCTTAATAATTTTCTCCGGAGTATGGGCCGCAACTTCTTCGATATCCATTCCGCCCTCGCTCGACGCCATAACCACTACCGATTGCGTTGCACGGTCTGTCAGTAAGCCCACGTAATATTCTTTTTGAATATCGGCGCCGTCTTCGATTAAAAGCCTTCTGACCAATTGTCCTTCTGGACCAGTTTGATGGGTTTTTAATTGCATTCCTAAAATATTAGTCGCGTAAGTTTTCACTTCCTCTAAACTTTTAGCAAGCTTCACGCCACCACCTTTACCACGCCCCCCCGCATGAATCTGTGCCTTTACAACCCAGACTGGACCACCGAGTTTTTCAGCAGCCGCAACTGCTTCTTGGACACTAAATGCTGGTATCCCATTGGGGACTGGTACATTAAATTGACGCAGGATTTCTTTACCTTGATATTCGTGGATTTTCATTGTTGATTCCTTTGATTAAACATAACTCGTGTGTTGATTGATATAAATGATCTTTTTACTGTGAACTATTCTGAGGGATTATCTTTAGTTCTAGCAGAGTGCTGATACCATGTCGGGTGATATTGCCGCACCACTTCCCACTCGGTGTTCAAGCTATGACAGCCATTAAATTGCGGCGGAATTATTTTTTCTGGATTTGTTTGTGGGTCATACTCCAAACTACTTGCGGGGATTTCATTGACAAACCCTTGAAATGCAACCGTCGGTAAAACATTCGTAAGCTCTGAGACGTGGGTGCACCCTTGAAGGCCACCTAAGCGCTCTTTAACTGCGGCTCTAAAGCCACGCTGGAGATTTAAACCAACTAGCTGTTGATAACTCGGCTCTATTTGCTCGCAATATCCTGGGTAAGGCACGCCTAAAAACTGCACCTGACAAGCAAGAATATCCATTTCCTCATTAATTGTGACGGATAAACGCATCTTGTGTATGGGCTCTCCTTGGCGACGAAGCATTACTGCAAGTTGAAAATCTGCCCCCTTCAAATCCGTCATTTCTGCCTCCAAATCCCATAGGCCATCATCTCGCTTGTATGATTTTGCATCAATCTGGCGATGGTGGACTAACCTTCGATTGGGTTTATTGGGAGTATTCGGGTCAAACATCCCTATAGTCTAGCATTTTAGGATGATGAACTTCTGCTTTTACCTTTGATGATGCGCATAATTAACTCATGACCAAAACCCCGTTGAGCCAAGAAACGCATTTGCCTAGCTTGTTCTTTTGGATCACTCGATATTTCACCAAATTTGTGCTCCCAAACAACATACGCTCTGCTCTCTTCAGAGTCTTGAAGCTGCTTTAGCTCTTGTACTATTGTCTCACTAGCAATTTGATGTTGTCCAAGCTCCTGCGCAATTCGCCTAGCACCATAGCGTGCAGCCTTACGTAATACTAGGTTTTCAGTAAACCGCTCATTCGAAAGTAAGTCCTTCTTCAGTAAGCGTTCAATCACCCCCTCTAGCTCATCTTCAGACTGAGCAAAAGGTAATAATTTTCTTCTTAATTCAAACCGGCTATGCTCTCGATAGGATAGATATCTTATTGCTCTGGCCAATAAACTAGTCGGAGAGCGCGTTTTTCTTTCACTCTCCGTTTTTAAGTCTTCAAGCTCCTGGTGGCTCGATTTCATCGTCCTGCGCTCCCGAGACAATTGAGTTTGAACCTTTTACACCTAACTTCGCACGGATTAAACCTTCAATTTCCTTGGATAGTTCAGGATTAGCCTTTAAAAAGTCACGGGCGTTATCTTTGCCCTGGCCAATTTTTTCTCCGTTATAGCTGTACCAGGCACCGGATTTGTCAACAATGTCGGCTTCCACTCCCATATCGATGATTTCACCTTCACGTGAAATACCAGCACCATACATGATGTCAAAGATGGCTTCTCGAAAAGGAGGCGATACCTTGTTTTTGACTACTTTAACTCTGGTTTCGTTACCCACATTTTCATCACCCTTCTTAATACTTCCAATCCGACGAATATCTAATCGCATCGTGGCATAAAACTTGAGTGCATTACCCCCTGTAGTTGTCTCTGGAGAACCAAACATGACGCCAATCTTCATCCGTATTTGATTAATGAAAATAATCATGGAGTTAGTTCGTTTAATGCTACCCGTTAACTTTCTTAACGCTTGACTCATTAAACGCGCTTGCAAACCAGGCAGAGAATCACCCATATCCCCCTCAATTTCCGCTTTTGGTACTAACGCTGCAACAGAATCGATCACGATCAAATCAATCGATCCTGAACGTACTAAAGCATCTGCAATTTCTAAAGCCTGCTCACCCGTATCTGGTTGTGAGATTAATAAATTATTCACATCTACCCCAAGCTTGGCTGCATACTGAACATCAAGCGCATGCTCTGCATCAATAAACGCGCAAGTTCCACCAATTTTTTGCATTTCTGCAACAGCGTGTAAAGTTAAAGTCGTTTTTCCGGAGGACTCAGGACCATAAATCTCAATGACCCGTCCCCTTGCCAAACCACCAACCCCAAGGGCGATGTCCAAACCAAGGGATCCGGTAGATACCACCTGGATATCTTGGGCAATTTCAGCATCGCCGAGTCGCATGATTGAGCCCTTACCAAACTGTTTTTCAATTTGCGCTAGGGCAGCAGTTAAGGCCTTTTGCTTATCTCCACTTAATCCAGAGAACTCTGAATTTGCCGAGTTATGGGTACTAGGGTTTTGATTTACCTTGGATTTTTTATCTTCCATTTTCTTTCCAATCATGTGCTCTTTTTCCAATTAAGTTAAACAAATATAGCCTATTTTTAGTACTGTATAGAATAACAGTACTAATTACAATCCTATTTTTACAAATTTCTACAAAATTCACCTTTTTACCTATTTATTGCAATACTAGGTATGAGCACTATAGCCCAGTACTTACCCATTTTTATTTGCGTGTTTTGTAAGAACTGTCTGATTTTAATGGGGATTCATCCTTGAAATTTGGATATTTAATGATTTTTGATGATTTAATACCAATGTCAGCAAAGAGGTGTTACTTCTACCAATTGAAATGTCATCAAATTTTGCTCTAATTTGACCAACCCTTTACGCCATATTGGGCACAAATGCTCCAATTTAAAGTCAAGACTAAAATATCATCTCCCTTAATTTTTCGCCAAAGAAACTGTGCTGCGCCAATTGATCAATCACCAAATACGCTCAGTTGTCGGAGATGGTAATGCACCTACTGAGTTCTTATTGCCTTCTGGCGATCCTGGACTTTTTGGACCCAATTCGATCGCCTGGAAAATTCACGGAGACTTCGTCTCCATGATGATCGGTGGGATTAGCTCTCTCATCCTGCAAGCCCTTCACCCTCTGGCATTAGCTGGCGTTTGGGATTACTCTTCATTTCGCGAGGACCTTAAAGGTCGCTTGGGGCGTACTGCACGTTTTATTGCAGTAACTACCTTTGGGAATACTCCCATGGCAAATCAAGCGATGGTAAAGGTCCGAAAAATTCATGAGGCAATTCGAGGAACCCACCCTGACGGGCGTACCTATTGGGCCAATGATCCACACTTGCTATATTGGGTGCACTTAACTGAAACGTCTAGCTTTCTGAATGCGCACCGCCTCTACCTCAATCGTGAAATTTCCCATATTGCAGCCGATCAATATTATCAAGAAATGTCGGTTATTGCGAATGGCCTAGGATGTATGATTACCAATGAGTTAGGACAAGATGTCCTGGCCAAGTCTTGCTCACAAGCGCAAAAGGATCTAAGCAGTTATTTCTGTGAACTAGAGTATTCTGATCGCGCCCAATTTGTCATCCAATTATTAGAAAACTATCCTCTTCAAGAAACAAATTCCCAGCTCAGTCGTTTAATTATTCAGGCAGGTTTTTATAACCTTCCAGACTGGGCCTATCCGATCATTCAGCGCCCCATACCCAGTCAAATTGAGCGAATATTTCTTAACCAATCAATCTATCTACTCGCAAAACCGATTCGTTGGGCACTCAACAACGGGGTGGCTGCTCATGCTCGGCGGCGGATGGGCTTATCCTAGGGCGTCAACTCGATAAGTATTTCGTGTCTACGCCAAGGTGGCAAGGTCCAAGGTGGATTATATCTAGCCAACTCAACTGGGCCATTGGGCTGATGCCCTTTTTTCATGATCCAATCTTGCAGTTGTTGAATATTATTTTGTATTTTCTCTTCTCCCAATAAGCCTGAAAACGTCATGGCAGCATATTTTTTTTCTGGAATCTCTCGAATTTTTACTAAACTATTTTTGGGTCTTGGCAAAGTATTAACGTTGTATTTACTCGGCATAACAAATGTAATACGCCACTGATTTGATTCATGCACACCCTCAATCAATACCGGAGCAGTCATCGCAATCTTTTGTGGCTCTTTTGGAGAGTCAACCGTCACAGGTACTGTCATGGCAATTTTCTCTGAGTCAGCACTACTTACTGCTTGATTTTCGCCAAAAATAAACGCCGCAATCAAACGAAAACCTTTATTAGATGCCTCGTCTCGCGAGCCCTCTACGACTACCTCAGCAATTAACTTGGGCTCATATTGGCGAACCTCATATGCCCCTTCTTTGTCAATTACACGATATTTAGGTTCTTCAATGGCCATCACATAGTTCATCGATATGAATAAAAAAATACCCAGTACAAATTTATTGATTACTTTCATCATATTACGTCGCCTCTAATAAATAGGTTATCGCTCTTAAATCCCTTATGATTTAAACATTGCAAAGATTACTAGAAAGATAACTGATGCTAATACCATTTCCAATGCTCATTTCCGCTCAAGAATTACTCAATACTCTGAATACTAATAATCATTTACTAAAAATTTTTGATTGTCGCTTTGACCTCAATCAACCCCATGCAGGTGAGCAAGCATTTTCGCAAGGCCATATTCCAAATGCTCATTATATTCATTTAGAAAAAGATTTGGCTGGACCCAAAAATCGACTCCTTGGCCGTCACCCTCTCCCAACACCCCCAGCTTGGCAAGCCACCTGTGAGAGTCTTTTAATCCAAAATGATACGCGCATCATTATTTATGACGACTTAGATAATTCCTTTTCGAGCCGCCTCTGGTGGATGTTACATGCGACAGGATATGACCGTGTCCAACTCCTAGATGGCGGCATGGCTGCCTGGTTAAAAATTCAAGGCCCGTTAGAATCAGGTCCATCACCCGTTCGTCCAGTTACTCAGGGCGAAGCTTTGCTAGGAACTCCTTTTAATGAACTCGTTCAAATTACACAAATTAAAGAAAATCTTTACTCCTCCAAGTGCACCATTCTTGATGCGCGCGCCAAGGAAAGATATCAAGGAGATATTGAGCCACTTGATCCAGTTGCAGGTCATATTCCTGGTGCGCTTAATCGTCCCTATAAACTTAATCTTACGCATACAGGTCACTTTAAAACTCAAGAAGTCTTACGAGATGAATTTCTAGCACTTGGAATCTCTCCTCATGAGTTAATCCATCAATGTGGCTCAGGAGTTACCGCGTGCCATAATTTATTTGCGATGGAATATGCCGGATTAAAAGGATCACAGTTATATGCAGGAAGTTGGAGTGAGTGGTGTCAGTATCCTGATAATCCGGTAGCGCTCGGACCCAAATAATTTAAACCAAAGTTAACCCAGTCCCCAAGATACAGCTAGGCAATATGCCAAGAATGAAGTCAGATATGCCAAGCCAAATAAATAAAACAACTGAACAAGTGGGATCATTAATCCTTCTGTTTCTCTTCGAACTACCGCCAAGGTAGACAAGCATTGTGGGGCAAATATAAACCCCATTAATAAAGATCAGGCTCTATGTCTAATTGACCACGTTGATTCAAGAAATCTCGATTTTGCTGGGCAATAGACAATTCTCTTCGACCAGGAATCACTTGAATTTGATCCCCCGCCCGTAAACTTCCACCCTCTAAAACCTTTAAATACCAACCCGATTTGGCAGATTGCAGCATCGCTTTAGCTGCTCCAGAATATTGCATTTTTAAATTCAATTTAAAACATGGCTCTCTAAATTGCGTTACTTGGCAAAGCACCTCACCGATTCTCCATTGATCGGCAACGAAAACAGTTTCCTCTGTTAAACCCTGTGTAGTCAAGTTTTCACCAACCAAACCAAATTGCAATGGGAAAAGAGTGCCATGTTGAACTTCTCTTTGAAGTATCTCGGCCCACAATGAATAATTTTCCTCAGGGTAGGCATAAATGGCTTTATCAACTCCACCATGAACGCGCCGATCAGCTTGCTCATCCTCTTTAAAGCCATACTGATCTATTTCTTGAGCAGCAGGGTTTTCCAAGGTACTTACAGCCAATTTATGAATCGCTGAGGAGACTAAAGCGCCCTGATTCCCTTTTGGGATGAATTTTCTAACCTTTGCTACTGAAATAGCCACAATTTTTGATTGCATGAAATACCTTCGCTAACACTTTTGAAATGCCTAAAAACACGGAATCCTGTATCGACATTTGCTAACTTTACAATTACCACTATCATAGTCAAGTTCTTAAAATGCTATTGCTTTTGCTGTTTCACGATTAAAGCCAACTCTCAATTTACCAATTTATGATTTTTCTTAAACAAGTTATTCTTCGTCGCGGCACTAAAATTTTACTTGATGGAGCATCCATCACGATTAACCCTGGGGAAAAAGTTGGGCTTGTTGGCCGAAATGGTGCTGGTAAATCCAGCCTCTTTGCACTATTAAACCGCAGCCTTCATGAAGATGGTGGCGAGTTTTCTATCCCAACACAATGGCGGATGTCTGAGGTTGCTCAAAATATGCCAGAGACTGAAGAATCAGCCACTAACTATGTCATTGCTGGAGATACCGCCTTATTGAAGGCACAAGAAGAAGTCGATGCAGCCCAAATGACTGATGATGGCGATCGAATAGCAAACGCTTACATGCATTTATCTGACTGTGGTGCATATGACGCCACATCTCGAGCACAAGCACTGATCCTTGGCCTAGGCTTTAAAATTAGCGAACTAGAGCAACCCGTTAATAGCTTCTCGGGCGGTTGGCGTATGCGTTTACAACTGGCGAGAGCACTTATGTGCCCATCAGAATTACTTTTATTAGATGAGCCAACGAACCACTTAGACTTAGATGCCCTAGTTTGGCTTGAAGCCTGGCTGAAAAAATACGAAGGTACGCTCATCGTGATTAGCCATGACCGAGAATTTTTAGATGCCATTACGAATGTAACCATGCATATTGAGAACTCTAAATTAACTCGCTATAGCGGCAACTACACATCCTTTGAAGACTTGCGATCAGAACAAATGGCCTTACAACAAAGCGCCTTTAGCAAGCAACAAGATAAAATTGCCCATCTCCAAAAATTTATCGCTCGATTTAAAGCGAAAGCCAGCAAAGCTAAACAAGCACAAAGTCGCGTAAAAGCCCTCGACCGGTTGGAAAAGGTTGCTCCATTGTTAGCCGAAGCTGACTTTACTTTTGAATTTAAAGAGCCGGCCAATCTCCCAAACCCCATGCTCTCCTTGCAAAATGTCTGCTTTGGATATCCCGCTCTTTCAGAATCGGTCGACCAAGCACCTATTTATATTGTTAAAAATGTAAATAGATCGGTTTTAGCAGGGCAACGTCTTGGAATTTTAGGCGCAAATGGTCAGGGTAAGTCCACCTTTGTAAAGACTATTGCGCGCGTTTTAAAACCTCTTGAAGGAGAATTGACTGAAGGGCGCGGGCTGAGCATCGGCTACTTTGCTCAACAAGAACTCGATGTCTTAAATCCATCAGACAACCCTTTAGAGCATATGATTGGGCTTGTCAAAAAACTTACTAGCGAAAATCGTTTAAGTGGTCAAGCGACCAGAGAGCAGGATCTGAGAGGCTTTTTGGGTATGTTTAACTTTGGTGGCGATATGATTTTCCAGCGTGTTGGCAGTATGAGTGGCGGAGAAAAAGCTCGCCTAGTGTTGTGCATGATTGTCTGGCAAAGACCTAATCTACTGTTATTAGATGAGCCAACGAACCACCTCGATTTAGCCACCCGTGAGGCTTTAGCCATGGCTTTAAATGAATTCGAAGGTACTGTGATGCTAGTTAGTCACGACCGAGCACTTCTCAGGTCCGTTTGCGATGAATTCTGGATGGTCTCTAAAGGCGGTATCAAACCATTTGATGGAGATCTTGAGGACTACCAGCGGTATTTGTTAGAGGAGGCAAAATTGGCTAGAGAAAATGCGAAGCAACTCTCCTTAACCGGAATAATTCAAAATGAGATTTCAAACAAATCCTTGGCAAAATCTGCGCAAGTAACTCCTAGTGATCATAAGAAACTTGTTCGTCAATTAGAACAGTTAGAAGAAAAAATGGCCAAGCTCAAACAAAAAGAGCATCAATTACAAGAACTGCTTTTATCACAAACTCATATAGACAAAATTACCCAAACTAGTGCCATCATAGGTAATACCACTAGCGAGCTAGCAAAGATTGAGGAGCAATGGTTAACGCTGAGTGAGCAATTAGAACAACAAGCCTGATACCTAATCCATCTCTAAAATGACGTGCCCGATCTTGTTGCCTGACTCGATCAATTCATGAGCCTGGACAACATCCTTTAAAGGAAACTTTGCTGCAATAGCGAATTGACATTTTCCAGTATTTAACCAACTATCAATATCACTTAAAATTTGAGCTCTTTCAGATGGTGTAATGGTGTAGATCAAAGTAAATCTTAAGATAATATTTTTCGACATCATCATTGGTACCGGTAGAGGCAATGCCGGTTGATCAACAACTGCATACATCACATTCACGCCTCCAGGCTTTAGAATTTGAGCGTTGGTCGTTAAATTGGCACCAAAATCCACTTCAATCACACGGTCCACCCCAACTTGCTCAGTCCAACTTAAAACGCGTTCTACAACATTTTCTGTTCGGTAATTAATGATGCAATCAGCGCCTGCAGCTTTCGCATGCTGCGCTTTTATATCGGAACTAACCGTCGTGATGACTCTGGCACCACCCCATTTGGCTAGCTGAATTGCATAATGCGCCACCACCCCAGCACCGCCACTAATCATGACAGTTTTTCCGTCAATAGGACCATCAGAAAACAAACAACGATGCGCAGTCATGACCGGAATACCCAAACAAGCACCCTGAACATAAGATAAGTGATCCGGTAAAGAAGATGCCATCCAAGACTCAATCACCGTGTACTCAGAGGACGTTCCCTGCGGCCGCATAAAGGCGGCATTAAACACCCAAACTCTCTGGCCTATTTTAAAACGGTCTACTCCATGCCCAATTGCATCGACAATCCCTGCTCCATCACTACTAGGTATTTGCCAATTTCCAGTTAATGGCCGAGACGTTCCAGAGCGCATCTTGATATCCGATGGATTGACGCCGGCACAAAACAACTTGACCCGAATTTGTCCCTCTTGAGGCTCTGGTTTTTCTACTTCTCGAACCTCAATAACATCTTTGGCCTTACCAAATTGATGATAGATAGCTGCTTGCATGATTTCCTTTGATTGACTCTTTATTGGATACGATGAAATTTTAAACAATTTTTATGGATATTCGCCCTCATTTATAACATTAAGCACTTGATTGAATCAAGGGTCATCCGTAGTTAATACAGTAGCCACATAAAACAAACCTACCACTAGCTAGTGAGGGTTTCAGGGTGGCTCAGGGCTTGTTATAAAAAAGGCCCCGAAAGGGGCCTTCGAATTAAATAAACCTGATACTAACAGAACGACGGTATCAGATAAAGCAACTAACTATTTTTTTCTTCTTTAAAGATATCCTTTTTATAATTTTCTGGGACAAAAAGCAAACCAATCACAAAGGTACCAAGTGCAATCACAATTGGATACCAGAGGCCATAATACGGATCGCCTGTTTGTGCAATCATTGCAAATGCTGTGGCAGGCATCAAGCCACCGAACCATCCGTTACCAATATGGTAAGGCAGGGACATACCTGTATAACGAATGCGCGTTGGGAATAATTCCACCAAGGCCGCCGCAATGGGACCATATACCATTGTCACCAAAATAACGAGGTAGGTAAGAATGAGGACTATTGGGAAAACTTGCGCAGAGAAGATATCGAAAAAGCCATTAAGCTTCACAATACCAGCTGTTGGTTTTCCCGGAACCGGATATCCAGAAGAGGCAAGAGCTTCATTCACACTCTTCGCAAATGCTGCTGGTACAGCTTTCACATCATCACCGCTAAGCTTCGATGACTCGTAACCGGCAAGCTCAGTTTCTCCAATTTTTAACTTCGCGGGGATCGTGCCAGGCAAATACTCTACTGAGTAGCTAACAGAGCTTCGTGCAAGTAATGCTTTGGTTACGTCGCATGAGGAAGTGAATTTGGAAGTACCGGTTGGATTGAACTGGAAGGAGCATTCGCTTGGATCCGCGACGATAACAACTTTAGTATTTTTCTGGGCAGCATCTAAAGTTGGGTTTGACAACTGTGTTAGTGCCTTAAATACTGGAAAGTAGGTAACTGCCGCAAGCAAGCAACCCGCAAGAATGATCTTCTTACGTCCAATTCGGTCAGATAGTGAGCCAAAAACAATAAAGCCACCAGTGCCTAAAATAAGCGCCCAGGCAATCAATACGTTTGCACTAAACATATCAACACGCAAAATAGTTTGCAAATAAAAGAGGGCGTAGAACTGGCCTGTATACCAAACAACAGCTTGGCCAGCTACTAAGCCAAGCAGAGCAATCAGAGCAAACTTACCATTTTTCCAGTTACCAAATGCCTCAGAAATTGGAGCTTTTGACTGAGTACCTTCCTCCTTCATTTTCTTGAAGGCGGGAGACTCTTCCATTTGAAGACGAATCCAGACAGATATTGCTAATAAGAAAATGGAGAGTAGGAAGGGAATCCGCCAGCCCCATGCTTTAAATGCATCTTCACCGACATAGGTACGCACACCTAGAATCACCATTAAGGAAAGCAACAGACCGAGAGTGGCTGTTGTCTGAATCCAGGAAGTAAAATAACCGCGGCGACCATTTGGGGCATGTTCTGCTACGTAAACCACTGCACCACCATACTCACCACCCAATGCCAAGCCCTGCAGCATTCGAAGCGCAATAAGCGTAACTGGTGCAAGCCAGCCAATGGTTTCGTAATTAGGTAATAAACCAACAATAAAAGTTGAGATGCCCATAATCAAAATTGTGATCAAGAAAGTATATTTACGGCCGACAAGATCACCTAAACGACCAAAAAATAGTGCTCCAAAAGGGCGAACTAAGAACCCAGCAGCAAATGCTAGCAAGGCAAATACATTGCGTGTTGCTTCTGGAAATGACGAAAAGAACTGGGCTCCGATAATGGCTGCTAAAGAACCATAGAGATAAAAGTCATACCACTCAAAAATAGTACCTGCTGACGAAGCAAGAATGACTTTTTTCTCTTCTTTAGTCATCGGACGCTTGCCTTCAACTGCTGAAGTTGCTGTAGCCATGCATTTCTCCTTTTAATTAACCTTTTATATTCTAATAGAAAAAGTTATTAATCAACTTAGGGGTTTTCCCTCAAATTCATTATTGATTTTTGGTCTCGTTACTGCGTGAACTGCGTAAATGGTTACAAGTTATTAGCGTCAAAACCACCTATATTGAACGAGGCAGTCCTTGGGAGAATAGTTTTTTGGGAAAGCTTCAACTATTCCCCTTTGCCCAATGCGAATAATTTAATCATCTGATTAAATTATGGTCTTTTATTTAAGTGTCCAAGGTATATTCGTTGTGCATCAATTTAGAATAATCCCTCAATACTTCCACAACCTCAAGAATAATTAACCGACGTTGTATATTCAGCTTGCAAGCTTAGACTAAGCTTACTCGTTCATATTTGATGGGTGCTTCGTGCCATGTAATCCACTGGCAGCGTCTTTGCAGGTAAAAAAAACACAATCCGAGTCAGGTAAGGCGCCAGCTTTATGTAATTTTTCCGCAGGAATATAAATAACGGCCCCTGGTCCTAAGATTTGTACTTGATCCTCGATGTGAAACTCTAATCGTCCCTCTAAGATATAAATCCATTGTTCATTTGGGTGGCTATGCAAATCTGCACTCTTTCCAGCAGGTGCTCTCATCACTGCAACAATCATTCGGTCACCCTCCACACATCCCCCAAAGACTGGAGAATAATCAGGCCCGCCCATAATTTGATTGACTTGCTTCAAATCAAAGAAAAACTCTCCCTTACCAGCCCGCTTGGCGCCTGGAGTTCTTGCTTGAGGCTCTATATTTGGCTCTATATTTGTTTGATTATTCATCATTGCTCTCCTTTTTATTACTGCATGAAATTAGTTATCTTGGGTAATCTTAATCGCCGAATAATTCTCGAAGTTGTTGACTAGTGCCTTTACTATTATTGCGATCTAGGGGGGTACACTTACTATATTCTTCGGAAATATTATCCTCCCAGAACGATCTGGGGCTTGGATCTGTTGATAACTTCTGAAAGATCCATTCTGGAACATTTTTGTAAGCTAACACAGTTTTATTTTCAAAAACTACATCTAGTTGCTGACTGACGGGATCATAATCAGCTTGACGAATACTGCCTCTCAAGAATTTTTTTTGTTTCATCTGCGCATCGCCTTCTTTGAATCACTCTGTACAATTTATTCGTTCAATGAGTGATTGATCACGTTTTATAGGACGGATCCACTCGGTCAAGCATCCGCAAAAGTGCGCGCCACTCTCCTTTTTTTTCTTGATAACCGGGTCTCGCAAAACTATTGGCTACTTTTTGGGCAACTTCTTCTGTGGGAATAATCAATTTACCCCCTCCAGATAGAGCTGCAATTTGGATCTGACAGGCACGCTCCAAATAGTACATATAATCAAATGCTTCTCTTACGCTCGTTCCGCAGGTCAATAATCCATGATTGTGTAATATTAAAGTCATCCTATTGCCAATATCAACCACTAGACGGGCGCGCTCCTCTAAATCTAAAGCAACTCCCTCGTAATCGTGATATCCAACATGACCCGTAAGTCTCATCGCATGTTGCGAAATCGGCAAAAGACCATGCTCCTGAGCTGAAACCGCCACTCCTGATGGAGTATGGGTATGCATCACACATGCTACGTCATGTCTTGCCCCATGAATAGCACTATGAATGACAAAACCCGCTTCATTAAAGCCCAGGCCCGTTGGGTCATCAATGACTTGGCCATCTAATGTGATTTTGACTAAGTTTGACGCTTTCACTTCATCCCACATTAAGCCAAAAGCGTTTAATAGAAAATGATTATCCTCACCGGGAACCCTTGCAGAAATATGGGTATAAATTAAATCAGTCATGCGAAAATGCGCTGCAAATCGATAACATGCAGCAAGCTGCACCCTCACATCCCACTCCTCTTGGCTAACTCTTTTTTGAACAGTTTGATCTTGAAATATCATTTCAATCCTAGAAGTTTTTACTGAAGATATTTCTATCATACCTCTTCTGGAAATATACCCGTAAGCTAACTCATGCAATAGTTTCTGATCAAGTCTATATCCAAATATCTAACGTAAAAAATTACCTCATGGCCCTTACACTACTGGCTAATTGGTTAAAGAAATGCGCCACTTTTCAGATCCCTACCTCATGAAAAGTCTTTTTAAACAACTGTTAACGCGCTTTTCAATAAAATCTACTCCAAATTTCTGCAACAAGTATGCGATGCCTAAACCCTGGGAAATAAGCCCTCTTAGAGGACGATTCATTCAATGAAACTGTGGACTAGACCAACTGACCTAAATGGCACTATAATTTGAAGTTCGGCGAATTAGCTCAGCTGGTTAGAGCGACGGAATCATAATCCGCAGGTCCGGGGTTCAAATCCCTGATTCGCCACCAAAATCAATGACTTACAGAATTGTAAGTTTACAAAGTGCCTAAGTTTAAGTAAGGTACTTTTCTAAAGATTTAAATAAAACCCGCAAGATAAAAATTGTGGGTTTTCTCATTTGTAGACTTCTTAAACCTCAATTCTCAGTCATCCGTACTTTACATCTAAAGATGTCCGAAAACGAACCATCAAGTAATATCGTCTGAATGAGTTTCGGTTTTAGCAAAACATCGCTGAAGTGATATATTGTTCTAAGTAAGAAAATTATTTATTTTACAAAGGCACATCGTAATCTGACCTAATGGAAAAATTTATCTCATGACTGATACTGTAAATATCCGACTTAAACTTGAATCGATCAAAATGGATCAAGGATACTTCCAAGATGGTACTTGGATTAACAAATCTGAAATGAATTATGTTGGAGAAATTACGCAGATTAATGAGGGGCTAGCTGAACATGGTATTGATCTGCCTAGCGAACTTGGCAATATATTCTACTTTTCAATCGACTTTGAAGAAGATCCGATTTACGCAATTCCCAAGGATTGTGAAGTTCAAAGCATCGGTTGGTTAGAGTTGAATCACCGCCCCCATATCTCTGCTAATCATATGCGTGTGAAGTTAAGCAAAAAAGAATTTTCCGATTTTTTAATGCTAAAAAATCATCTCATTCATATCGAACCGAATTTTAATAAAAGAAAAGATAAAAAAATTATTACTGAGAAAAATGAGAAAAAGGTTTTATTCCATATTTCTAGAATTACCTTAACTCCTTCAATCAATAACAACTAAACGGCCTATTCTGGTTGCACTCCAACGGACTTTAATAATTTACCCATAGCTGCAGACTGAACGCGAACTTGCTCAAATACCTTTGCTGGGGAACTGTGTTGTGTAGTCATTCCAAGCCTTGTATATACCTCCAACACATCAGGTAATGTCATCGCTTTACCTAACTCACTATTAATTCTTGTAACCACTAAAGGTGGGGTACCTTTAGGCGCTATCATTGCCCACCATGTCGCATTTTCAAAACCAAGTAAGCCAAGCTCTGTCATCGTGGGTATCTCTGGGAGGATTTCTAAACGCTTTGGCGCTGCCACTGCCAATGGCCTTAACTTGCCACCTTTAATTTGAGGAATAGCTGGCACCATATCTGAAAACATCATCTGAATTTGGCCTGCAAGTAAATCATTCACAGCTTGTACATTGCCTTTGTAAGGAATATGGGTAATTTCAACGTTGACTGCGTTCTTATACATCTCTCCAAATATACGTGAAGCAGCGCCCTGCCCACTCGATCCAAAATTAATCTGCCCAGGCTTTGCTTTAGCATAGGCGGTCAGCTCAGCAAGACTGTAAATAGGCAACCCGGGATGGACAACAACGACTAGGCCAGCAGATGCAACCATTGAAATTGGCACAAAATCATTAAAAACATCATAGCCCAATCTTTTGTACATATGCGGATTGATGACGAGAACACTACTACTCGTTAGTAAGAGTGTATAACCATCTCCAGGTAAGTTTGCCGCATATTCATGGCCTAAGTTACCCGTTGCTCCAGGACGATTCTCAACCGTTACTGTTTGCCCTAATCCATCACTGAGTTTTTGTGCTAAAAGACGCGCTAAAACATCGCTTGCACCACCAGCAGGAAATGAAGCTACAAGCTTAATTGGTCTATTTGGCCATGGCGTTTGTGCCATTGATTGACCAGCAAACAATATAAGTAACAAACAAGTTAAGGTCCACAATCTATGGGTTTTATTCAATAATTTCATCAATTCTCCATGTTCTAAGTCTATTCGATTAAACTTTAATTATTCTCTTTGAATGTAGATTTTATCTCTAGAGTTTAATGGATCCTATTACCCTGTCCTCTTACTTATCTAACCTTTGCGGCATCTCCCTATTTTTGGATACATTTTGAAATATTTACTGACAGTTTTCTTTTTTCTAAGTTATGCACCATTTATTTATGCCCAAGACTGGCAAAATAAGCCAATTAAGTTAATAGTTCCTTTTCCAGCCGGTGGAGGTACCGATGCTGTTGCCCGTGCTCTAGCGAATAAATTAGGCTCCCAGATCAATCAGTCGATTATTGTCGAGAATAAGTCAGGGGCAAATGGCGTAATTGGCGCAGATTTTGTAGCTAGGTCTGTGCCAGATGGATCCACGATATTACTAACAATTGCCTCGCACGCAATCGCACCAGCAGTCACTAAAAAGATTCCCTACAATACGGATACAGATTTTGTAGCAGTCTCTCTCGTCGCTAAATATCCCTACCTCTTTACCGTTCCAGCAAATTCGCCAGCTAATTCCTTTAAAGAATTTGTCGAGTTGGCGAAAAAAAATCCCGGTCAGATCAGTTATGCATCCTCAGGCACTGGTAGCGCACCACACCTTGGAATGGAGTTATTACTCGATACCGCAGGCTTGCAACTGATCCACGTTCCATATAAGGGTGCAGCACCTGCAAATAATGATCTGGTCAGTGGGCAAGTTCAGTCCATGTTAAATAATCTCCTAGCTGGAGCGGGACTGGTGCGTGCAAAGAAATTGAAAATTTTAGCGATTACCAGTGGCGCTCGCTCGCCTGCCCTGCCAGATATTCCCACCATTAAGGAGCTGGGCTACCCCAAGTACGAAGTCGATGGTTGGTATGGCGTATTCTTGCCAGCTAAAACGCCTAATCAGATCGTTCAACAGTTGTCTATCGAAATCGCTAAAGCTCTTAAAGATCCAGAGATTTTAAGCCGGCTCAGTAATGATGGCGCTATCCCTATTGGCAGCACCCCTAAAGAATTCCATGATTTTTTTGTTCTTGAAAAAAACCAATGGGCGCTACTTACAAAAAAGATAAAACTTGAGGTGGATTGACTCTTTATGCCAACTCTTGCAGTTAGTTCTTCACATCACATTTTCTACCAAGAAGATGATTTCACAGATCCTTGGGAGAATAAACCCACCATCATCTTACAACACGGCAATGGCCGTAATAGCGGATTCTGGTATCGCTGGATTCCATATCTATCAAGTCACTTTCGCATAATTCGTCCCGATATGAGGGGAGTTGGGCAATCGAGTAAGTTCCCTATTTCTCAAATTACTATTGAGGCGTGCCTTGAAGATCTTGTAAAAATTATCTCCGCAACTTGTTCTGGCCCAGTCTATTTTTGTGGTGAATCTATGGGAGGAATTTTAGGTATTATTCTCGCAGCCGAATATCCAAAATTAATTCAATCACTGACCCTCATTGCAACCCCTGTATATATCAATGACTCGATGAAAGAAAAGTACGCGCTTGGATACTCTAGTCGCTT
>Ga0209829_10000127_pt1 | contig 65820 bp, 88 predicted proteins | sample C_140205_EF_Meta_FD_187311 | JGI IMG/M metagenome (GOLD analysis project Ga0209829, IMG submission 187311) | Freshwater microbial communities from Lake Croche, Canada to study carbon cycling - C_140205_EF_MetaG (SPAdes) (version 2) | ecosystem: Environmental > Aquatic > Freshwater > Lake...
ATCGCGACTGGCATCCCCATCTTCGACAACACCTCCAGTCCGGTTTGTCCCTCGTTCACCCCGCAATCGATGTTTCCGCCGTCGCTCTCTGTATTCACCAACGAGCAGCACTCCTCGGATAGACAACCCCGTCTGCGCATGCGCCACTGACATCGTTCGCTTCTTCATTGCCTTCATCATCGCATACGCACCCCCAACAACAAACGCACTCACATTCTCTACAATCCCTCTCACAAACTTCTTCGCCCGCTTCTCAGACTGTGTCAACCCAGCCAGTGTCAGCAACTGATTCACCGTCGACATTCGTATTCGTCCACCAAGTTCAACTTTTGCTTTTGCATCCCTCAGCCCCGTTGGCATCTGCCGAAATCCAATGTATCGCATCACCGCCATCTCCCCGTGTCTGTGTGTGTATATATAGGCGTTTCTTTCCCTTATACAATTACAATCTCATCATGTCCTTTCGCACCTGCCGTGCTCACGGCTGTGCCTATCGCTATCCTCTACCAAACGACCCCCATAATCTCCTTCCAAACAACATCGATCGCGATCAACTACGCGCATGGCAGCTCAGAGACAACATATGTCCTAATCTCAGACACACCCCCATCAAAGTCTCCCACAGAATGTCCGGCCTTCTCGAAGACCCCCTCACCGGCGAATTCATACATCACCCATCTCCCGTTGGCGGCGCTACACATCTCGGCTTCGTCACCCATTCTTGGATAGACAAGAAAACAGACGCCCTTCACTTTGCCGGCATCATCAAATACGACCCAGACTCCGTCTTAGCCACTTATCTAGAGGACAACAAAACATACCAAGCATGCAGTCTACAATACTGTCGCGCAGACCCCTCTGTCCATCAAACAGCTGCCCCCATCGAACTCAGCATATGCCACACACCTCGGTGGCCAGAAACCTTCTTATGGATCGATGGCGATCTCGATACCTATATGCGAAAAACGGGCTTCCAAGAATACAATCAGATGGCCACACCCGCCCCTCCCGCAGCCCAGGACCCGGCTGCATCCGCCGAGCAACAAGCCCGTGACGCCGCCGGCAGATTTGCCGCCCGCGACGCCGGCGCCGGTGCCGGCGCCGCAACTGCCCCGTCCGACGAACTCGAGCCCGCAGAAGCCGACGAACACCAATACAAAGCCGCATTCGATTCAACCCCCCCCCTCGTCCAGAACCTCTTCAACCGTGTAAGTGACGACAACGAATCTTTGCGCTCAGAAAACGAAAACCTCAAAAAGCGTGTCTTCGAAATCGACGCCCAGGTCGAAGAACAGAAGCAAAAAAGGATCAAAGACCGCTTAGAACTCTTTGGCGTTTTCAAAGACTACGCGTCTCAACATCCATCATCTGTCAACCGCGCTCTACAAAACGTCGATATGGCGTCTGTCGCAGCATCAAACGACCCCGGCCACAACGCCCTCTGGGAATTGGTCGCCGCCCAAAATGCCGAGCATGCTGCTAAAGCACGCGCTGCAGCCGCCCCGCCAACCCCCGCCCCGACTCCGGCTCCAGCCCCGCCAACCAGACGCCCCGAGTTTGTTCGCCCTGGCATGACAAAACCCAGCGCCGACGATCTTGCCAAGCGCGCCACCCGCTACCAAGCACGCACAACCCCTGGCCCCGTGCCCATGCAACAGTCACAACGATCCATTATGCCAGACACTGTCAAGGCCACCTACGAGTTTGGCCCTCAACCCATGCGCAACATCGTGCCCCTTCGCAACGCGTTTAAGGCACTCTGTTCGCGCACCCCCGAAGAAGTCCAACGGGACCACGACTCCTTCAGCAACTACAAAAGCCACGAGGCACGCAACATGCCAACGGCAGCCGACGAATTTTACATGCCCATCGGCCAACCCAATTCCCGCCGTGTCGGGTTCATTGAACCCTAATTGCATGTCTCATGTCCTCTTTTTTTTCCGGCATTTTACAACTTAAATAAAACAATGTACACCACTGTCTCTTTCATCCTCGCCATCGCGTTGGCACACATGTGCCAAACCTATGCTACTACAATTTGCCAACTTAGTCCGTCGTGCGTCAGTCTAAATGAACGCTCCGCCCTCTTGTGCGACCCGTCCGTTTCCGCGTGCTACGTGCACGCCAACGTCTGCCAAAGCTTAAACATGGCCATCACCGCGTCTATCATATACAACAACTGGTCCATCATCATAAGCACGACCTCGTACCAATGTCTACCCACAAATCTATCCGATTGCACCAATCCAGAATCTATCCTTCAAGCAGAATCGCCCCAATATCCACCATCATTCTGCATACCCATCAACACCGACATCCGCAATCCGCTCTTCTTCTCATCCATTGGCTATCACAAAGCTATCATCTACACACCCTCACCCCCAGACACAACTGTTTACCGTACTTGCGCCGCATTTGCAATCAAATCTACCACCGCCGTTGTATCCTTCAAAAACATCTTCTTTGACATGTCCAACTGCGCCGCAATCATGCCACAAACCACTACCGCAATCGTCAAACAGTCTGGCTCACTCATCTTAGACACTTGTGTTTTTAATAATGTCTTGACCGCCGTCGCCATGCCCGGCGGTACTTGTCCCATTGTCGCATTCACAAATCCATCCATTGGCGGCAGTGTTCGGTCCGCCACATCTACATCCATCCTCATCATTGCTGCCTGCGCAGGCACTATCACAGTCGGCCCCCTCCCTGTCACATACACTGCCATCCCTACATCTTCCCTGACTACTATTATAAATGCCACTATCCTCAACATCCCCATCTTCGCCGCAATCGGAGCCACCGCATGCCCACCCCCTCCGCCCCCTATTTACATTGACGTCCCCATCCCTGCGTCCACCGACTGGACTGCCATCATCATCATTGTCTCCGTCGTCTGCGCTGCCTTTTTTGCCGCCCTCGCTGTACACCACTACGAACACGGCAGTCGCGCCAAACCAAAGGCAGACTAGGCCTCCATATGCAGCACACACTTACACGGCAATAAACTTACAGGCTCGTCTCCCTCCCCACGCTGTGAAACATACATAAAAACAATTAAATATCCGCGCATCGTTTTCAAAAACGCGTCCAACCAGACCGGCTGCGGGGTCGTCGTAAAATAATACCCCAAAACAGGCCCGGCCCACAAGCTACGCGCAATGTGCCACGCATACCAATCAATCGCCACCACCTTCTTACGCGCCTCCGCTGATGACTGTCGTGGCTCAAGCGACGCACGATAATAAGCAACCAGATTTGTCACCCAGTGCATGTTCGTGTGCATTTGCTCAATCAACGCTCCGTGCATCTTTGCATTATGCAGCGTCGACTGCCCAATCGCACCAATTGCCGTTTTTATAAAATTCAACGCTGTCGTCTGGAACTTCAGTTCGCTGTACACCTCCGCCTTCACACTACTGGCCCACCAATGCGTGATACACTGCTGGATTGCATACTCGCACACCAGTCCATGATAGAAGCCATCACACGTCACCACCAAACCACGTATCATTTCCAAACACACGTCCAACAGCTCCTTCAACAAGCCTAAATTTCCTGTTGCCGCATCGACATACATCGCCCATCGCATCTCAAGCCATCCTTTGCACATCTGTTTGTAATTTGCCTGACCTCGCATCCGACGCAACGCCACTAGATCACTCGGCACCTCCATCGGCCCAAACTCCCGCGGCTTCAACAACATCCGATATGGCCAATGCATTTTTACGTTGTATCTACACCCATCACTTATACATTTACACAAACGTACTCTGATTCATTCCCCGACACCCAGCATTTGCCAACTGATCCGCCTCCCGATTCTCTTCACGTGGCACATGCTCAAGCACAACACATCCTTTTCGCAACGCCTTTGCCTTTTCTGCATACTTTTGCAGACTCGGTTTCTTCACTTTCCATTTCCCCATTGTCTGCTCTACCACAAGCTTCGAATCACCCCGCGCCCGCGTCACGCGTTTTCCGTTTGCGTCGGCTTCTTCCATCCCAGTAATAAACGCTGTCCAGCATTAAATCAATTTGCATATGTATATACACACTCACCAATATACTCGGCAACGTTGTTTGTTGTTGTCCGATCAGCCAAGTACACGCTTCCCCATCCAATCTTTGCACCGCTTTCATTTTCAACCAAGACCCATCCCGCCCCACCAACCCCAGGGTTGCCCTTGCACGCCCCATCAAAATATAATGTATGTCCTGGTGTAGACATTATCAATTTGCAAAAAATGAATTTTTTACTCATTTGTATCAATCACAATCATACAATACCAAAAAGATACAATCAAAACCCCCCTTTTAAGGGTCCCTGGCATCCACCAAATCAAGTTCCGCCTTTACTCCTCCAAACACCCAATCATCAAATTTCGTCACGGCCTCAACCGCAAACTGGTGAATACTGTGTTCTGTATTCACAAAAAACGACTTCAACCCGCCAACAAAAATCGAATGTAGCTCCTCTGTAATTCGGTGCCCCTCTGTTTTGGCCCGTGCATACACTCCCTGCACATACGCCTTCATCTTATGCACACTTTGTAGTCCAAATTGATACTCCGGGCTCGCCTCACACTTCTTCGCCAACGATGACAGCTCCGTATGCACAAAATGCGCTGCTTTCTCAATGTCCGTTTCAATCACACGCACAACCGGGATGTTCTCCACTGCGCGAACAACTTGCCCAACATCCGCCGCAATCGCCCCCAACATTCCCACTGCCGGTGCTGGTGTGGCCGCAACAACTGCTGGCCCTGCAATATTGCCGCCGCGCAGAAAATTCACCTCCGCCATCTATATATGCGTTTGTTTTTCACCCTCTTTAATCTCACTTATATATCATGGCCCCTCTCATATCCACCATCTTCTTGATTGCCCTCGCACACGCTCACGACAACACCTATTGGGCCGGCATAGACAACAAAGTCACAATATCACCCCCCCTCGCGCAACCTTTGCCCAACAGTATCGACACCCAAACCACCATCTATCCAGCCATCAACTCCTTTGGCTCCATTTATGTCCCTTATGGCAGCATCGTTCTCGACTACGGTGACATCGTCCTAAACAACAAACTGTCCATCCTCCAACAGATCAACTACATAAACACCATCGCCGCCCGCCTATGCGGCATATCAATGTGCTCCTCCAACATGTACATCAACGTGTCATCCTGTCTCTGTCAGTGTCTACCCGGATTCACCGGCGTTTTATGCAACAGGCGCATATGCGCCAACGGCGGCGTATGGGCCGGATCCGCGTGCTCTTGTATTGGCCCATACACACCCGCATCCATGTGCACAGAGTACGACTGTCCCCAAAACGCCCTCTTTAACCCATCTACATCAACATGCGATTGCGTCCCTGGATACACCGGCTTAGACTGTGAAACCCTTATTCTCCAACCACAATCTCAAGTTGCCTGCATTGACCCTTATGCAACACAATGTCGCCAAAAAAAAAACTGGGGTGTCGCTCAATGTACAAACGGTCTATGCACCTGCTTTCCTCTCTATGACATGACATCAAACACCTTTGTCCAACGATGGGCCATCTGCGGTGCATCAACGACGTGCGTACAGTGGTTTCACACCCTCGCCCCATACTGCTGTCTTGGCATAGTCGCGTGCGAACGCATCCAACACAGTCTACAGTATTGCACCACAGAAGCCTGCTGCGATTCGCTTCGCGGCGAAGAGTGCATCGCGCGCGGCTGCTCCTTTTCCACAAATGCCTGCATTCTTCAATTGCCCCAGTGGCAAATCGATCCTTCAATCGTCTTCTTTCGCCGTGCAACATCCTGTCTCTCCTCACCAAACCACCCACTATGTAACAACGCCGTCGCCTCCCTCCAAGTCTCAATACGCCGATCATCACAGACTCCTTACACAGACATCCAATCACTAGCCTACACTCAAATATCACAATATGACATTTGGGACGACAACATCCCCCACTCCATCATTCTATACACTCCAACCTATAACAACCCCGATATCATTGCCTGCGAAACTACTTGGCGCCTATCAATAAACGTCGACTCCCCCGCATGGTCCATGTTCACGTGGGCTTGCGGTCATACACTGGCTTCACAAACATCGTTCTCCTTCTCAATCGTCGAACGCTCTGGCCCATATTCCCAATATATCGAGCCCGCCATGATTGGCTCCATCTACCGCATATGGGTCTACAACACTCAGTGGTGTCTTATTGACAGAACTCTACAACCAGATGAAATCACTTATTTTGGCATCACAACACCCTATCAAAATGATCTCATCGCCATCAACATCGCAGACCAATCAATCACCGCATCCATCGATGACTGCGGGGTTTTTATTGTCCAAGATAACACAATTTACACCCTTCTCAACGCTCAAATGCTCTCCCAAAACCCAAACGACCCCTCCAAACCTACACTCGCTCCCTTATCTGCCACACTACAGACAGTCACTACTCCCTCATCCTCTCGCGACTCAGACCAAATCCCACAACCGATCATCGACGATCTCGCGCTCTGCCGCCACCTTCCGTGCCTTATACCGACCGTGCGCGCGACGTGCTCGTCGATTACCTGCGCCACCACCACGCTTAACATTTCGACGGCCTGTGTTCCGTGTATTTACGCGCACGTTGTTCTCGTCTGACGGCTCTAACAATCCAGGCACCCCTGTAACAATCGCATGCAGCCGTGTCATCGCTGCCTTCACTCGCTCATTCGTCGACGCCCCCGCAAGAATAAACTTTCCAGACTCAAACACCGTAATCGTGCCCCCGCCTCCCTTTGGCGTCAGCACAAGTCCGCTAAACAAATCCTTCTCATACCGCACCGTCATCTTATCCATCTTCACATTCGCAAGCATCCGCATGTCCACCTCGCCCCCCATACTTCCTGCCAACACCCCGTTCACAACTCGGATGCCCCCAATCAAAAATTGCGCCCCAGTCTCCTCGCGCATGTTGTGCAGCAGTGCACACGCCGTCATATACAGCCCCGCAAATGCAACAAGCGACGTATCCCCACCAACACTTAAAATCTTCCCCGTGAAATAAATCAACGATGTCGTCCCAATAATCCAATGCCAATCAGACCGCTGCGAGCGAAACTTCGGGTCCGCTGACTCAGTAAAGCCTGTGTATTCTATAAAATCAGGCGTAAGCTTCATAGCTTCTCCCGTCGCTCGGTTGTAGATGTAGCCCATCATCACCGTGTTCGTTCGATACAGCTTAAATCGACAACCGGGCGGCAACCCGTCATCATCCCACACAAAACATCGCTTACGTTTACTCTTAGAAAAAACATCTAGCCCTTTAAACGGGTCAATTCGATCCGACATCTTCACCCTCTGCCTCAGGCGTGAAAATGTCATACAAATCTGTGCCCACATCTGCCAACGACAGGTGCACCTTAGCTAGCAAACGGTGCGTTTTTCCCCACTTCTTGAACAGCTCGGTCAGGTCCTTGCGTCCCCGCTTCTCCTCGTGCACAACAGCATCGTCCTCCGACTCAAGCTCGTCCGCCGACCGCTTCTTCAAAGCAGCAGGCTCATCTTCCCCATCTTCCATCGGCGCCGCCTGCCGCACAGCCCGGCGTCGAGGCTTGCCCTTTTTCAGCAAATCATCCTTCGACGGGCTTTTGTAAGTCGTGATCGACTCTGGCAGCTCAAGATCTTCGTTGTACTCTGTGATCGTCTGCACACCATCCTTGTCAACAAACTCCGCAGTTCGCACCACCCCCAGTGGCACCTTCCACAGGTATGGCTTCGTTGGCTCGGCCGCCGCAAGCGCCTCCACCGATGCATGCGCCTCCTCAATCGCGGCCAACTGCTCCGTCAAGTTCTCTCCAGAGTTCGCCTCAATCAATTCCTTCAATGCATCAACCCGTTTCTCAAACGTGTCGTACACATACGTCGTCCCGTCGGCGCTCTTGCTGCACAACCAAACCTCCACCGCAGCCGCCAGGCTTGTGCAGAAAGAGCGCGTTTCCTCCTGCCCAAAAAAGATGCACACCTCCTTGTGAAACAACTCCTTGCCCGCTCTTGTCCGCTTGAAATATCCCCGCACGAAGAAACCGCCGACCAAGTTTCCATGCACGTTCAACGTGTCCGAAAACACATCCTTGTTCCCCTTGCCCCCCTTGGCCTTCTCAGCTGCCGCATTCGCAATCGCAGATGGCTTAATCACATTCTCAAACACACTTGACAGCGTAACCCACTTGTCGTGTCCAAGCGTCACAAACTCCGGTCCAGACAACTCCGTCTTCACCAGCTGCTTTGTCTTTTGCAACAGAACAGCAGACGGGTCCTCTTCCTCAACATCAGACATCGCATCCTGCGTTCCAGTCACAACCTCCCCGCTGTCAGCGCCTGGGAGCGTCGGCGGCTCCGCATCCTCATCCTCTTCCTCCTCAACGGCCGGTGCCACGGCCTTCGCAGGTGGTGGGGGGGGTGCAACCACCTTTGACTTGCTTGTAAGTGGCTTTTGTGGTTGGCTCATCTTCTGCTTTGTTGGTCTGAAAAAATGACTCTTCTAGTACACATCCTCTCTATTATGCATCCGTCCCAATCTATCCAAAATGGCGCTCGCGCACGTGCTCACTTATCATCATATATACGTATACCTACCACCTCTCCGTGTTCGTACCATGGCCGAACCCATCTATCACGCCCAGATCCAATATTTGACCAATCTCTTGCTCAACTGGCCATCATCATCCGATACAATCACAATCCCTCCACCGTCCGTCACTCTCGTCTTTATTAAAAGCACCGGACTTCTTAACCAATCCAACAACACTTTTACACGCAAGCAAATTCAACACCTTGTCACCCAAATCACCTCTCGGCCCCAACACATTGTCTGTCAAGCACTCTTCGACGCGCTTCGTCTCGTCGTCCCGTCATGACCCGTTCCATGCTCCAACACAGACATAAACGGGTTCATATCAGCTGGCGATAGATGCATCTGCAATCCACAGTAAATCCGTATCGTGTGCAAGCATGCGTCCTCATATCTTTGAATAAACACCCACCCCCGTATCCTGATTCCAGAATACCGTCCCCACACCAACAATAGCTGGTAGCCAATCGTACACAAACTCACCACCCCAAACAAAACCGTTCGCGGCCACACCAACGACCAAATCTCTTTCCATTCGATGTCCGGGTGTCGCACACCCCCACTAAACAATTCCATTCCAGTGTACGTACACATCCCATACATCAGCATCGACATATCGCCCAGTGTGCCCCATGCATAATTCTTATAACACGCCCACGTATAGTTTTGTACACAGTGCAGTGCAAAAATCGGCGCCACTATACCGTTCAAAACCCACGCAACCACCCGCTGCCGATGCAACCCGCCTCGTAATAAATACGCCTCGTGCCGTCCAAATAGTATCCCCGTGTCCGGGATCAGCTGTATTAACTCAAACATCCGCATCAATCGTTTCACCCGCAGGTGGTCCGGCGTCTCCACCACTAGCGTCTCAATATCCGCAAACTGTTCATACACATGCCGCATATACCAGTGCGACAAAAACATCCAGATGTAAAAACATACACAGTACGCTCCAAGCGAAACACTCAACAGTACAATCTGTATCACTGGCATCGTCCCACACGTCCCAACTGCCCCAGAACGATACATCAGGCTCATAGTGTCCGTACATGACCCCCCACGCGCATAATCCGTCTCCGTAAACCCGCTGTCCCCGTAACAACACACTCGTCGGTACCCAGCAAACTCTACCCAAAACACTACAAACATCACGTGCCCACTCACACTAGCCACGACATAAATTAAAAACATCTTCCACATCCCCACTATCAAATACTGCACCCCAAACAACATCGAAAACACAGACCATTCAATCATCCGAAACACCCGAAACGGGTTCTTCATCTCTGGCTTCGAGTGATGCACAACCGACGGCGCCATCCTATCCTCAGGCTTCGTGCGTTTTTAACCACTCTACACTTTCCTACTTATACTACTCCTTCAACTGAATATCAAACACAACCCTCTCCGTATGCTTCGCAACAGCCTCACTACACTCTCGCAGCATCTCTTGCGTTTTCAAAACACTCGTCTTTGCCGCTACAAGCCGTCCTATCATCATATCAAACTGCGACGCATCCATTGTTGCTGCATACGTCGCCTCTAGCTGCGCCAAATCATACATCTGCTGTGCATACCGCGCCGTCAATATCTCCATCCCATTGTACGCATCCATGCTCACACCACCGTCCCACTTCAACCATCGCAAAAATCGTTCAACCATCCCGTTGCCGCCGTCTGTCTCAATCTAATCACATACGTATATATCCGTGTTTTCTTATTCTCTCTCACACACATACACACACATGGCAAGCCGAAGCCGAAGCCGAAGCCGCAGCCGCTCAGTCCCATACAGCCGACGACATTCATTGGCGTCCCGTGCAAGCACATCTCCCGAGACCTCGTACAGGGCATATTCCCAGTCAGACTCACCGCCGCGAAGTCCACATCGACAGGAAGAAGCGGCAGAAGACCCCAATGCCCCTCCACATGCATGGCCTGTCCCCATTCTATATCCAATCAGCAAAGATATACTCGCCGAACATATACGATCCAACGACCCCAGATATCTCACCTTTCAACCCCATCCAAAAATCATCCCACATCTCCTACACTACCACAAACTACACATGATCTGTTTCACACCCGTCAAAACACCAGATCCAACAACAACAACCCCAAAACGCGTCGTCGAAACCTACCCCTTCAACCTAGAAGCTCGTCTCGCCGCACTCTCCACACAGCCTGATTTTTTCCTAAAACACAACTGCTTTTTCTCAGAATCCCTCCCGGACGTCGACGCACACAGCTACAAATTAATCAAAGCCGGTGTACCATACAATCTCCGTACACCCTCTTCCGAAGACGACACAAAACCCAAGCAAATTATAGACGGCGCAGTTCTCAATTTGCTTGAACCCCGCCTTTTTTTACTACAAACAAAACACAAAGGCATGGTGGCTTCACTGTCAGCCAACACCGTATGGAATGAACATGACATTCGACACAATCCATATATAGAACTCAACAAACCCGAGCCTGGTATACATATGCGTGACATCACATATGAGGATGTCGCCCTCGCCTATCTTCATCTTGTCGTCGAAAAGGCTCACATCAAACTCAAACACTGCATATACCAATCGGAATCCGCCATCTACATCGACCTCGATCTCCTCAAAATCCTCGCAAAGGCCGGCGATCTATCAACAAGTCTACGCATCGTCCATCTCGACCAAGCCGATGGCACCACCATCGAATCTACCGCAATAACAGACAACGCTTTCCTCCGACAATGTATCTTACACGTCGACAACACACGCGATATTATACACAACACCATCGAAATCGCCTCTCCAGTCACCTTCAGTCTCGGCGACCAAATTTGGACCGCTGACATGTCCGCTTGTCGATACGCAAACGCTTCCTGCATCAGCGCATACATCACTCTACAAAGCACAATCGGCGTCCAAGTCTCAAGACTCGCTCAGCTCTCAAAACGTCTCACCGTCGACGAACGCGCCCTCTACGTCACCCATGTCGGCAACGCCATGGTCTCCTTTCTTGCCCGCTCAAAGGCTTTTGCTCACGGTGTTCGATACACCTCAAATGCTTTCAAAACCTACCACATCGAAATCCTACAAACATCAATAGGCACCGTTCGCAGCATTCTAATTCCCTACGGCTTTTTGCAAGCCTATGCCCTTCCCCGCACACACCGTCGGCGCTCTCGATTACCAATCTCATAGTATTTCTATATCCGTTTTGCTCTCCTTCTTTTATCCACCATACACATGGCCTCCTTTTTCACAAGCAACGCCATCGTGTCCCCTGTCGCCGCCCCCGCTGTAGAACCCGAACGCACAATCCCTGAACTCCATGTGCGTCGACCATTCGAAAGTCCAAATGCTCGATACTCTCCAACAACAGCCACATACAAACATCCCGTCAAACAAGACCTCAACACTAAAACATACACCATCACAATCGCAGCCCCCTTCCCCGTCCCCTTCAAAAACAAAGACCCCATTCCCTTCATGGTCGACACCCGCCAAATGACCCCCAAAGACCCAAAAACAAAACACACCGTCGTTGCAATCAACATCGTCAAAACAAGCGGCATTCTACAACACCTCTACCGCGCAGACGCATACACCACACCAACTCTCCCCAAAGATTTTGCTTCGCTTCAAAGACTCGTTCCAATCAACACAGCCCCATCCGCTCTATCCCCAAATCACACCCTCGGCATGTGCGCCGCCGTCATCTCCTTCGGATCAAACGACACCCACTGTCTTCTCAAGGAACAACTCTCAAAGGCATCCACACCCGCACCCACCGCAACCACCGCCGCCTCTACCTCATCTATTTCATTACAGGATCGCTTTATCAATGTATCTGAAGATCAAATCTCACCTGCGCATCCATACATTTTCGAAAAAAACACCGTCCCTCACACTCGCGTTCAAATCACACTTCCTATCAGCGACTCAGAATGGCTTACAAACCCCGTCGCGTGGATGCTCGGCACTAAAATGATCGAAATCGCGGCCGCACACAAGGAAGACAAGGATGCGATTGTTTTTTATCAAAACCATCTCCTTGTCCGCGAGCACATTTACACAAAGTACCTCGAGGAAACAAAAAGTCTCATCGAATCCGCAAATCGCACAATCTCAGAAACCCTTTGTATTATGTGCGCACCAGACACATCCACCGTCTGTCTACCCACTATGATCGCAACCTACAACATCTCCCCCGCAGAAGCTGAAAGACTCACAGCCACCGCAGAACATCGTCCTACCATCACCATTGTCATCGAAATCCAGGAATACACAAACTCTTTCACAGTGTACCAAGTCAACCTACCATCCGCCGTTGCTGCCACATATTAAACATTAAATCGTTTCAGGCTCTCCATTCGCATTCCATTCTCGTCACTACACACCTGTATTTCCGCAAGCACAGCCCGCGATTGTGTAGGATCGTCCCCTTTGTACACATGCTTGCTCGAAAACGAATACGCACGTATCCCCGTCGGCCACTTAGAACTGTGTGTACTGCTGACAAAATACATATCTCCCGCATCAGCGTGTCCCTGCTTTATACATCGAAGCCTCGTCGACAGGCATCGTGTATTCTTAAGCACTCGGATCGTCACCGTAAGGCCGGGTTTACCCCTACGCGGCTCCACTATCGCCACATCATGCACAGGTCCATCAACCAACTTTCGCAGTATCAGCGCCTGTATCGCAAACCGCATCCGTGCCTCAACCTCAACCTTGTCAATCATTATTTCTCTCGTCAGCCCATCCCGCACAATTCCCGCAAACAATCGCAACAAATGTTCCGTCTGTCCAACACACGTCCAACGCAGAAACTCACAGATCCGTGACGCGTTGCTGCTCTCATCCCGCTCATATTTCGCACTGCTTGTCGTGTAAAACATATTCACAACATTCCCAACCAATCCATACATCCGTCCCCACAACAGCTCCGTCGCAGTATACGTCTCCAGCTTATCATCTGCAAGCACCATAAACGGTTGTGGCGGCGTCTCAAATGCGTGTGGCTTTTTTTGCAATTGATGCACAAACCATTCACGCAGACGCGACGTCCAGATATAAAGCGCACCCAGGCGCAAAATACCTCCATACCCGCCGCGTACAAGTTCATACAACGGTGTTCCCAGCACCCACTCCACCTCCACCAGCACATCGTCCATAGTCTCCCGTCCAACGCACAGATGCTCCCAAATCGGCATCGTCATCCATTCCTTCTCGTGTACCACACGCCACTGCGAGGTATACACCCGCAAAATGTGCAAAACACACATTCGTCCATTCACCAGCCCTTCACACACCAGATCCATATACCGTCCCACCAAATACCGACTTCGAGCCATCGCATCCACAAGCACCAACTTTCGTCCCCCGCCCCCAGTTGCACACGCTCGAAACAAAACATACACACATGCCAAAAAATAAATCCCCCCAAATCCATCATCCTGATCCTCGTCACCTGTCCGTCCAAGCGCCATAAAAGTCGCGTACTTCATAATCTTCTCTCCCGTCTCAAAATCCAACGACATCTCCCCTACCAGATGCCGCAGCTCCACACCCGGTTGCATAAGTCGCACCGACGCGTGAACACCCGTACAGTCCGCACACGCGGCCGCCACCTTCCGCGTATCAGTGTCCGGCGGTATATCCACCACCCGATCTACTCCGGGCCACAGGTCCCTCGCAGTCATACCCAACTCAACAAAGTCTCGCGGATACACCACGTGACGTAGTCCCCCTGTCACCCGCACCCGGACACACATTCCCATTGGCAACCCGGCCGGAATCTTCACACTCGTTCCCGCAACTGCATCCAACACCGTCTTCGCATCAATCTTAACGAAAAACAACGTGCTCACCCGAATTGCATACAATCCATGCTTCACGTGCTCAACCACGGGATATCGCACATGGCACACCACCCCTTTGTACCGCAACTGACACCCACTCTCCAAATTTCGTGTAGCAAATTGCACAACATCCAAATGTGAAACTTTCATTCCATCCACAATAAGTTCCATTCTCTGTCAAATGTTTATTCTTTTCCACTAATTTCTTTTACATACGCCATCACACTCTCCCGATTCACTACTCCGCACTCTCGCACTCGCTTTCCCAACAGATGCAATACAAATTCATCCGTCGCCTCAACCCCAAACTCTCGCTTGCATATCCCACACACACGCGCATGATCCACAAACCGCACCGTAAACGGCACCCGCAAACGCGTCTCAATCGCCTCCACAGGCGGTTGATCAATCATCGCCATTTCAACACGGCCGCATGTAAATCGCATCAGGCATACCGGCGGCACCGTCGGGTTTTGCGCCGCTACTCCAAGATGTATTGGTAATTCGGCCACATAGCCGGGTCGCTTAAAATCAGGCGACAGATGCGCACGCATGTGCGATCGAAGCCCTTCCCAGTCTCCACCAGCGCTGCACAAAACAACACGCGTCACATCTGCAACGTTCGCGTCGTCCATCACAATCGTCGATCTTTCTATACTTTCCGCAGACACAATTGCATATCGCACCTCCAGCGATGCTCCACCCTCTGTTTGCACCAGCACCGTATACTGGCACACATTTCCGTAAAAATTCCGCAGCACCAACTCTTTCACAACAGACTCGCCCATCCCCAACACGTAAAATAACCAAAATATATCTGTATATTCACATACTCACATACATCTCAACATGGACAATTCCGGCGATCACGTCGCCATCACCATCTCTTGCGTATGCGATCAACACATGTGCGTTTGCTCTCGCACCTCGCTCCTCGACGAATTTCAACGTCTGCAGCGCTGTATTGCGCCCATGCTCGAGCACCAAGCGTCCGTCGACGCATTCACGATTGAAATCGAATGCGTCTTCCAAATACTCATTCCCATTCTTCAAACAACCACCCTACCAACCCTCATTCGCGGCAAACCCATCTCCCCTAACAACATCCCTGCCATTCGCACCGCCCTATCCCAAATTCACCAACACTGCTCCAACGCCATCGCAAACTATTCCACCTTCCTACAATCGGCACAAACACTACAACCCTCAGATTTGTTTAATCGCGAAATCAAAATTCTCTCACAACTTGCAGCAATCCTCTTTGCAGCCATCACAGCCACACTTTAATTCGTCGTTCCAGGATCCGTCGATGCCACGACGCGTTGGCCCTTTCGCGGCCCGCGTGCGAGAATCCAAATCATCGGGTTTAGGTCCGTCAGTAGTCGAATTGCCAATAAAGTTGCAAAGAACCGAACAATGCGTCCTCGTGTTGCCTGTTCCGCCAATTCGCCGATGTTCTTAATCACCGGCACAGCCGCATTCACCAAAGCACTTGTCAGTGTTTGTAGATCTGCATTCATCCTCACGTGCGTGTTTGTAAAATGAATCCAAACCCATCTTTACATTCCAAACACGTGGTTCATTTTCCTACTTTTGTCGCATGGCATACATTCGCGGGCCGCTACCGGCATACGCTGCGTCATTTAACTGCGACGATCTTGGGTTTCTCGCCTGCGGTAAATGTGACGCCACCGTAGACGCCTTTCACCCATCCACCGAGCAGTACGCCTGTCAAACAGATCACCTAATCTGTAATCAGTGCGCTCTCACAACAACAATATGTCCAAAATGCGATACGCTCATCGAACGCGTCACCACCATCGAAGACACTCCAACTCGCCACCCGTCGTTCTATTGTCGCCGTCTCATACACCACTGTCCAAATAAAGGCTGCGCATTCTTTCACCTCAATCCTGCAAACATACGCGCCCACGCGCTCGTCTCATGCGCCTTCAAACTTCCGCCCCACACGCCAAAGAAACACTCAAACGCGTTTAAATCTGACACCCACACATGCGCAATCAACGTAAGCTCATACATTCCTACTTGCACAGCCGTGTTCACGTCCCAATTCACAATCATCACAGAACTTTTATTTGATTTTAACAAACACACAATCACCCCGCATCACATCCAATTTCCAATGTATGTTCTTTGCCAGTCTCCAACTCGCACCTCCTTCTTCATTCTCGACCCATCCGTTCCCGTGCGCGAACGCTCCTATCCCTTCCATTTCTCACACCCAATCGCAGAAACACTAACCATTCGCATACATCCCCTTTTTTACCCATATCCGGAAAACCCCGACGCCTGGTCATCCCTCGAACACAGCTTCTCCTGCAACTCCGCCGTCGCTCACTGGCAACAATCTTTCACCGACAGTCTAAAATCCTTTTCTGTCAGCGTTCTCGAAGACCCATCCGTTCACCCGCCCCTTCACCAATTACGCCAGCCTTTTGGCGTCGCCATGAACCCTGCCGCCGCCCAACTCATTCTATCCGCAATGCAAGTCAAATTCGAGTCCCCGCCAGCTACTACCCTGTTTCTAATGCCCCAAACTCAAACAACCTCTCCATTCCACTTTCATGTCATCTACATGCCAGACAACACCCGCGCCTTCATCATCTGTCCCGCCTGCGCCGGCCTATTCACTATGCACCCATCCGGTTCATCGTCGTTTTCCCAACACGTCCACATCGACCATACCTTACTTCAAATGCACGCCCGCCGTGTTGACACCGCCTCCCTCGCCCCTATTCGCAACGAAAGTCTCACCCCCTGCGCCCGGCGCTTATGGCGCTCGGATCTCGCCTACCAACTTAACCCACCCGCTCATCGCGCCTTTACCGACCTTTTTCCCATGCATGAACTATTGACTGTCCGGAAACAACTCCGCCAATCCCTACCAAACTTCTACGGCACATACATCACAATCGACAAAACGGACATCCTAGCCGCCGTCTCAATCACCATCGCCACTGCCCTAGATGAAGACGACACCCCCTCCATCATTGCCTCATGCGCAATGTGCCACCAGAACGACATCGACGCAACACCCGCATCAATCGCACAACATTTTAATCTATCAGTCGACATCATTCCAAACTTTCGCGCAATCATCTTCAACCACTCCCTCACAGAATACCAGTTCAACGACGCCGACAGACTTGTCGCCGCTTTCACACCTCCTCGTCGCTCGGAATCCACAGCGGGTTCACAACGAATCCATCGCTCTCGCGCAGTGAGCTCAAGTCTCTGACCATCAACTTCGTCTGCTTACGTCCATTCACACTCGACATCGCCGCTTGCAAAATCTTCACCGTAATCATCTCAACTGCATACTGCATGTATCTTTTGCATCCAGATGTCACCTTCACCGTCTTCGGCACCGTTCGGCAATACAACCTCTTCCACTCAGAGTGGCCCATAATCAACTTATGCTTTCCGCCTTGCATATCCACAACACGGCGCTGTGCAGGCGTCCCAATCGCACTGCGTCTCAACCGTTTAGGTTTCCCGGGTGTTGTCGGCATCTTCTTCGTGTGTCTTACCTAATATCTTCACCCATATATATCTGATTTTACACACATGCACATGTACATACACTGCCATGACATCCGCCGTCGTTGCCACCCGCGCAACAATCGAACGTCAAATAGCTCTCGATGAATACTTTCTATCTCTTTTACACCATAAAATTACAAAGCTACAGAATCTAGCCCGATCCGCCGGCTCCGACAAAGTCACCCGCACCATTCATCTTCGCAACATCCAAAGCTGCATGAAACAAACTGTCCGCGTCAGAGATCGCCAAGCAAATCTATCCATAATCAAAACACAATACGACGTTCTCATTGAAAACACAGACAGTTTAATTTCTCTATCAACAATCAACAAACAACTCCAAAGCGCAAACATCAACAAAATGCTAGCAAAAGCTCAAGAAAGTATTGCCCAAATCCAACAAAATCTGTCCCACACCACAGCCCTGTCAGAAGAAACTAGTCGCTCAGTCGATCCTCACACCGACACATCCGTTGACATGGATGATCTAGACGCGCTTTGGCAATCATTCGCGACAGAAACGCCCCCGGTGCCCCAACCATTACCAGCACAACATCAACAACTTACATCCCATCCAATCCCACAACTTGTCCGGCATGCTCCACCCAATCCATACTCAATATCATCCACATGAAACCAGCGACACACACATGTACTCGTATCGATATTGATCATTCGCAAACGCCTCCGTTGGCACTTGTGCACACACCGGCTTCGCCACAGCTGCTATTTGCAATGTTGTCGCCCAAGATCTCATCACAAACGTTCGCACTCGAACGTGCGGCTGGCATGACGATGCCCCGCTTTCTGCAAACAACTCCACCGCCGGTGTCGTAAATGTCGGCGCAATGTCCGTCAGATTTGCAACGTTCGTATCCGAAAACACCACTTTTACAATAAATTGTGGCCGTACAACTGCAGAACTGCACACGCATAGAAGCGCTGCAGCAACAACACTAGCATAAAGCATCATCGTAATAGACAGCGGCACACACACACACACACATACCTCTAAATCTCTTATAAGTCTCATCGCTTCTTAACCGACCATACAAATCGATGATGGACCGCATACGAACACCCAATTGATATCACCAGTGCACACAATATACATACAACTCCTACAAACAACAAGGTAGACGTTGCAAATTCCGATAATGATACATCGTAGACAGTTGGCATCGTCGTCACATCCGTAAGCATCATCACACTCGCCACATATGGCCATGTACTCAACTCTGGACTCATCGCCACCGCTACTCCGTCGGATGAAACATTCGTGTACACATGTCCACATTGTCCAAACCCATTATCCCCAATGCAATACATCACATTATCAGTAGTCAACAAAACAAGGTGTCGCAGTCCAGTCGCAACCCGGCTAATGCTTCCGTCTCCAATCTTCCATAATCGTCCGTATCGATTGCCCCACACCCCAGCCATCCGATCCCATGTCTGCACCGTCTTTTGCTGCCACGCGCCAATACATGCTGCATACCCATCCACCAACACAACACACGACACATTTCCATACGATGAACTTGCACTCACCACCTGTCCATCGTACCGCTGTCCGTCAAACGTGTAAAACGATGTTGCGTTGTATCGCGCCGAGATACTTTTGGCAATACCCGACGCACTCGTCACTACCCCGTTCACACAAAACATCGTCGCATTCACCCGCAACGATGTCCCAAACACAATGGGCATGCATCGCGCATCGGCCACAACAACACACGGTCCAACACCCGCCGTCCCATCCATATCCAGCAGCATACGAACCCGTCCCCGAAATGACAACGGCATGTACGACACATTTTGCATCAACCGCAGTGCAAATCGACCCACCGGTGTCGGCTGCATCACCCCATTCACAAGCTCCCCACTATACCCGAGTAGATTGTTTGAAGTTGATACTCCCGCACACCACACACGCCGCACACTCGTCAACGCCGTCACCGGCACAACTGCCTCCGAGTAACACACACCCTGCGATCCAACCCACATATCCTCAATGATCATACCGCTGCTCGCATACGCAACAAACATCGATTGCGGTACACACCAATGATACGATTGCGTCGATCCGCTGCATGCGATCGCATGTCCGTCCTGTGCGATATAACACGTCGTCGACCCCGTGCTCGCCAACTGTCCGATCGGTCCAATATTTCCAGTATACACCGCATTAAACTCCAACATATCATACACATTCCAAAGTGGCAAGATGTACCCACAATCTGTCACCTCCCCCACACACTCCACCGTGCCGCTCAACAACAACCGGCATGTATACGTATCGCCGACAGACACACCCACAACAACACCCGTTGACACCGCACTGCCCCGCACCGCCCAATCATTTGTCACACAGGTCTGCAACTCAACACACATCGGCACATTTCCACATGTCATCGCATACCGACGCGGTCCAGCCGACGCCGAAAAATTATACACCGTATTGTTGCACGCAACCTGGTACTCCACAAAACACCCTCCGCGCGCATTAATCTGCACAGACATGCCCCCAACACCAACTATGGCACTTTGCATCCACCCCCCTACAACATTGGCCTGCACACTCACAGGCTGGCCAACGACCACGCTCCCTTCAACATACCCACTATACACGTCCGATCCCACAAACCTAACAACCCCCGTACCGTACGCCCCAATGCATCGCACCCGATATCCAGGCGTCACAATATAGCACGTTGTATCGCCCCCTGCTGCAAGCTGGAACGCAGAAATGCCAACAATCCCACTTACGATCGCCAGTCGATAATCCAACTGTCCGTCAACATTATCACCACGACAAACCCATGTCCCATTTGACAAACAGAAATGTCCTCGGCCTCGTGAAAAAGACGAAAAGTTGAACATGCCTATACTGCAGACTCCCCCGCCCAAGCACGTAAACCCACCACGCGGCAATCCGTCGTTCATCTGTCCTGTGTTTGCATCGTAAAAATCACCAACCCCCATCTGCTGTCCGTAAAAGGTATTGTAATAAAACCCGTACGAACCTGTCCTCACCGGCCCAAAAATCCGTACCTTTGTTGCATACACAATGCCACCATACATCGTAAATCGTCCGTTGATAACATACGACCCTATCATCGCAGACGGCACAGTCATTGACAACGCCAGCATACATCCGGAACTCAGCGGCGACGTCTGCTCCAAGCCCCCACACGGCGCGTCAGGCCCAAGCCATCCAATAAATCCATAGCGCAGATCAACAATCCCAAATGCCGTATCCCCATGTGCAACAAAACCGTTTGTAATACCTTGCTTCGTCAAATCACTTGCCCACACCGCATACTGACTCCAGTATGCCCCACCCCGGTTCAATGTCACACTATAATCAGCAAACAGCGTCCAATCGCTTGTCGGCTGCGTAATCTCATTCGAAAAATCCACAAGGTAAATCCGGTTTTCATTTGTCACCGCCAGTCCATTTGACGTAATCCCAATCGCCAACCCGGAGGACGCCGTCAACCCAAGCCCAAAACCATACCGCGAAAACCCGTTCGTCTCACACTGTTGATTTGGCGATGGATCGCCCCGAAACATGCCCCAACAAACAACATCTCCGCCATATCGCAATCCACACGTCACGCCCTTGTTTGCAGTAATCCAAATAAAATCACTAAAATGCGGGTACAACACACCGCGTCCAATCGGCGTCCCCGTCGGCAACCCAACTCCAAGTTGACAATGATCATTCATACCCCAACAATACACCCGTCCATCCATATGCATCCCACACGCATGATCGTCACCATTCACAATCATTATAAACCCATAAAAATCCCCGCTATTCAACATCGACACCGGGCATGTCCCCGCCACAATACGCGCGTGCGTCTCCGGCACAACCCCGGTCTGCAGTGCAATCACATCGTGCGTTGCATACGTCACCCCAGGTCCACACCACAGAAACATCAATGTCACCGACGCTCCCAACACGTCGATGAAAAAAAAACTAAACGGTGGCTGGCTAAGCGTAAACGTCGCCACTGTTGTCATCCCGTAAAACTGTGCTTGCAAAACCGATCCGCACCGCACAACCCCATCACTCGCCTGCACTCTAAGCATTAGCGGGTCCGTTGATCCATACAATGTCCCACTAGTAACGATCGTTTTGTTCACAGCACCGTCTATTGTCATCGTCGCTTGTCCGCAAACACGTCCAATCACAAACAGTACAATCAATCTCCACATTGTCTCAAAATCTCGTATTTATCATATTTAAAATAGCATATATGCTATTTACAAATTAACAAACGTATTGATACATCCAGGTACCAACCCCTCCATTCGCGCAACACTCGCATCACTCATCAATACACGCTGACTCAACACGGAGAACTGTCGCACATTTGCATTCACACGCGCGTGCTCGTGATCTTGGAAAAACAACGCCTCCTCGCTCGTACTAAAAAACTCCCAATTCAGGCCAATGTTCAACGCGCGTCCCATAAATCGCCGCACGTCCTTGAGTGACATCCCAGGGGCAAGCACGCCACTCTCGCCAGCCGGCACTCCTAGGTTTTCCAGGTATGTCTTAATCGCTTGACACCGCGCATACAAACTTTCATCAATAACCCGCGACACACCGGCATGCACTGCATTATTAATCGCCCTGCGTCTATCCTGCAGTTCCGCATCAGTCATCCCACCCCCTCCGCCTCCAACCAACGGTCGTCCATCACCCACTGGCCATGCCAGTACATCAATATTAACACGCCCTGGTAAATTTTCTGCCTGCAAACGAGCCCAGTCATTGTAGTATGGATTGTATACAGGCTGCGGTGGTGACTGCGGTCCCGTCAGCGGTGATTGGCCAGCCCCCGGCGTATTCCCCGTGTGTAAAGGCGACCATAACCCGTTGTGTTCTCCGTACTGCTGCAGACCCACCGGCAATTCTGGCAATGCCCCGGGTGCGGTTGGTTGTTGTCCATTGGCTGCAGGCTCGTCGTACAGCGGTATTGGCGGAATTACAGGTCCAGGCGCGGGCGCAGGCGCAGGCGAAGGCGCTGCTGAAGCCCCGGCGCCCACAGCTGGACCAGGTGACGCGTCCATACCAAAACCACCATCATCACCCCCACCCCCAAGTGCCATATTTTTAGGTATAATCGATTGCACTTTCATCTGCACCTGACTCATAAAGTCGTCCTCCAGCACCGTCCCAATCTTCGGCATGCGTATATACCGAAACCACCCTTCCATCGTTTCATCCGCAACCGCCGCACGCGACCGCGTCACCCGCTTTGGCTGCACTTGCTGTGTATGTGTCACCACATACATATCCACACCTGGACAAACGTGCACTCCCACCGGCTCCGAATTAGCCAGCGCCACATTGTTCATAAACGTATCCTGCCACTGCACCCCTGCCGCAAACTCCCCATCAAACGTTCCAATCTGACACGCCGACGGGCACACTGCTGCATTCGCATTGCATCCGTACACAGTCGCATCCAACATAGCACGACATGTCCGCACAAGCGCATCGTACTCGCACTTAACAGTCGACAACAAAAATACTCCGCTTGGCAGCCCAATCACAACATGAATGTGCGTCACCCGAATCCCAAACAGCTTCCACACACATGCTGCCTGCACAAGTCCACTGTGGTACGTTGATTGCTGCACCGCTCGCGTGTATTCGTCGTTGCAATCCACCTCCGTCCAATCACCGTATGGTCCATACACAACCAATGCAACAACATCTTCCGTCGACTTTTCCCACTTGTCCATCCCAATCGTCATATCACCCGAAAACATCGGCACTCGTCGTCCATTCGCCGCATAAAAAAACAACCCACACACCACAGACGAATAATACACTAAAACACCCCGTTTGTCCCGCATAACCCCGTACGGCCACAACACCTGCACCCCAACAAACGCAGAATCGGCCCCATGCACCACCCGTTCATCATTAACAAGAAAAACAAGCAGCTGTGCCAACTTACCACACACCGGCAAACACACAGAGCACACATAATCATTATAATCTTGCTCGCCTGGAGTGCGATTACACACCCGTTTGATTGTTTCATCCGGAATAACAACCACATTCGGTTCATAATATCGCATAGTCTCGATCAACCGCTCCATAAAGTACTCCGTTGGTTTTGTGCTTGAACCGGCGCCCACCAAACCAAGACCGTAATGATCCGTATCATCAATCACCGCCATATTCGAAAATCGCTCATTGTCTGCTTCAACATCACTCCGCCATAAAAACAACCCATTCCCCACATTCAAAATAACAGATTTGCTTTCACTGCCAACACCTTCAAATCCCATAAAGGCACGCGGTTTATCAAACATCCGCGTATCGTCCAAAAACACCCCTTGCAACTCAGCTAACGTTGATGTATACGCACACAACGGAAACAGTCCAATTGTCTGCGGATCAATCGCACACTGCTGTAAGAAAACGGTCGACAAAATTCCGCGCTCAGCGTCATCTCGGATATCATAGTGTCCTCGCAGCAACATAGGCACCATATTCATCATCACCATTCTGCCATGATATGTTGTCGATCCGTCAGCGACACCAACATCACGCAACCACATCATACACTCATTCACACGACATAGCGGCAGCAACAACCAAAGATGCGCAATAAGCGCCGACAAATCAACATGCGATTGTGGTCGTCCATCACTATACGCAGCCGGTCCAAGTACATATCGAATCGTTCCAAGTGATTTTTTGATTTTCAAAAATGCATACACCTGATCCGCACGCACCCGATATACATTATACAGTGTTGAGTACCACGACAATCTAGCAATGTCTGTCCGATCAAACGCAAACAACACCCCAAAAGCATACTGTAGATTTTCTTCATTATCATCTCCCGGCGCAATGCTTTCGTATGGAATCATCGTACCCACATTCTGCAATCCCTTTGCCTTTGTCCCGCGTGTAAATGCAAGCAACACTCTCTTCAACGGCGTTTTTTCTTGTACCGATTTGCCTTTAATCAACTGCGCAAAGCGTCGGTACCGCACCCATATGAGCGGGTCCAGTACCCACATATCTAAATACTTAACTGCAGACATATCACCTATACAATCTTAACCGCTTCGAACTCCGAGCATAATGCGACGCACTCCGTGCATATTCGCAGGCACCTTCTCCACCGTCACAGCCACAGCACGTGCCCGTTTTGGCTTCACAACAGCCGTCGCCCGCTGTTTCACAACACCCGCCGGCGTCTTTGCTACAACGGTTGATTTCTGTACACTCACAGTCGGGCGCAGCACCGTCTTAACAACAAGTGCTGGTTTCTCAACACATACAGGCATATGCGCCGGTGTAATCACGGGTTGCGGACTCGCAACAGGCGTCGGCAATTCGGGCTCCTCCACAACCAGCAACGGTGCCACACGCGGTGTTTTGCATGCCATGCCATACGTTGCATAATCGCGCGTGTATGCAGGCGGCAATCCATTGGGCGCAACACAATCCGCATACATATTTTGTCTAAGCACACACCCCTGAGCAGAGAAGTACAAGTAGTCGGAGATCCTGGCAATATTCCCAATGCTGTTTGGCGGTGCATCTTTAGCTGATTCTGAGGTAACTCGGTTCGACGTTCGGTACACATCGTCAAGTATCTTGAGTCGCGATGCCCGCAGAATTGCCTTGATCTCATCTTGGTTGTTCAAATACGGCCAGTATCGATACATGCCGTCGATGTCGCGCGTCACAACAACGTGTCGCTGTTCGTGCTCTCCTTCCCCGTGCCGATTCAACTCTGGGTCCGTCCATACTGGATTTCGAGTGTCGTCCCTTTGACGCTGCACAACCCATGTCCCACAGCCAGCCCCGTAAGTCACGTTCTTAAATCCCCCATGCTGCATCGCAAGGATGCCATCCTCTGGGACAATGGGTGCATTCGGATACAATATCACCCATAAATCCCACAGTCCATTCTCGAGCACAACAACATCTCCGATGTTCGGCACATACGCGTTCTTCGCTTCCCTGTCCGCTCGGACCGGGTCATACAGATATGTTCGACTCATCCAGCTATCTTCAACACGTGTGTCTTGTAAAATGTATAGACGTATTTTTCCTAAGCATGTATCAAACATATATGCGAAGCGCCAGTTCGTAAACACCACGACACCAGCCCGGGTAGTATGTGAGTCATATACTACTATATCTTAAATATTCGCACTTTAGAACAAGGTCATTTTTAGTGTGCTGCTCATGGCAACCACATCAGATTCTGATGACCCAACCATCAAAATCAAAACGCATGCCTACGGCGAGAAAATTACAACCAGAACAACCAAGCGATACATTACCTCCGGCATCTTTGTCGACAATCACGAACTCAACGGCGCTATCCCAGGTGGCACATCATGGGACGATTTGAAGCGCCAGCACATGGCCCCGCTCTACATGCAACAAATCATATCACTCCTGGTCGAATCCGTCAGCGGGTGCAGTTCACCAACCAACCAAAATCCCGACGTCTCTATCTATTTTATACGGGCCACCGGTGTTGGCTTTGTCATTCTTATCTCGGTCGATACGCTCCAAACAACCTTTTCGTGGTCAGAAGCCATGGCCGGTCTGATCGACGGCTCAAAACCCAAAAAGGGCAAAGCTATGCGCGACGACCCCCCACCGTTCACAGCACTGACATCACCGATCGACATTGTCTATGGTATCAACTCTTGCATTCACCCAAACGCAGCCCGTTCTTCGCCGCAACCTATCACACTCAACCCACATCTCAACTACATTTTTCCCCATCTCTCCAGTTTTGTCGACAGAGAACTTGGCAGCGAGAATCGATCCGTCGCCCAAACCGATCGTCGTGACGCAGAACGAGCTGGACGCGCCAACGAGCAAGAAGGCGCCGTCGTGCCACATGCGCCACCTCGACGACAGCGTCGGCGCATGGACGCAGAAACCATCAACACTATTATGCGTGATGAGCCGTGCTCCGCTCTCAACATCCTGATTGCACTCTGCGTCGATCGTGTTTTTAATTCAACAACCCTCGCCAACTGGGACAACATCGAATGGCTCTGCACAGATTTGCCAGGCCGATCAATCTTTCGCACAGACGGCTCCATCGACTTTACCCGCCTTCCACCCACCGCAGCTGCATACAAGATCAATATCCGCTGCCTACTGACCAACTGGTTTTTTCCAGATCACCTGCCCAACACTCATCTTCTCAAGGCCGCGCTTATTCGCGCAAACCGTGCTTTCGCGGATGTTTGTGGAACTATGACGGAGCAACATCTGCGACAATGTGTCTTGGACGAGTGTCGTTTCGAAGATCTCCAATTCTTTAACCCGACTCGAGACAACACTTACATTGAACATGTGCAAGTTGGCACCGGTGGCATGCCGTACTTTCCGATATTCGCCGACCGAATTGCGCAGGCCGCGTCCCCAGCTTCCGCCATGTCACCCGACCAATTCGACACATTCATGGCTGAACAAATCCAACAAATTCTCATCACAATGTCCGAAGATCACGCAACAACCCCCGTCGCTCCCCGCGGATTCGCAAAAACAATTCGCAACAGTCTCACCACAGACGGCCTCCACTTCATCCGACCAGACCAGCGTCACACAGACTCTTTCTCATGGCTGTCGTTTGTTCTATGCGAGTTTCACACCATGGGTGTTGGCACACACATTACTACCATCATGCTTCGCTTCTCTATTGCAGCCCTCACTGGTTTGGTCTCGCGGTCGGGCGGCGTCCAGATTCACCTCTCCGGTGACGCCAGTGACGGCAAATCGTGGTTGGTGGGCCACAAACTGCGCCTCCTCTTTCCAGACATGCTTTTATTACAAAGTGTGTCGCCACAAGCCGTTTATTCGCTCGAAGCTCAAAGACTCGTCCCCTGGAACGTGTTTTGCGTTGACGAGGTCAGCGACAAGACGTTTGGCGGCGCCAATATTCCATACAGCGACGCAAAAAATCTCTTCGCTGCCTCGATCCCCATCAAACGCTTTCGCGATACTTCATTCGCCCAACCCAAAGGTGGCAAGGCCACCATTCGCACATTCAACATGCCGGCACCATGCACGTTTCTTGGCGTTGGCAACTGCGACTGGAAACATGTTGTCCACGAACACGAACGTGGCACAGTGGGCCCAACAAGTGCCGGTGCCAGTCGCGTCGCATCAACGTCTCTACCCCCACTTGGAGAATCTGGTCGCCGACACATGACCCTTCGCACCGTCTCGGGTGGCAGCGCCCCCGAAATCCACCGCAAGTCCAACACCATTCGCGTGTTCTTTGCACACTGTGCGTTTGTTTCGCTGTGCCTCTCTCATCACGTGTTTCAATACGCGTACAACCCTCTACACATTTACTATGCGGAACAATTGGCCGAAGCCTTTGCCCGTGTTTGTCCCAGCTATCCTCTCAACGACAACCGCCTTCGCAGCCATCTTGTCTCCACACCACTTGTTGCGACAGTCATGAATCTTGTGTACGAGCACATCATGTGTGGTGGTGTCCACAACAAAACACCCACGCTCCTCGAGTACTCCAGAATCCTCGTCGAAATCTCAAAACGCCTCATTCCGTCGGTCCAACACGTCGTCTTTGGCACCACCATGCTTCTTGAGATGTACAATGGCACATCCACCGACGATGTCTTTGCCACCCGTCTTCTACAACACATCAAATCCGAGCACTTCAATGCCGCCGAGAAAGCGTTTCAGCTCTCGCCGCGTGTCATCTCGTCCATTGCTCTCGAACTTGGCATTCCGCCAAAGAACTTTGAATCGCAACTCAAACAACTCTCCTTCATGAAGGTCGACAATCCGTCAAACGACGTTCGAACCGCCTACGCAGCCCGTCCAGACCTTCGAACACCGGGCGGCTGGCTGCTCAACCCGGCATTTGTGCGTCGCGGCATCGACGCTCGCTCGCCTGTCGACATTGTCGTCCACGATCATGTCACCAGCCTGTTTGTCGACGGCGAACGCCCCGTATCCTACGACGTACCCTTTCTCCAACTTGTCCGTGCTCTGATGGATGCCGCCGAGCACGACAGCACCTATATTCCAAAGTCAGAGATGTTTGCCATCGAAGTTGTTCGCAAACGCGTTTTTCTCGGCTGGTTTATCCCAAGCGACACTGCCGATGCTACTTGCACTTGGATCAACCTTCTCTGCGCAGCCACCATTCCTCAATTCTCAAACCCAATCTTTCGTGAAACGTGGGCAAGACGCCATATCTCAATCACCCGCGAATACATCGACATCTTTCTCGAATCCGCCCGCGAAACCGGCCGCGTTGCGCAGGTCGTCCGCAGCGTCATCAGGGAGCCAGGCGAATACGTTCTTTGCTGCCCCAACCCGACCGACATCCGCATGCCGATAACCATCAAAATCAACACACCACCCACCATCCCCGACGACCTCACCTACTTCGATCCAAAACTTCTATCAGCACCACTCACCGACGAGATGTTTAGCGACTGGCGATCCACCGTATTCTCCTTCAAAGACCAAGTTCTGTCGCCCTACGCCTTTGCGCAACTCCGCCATCTCATCACACACTACCGCCGTGCTGACATTGGGCTGATGACAGCATCACAACAGGCAGCTTTAATCAAGTCTATATCACTAGAGCGCACCGTGCGCATGAATACACCTGATCGCGAGCATCGCAGCATGGCGGAGTTTCGCCTTGGTGGGCTCGAGGACTGGGCCGTTGTTCACGACAAACACGCGTCTATGAGATATCTACGCCATTTGAGCGGCGTCCAACGGGGCGCGCCGGTCGCATCACCAGCGGCGATCCAACAACCCGCTGGCCAACGCGCCCGCCGTGGCTTCGCGGAAGCAATGGAGGAAGAGCCCGAGATCGATGCGCGCGACTCTCCCCGAATTCTATCTGGCAACAGTCAGTCCAAACAAGCACGCATGAGTGCACATCACGAGGACGATGATATGTTTGCAAACTCACCTGCACACATGCATGCGAACACCCCATCACCATTGTAAACACAATCTCACGAACGCCTGGTATTTTCAAAAGGCGCTCCAAGCACTCAAGTCCAAGACGCGATCGTCCATGATTGTATGTCTTTGTAAATATCGTAATCTTTGGCACCATCGCATTCGCCCGCACAACATTATCGTTGACATCCATATTCAATAAATTTAGTGTAGCCCCAATCGTTTGAATAGCACCGGCGTATTTTTTGAACTCATCGGTGTTTTGGATGCGGTTTAGATGCGACAAGAACGTTGGCCGAATGCTTGACGCCTCATCCAGCAACAGTATCTCACTGGTTCGCATTCCCGTACTCTGATACACACACAGCTTCAGTGTCTCAATGTCAACTTCAACATACATGCCCATTGATTTAGCATATCGCACCAAATCAGAACACGTCAGTGAAATATATCCACCCAACTCCCATTTCTTAACCAAGTCCGCTGTCTCTCCAATGACCCATGTCGGGCTACCACACCCAAAGAGGGACGTAAACAGTCGCGGATTAAACGGCAGTTCATCCATTTTCAACTACACATACACTTTATTTACTATGCTTTATCAGATATACACAGCCATACGCAGACACGCAGCTCAAAACTGCAACCGCGACTGCCACCCACACCCACACTCGCGATTTCTGAACATACATCGGCGAAGCACTCTTAAACGCAATGCGCGCTTTTCTCGGCGTGTGTGGCGTCTTTGGCTGCGAATGAGCCACGACCGGCGCGTATTCCTCCAACGGTGGATTGGCGCACGCACGAACAATAAACACGATTCCTTCCCCCATGGTGCTGATCGCATTCTGTGTTGTCACCTCAAATTCAGGCGCAAGAGCCGCACAAAACGTGTTTGTGGAATGCAGTGCATTTGTTGCCCGCTGTTGGATCCTGACGAACGAATGATTTGCTTCCAGTGTGTAGCCGCTGTCGCCAAACACTTCCTTACACACATCATCAATCATAGCAACATCACGCGTTTCCATTTTTACAATGCCGTACGCGCTTACACACACATATACTTTTAAAATCCATTACGACGCTCCCGCGAAGCACGCACGATCATGATGGCCCGCAGCAGCTGAATCCCGCGCAGAACAGTCTTCAACACAAACCGCAACAACTCCCACGTCCACTTCAAGACCGTTGAAATCACCGGCCAGAATTTGTAAATAAAGAGACCAATCACAATCGCCGGGATCATGAAATTAATAACAATCAAATAAAACCGCAACCACATACACAAAACCTGATCAAGCGGCTCTTGACAATTCGCCCAAGGGTATGGCGCAGGATCTTCCGTAAACCATCCAACCGTGAAATACAGTACAAAAAATATCACTGGTGACGGGTAAAAGAATCGCTGTATATAACAACCCCGCTTCGAAATGTACACCTTGACAAAAACCATCAACACCTTTTGCCATGTATCCAACGCTTCGCAGGTTGCTAGAATTCCCTCTACATCCCCATAAAACGGCTGAAAAAGTGACAACCCCGACGGTATCGACACCTGGATATCCCGTGTATGCCCACCCGATAGAAAACTTGCCGCCGAACTCAATCCCCCGCTGACAGCACTGATGGCCGACGACAGTCCAGACATCACATCACTGAGCACATTCAACACTTGCACAATCACCATCATCCCGTCTACCGTGCCAGTATAAATACCATACCAAATAAACCCAACGATCAATAATATCACAAACACGATAGCCTCCTTCCACAACTCGCACAAAAACGCCCACGTACATTCAATTATCAACCCCAAGAATTCCACTGCATTCTTTGCTATGTTGTTTCCGTGCACTTCTGCTTGCGTGTCTTGCAAATATTGTCGAGCCTCGTCGACCAATCGCTGTTTGGCGCTGTGCGGGCTTTGGCCGCTGACCTTCGGTGGCGCTACTCGTCGACTCATTTTGCGATATATAAGTTCACGTCGTGTCTTTCCATTATACAACCAATGCATCGCACCCGCGATGTTTCGTTTGTCGCGGCCGCGTTTGACTTTATCTTCCGCATCCTATCCTACCATGTCATTTTATCCGGCACTCTTACGGCAATTGTACTTGCACTTGCCAGTGCTGGCATGTCTCTCTTCTACGACAAATACAACATCTCCATCACGACGCCAGAAACGTCCTTCATGTTCAACATTTCTATCATCATGTCCATAGCCATCAGCATCGAGGCGCAAACCAGGCTATCCACCGTGTGTAGTGCATATGCATCGATCAAGAGCATCGAATCAACCATAAGTCAAATGACCGGCTTCCAAAACTACGACACCTTACTTACCAATCACTCTATCCCAAATTTCTCAACACTCGCTGGCTTTTATCAACAACGCCTTTCCAACATAAACACCATTCGCATCACAATTACCGCCCGCAGCTACAGTGCAGCTCGCACCGTCTGTGTTTTTGTCGTGCTTGTGTACGTTCTCTTTCTACAATCACGACACACAGCCGCCAACCCAGATTACATCGAAACTGTTTTTAATCACTTTGCTATAACACTACCACTTATGATTTTAACAATGCTGATCCATGATATCAACGCCGAATCTGTTGACATCGCTCAAGCATATACAAAACCAACCCCTGTGTTGCCATATTAAATACTAATTTGTTGGCAGACGTTCCATTCTCTTCACAATCACAGGCGGCCCACCTGTGATAAAAGCACACCCACTCAAAAATAGAACGGCGACAAATGGCAGCACAGTGTAAAGCCAGCGCCACCAGCTCGGCATAATATAACCGGGATATTGAATAATCCCGAAACCATACGAAAGCAGAACACCAAACGCCGCGCAAAACATTGTAAGATCTTTCTTTTTCAGATGCGAGCGCAGCTGTTCGTGACGCATATCAATCTTTGTCGATTGTGTTGCCGTCAGCGCCCCGTAGGTGAACGCCCTCTTTGTGAACATTGTCACGATGACATACAGTGCGCACATAAACCAAAATAACCCGTTGGTCAATAATGCAACTCGAAAATCAGTCCACTCCCCCTCAACAACAACACTGTCGCTTGTGCAAATCCGGTCCAATCCAACAACAACATCACAATCGGGCCGGCTTTGATAACACACCAACTTGTCCCCAGGAAGTGTACCGTCGCGCTGCAACGCGCCGATCAAAATCACCACGGCAAGTCCAATCTGCAAAAGCCCTTTCATCACACGATCACCCAACAAAAACTTCCCCCACTTCGCAATAAACGGCAGCACCATCTTCTCTGCCCCTGCGATATCGCCGTACAAATGTTGCGCAATCACATGGCCTTCGTGCATAATCTCTGCTGCAGCGTTTTCAACAGACGGCATCACCCCGGACGGGGACGGCGGCGGATGAGTGTTCATATCGTTCCCTTTATTATACACATTTACTTTTTTTACAAATACGCACTACAGATTTCAATACACCTCAACCGGCGGCAAAATCATCGAATGGCCACCGTTCCAAATATCAATTGCATCTTTGTCCGCCGTCATCAATGGGCCCGTTGCGCCATATGCAGCTCGCGTAAACTCCTTGCTGCCGTGTGCTTTGTATCGCATCGCCATCCGGTAACCAACTCCAGGCGCCGACCCCTGTCACACACATTAAAAATTTATATCAAAAGCATATACATACCCGCTGATAATCAGCGTCAAACGACGTCAAGCCGCTTTTGGTCTGAAACGCCGTCTTAATCACCGGGGGGTTTTTCATGTAATCCGCATGAAGCGGGAAAAAGTTGACCGTCGGGTCACCGCGCAACTCAGGGTCTTGCCAGTATCCACCAAGATGCACCACTTGATTCGCAAAAATCCGTTCCATCGCTTGCTCGTACTCCTCGGTCGGGGCAACATCATTCACAGTAATTAAGTCGCTCGCACTCTTCCCGTCTTCAACATCCAGTCTTTGCATCCCGGCAGGCAGCTTATCTCGGCGTTCAACAAGTCCCGTACTAGTATGGGCAACACCTGGGTTTTGTGCAGCCCATTCCTTCAACAAGCCCATCCCAGCCAGTACATCATCGGCATTGCCTGAAGTTTTCGCGGCTTTAACTTCGGCAATGAGGCTCTTGCGCACTTCCATCCAGTCCCGCATCTCTGTGCTATCGCTTGTCGCAATGATGTGGTCAAACCGCACATCGTCCGGTTCTCGCTCACTCACGTGGTCAATGTGTGCGGGAATAGCGTACAGCCATACGTCGTGCTGCTGGGCGCGCTCGTTTCCATAAACTGGCCGCAAACTGTCGCTAGCGTACAGACCTGGCACCGCCAAGTACGATCCGTTGCCATAATAGATGCAATGCGCCTGTTTGGCAAGCTTTCGGATAACCTTGATAGTCGTCCGTGCTCCATGCAAGTATGACACAAACTCCGCGTCCGGAATCACAATATGCGCGTTCTCCTTAAACAAAGCCACGGCCGCTCGGAAGTAAATGTGAAACACCTCGCCACGCACTTCTTCCTGTCGATATCCTCGGCGGCGCTGGACCCCGACCAGCAATGCCGCAGTATCACTGTGCGACCGCCCGACAATCATCGCCTTTGTTCGCAGCACAGTCTGTGTCATTGCAATAATGTAGCCCGCGCCCGCGCCGCCCTTATCGCGACGACATGTCATGCCGACAGGGTATCGTGCATCACTGCTCTTCCAAATCGTACACATCGTCCGCTGGTCAGCATCGTAGATCTGAACCTCACACGCCTTATCTACACTCCACATCGTGTACCGATTCACAACCAACGTCGACTCCATCAAATCCCCACTTCCTTCGTCTGTCTGCACACGCCCCATCCCGTGTGTCTTCAACCCTGCAAATATCGGATGCTCCGTTTCATTCAACAACACCCCCCAATCAATCGTCGAGTCCGGAATCAAGCCTCCAGCACCGTTCACATACGTCGCAATCTGCCCCGCACGCTCTTCTGTAATCACCGACGCAAACTTCGCCAACTCCAACTTCATAATGCGCACACAACTGTCCGGCACAATAATGTAGTTCGCCTCAAGTCTTTCTTCGCCTGGTCGGTTTTCAATCAGCGACCGCGCTTCATCCACGGCCGACGAGAGACGGTCCACGCCATTCATCTGCAATCGCTGACTCAGACACCCAGTCAACTTTTCCTGCTGGCTCACATGGTCCCGGATAATCTGTCGCTTCACCTTCCCCGCTGCCATCCACAACGCGTTGTGCACAGCATGGATATCCGGGCACCCCAACAATGCACGCATAATCAACAACAAAAACGTGTACTGCATACCGCCAAGCAACTGCTTCATGTGCATTTTGCGATAAATCTCCTCAATCGGTGTCTGGTACACATCCTCATCCAGTCGATACTGCTTTCCAAACCCAGTCATCACACCTTGGTATTTTGACCGTCTTACGTGCACCTCCTCCAACGGCGCCCCAGGGGCATACGGCCCAAACGCACTGATGTTTGATGTCCAGTAATCAATACTAAACGTTTCGCCGTTGAACCCGACCATCGGCATCATCGCCCGAATAAACGGCATCGGGTCCTTGATGCTTGCTGCCATCACAAGCGTCATAATCGTAATCGTATCCGGGTAAGCCTGTTGATGAAATCCCTGCTGCGCCACATTTCCCCACGGCGATCTCCCATCCTCTTCCATATGCGAAGGCCCGCCAGGAAACCCGTGGTCATAGCCCACGTTTGCCATCTCACCGCCTGTATACACGTGCTTGTGTTTTCTCATATATCATTTAATATCAATCACACATCCATTTTTTTCAACAGCCGTCGTTTGTTGTACATCACTATGCATCGTGCAATGCTGGAATGGAATCGACAAATATGTCACCATCGGCTGGTGTATAGTGACCAGGAACAACAATCCAAAGTCGTTTATTGCTTCGAAAAACGTAAAAACATTCCGTCTGCAAATGCACTCCGTCCGATACATCTTGTATCAACCCCGCAACATCCTCATCCTCAATCAAGTCATCCGTAATGGCACAGTATAAAACCGTGTGTTGAAGTGCGCATGTCTTGCCCATTCAAATGCAGCGAAAAATGATATCCATTTTGCGTCAAACATAGATGTAAGACCTTTCAGCAAACTCGACCACACCCCATCTCGTAAGATGCCCATCCTTTCGGACAATGCATATTTATTTAACCTTCTTGTAAACATGGTAAACTGTCAAACACAAACATTGCCGCCCGATCCCCGACAACACGGTCCCAGCTGTTGCCGAGTACCATACAAGAATCCAGTGTCTGAAATTCGCGCAGTCGTATAATGAACATCTTGTCATTGTACTTGATACGGTAAGCATGCCGGTATCCAGGCATAACAGCATTGTACGCCTCCCTTGTCTTAACATTATCCAAATCCAATGTGGATGCGACGCGCAGCTTTATAATTGGTGAATCAGCTGCCATCAAAACACAAACGCGTAAAATAACTTTCTTAACAATTGTCACTAAGCTGTGCAACACTGTTCTCAAAAGTGGTTGGAACACTTGTTTTCCACGTCTGACCGCCCCGTGAAACATAATAATGACGAGTCTCCATATGTCCATCGCACCATTCATAAATTGCATATACCCAACCAGCTGAAACAAAAACCGTACACAGATCCAAATTAACATGAGTTGCAAAACGTTGCAGCGCCAGGTCAATCCCTACATTGTCCAACATATAGGCCATTCTAAACACCTCTATCGTCATTCCGATATCTGTAAAATGACCTTTTTAACAATTGTCAATAAGCTGCGGAACACTGTTTTCAAACAATTTCGTGGGCCGCGGTATCCACGGTTCACGCTCCGGTGTAAATATATTAATACGATAAGTCTCCAAATAGCCATCGCACAATTCATGAATTGCACATATCCAACCATTTGCAACAAAAACCGTACACGAATCCAAATCAACGCAAGCTGCCAGACGTTGTAACGCTCGGTCAATCCCTTCTTTACCCATAATACAGGCCGTTTTAAATACCCTAATCACCATTCTAATATCTGTAAAATAACCGTCATTCTCGACACTCGACCATCACACAATGTTGTAGAAGCCGTCCAATTATTGCATCCAGCGTTTTCACCGAACAGTTGTACATGCGCGTGCCATCCACCGTAAACCATGCCACTACACCATCAACAGCAAACAAGTACCCGCAATTCAATCCTGCATACCCAGCCGCCACAATCTGCCCCTTGATTATCCCGATTGCCCACGCATGCTGCTCCGTCGTCCTATATGCGTTCTTAAACATCACCAGCATGCCACTCACTCTTACCTTTTGGCATAATGGCTAACGTCGTCTTCAACAATCGCAGAGGTTGCTTCGTCAACCATAAGTCCGGTCGCGCGCGCCGCGGTCTCACAAAAACTCTGGACAACAGCCTCTCGTTCTACAAACAATACGCTGCAAAATGCGGCAAAAAACTCGGCACCAGCCTTGACAATGAACTCGAAAATCATATCAATCACCAAGCCCCACTTCGCACCGTCCGCGGCCGCGCCGTCATGCAGACTCTCGAAGACTTACAAGCATCTCCCGTCAAAGCTCAATACGTCGTTTCCTCAACCGCTGCAAAAAATATTGCCACAGCCATTGACATCCTATGCTCCCGCAACGGCAACCCTCTTGTCGTCGAAGTAAAATACTGCGGTCCAACACGAGAAGCCTTCATCGCTCAGAGCGTCGCCGTCGATCCCGTCAATCCAACCATGTATTCCACACATCACAGCCACCCGGTGCCCCGCACTCAACATAACATTTACATGGATCAAGTCCACTCAAACATGGGCCTCTACGCCCGCTGCATGAAATTCCCAACCGGTACCATCGTGCATGGCCTCCTCATCGTCGCCTGTCAAAACAGGTGCCATCTGGTTCACACGTCCTTTCCATACATCCCCAACACCGGCGTCAACGCCCCCAAACCCCCGTCTGCAAAGGTCGCCCGTCGCAAAGCCGTTCGCATCGCATCCCGCGCCATCGTCGCATCGCAACACGACACTATACACGAAAAATGCGCCGCCTCTCGTTCACAGAAATGTCCGCAACCGAAACCAAAATCTTCCTATTCACGCGCACCGCCACATCCATCGCCGCCCTCATCGCTGCCCTCGTCGCAATCGCATACGTCATTACCGCCAGCACGCAAGCAAACCAAATCTCCCCGCTTACCATTGAAAACGGCGTCATTATCATCGACCCGTCCACAACAACGTGCATCGGCGACCGCGTCACGTGCACCTCAAATCGTCTTGCGCCAGGCTACATCCATGCGTTTGTCCCCATTGTCATCAACTCACACATCATCAAACCCGAAAACGACACCCTTGCCTTCTACTACTTCAACAACTCTCTCGAAGAATCTTTCATCTACGACAACATCGACGCAATCAGCAAACCCATTGCGTTCTTTCGCGACGGCGCCGCTGCCATTGGGTCTTCGCCGTACTACATGCAACCAAACTCAATCACAATCGTCGGCACGCCCCATCCCAATCCCGATATCCCCATAGACAACTCGTGGCTACCTTCCTCAGACATCTTCTTTTACAACCCTGTCACAAACCTTACATCCTCCCTTACCGACGTATGCCATGTCCAAAACACTTCCATGTGCGGCACCCTCTTTCGCACATCCCCGGAAGCCGCCGGTGTCTACACATCACTAGAGCGCGTCATCATCGGTCGTGTCAACTACGGCCTCATCATGGCTAGCACAGATTCTCATGTCATCACAAACAACATCACCATCGCAACAGTCACCAACAACGGCCAAGCCGTCCCATGCACACCAACTCCACCATACACCGACTATTTGACATCCGCCCTTTACCTCGAGTTTTATCCCGCCACCGGCAGTTCGTGTGTTCATTTAGTAGGCACCCCCCTTAAAGAGGTCATACAACTCAACACCTGTCTCCCCATGTCCGCACAACCCGCACTCTACGCACTCAGCACACAGGCATACACCGGCACCATCACCGCATCAGCACGAGTGCTTTACGATCTTTTTCTGACTGTCTCCGTATCATTCTTTGCAGACGCCAGCTGCACCACCATCACCGGCACACCCGTTGCATATACCTTAGGCTGTCCATCGTCACCACCACAATCTTATCAATGGTACTACTCAACTCAATAAACACAACGTGTCAACAATAAATAATCTTCATTTTTCTCCAACCATGAGTGGACACAAAGGCAACAGAAGTAGAATTTTGCAGCACGGCACCGACCAACCACAACACAACCTATCCTACAAAGTTGTCACCGATCTGTATGCAATCGACTACGATCCGGTCTTTCAACGCTGGATGGTCAAGTCTGCCCATCGCTACGCCGGCATACATTCACCCGCCGTCCTTGACACATCCAGCCAGTTTATGAATCTCGCCTCTCGCGATTTTCTTACTGCACAGATGACCATTTACGATCCAGCCGTGTCGTTCTTTTACATCAGCGCCGTCATCACTGGGCCAAACACATACACACTCTATCAAGTTGTGCGCACCATCTGTCCGGCTGTCATGCTATTGGGCGACACACATGCCAACATGCTGGCACTCTTTTCTGCAGCCGCCGCCGACAGACCCACACTCCCGGTCGTCACACTAGAGACACACCTCTCCGTGTGGGAGACAGCCGGGTCAAAATCTCAAGTCGTGCCTCTATGGCACATTCCCACCGTCTCAAAACCCCCCGTTGATTTACTTGGTATTTAGTCGACGACTTTTTTTTGCATTAAAGAACCAACTATTGATTTTTACAACATCACACACATCCTTCCATCCACATGCACATGCACACTAATTTCTTCCTTATTCAATTCAAACTGCATAAAGTGCTTTACACGCACAAACACCCTTCGAAAAAATTGCCGCGTCTCTGCAGTCCGCTCCAATCGACGGCCGAGAAAATTTATGGCCGCATTTGCTCGAAAAAACTTGCCCCGTATTTCGCCCGTACAAACTTTCATACCATCCACCGTTGACGCATACGTGCAAAACCGCGCACATTCGTCCACCAATCGCACCAAAATCAGACATGTGCAAAAATGCTTGGCAGTCGAAAATATATTCGCATTGTTTTCTGTGTCGTTTTTGTAGGCAGTAAAAGGACCGGTGTTTCATCCGCATCCGCATCCGCATCCGCATCTTGATCAAACAACCGCCTCAATGAAAATGGATTCAACATCCATTGCTGTTCGACCGGATCTGTCACTAACAGCGGCAATAAATTAACCGATATTCCTTTTTCATCACAATTGAAATCAAACTCACAGGGCGTCGACCTACGCGCTGTAGCCATACGTGTAAAATAAACACATACCACACCCACACACACAATGCCATCGAAATCCCTTTGCTTCATCGTCAACGGCTTGCTGTTTATGCAAGCAGTCATCAATGTCGCATTTCTCATCTACGGCAACAATCTCGACTACTTTACTCGATGGGGCCTTCTACTATCGACCATACTCTCATTCATTCCAATCGTATGCACTATTACACCAATCCTAACCATCACAGGTTGTCGTTGTCGCAACACCCATCTACATCATCGGTACTACCGCTGCATGGACCATTGCATTTGGAATCTCCCTCATCATCTCCATCGACTACGACGTCATGGCCCAGGCAGAATCTACATACGGCGTCACACTTGCTCACGTTGGCAACATTTTACAACACTACACACCCCCGTGCATCCTAACCCTCAATTTATTCGTCCAACTATACCCATCCATTCTCTATGTCATCACCCCGGAATACACAATCCAAACCCTTTATTGCATCTTATCTGCATCATTCATATACACCCTTCTGTGGGATCCAAAGACAAAATACATGACGTCGCTCTCAGACACAACCCTCTTCCTCACACTCGCCATCATCACACTCGTCTCCATCCTTTGCCTCTACTCCGGCCTCCTCTACCGCGTTTCTCGACACGCAAAGGTCCCGCTTGCTGATCATCTAAGTGGCGAGCAAAATACACATCTCCGCCACCTAATAAACCATCAGCACGCACGATTCGGGCCCCCAACAAAAGCCGCTCCACCGTCTCTTTGATCCACACCAACGTCTTCTCGGGCATCATTCCAACCATATCTTCCAATGTCATCGCGCCCTGCGAATCTCGCAACATCACTCGCAGCACATAGGCATCGTCTTCATCCATCGACAAAAGTCCGTCCTTATCGCCCCGCGTCAACCCTTTGATCACCCCGAGGCTGTATTCCTTGTGCACACGGCGCCTGCCGCGCCGCGCCTTACCCTTTTGATCCCCGTTTTCATTCGTACACATCCTTGTTGTAAAATGCCACAGATTTATTAAACAATCGAGATTCGTCCATTCATGTAATGCACAGCCCTACAATGACACACAATCGTTCAATAGATTGTACATCAAAGTTGTGCCGTACACACAAACACATCCATTTATTCATCCTCAATACCATCCGGCTGCTCAATCAGCCCCATCAGTTTAGGCCCACACATATAACACTCGCATCGCGGCTGCTCGGCCATTGGCCAAAATACGTCAGCCGTTTTCTCGGCCTCATGCTCGGCCTCGGGCGTAGGCGCAACCAGCGACGCAGTGCCACGCTTTCTTTTTTTTCTGGTCAGTTGGCTTTGACATGCTGCTCAAACAATGAAAATGCCAATCTTTACTTGCTCAATTCTCCGCGTGCACACGTTTTACAAAACGTGGCCTTCCCTTTCGGCACACCCAGCATTCGCACCAAATGCTCATAACAAAAATAGTCTTTACACGCATAACATCGTCGCTCCTTTTTCCCAGTCAGCGTCAACTCCTCGCATCTTTCATACGCGCACTTGTCCCTGCATTTATCGCACGCGTACAGGTCCGCCTGTTTTTCAAACACACACATCTTTAAAAGAATCATACCACCAGGCCATCCGCCGTCACCATGCGCTCAATTGCGATGAAATTCTGCCGCTTATGGCAGCCATGACACGTTGCAACGGACATTGTACGACATGGCACTTCTTCCATTTTACTTGGTGTGTAAAATAGATACACGCATCCCTTTTTTCTATTCACCACCGCATGTTTTACACACCCAAAACCACCGCGCGTCACTCAACGTGCAAACGTGTTCTTCACAGACATACTCCAGGCACTTTATGCACGGCGTAAAGTAGCCGCCTGCGATCACCACATTCAAGCAGCCATCGCTCCCGCATCTTGTCACACACGCAGCGCAAGCAACGTACACAGATGCCTGGTTTTAGTACACGCCGGCAATTTCAACACATACTACTTCGTCGCCGCGTTGTCGACATCGAATTTGCGTCACAGCATCCTTTAATTGACCACATGCATCACACTTAAAAGCCATTCCGTCAACTATAAAATACACACATCTGTGTTTACCTACTCAGATGCTTATCCAAAAACTCTAGAAACGCGTGATACTCCCATGGCCCAACAGGCGTCGGTGCACATGTTCTCAACACCTCCAGCGACACTATTCTTCCCATGAGGAAATCATTCAGAATATCATGCACCCGTCGCAGCCCTTCAAAATCTCCATAGGCCATCTTATCCATCATCTGTAAACAAATGTGTAAGCTGCCGCCACACACGTCATACATATTATTACCTCGCAGTAAGCAACATCCATCGCGCCGTATAACGTCTTCAAATCTTCTTTCATCTCTCTCGCGATTTTGGGATTTGCATCAATCAATTCAAACACATTTGCACGCCGTCCCTCACGCGCCGCAGACATCTCTTCCCCACATTTTCTTTGCATTTCCTCGCGCATCTGTGTTTTGCCTTTGCGCATACCGTATTTTTTCACCACTAGCACAACATCATCCGATCTGTGATGTTGACGTCGATGGTGTCCGCAGTATTGGTGTGGCTCATAAACCCGTCGCCCACACCCCTCATTGGTGAGCGCACACACCGCCGGGCACAACGTCACAGACGCTACGAAACCACGTTTTTCGCCAGGTGTGTACTCCGGATGTTGATTTTGATGGCGTCCGCAAAAGCCATCATAGAGGCGTCCATATTTACCCGGTATCTCCATCAACGCCCGTTGACTACACGGCTTTGCAGTTGTAGTGCAAATACCTTTGCACACAGCCATCACAATTGAAAAAATGAAAGTTTTACTTTTAGCTTTGTGTACATTAAAATTTATTCATCATCAGACACTAAAATGCGCCGGACTTTCATCGGCGCTTCCTTGGTCGTTGTACTTGCAGCCAAACACTCGTGGCATACCAACTGCGCATCGTCAGGCACGCCACGTCGCAGGCATAGATGCTTCTGACAAAATTCTTGCTCGCACCTAGTGCACAGCGTATTCCCCACCTCGCTTCTTGCTGAATTCACCGTTCGATTTTCACAGCTAAGCACCGCACACTTCAAATTACACGATGCACATATCAGGGTTTTGCTCGCGCCACCGTCTTCATCGTGCAACACTACACGTTCAAGCTCCGTATCGCTGTCATAGCAGTTGCTGCACACGTTTTCCTCCGATGTAGACGACCACGCGGACGACCACGCGACAGCATCTCCGGTTTCCTCCGATGAGGACGATCCGACTACAGATTCGTCGTCTGACGCAGAGCTTGCATCCTCCTCCACGCCAGTTTCCGTGTCCGAGCCTCCAATTTCAGGCGTTCTTTCAACAATAATTCTTTTTTTGCGATTTACTATGCTCATCTTCAAAAACGTGTAAAATACTCACAAACACGTGTCTAGTTCAATTTGAGTGCATCACTCCACGTCCAGCAAGCTAACATGTCTTCCCACGTACTATAATGACACGGCCATATCTCACCCGCAACTTCCAACTTTTGCAGGCCGGCCAACAGCGTACCAAACAGCACATTTGTCGGCCCCCGCCAGTACAAATCGTGATCCACGCGCCGCCATCCTTTGTTTTCACTCGCCAAAAGAGAATCCAAAACCTCGAACAATCCAAAATGCTCTGGGCCACCACAATGCATCGCTTTCGCAAGCACTCCCAGTTTGTCAAACCACTGTCCTTCAAACACCTCGACCTGTTGCCCCGGTCCCTCCATCGCATAACTCAAATTTAACCATGTGTCGATACGCGTAGGCTCCACACGTATGGCCTGGATGTACAACTCGACACGGCCAAACATTTCTCCACTCACTTCAACAGTTTCGCACAAATCCACATCGTTTCCTAGATTCATCCATGCAACCTCGTTTTTGGCACCCATCTCCACCGCCCTCAGAAGAACAGACCGCTTCCCCATCTCTCGCCCACCAATAACACGCACTTCACCATTATGCATGATGCTCCCAATATTCGTCAAAGCCATTGAAAACTCCGGATACAGTCGCACGGCTTCCAAGTACAACTGCATCGTGTCCATCCCCAGTGTATTCTCCCCCCCATTCAGACATGTTGCCAGCACGAAATACGCAGGCGCGTACGCATAATTACTAAAAAAGATTGCATTCTCTAACAACGAGTGTGACGTCTCATCGTTTGAATCACGCTGCCCTAACAGAAGACATCGTGCCTTTGCAAACAACCCAACCACAAGCGGCGAAACAGGCAACCCTCCGTGCAACGACGGCACATCGTCCAACCCAAACTCCGTCGATGCCAACTCACACCACCACGCTGCATCCTCATATGTGATCGCCGGCACAACATCCTGCAGTAACATCAGGCGACACACGTACCGATCATATCTTTTGATATTTTCCAGTTCACGTGTCACATCTTCAACGCGAAAAACGTTTTTGTATCTTTGCAATACATGTTCTTTAGACATCACAACAATGTAAAATGTCAACTTTATTTACATCATCCGACACCCAGCGAGGAACAAGGATTATTTTTAACTCAATTATCCTTTGGACTTAATGGCTGCCTGAACGTGTGAGCGGTCAATTTTTCAGTCCGCTACAAACGTTTCTTTAAGGGATCTTCTTGGTCAACCGTTCTAATGCATGATTCGCAACACATCAAAATATCTATTTTCTTCCAATTCGTGCACATACGGCTCAATTTTGTTCCGAATCCCGCAAAATGAGTTTTTGTCAGTTTATCAAAATCCATTTCCGTCTCTCTGGAGTTGCAACAATCGGAAACGGTGCAAGGGAAATTGTAAGTTTTCCCACTTTGAGTTCGCCCCCTTCTCATCGTATTCCGCCCTATTCCATACAACACACACGACACTTTGCTCACAAACTCATCATGTCGCGTCTTAATCCGCGACATCATATTTTTCGCACCTTGCGCCGTTTTATGCAGCCCCATACTCACCGCCTTTGCACGCAGGCTCCGTCGATTTTTCAACGCTGCATCATCCCAACATCCATGTCTCTTCACAACGTCGTACCATCCGCACGTCAAAACCCCCTCCTTCATTGTATCCCGCGTCACAACCCGGATCACAACTGCTCGCTCCAGCATCTTCAAAAAACATCCCACTACAAAATCATACCCGCTTCCTGCAACATGCGAAAAATTCCAATTGCACACCGCCTTCACGTCCGAAATTCGCGATTTGCGTCGCACTCCCGCGTCCTTATATTGCTTTGCCCGCTTCTTTCGCTGCGCATACAACCCATATGTCTCCCCCTCTTGTCCTTCCCGCGAAAACACAAGCCCATGAACTGCTTCTTCTTCACTCATTCTCACCCTCTTAAAAAATGCAACCACCTTCTAAACCTATAGCAACACTAAAAATGCCAAATGCTCAGTCCCCCCCTCATCCGTCGTCACCACCCGTGTACTCAATACACACATCCCCTTTATACTCACATAGTCAACATCCCATCCATCTTCCCACCACCCCAGTTTATCATGCACCCTTCGCACAACCATCACCGCCGCCGCAACACTCATTCCTACAGGCGCAACTCGCATGTCCAAATCGTGCACCCATTCCCCATGTTGTCGCGTTCGCCCCACCTTACACACCCTCTGCAAATATTTATACGCATCCACATCTTTCTCATCCCACCCAAGTTCCTCCCATTTCTCCCTTTCTATCTTGCCTCGTCGCAACCGCATTCCGATCTTCAACATCACCCGCCAGAAAAAATGTGCCCACCCACTCTCTGTGGTATATCTGTTTTACTTCCACGCACATTAAACACAACCCAAAAGCATAACATGCGTTTAACATTCATCGTCGCAGCCATCGTCGGCCTCGCCATCCACGTTCGCGCAATCCCCCCTACCGATTCCCCAACAATCTTCACCCCTCACCCCCCATTTCTCAATCTCCCCTTTACCGAAAACACCCCCTATCTCTACAGCGGCTCTTTCTTCCAAAACCCCACATCTCAATTCACAATCGCCCAAAACGACGTCGTCTCCGTCTCTTGGTTCACCGACAACGTCCAAGTCAACTACAACCAGTGCTTCGAAATCTTCTTTGGCTCCTCCTCCACCCTTCTCGCAAACTGCTCAGACCCCTTTCCTCACGACGCCATCACCTGGACAAAACTAAACTCTCTTCCCGTATGCACAACCGTCTATGGATCCAGCGACGGCTCTACCGCCTCCGTCAACACCGCCTTCGTAGCCGATAACCCCGTCTCATCCGAAGATCAATCCATTGCAATTGTTTTCCTCGCCCCTCTAGTCGAGACATATTATCAACCCGCACAAACCAATCACACATACTCCCCTTGTGACTACCCCATTTCTCCCACTTTTGCTGGCGGCTTCTACGGCTCACAGCTCGCATTTCCCCAACAAGCTCCCGTTCCTTCCTTTGTCACAATCTACCCGCCTCTTTCCGACACCACCACCACCACCGTCCCCGTCGGCACATCTACCACCACAACTCTCCCGGAAACTACAACCACTACCACACTCTTTACATCTACGACAACGACGGCGTCCACATCTACAACAACAATCTTCGTTCCCGACACCCCTTATCTCGCTATCCCATTCATCGAAGCCACTCCCTACTTTTACAGCGGCGCCTTTTTCCAAAACTCCGGCTTATACTCAATCGACGTAAATACATCCATCGCCATCTCGTGGTTCAACAACTACACCGACATTGACTTTGATCATTGCTTTGACGTCTACTTCGGCTCCACAGACACACAAATCACAAACTGCTCACAAGATCCCCTTCCCCAGGACGTCGAATGGACAAAACTCAACACTCGTCCCTTTTGTCCCCACATCCTCATCAATACCTCAACCATCTTCGTCTCAGACTCGGCCGTCTCATCTCAATCCCCATCTCTCGTCTTCTTTATTGTTGCCGCTCTCAATCCTACCTCCTACGCCGAACAACAATCCCTCTCTTTTTACACCTCTTGCGACTACCCCGTCACCCCAACCTTTGCCGGCGCCTTCTACGGCTCCCGCTACACCCCACCAGTCCGTGTTCCCATTCCCGTCTCCGTCACCACACTCCTAGAAACCACCTCCACCACGACCCTTGCTAAAACCACCACTACAACGACAACATCCACCACCACTACGACCCTTGTAGACACAACAACAAGTGTACCTACAACCACTACGACGACAACGTCCACCACCACAGCCCTTGTAGAAACAACACATACGTCCTCCACCACAACCCTTGCTGAAACAACAACAACTACATCCGTCTACTCATCCACATCTACAACCACCACTACGACAACAACGTCCACAGCCCTTGTAGACACAACAACAAGTGTACCTACAACCACTACGACCCTTGCTGAAACCACCACCACAACCCTTGCTGAAACAACAACAACAAGTGTACCTACAACGACAACGTCCACAGCCCTTGTAGAAACAACGACTCTTGCGCAGACCACTACGTCAACACTCGCACAGCAGCCAATCCCATATCGTCTCGACTTCCTCTTCTCCCCGGCCATTCCATACGTCCTGTCCGTCTCCCTTCTCACCTACAACAACACCCCATTTGTCGTCACATCAGACGACGTTCTTCAAATATCCCTCGGCTCAATCGCACCATCCTTCGTCTACGCGTCATGCGTTGACATCTATGTCGGATACTCAAACGACTCCGTCTCCCTTTGCACACACCCAGACCCGGTTTCGTTCATCATCAACTGGTTCCCTATCGCCTATTCCCACTGCATCAACATCAGCCAAAACTCTCCTCCTCTTCTCGCCCCCGTCCAATGGCCCCTTCAACTACCCATCGCCCAAACAATCGCCATTGCAATCGCAGACCCGCGCTCCGCCGCCTACGCGCAGTCAACCTCATTCGCATCTTACTATCAGTGCTCCAACCCACAACCATCAGACTCGTTTCAAACCACCGTAGTCGGCTCCCTCAATCTCCTCTATCCATACTCAGATCCAATCCCCTTTCCTATTGCATTTAACATCGTTCACCCGCAAACTACAACGCTTGTCCCCACAGCATCAACTATTGTAACCCTTGCAGAAACTACAACTATAACACCCACCACAACGCTTATCCCAACAACGACCACAACAACAATCCTTGTAGAACCTACGACAACTACTACCACCGTCACAGAAACCACAACAACAACAACAACCTTTCTGGAAAACACCACCACCGTCGCCGAAACCACAACTCTCGCAGACCCGGAATTCGTTCACATCGACTACAACGTCTCCAATCTCTTTTATCGCCACTTCCAAATCAACACCACACAAACCCTCTTCTTTGCCCGCATTCTCTCCTTCCAAACCAACCAGTCCGATCCAAATGCAACCCTCATCCTTCGCGACCCAGACGGCAATCTAATTGTTTCCACAAACACGTTCGTCCTTGTTCGTCTAGACCCGGGTGTCTACAAACTAGAACTCGTTCTTCATCCATACTCCCATGTCAACCTCTATTTATCCCAACCCCCGTTCTATCCCCCAGTCACCACCACCACATCCCCTCTACCCCCGCCCCCCCTTCTCTATTCCATCACCGTCCTCAACCAAGACACCATCCCTCTTTCTCTCGAAGGACCCTTCTCCGCCGCCCTCCTTACCACCTTTGAAAACAATTCATTCAACGGCGCCTTGATTGTTCTCACCCTCCCTCCATCCTCTGCCCCGCTCACCACCCCCGCTCAAACCATTTACGTCCAAAATCTAGAACCCGGTCTCTATCAGATCACCGTCTTCCTCGACTCCATGATTCGCTTCATCCCGTACTCTCTCTTCCTCTCCTCCCAACCCCCCACCACAACAACTACAACCCACCAAACATACGCATACGCATCCACCCTCGCAGAAACCACCACAACAACAACAACAACCCTTGCAGAAACGACGACTTCGTCTACCCTCCTCGAAACCACCACCACAACCACGCAAACACACAATGCTACATCAACAGCCCGCATTCTTCCATTTACTTACACCTTCAACCAAACAACAGACTTTATTTACACAGACACCTTTCAAGGCTACCTCAAAGTTGTCGTCTCCTCCCCATTTGTTCGTGTTTTCCAATACGATTCTATCACCCCATCCACAACAGACTCTGACACATATCAACTCGATCTCCAACAACTTCCACTAACCACATATCGCTACTTTGAAGGCATGGTTCACCAACGCATTCGCTTTGCTTACAACACATGTGATGTCCCCTCTTCAGCCGTTTTCTCTGTTTCCACAAATCTTGCCCCTCAATACATCGCCCCGGCCCTCGTATTTCCTACCTTCTGCAACCTCTTGCCCATCTACCCATACAACTCATCCATCTTCACCGACGCCGTTGACTTTTCATATCTCATCACAACCCCTACAAATTTCTCCGCCATCACATACACCCTCGGAGAAAAAAGCGCTACCTATTTTTATCTCTACAATTCAGACAACATTCTTCTTTCCAAAAACCCTCGCTACTTCTATCCAGCTGTCACCCGCATCACAGATTTGTTTCTTTCCCCTGGATCATATCGTCTACGCTTAGCCAACGATGTATGCGATAATTACCGCGCCCCATCAAACACAAGTCTCTTCTATTTCTCAGCCTCCATCGCCCCACTCGGTGGCCCCTCAACACCCATCCTCTTTGTCCCATCGTCGCGCTGCAGCGGTCTTCCCATCTCATATCCATTCATTTACACAACAACAACAACGCTTTCCGAAACTACAACAACAACTCTCCCCGAAACCGCAACAACGACGACGACGACCATGCTTTCCGAAACTACAACAACCACCGTCACTCAATCACCCAACGGAAGCACCACCACAACCACCCTTCTGGAAACAACATCGACGTCCCCCGAAACAACCACAACCATCGCAGAAACATCTACATCCAGTATCCCAATCACACTTCCCCTATCTCATCTACCTGCAAACACATACACCTTTCAGGCCGCAACCGACTTTATCTACGAGTCTACAACAGACTTCCTTGCCGTCGAAGCTCAAGTCTCCTCCCCCCTCGTGCATCTTTTCCGATATGAATCAATCATCCCGTCTCCGTCGGACACCGATCCCCGACAACTTAACAATCAACAATACCCTACCTTAACCAACTCCATATTTCTCGTCCTACCACCTCTACGACAACTCCGCATCCGCGCTGTCTACGGTCCATGCGACGCTCCAGACTTCCCTCCGCTCACCTTTTCCATATCCCTCTCCCTTCGCCCATCAAACGTCTCCCTCGCCACAATCTTTCCATCCCACTGCGATCTTTTGCCCACACTCGTCTACAACTCCTCCCTCCTCACCACAGCTCAAGACTATACATATCTCATCACAACTCCTACAAACTTCTCGGCCATCATCTACAACACCGATCAACACTCTGCCACCAACATGTTCCTCTACGACTCGGAAAACACCCGCCTTTCTGCATCCGAGTCGGGCCCTTTCTCCGCCGTCAGACGCATCATCGACATGCCCCTTTCCCCGGGCATCTATCGTCTCCGCGTTGCCCCCCAGAGCGAATGCGATTACTTTGATTCGTCCTCTCGGCAATATCCTCCATTCTATCTATCCTCGTCCATCTCACCAGACGGTCTTCCCTCCGACCCCATCCTCTTCGTCCCCCGTGGCCAGTGTCGCGCCACCCCTATCCCACTACCACCGTCCAACCAAACAACAACCACCACAGAACCTTCGACGGATCCTACGACCACCCTGCCCGCATCTCCCCCAAATCACGCCGAAATATCTGTAGCCACTATCATCACCTTTTACATTACCAGTCCAACCATCATCGATTTCGCCACAAATTGCTCCGTCTTTAGCGTCCCCACATCTAACTCCGAACCATACACCAACATCATGGCTAGCTCACAGTCCTTTTTCCCTTTCCGAAACAACTACAGAGGAGTTTATGTCCAATATGAACCAATCAGCTACCGGCTCTCACCGACAGAATGCGACATTCCCACCCTCCTTTCCAACACTCCTCCAACCCCGTGCTCATTTGTCTCAGACCCTGCACCACAATTAATCGTCCCCGCTTCTTCCTTTACATACACATGCATTCCCCGATACAATCAGCTCCCGTCGTCAACCGACATCTCCCAACAATCAGACATTTATTTTGATATTCTCTCCCCAACTGAGTTTATCGCCGCAATCCAAAATTTGGATCCCAAAGGCAGAGGCGCAGGCGCCCTATGGCTATACAATTCGTCAAACCACCTCATCTCTCTTCCAAACGTAAGACCCGAGTACTCCGCCGTTCAACTAGTCACCGTCACTCTTACCCCTGGCACATATCGGCTCCGCGCATCCGAAGAATCATCGTGTGACTTCAGATACAACAACACCTTTAGATATCCATTCTCCGTTCGCTCAAGTATCTTCCCATCTTATGTCTCAACATCTCCAACCCTCTTTCTTCCTCGTGGCGCACAAAACTGCTTCGCCAACCCTACCTCAGAATCCCCCACCACCCTTTCTGAAACTTCTACAACTACACTCGCCGAACCTACAGAAACGACGACAACATTTGTAGGTACAACGACAACGTCAGAACCCTGTCCCACCATCTACCCAGTCTACGTTTCATACGCCGTCAAAAACGAATCCAGTCCCTTCTACAACACTGGCTCCCTCTACGAGTACACCCTCTCATCACCATATCCCATCCTAGGCTTCTCAAATCCCCCAGACACCGCCCTCGTCAACACCATTCTCCGACAACCAAATATCTACATTCCACTCTATGCGGCCGTCCAGTTCATTCTCTCACAAGAAACCGCAAGCGCCTTTCCCATCGCCCCGTGCTACACCCGCATCTCATGCATCAACTCTTACCCAGGAGGCACCTCAAATCTCATCCTTACCAGCAACACATACTCCATCACATCTGACGGCTTCATTCTCCCCGTCATCTTCCCCGTCTACTACTCCGCCATCAGCCACAGCTACATGGGCAACGCCATCTTTCCTGTCGACGCCCCCACAGGATGCTCTCCCCTACTACCACCCACAACAACACCCCCACCGATTGTAATCAATGTCTTTCTCCAAGGAAAAGTAAAATCAAACCCATTCTACAACATCGGTTCTATATATTCCTACGGCCTTTCCTCGGCCTTTCCAATTCTCGGATTCTCGTCCCCAGATCCTTCCTTGGTCAATCGTGTTGTCCAACAACCAATCATCTATGTTCCGTTCGGCACCATAATCAAATTCATAACATCCAACAACTTTCCAGAATACCTAATACCACTTGTCTTATGCGATGTTCTCACATCATGTACCACTTCAAACATTCCCTCCACCGTCGAAACATTTCAATCCACGCGCGAGATCACCGTACAAATTCTACAAGACATCACTTACACTTCCAATGTACAAAACTACACAGGCAACTACATCAGAGTCTTTCCCGCCTTATCCACAACCACAGAAACGACAACGACGTCTTCTTCTACGACAACGACGACGACAACCACAACCACAGAAACCACGACGACGACGACCACAACTGCATGCCTATCTCCATACCCCATCTTCGTCACAGTCGATCAAAAATCACCCCCTGTGCCATTTGAGCTCAGGCAAGAATTCTCGCCGTTTACATACGTTCTTACATCACCATGCCCAATCCTCGGAGACACATTCCCAGACCCATCCCTCATCAACACACCACTACAACGACCAAACATATACGTACCATTCGACACAGTCGTCCAGTTTATTCTCAGCGCAACAGACTCCATTACTTTTCCAATTCTACCATGCACCATTCTTACCCGATGCAATACCCCAATCGATTACTATTCTGTTGAATCCACAGACCCTTTCATTCTTAGCGCGCTGGTGCTACAAGACATCACATACACGTGCGCCGACGAAAACCACATGGGCAATAACATCTTTGTTTACCCCGCGTTTAACACAACCGTCACTACATCAACACAAACCTCTGCTTCTTTCACCACAACATCTACACAAAACACAACCGTAACTACAACATCAACACAACCCACGACCCGTGCAAATACAACTACGTCTTCTTCTACAACACAAAACACACCCCTCCCGCCTCCAACGTCAACTACCCGTGAAAACACAACCGTCACTACATCTATGACCCCTACCACGACAACTATTACACAAAACATAACCGTAACTACAACATCAACACAACACACGACCCGTGCAAATACAACCATTGCACAAAACACAACACAAACTACGTCTTTCCTACCCTCGACATCAACTACCCGGGCAAACATTACTACATTTGCATCAACAACCACGTCTTTCCTGCAAAATACAACACGTACAGCAACCACATCCACGTCAACTACCCGCACAAATACAACCACCCGGGCAAATATTACCACTACTACATCTACGCGCAGTACTACTACAACGCGAACCACAATAACATTGATTCCGCATCCATTTACCATCAACGAAATCAACGCTACGCACGTTGAATTCATCGCACCCCTTGGTACAAACACGTCTATCATCCCAAACACCCTCCTCTCCGCCACAAACCGCACATGTTGCACAATCCTCGTCTACATCCTTTCCCGTCCGTTTCAATCTACATTCTTCTCCACTACCTACACAACCCTCTTTGCCAAATCCCCGTCCCGGCCTCTTTACAACACCCTATCGTTTCAAGACTCCCCCTCTTACGTCTCCACCGGCGTCCCCTCCTTCGGCTTGCCCAACGGACCCCAGATCCTCTGTCTCGCCGACCCCGTTCTCTCCACCCGCGCGTGCAGCACCACATCTATTCAACAACCCACCTACGCAGGCATCGATCCAGCTCTTCTCATCTTTGACACCCTCTGTCCCGTCGACTACAACCAATCCTATCTACCCCCGCGGCCCCCAACACCGTCCTATCCCATCGGCATTGCCGCCATTGCAAACGCATCCGCCGCAACTCCTACATACCCACCAGTCCTGCCGCAAGACACCTTCACATCCCCCCCCGTCGCCATTGCACCAACCAACAACACCATCGCCGTCACTCTCACCATCTCGTACACCCCCCCTGATATTCTCGCCGCTGCAAATCTCTCTTCCACCGCTCCCGGCTCGGTTGCCGCCCCATCCGCCCTCATCTCATCCGCAAATTTCTACATCGTCCCAACATACCCGGGGTGCACCATCGTCAACCAGGTCCTCAATCGCATCGAGGTCATTATTCTTTGCCGCAATGTCTCCACCCTCAACGGCATCGCCTCTCTCTACACCGTCAACGCCATCAACGATCCATCTCTCGCAACCTCACACGACGTCGCCCAAACCTCTACCGTCGTCCAGGACCTCCAACCCCGCCCCAACGCGTCCTGTTCAAACTGCTCCGGTCTTACCTGTCTTCAATCCTGTCTTACCCAGCCCGACCCCATGTACATTCGCATGTACGCCCCAGCTCCTTCTCTCAGCCTCGTACGTCGATCCATCCCACATCGTCACGCCCGCGGCATTATCCCCCCCGCAGGCGCATACACTCCAGACCCCCTTTTAAACATGAAGCCATGCATATCATCCGACGTATCACTTCTTGGCTACATTACTAAACTGAACTCGCCAGGATCAAGGGCAACAACATGCACACAAGATGACCTCGATCTACTACAAGCTTCCTTTGAACTTTTGAATATTGTCTTCAACACACCACCGTACAGAGGCAGCTATCAAACAGTTCAATACGTGACAAGTGCCCCCCTCACCAACGAATATGCTGACTTTGATGGCAATGGATACGTCGACTCCTATGATGCAACACGTCTTGCCGCAATCCTTTCAGGCGCATCCCCAACGTTCTATCCATCAAGCGACAACACTGTCCTACTACAACCCGAAAACACAAAAAAGATCTTGTTTACACATCTTACATCCCACATTTACTCGGTATCTCTTTACATATGGTTTACACATCAACAAAACTCATCAACACCACTCAACCACACATTTATCACATCGCAGGCTCGGTTGCTCGATTCAAACATACCAACACCATCAAAACTCGTTCACCTTGTTTCTATTTCATGCTCACAAACAACGGCCACACTAGCTGGCCAGTTTGTCATTCATGCCCTATGTGATTATTCAACCACCTTTACCGCTCTTTCCACCATCAACATCATCACAACCGCATTCGTCTCTCAGGAGGTCGATCCTGTCACATACTCACCAAACAACACAACAGAAACCTCATGGATCCTTCCAAACATATGGCAATACCCCGCACCCGCCTTTCTTATCAACAATCAACAATCTATGATCGATCCAGCTCAACCCCAATCTATCTGGCTCCCTTCATACCCAATCTCCCAAACAACCTCCAAACAAAACACCCATCTCACCCACATTTACCCGCCCCTTCAAATCGACCCAACCGACACCGACACCATTGTCTTTCCTAGCACCCGTACCGTCAATCCAAACATCCTCTGCAAACACTACTTCCCTATTCTCGTTCGTCCCAATCCCATCAATCCAAATGCCGGCCCATACTTTGACTCATTTGCATGTCCGCGTCTTCTCCAACCCAACACCCAAAACATCTGCATTCAGCCCAACGCACCCCTCTACGTTCTCGAATCCACACAATACTCCACCCCCGAGCTACCGCTTCTATTCCCCTCTATTCCATCCTTTGATCGCCGCGACCAATCCTACGCCGCAAAATTCATCAACTTTCAAACTACCAAGGAGGCTATCTACATTCGCTCCCAAAACGCCTCCTTCCTCACCTCAATCTCATACACCGACCTTCTAGGCAATCGCATCGGCGCCTTTGTCTTCTGCAACAACGACGCTCCCGGCGCGTCTGCCCCCGTTCGCATGGATGTGCACAAAGATATCATGACGTACATCATTGCCGGCGTCATTGGCGGCATTCTCTGTCTTCTCATCTGCATGCTTCTCTGTCTATGTGGCCTTATCAGATGCCGCACTCCCTCATTTTCCTCTACCAAGTACACCCTTCTCCAATAATCACCATCTCTTTTTTTTTTGTAATTTGGAATTTTTAAGTTTAAATAAAATCCTAGTCGGAAACTCGTACACACTGCAGCTCCCACGTCGTATGACGCCCGTCATTCCCATCTTCTTCAACGACCTCCCACACCCCGGGATATCGCGGTCGTCCTTCTTTCAACGCATGCAGAATAAAATGCTGGTCGCTAAACGGCTTTTCACTTGTCAATAACCACGACACACCATCCCCGTTTGCACTACACAGTCCCTCCGTATCTCGGTGTCGTCCTTTACACCCGTCGCATCCAATCAATTCCTGCAAAATCATCACCATTGTCCGCACACATATGCATACACACACGTGTGTCCGCACTCACACTCTCTCTTTCTACAACATACCTGGTTTGCACTTCGCATTGCCACAAATGCGTGCAGCCTCGTTCGCTCCACGTTCAACGGCGTAATCTGCCACAAGTACCGACCCCACGTATCAATGTACGAACACATCAAACTACCGGCCAACGGCCCCGGGTGCGCGCCATCCCACGTCGATCGGTCCAAGCCCAAATTTCGCAGCTCCCACTTATCGCGCCGTCTTTCGCCCCTCTCATCATCGCCGTATCCCGATCGCTGGTGACGTCGTCCCCGTTTAACACCCGTTCCTTTTTTCCGCAACATCACCCACTCTCTTTTGTGTGTGCGTGTATCTACATTTATATATGTATATCTCTTTGCATATACACATCTACCCCTAACACATGTCTCTTACACGCTTGGCCGTGTCCATTAAAAACTATAAATGGGCACGCATCACCGAAAATACCTATCGCTGCACTTTATTCATCTCCAAGCTCCCACGCAACATCGGCCTCTATCTCAAATACAACCATCAAAATGAAAACCTAACACAAATCCCCCCCGCTCTCACAATGCAACTCGACCCCGACTGCGATGTCATCACCGTCTACTTCCACATCTCAGACACCATCGCCCACATCTCATCCTCCGCATTCACCCTCTCCATCGTCGTCACATCAAACTCCGAAGAACTCTGTTCCGTGACCAGCGCCCCCATCGAAGACCCAGATCTAAACCCAATGCGCCTACCATGGAGTCCATCCGTCGTCGTATCCCTTCTACCAGCATGTTCGTTTCGTATCCCAAAACCATCATCCGACATGACAATCCATCTCATCGTCCCCGGCATCTACAAATACACCCACAAACTCCCCTCTACAGACTCCACACTCGGCATACACATCACTCCTCCCCATCCACAATCAGACCCTCTTATTTTAAAACCTAAAAGCCCTCTTTCCGAAATCTCCTTTTACTCCTCTCACAACCCCGCCCCACACTCACACTTACAACCAGCCGTATTCACTCTCCGCTACTTCACAGATTCTTCCGACGGCCAATCTCGCCTCTTCACCACTCCCCCACTATCTTTCTATCTCGGCATCCCTCTTTTCTCCTTCTCTCAACCCGACCTCACCCCATACATGAAACCTCCAAAAATCCTACAACACTCTCTACATCCTCAATCACCCACCCATCTCATCATCTCCATCCATCTCGAACCCATCTACCTCTACGACCGTGCTACTCTATACGCAACTACAATCCCTCACGCTCCCTTCCAAAATCTCCAATTCGAGGCCGGCCAAACATCGTTGCACCTTCATCTTCATTCAAAAACACCACACGTCCCAACGGATCCTCATCCTCTGTTTCTCAAAACACACATCGATTCGTCCATTCCAAATTTCGATTACTCCATTTGGGACCCCTGCATTCCCCTCATCGCCCAAATCTCTCTCGGCCCCCCGCCAGTAAACCCCCTTTTAAAAATCATCCATGCCTCCATACAATCACTTTTATTCCCACAGCCACCAACAACATCCCCCCCGTAGCCGTACACAGCACAATCAACCACGAATCGCCCTGCGCCCCAATCGGCAACTGTCCCAGCATCGCAACCCAGCCTGCAAGCGTCGTTCCTGCCACTACAACTGGCACGCGCACCCCCGTATTCGCCTGTCGCACCCACATTCGCACAACCCCGTCCTTCGGCACCCCGCGTATCTCCTGCAGCCCCGTCGTCTTATCGACGCCCCCGACGACACATGCCACATCCCCTACACTCGCATTCAACACTCCAATTCGCGACGGCACCGTTCCTCCGTACATTCGATACCCGTCTCCCCGCGACACATACATCGATATATCCCGCACACCATCTTGCCCGTTCACATTCACATACGCATACGTCCCATCCGTCATTTCCGTCAATTCCCATCCCTGTGCAAGTGACCTCCCACTCAGCCGCGTCAATCCCATCACAATGACAATAAAACCCCAAATGATCAAAAGGCTCCTTCGCAACAAGTACATCCTCCTTTCTTTTCCTTCTTTTATTCCCTAATACCCCCATTCAGGGAGCTATGCATGCGTCACGAACCCCCCGGCAAACCCTCGCAAACTATCCAAAACTCAAAGGTCATCATCATGGAACTCAATCAAGTCGTTCACGGCATCCCAATCACCGTCACCACCCTCGATGCCTTTCGCGGATACATCCATCGTCTATGCGTATCCTCCGTCATCAACGCCATCACAGCAAACCACGTCCCCGGTCAACCCCTCCCTATTGTCGTCTTCGTCGCAGACAACTACCTCAAGGTGCCCCCCGAGAAGGCCCAGACCCATCGCAAACGCGCCCTCAAACGCGAAGCAATTGCGCGCGATACCCAATACTCCCCTGCTCACGACTCCATCGTCTTCTCAGACTCCGAATTTCCCCCCGTCAAACACATCCAAGCATCCACCATCCTCTTCTACAAAGCTATCATCATCATCTGCGAAATCCTCGTCTGCAGCTTCGCCTCTCGCCACGACGTCCTCGCCTATCTATCCTGCCCTACCCCAAAAACCCCCGATTCTCCCCACATCCCCTCCTCCATCTACGGCGAAGGTCGCAACATCCGTCTCACCCCAAACGGTCCCCCTCCCCCAGTGCCCTTTGACCAAGGCGAGGGCGAAATCATCGCCCATCTCTATGCCGACTGGGTTCGCCAACACGTCTCCCCTGATTCAAACATCCTCATCGTCTCTTGCGACAACGACAACTACCCCATCATCTTATCCCTCCCCCCGTCTCACTCCCACAATCTCTGGATCCAGTTTCGCTCAACCAAACACCCCTCCCCAATCACTCAGGCCCCAAAACGAAAACTCGACAACCCTGCCCCTCTACATCCCCCCATGTACCGCCGCTTTCTAAACTGCGCTCTCTTCTATCAACTCATCGATCCCCGCGCCTACAAAAATCCAAATATACGGTCGTCTTTTCGCCCCAACACACACCCCTCTACCTTAAACATACACACACTCTCTCTCTCTCTCTCTCTCTCTCCCTCTTTAAAAATTATGCTTCGCTTTTTTATATTTGCTTACTTCCACAGATCAAACACTGCCCTCAGTCACGCCCTCGCCATGATCATCTCCGGCACCGACTTCTGTGACTCCATCGACAAAAAGGGTCCCGAGGCCATCATGAAAGCCCTCGCCATCCACGAACACTCTGTGTTTTTTAATAACATCGATCTATCCCCCAGCATCCCCTCAATCGACTCTTTCCTACACACCGTCCTCACTACAAAACTTCTCACTTCTGCTATCCCTCCTCTTCTACCTTCAAATATCATTGAAATCCGCAAAGCCGCCATCTGGAATCTCTCCTACTGGGCGTCCTTCCTCACTAAGAATCATACAATCCATCATCTACATACGTCTGTTCCTGCTTCGGATTTGATACCTCCTTCTTCCCCTTCCCCGTCCTCTTTCGCTTCCCTTTCGTCTTCTTCTCACCCACCTCCGCCTCCGCCTCCGCCTCCGTATTCCCATCGTCCTCCGCCTCCTTCGAGTCCCCCTCTGTCGTATTCTCTTCTGCCTTCTTGCCGCCACGACGACGAGGACGCTTCCACTTTCGTTGTCCCCGGGTAATCACACTCGGGTACGGCTCTGCCAACAACACGTGTGATATGTATCCCCCATTTGCTGATTTCATCACTCGGCCTAAATAAATCTCACCCCCATCTTCTGCCACCATCGTGTTCAACGACTCGCTCATTCCTGGTTCTACATCTTCCGCGTCAAGTCGCTCCTTCACATACACCAATGGCACACACACGTCCTTATGCGGCATATCCTTATGCTTTCCCAAAAATGATCGTCGGGCCCCTTTAGCTCGCGTCACATACAATCCCTCGTGCAACGCAATAGGATACTTCCACGTGTTTCGCAACGTTCCCGCCCCATACACAAACAACGTAACCGCCATCCCGTCCGGCTTCTCCTCTCCGTTCTCGCTAAACACACCGGCTGTCACGATCTTTCCACTCTTCATCTCTCCATCCGCAAGCGCATCCAGCCCCACACTCGACATCACCGTTCCATACGCAGATCCCCCATCGTCGATGCTCTGCTGCTCATCCGCATCCACAAATGCTACATACCCACTCGTCTTCAAATGATCCCCATATTTCCGCGTTCGCGCATCAATTCCCCGCGTGCTTATCCATGTCTGCAGGTTGTAGTTTCCATGCTGCGACAACCGATCGTTTGCATTCCCGTTCTCACGCACTCCCGCCCACATCCTCTTTTTATTATCGTTCTTTTATTTATTTACTTATACTCACATCTTCAAATCTAACAACAACCATCCTCCACTTCGCGCCTGCTTCGCCGCACTCCCCACAAAACTCGCCGCAAGCATCATATCCGACAACAACAACCGTCCCCCCGCGTCGTCCCTATCCCGGCGCGTCCACGTCCCTTCTCGGAAACGATATCCACACTTCTTTCGCGCAATCTCAATCAAGATCCGCTCAGGTATCAGGATCGCAACTTTCCCCTTTTCTACCTCCCGCATCTTTGACTTGTGCGCAATCTCGTTCCTCTTGGTCGGGTACAGGAAATACACTCGCTCCCCCTTGTGAATAGTGTAATTCCCCGTATTCACCACGTTCGCATGCCCCTTCATAATCACTCCAACGTTCGTTCCAATCCCACTTCCTCGAATCCCATCCCCGCTGTACAGAAATCCCAGCTTTCCAAAATTAAACAACGCCCGCTTCATATCCTCGACCACATCCCCGTCCTCATCCCGGATAATCCCTCCAAAATGCAATGTCGCCATCTGCACACTGCTCCCATGTCCAACATCATCCTGGCCCCGCGTTCGCGTAAACGCTAGATACCCTCCCGTCGTCACGTTCTTATCCAGGTACCCGTCCCGCTTTCGAATCCACGTCGGCATCTCGTTTCGCTCAACTACAAACGGCTGTATCACCTGCCCATACACCCCCATCGTCTCTCCTTTCGGATACGGCTGCGTTCCAGACTGCATCTTCTTTCCCTCCCTCTACCTCTTCTCCTCCTTTTTCCATATACTTCATTTTACACACATGGATATAACCACTCGCATCATCGACCTCCACACCCATGCCATCGCAACCCGCACCCGTCCACAAAGTCCCCACATCTGCAAACCGGGCTTTTGCTCCTTTTCCATCGTCGATCCTCCCCACATCTACATCTGCGACAGAGATCCCCACAACGTCCACATCTGCGGTCACTCCTGCAAATACATCACCTGCGATCTCACCGAAGACACTGCTACTTGCGCCCTCACCTACTACGTCATCGTACAATCAATCACAACCGACTCCCCCCAGATCCCCCTCAACCAACCCCCGCCCGTTCCAAGGCCACCACCTTCCTCAAAACAATGCTACTTCGATCGCACCCTCCACACCATCATCAACATCCTCACCCATCTCACCACCGTCGCCACCCGTCGCAGATCTATCATCATCTCCGCTGACATGCGCAACGCCGTCAGATCCCAAAAATTCTTAAACTTCTTCGAAAACACCATCCATGCCCGCATTCTCAGCGCAAAAAACTTCGACATATCCCTACACACCTATCGCTCAAACATCCCCCAAATCGCTCACGCCATTCTCCGTCTATGGGCCATCAAACACGACACCACAAAATCTCCCGCCCATCGCCGCATCCTCTTCTTCACCATCATCGCCCTAACCGCCTTTCGCGCTAAATCCTTTCTCCCCGTCATCAACTGTCTCACCGTCATCTTCGACAGCAAAACACCCCTTCTTAACCATGCCGCCACCTATTCCCATTCTCACACCCTCAAAACTAAATTCGCCAGCGGCACAATCACCAGCGACACTAAAATCCTCGAAGAATTCTTTCGCTCCTGCAATCAAGAACGCATTCAACACGCATGCGAACCCATCAAACATCTCATCGCTTCCTTCTCCCCATCATCAACCGCAATCCCCATTTTGTAAACCCCATACCCGCAAACACACCTTACATCCACGCACGCAAACAAATATTTATTTATTCATAACCGCACATACACACGTCCCGTCCATTCTTCTACATACATTCACCCTCCATCTACATCATACTCAAACCAATAATCCCCATTCTCTCGCACATCCATCCGACACTTATGAACTCCTGAAAATAAATGCTCCACCGCTCGTCCCTCGTACAAACACTCCTCCGGTAACATGCTATAGTACATTCGCATCTTTCGTCCAAACGACTCCTTCAAAATCGTCGGTAGCATATTCTCATGCACAAAATTGTCCCACTGCATCCATAGCCGGTCCGGCAATGTCGGCTCAAGCGCTTTCACCAGCCGTGTCGTTTTTTTCGCTACCACAGGTTCCTCAAAAAATTCCTCACTATCGGTCATCCCCGTCTCCGTCGGTCCCGCTGGCCCAGCCGTCTTTGGCGCCTCCGTAGTCTTAACCTCCGGCGCCACCGTCCGTGTCCACGTCGGCCCATACGCATACGTTTTCCACAGTTCATTCACCGGCCCTTCATGCGTCCGCGCCTTTGTACCATCAGACGCCGTCCCCGTCGAAGACGTCGAAGTCGGCGGCCCCGCCAACTGTGGCGCCCCCTCCCCGCGCACCGCATGATACTTCCGATGTCTCTCCCGTGCCACTCGCATCGCCTCATCCCGCTCTTCAGTGCTTGTCAAACCATGCACCAAATCTCCTGCTGCCCCTCCCGTCGCCGCATTCACCGCAGTATACACCACATTCGCCAACGCCTCCCCGCCATACAACCGCTTCGCCGCATCAAACCCCGCTCCTGCCAATTGCACCGGCAGATTCACAACATCATGCAACCCCCAATTTCGCTGCCTCCCTCCGCTGCCATCCGCCAACGCCAACGCTCCCCCACCCGCCGCCGCATAATGCCGTCCCATCGTCGACGCCATCAGTCCGTACAGCTTCATCGTCCCCACATCATCATCAATCCGCACATACTCCCCAGTCATAAACATCAGATACAACGGCATCACCACCAATCCACTATCCTGCAATCCAAGTCGCGCATCCAGCACCATCGTGTCCCAAATTCGTCCCCGCAGCAAGTACCGCCCGTTCCCATCTATCTCTACATACATAGGCGTTCCGTTCAAATCAAGCCACAGTCGCATCTCCCCCACATCAAGCGCCTCAGACGGTCCGATCCCCCGCGGTCCCGCCTGGCTCTGATCAAATGGCCGCAGCGGGTCAAACTTCGGCCCCATTCGCAGCTTCGCCTCTCGCGACGTCCCATCCACCTCTTCCCATGTCAGTTCCGCTGCCCCACCGTTTCCATACGTCTCCAGCGCCATCTTCCCAACCTCCCGCCAATTAAGCCCCGCCACCGCCGACCCCGTCACATACGCTCCTTGTGTCGTCGTCGTCCGCACTACCCGCTCAACGTCCCGTCGCAACTCCACTATCCCCGCCGTCGTCGCCACGTCCAACTTATACGTTCGCACAGACCCAAGGTCTATCTGCCTTTGCACATACAGTCTTTCCCGTTCTCGCGCCTCCGCCCGTTCCCGCACTATTCGTTCATGCGGCGTCCCTGTTTCCGTCGCTTCCGCCCCACCCGACGACCTTAGGGTTGTTTCCGTCTCCCCGCCAAGCCCTCGGTTCGCCCGTTCAATCGCCTCCATCACATCCCTCTCATTCACCAACACGCCCCCTCCAATTCGTCGCAGCGCTCCCCCGACTTCAAACACATCCCCGTCATATCCATCCCGCAGAAACACCAACATCATAATCGCATCCTCCTTCGCAATCAAGTGTCCCGCTACCATCTCCCCAAGTCCAAACACTACTTGTCGCCCATTCGCCGTCGCCCGCAATCCCCCAATCACATCCGCAAATCTACGTCCTCCCTCTCCCCCCTCCTCTCCAATCATTCGCACAAAATCTCCAATCCCATTCTCCCGTCCCCGCGCTCGCGTCTCTCCATACCACAGCCTTGTTTTCTCATCCTCCTCCTCCTCCTCCTCCTCAACTTCACCTCCATCCGTCCCCCTCCCCCCATCCTCATCCCCTTTAACCATTTCTCGCACATGTCCAAGCACAAGCCCAACCAACTTCGTCTCCCGTCCCACGCCCACCCCTCCCTGCTCCAGCGCCAATATCTTCTTTCGCAACGTTCCGCTTCCCGGAGACTTAAGCAGACGTCCATACAGCCACATCAAACTCTCCTGCAGCCTCAATATCTCATCACCACCAACACCCGCCATCCCATTCGCTCCAACCAGTCCCCGCAGCTTCAACGCCTTCGCCTGCGCACAGATCTTCCACATAAATGCCCGGCCCGTATCTTCCCCGTTCCAATTTCCTGCCCCTGCATACGCATCACACACCCGACCAACGTCCTGCCCCTTTTCGTATCCATACAACACATCCGCATACGACATCACCGTCGCCCCCTCTCGTCCCCCCAACTTCTCCACATACCCCGCTATCGTCGCATACACCCCCGTCCAATCTCGCACCTTCAATCCCCTTGCCCCAACCATCTCCTCTATCCCCCACATCAACGCCGCATCTCTCTCCCCCTCCGTCCGCCGAGCATACCACAACCAGGGGTTCTTCAACTCCACATACTCTTCCACCCCCAGTCGCGCGTGTCCTCGTTCTACTCCAAATTCAAACGCCTTCCTCTCAAGCTCATCACGCGCTTCCCCAACTGTATCTTGCCACGTCAAAAGATCATACGCATAATTCCTAACCGCACTCATCGTCGTTCCCGTTTGCCCATACGCATTCCACGCCATGTACGATCCTCCCAGCAGCACTCCCCCAGCCACACTTAAAAATATTCCATACCCGCCTCTTTGTATCATTGTTCCCACCGACAACTCCTCTTTGTACACCCGCACACTCTTCACCACCCGTCCCCTTCCCCGCAGATCAAACCGACCTACAACTCCCTTCAATCTCTCAAAATCAACTACATCCC